>Ga0194127_10000265_pt1 | contig 85519 bp, 82 predicted proteins | sample TA2KigC100mmetaG_FD_148624 | JGI IMG/M metagenome (GOLD analysis project Ga0194127, IMG submission 148624) | Freshwater microbial communities from Lake Tanganyika, Tanzania - TA2015036 Kigoma Deep Cast 100m | ecosystem: Environmental > Aquatic > Freshwater > Lake | place: Tanzania: Lake... | reverse complement strand
AAACATTTTGTTTGAGAATAACAAATATAGAACTTTCAAATGGATTTGGGAATACCTTGGATGCAAGAGCGGCTGCCTCTTCTATCGTTGTAATCTCATAATAAATATTATTTGATTGGGAAATACAATTGTTTAGATCGGTCACAATGGAATAATATGTATTTGTGGCCAATGGAACATAGTAATCACCGGTTGCTCCGGGAATCATGCCAAGGCTATTATACCATTGATTACCGATTGCAGCTGAAGAATAGAGAGTGTCATTTTGCAGTGAAATTGTGACGGCAGCAGGAGTATACACAACCATCGCAATACTGTTCGACGTTGCATTTGGGTTAATTGCACATGGATCTGACGAAGTTAATATGCAATTTATGATATCTCCATTGGCTAATGTTGTTGAAGAATAAGTTGGACTGTTGGGTCCAACATTACTTCCGTTAACCGTCCACTGATAGGTTGGTGAACTCCCTCCATTGACTGGGGTGGCATAGAAAGTCACTTCAGTTCCTGTACATATTTCCTGAGAACTGGCGCTGATTGAAATGGAGGGGATAACGCCAGTATTGATTGTAAGGTCAGTTCCATTGTCGCTTCCGATCGCAGCCGGTTGACTGGAGATAACCCTGATTCTGTATCCTGTCCCGGGAGGCGTATTGGTGGGAATGATAGAATTGATAACAGCTGGAGTAGCTCCATTAATCATTCCGATATTGACGGGTGCGAAAAAACTGCCGTTTGCATCAGATAGTTGTGAAGTAAACGTGTTATTCGGATAAATAATTCCTGAATTAACTGTAAAGCTCACGGGAATCATTGCTCCAACGCAAAAACTGTTTCCGCCGATGGGAGAAGTTGTAATGACGGGAGGACTTTCAGGAACCCAATCAAGAACCTGGCTCAGGAAATTGGTTGTATTCGTTGGAGTCAAATGAACCGTAGAACCTGCTTTGGTAAAAGTCACATTATTGTTAGGTCCGGCTGGCGGTGTATTGTACCAGGCCATCTCCATCCAAACCTTATAATCGCCGTCAGGGACAAGGTTACCGTTTATATCGGTTCCGTTCCAGGAAATCGTTCGTGTTCCATGTGAGTTAAGGGTTGCTCCAGTGGTTGCGTCGACAACATTTCCCCCGGATTTCTGAAGCCACAGAACAAGATCGTGTTCACGGGCGACCCCGTACCTCATTTTAGTTTTGACAAATGACCCTGATGCTGTTTCCAGCCATAATGCAAAAACATTCTTTGGACTGTAATTCCCTGTTGATGTTGTAGTTACTGAAAACGTAAGGGTGCCTGCAGTCTGAGCAGTGCTCTTGAACATGCTAACAGTACAGATTGCCAGAATAAGCAATGAAGGATACAAAATGATTCTTTTCATATACAAATGATTATATTTGTGTTTATATCTGGTGCAAAGGAAATAAAAATAAATATATGAATGAAAAGATATTATTTACCCCGAGAAAAAATACAGGGTGAGATCACATCTGATAAATTGATGTCAGGGAAAATGAACGGCCATCAAACAGCCCTTTGTCGCTAAGCTTCAGTTCAGGGATCACCAGTAAAGCCATGAAAGATAACGTCATATACGGCGCCCGGAGTGGACTTCCCAGCGCTTTGGCTTTTTGATCAAGTTCTTCATACTTCGCAGCCACTTCAAAAGCATCCTGGTTCGACATGATGCCGGCCACTGGCAAGGGTAACACAAATCCTTGCGTTCCGTCGAAAAGGGAGATGCCGCCTGTATGTTCGATAACCAGGTTGATGGCCTGCACCAATGCCTTATCCTCAACCCCCGCAGCCACGATGTTGTGACTGTCGTGCGCCACGCAGGAGGCAATGGCACCCTGCTTTAATCCGAAGTTCCGGATAAAACCTACCGCTGGTTTGGATGGTGCATAACGGTTATAAACCACGATTTTCAGAATGTCGTTGGACGGATCGCTTATGAACTTGCCATCCCGGATGATGGGGACAAGGTCTTCTTCCCCGGTGATGAGTTGCCCGTCGTACGCCACGATCACCTTCACTTTGTTTTTTGCTTCCACGGCCAGGTCAGCAGCAGTGACAGGGGTTGCCAGGAAGAGATTGGGTGTTTCTTCAGGAACAATGGCTATCAGGGTCAGACCATCTTTTGCCACCTGCTCTCCGTTGATATAGGTCGCCAGCACCCTGAAATCCTTCAGCGAATCAACCAGAATGAAATCGGCATGATCGCCGGGCCGCAGCAGACCTGCATCCAGTCCATAGTGGGTCACAGGATTGAGGGTGCAGGCGCGCAGGACATCCATCGGATCATAACCCGCTCCAATCGCCCTGCGGACCAGATCGTTTATGTGACCGGCAACCAGGTCGTTGGGGTGTTTGTCATCGGAACAGAACATCACCTGATCCGGATGGGTTTTCAACAGCGGGATGAGGGGCTCGAAGTTCCTTGCGGCGCTCCCTTCCCGGATCAGGATCTTCATGCCTGCAGCAATTTTGTCCAATGCTTCTTCCACCGCAAAACACTCATGATCGGTGGTGATGCCGGCGGAAGCATATTTCATGGCATCTGCACCCTTCAATCCGGGAGCATGGCCGTCGACGGGTTTTCCATATTTTTTGGCTATTTCCAGCTTTTTCATCACCTCCTGATCCCCAAAGAGCACACCCGGGAAATTCATCATCTCAGACAAGTAGCGAATCTCTGGATTGGCCATCAGGGTTTCAATTTCCGCCGGACCAAGCCTGGCTCCTGCGGTTTCAAACGTAGTGGCCGGAACACAGGATGGGGCGCCAAAATAGAACCTGAACGGGACTTTTTTCCCATTCCGGATCATATACTGAACTCCTTTGATGCCCAGCACATTGGCGATCTCATGCGGATCGGAAACCGTCGCAACCGTGCCGTGCCTGACGGCCAGGCGGGCAAACTCCGAAGGGATCAGCATGGAGCTCTCAATGTGGATGTGTGCATCGATCAAACCCGGTAGAATATACTGGCTTTCAGATACCTGTTGCTCCCGGACGCTGGTGATCTTTCCCTGGCTGATCGTCACGCAACCAGGGTAAATCTTTTTATTGACGACATCAACAATATGTCCGCATACCGTTTTTTCCATAATCACCTTTTTAGATGTGACAAAGATAACATAATCGGGACAGCCCGTAGACAGGCTGCGGCGCTTTTTCGTATCTTTGCATCTTCTTCACCCACACATACATTCAATCATCATGGAATCAACAAGACAATTAAAAATCTCCCGGCTCATCCAGAAAGAGCTTGGCGACTATTTTTTACGGGAAGGCAAGAGCCTGTTCATGGGCGCCATGATCACCGTGACGAAAGTGTATGTGACAAAGGACCTGGCCATCGCCCGGATATACCTCAGCCTGTTCGCCACGCCCGACAAGCAGCAATTATTCGAACACATCCAAACCCTGAACCGCGAGATCCGCCACCACCTGGCCGAACGGGTAAGGAAACAAATCCGCATCATCCCCGAACTCCATTTTTACATGGACGACTCACTGGACTACATCGACCACATTGATGAACTGCTGAACAAATAAGGTTTCAGTGAACGGCAAGCAGCAAGTTGAGATCAGTTATTTGCCTGATGGTCTAATCTGACTAGACAATATTTATGACCAAAATAAGTGTTTTTTATTGGCGAGGAGGGCTGGGGGAGCATGATAGCTTCAATCTTTTGCTTAAAAATCATGTTGCCTGTCTTTATTTAAATTTCGTGTCTTGCCGTCTTCGTGGTTACAAGAAGCAGTTTCTTTAACCACGAAGGTCACCAAGTTTTGCACGAAGGACACAAAGGGAGATATTTGATTATCAATTCTTTGCGACCTCAGCGGAATCATGGCGTGCTTTGCGTGAAACGAGGAGGAAAGTACGAAGCCCGAAGCCAGAAGTACGAAGATATTTGACATGTACTTGGCGCTTGACACTTGACACTTGAATCCCAAAGTCCCAAATCCAAATGCGAACTGTGCAGTGCGAAATACGCTGACCTCTGACTCTGACTCTGACTCTGACCTCTGACTCTGACTCTGACTCTGACTCTGACTCTGACTCTGACTCTGACTCTGACCTCTGAAAACACCTCCGTACTCAATTGCTTTTTGTACTTTTGCCTGGATGAAAAGCATTTGGCGCATTTTGAAACTCTGCCGGCCCTATACCGGGTATGCGGTACTGAACATCTTCTTCAACCTCCTCATGTCGCTGTTTTTCCTGGGTTCCTTCACCCTGTTCATCCCGGTGCTGCAGATGCTCTTTAAAACCGTGCCGGCTGTCACCACACCGCCGGAGAGCCTCAACCTCCTGGATATCGACTCCATCAAGGACAATTTTTACTACATCATCGGTTCCCAGATCAGCAAATATGGCGAGGTGGAAGTACTCATCGGCATTTGTGTCATCATCATCGTGGTGTTTTTACTGAAGAACCTCTTCCGGTTTCTGGCGATGTTCTTCCTGGCTGTGGTGCGAATCGGGGTGGTCAGGGACTTCCGGAACAACCTCTACGAAAAGATCACCATCCTCCCGCTGGGGTACTATTCCGAGCAACGCAAGGGAGACATCCTGGCCCGGATATCCTCTGATGTGCTGGAAGTCGAACACTCGGTGATGAGTTCCCTGGAGATGATCTTCCGCGATCCGATCCAGATCATCACCTATGTGATCACCCTGTTTGCGATCAGCTATGAGTTGTCGCTCTTTGTGCTCATCCTGCTGCCGTTGAGTGGGCTGATCATCGGCCGCATCGGCCGAAGCCTGAAAAAGACTTCACAGAAAGGACAGGCGAAGTTCGGCTTCCTCATCTCCGTCGTGGAAGAAACCGTTTCGGGACTCAGGATCGTCAAGGCCAAAAATGCGATCACCTTTGCCAATAAACGGTTCCGGGAGATCAACCAGGACTACGCCAAGCTGATGATCAAATTATACCGGAAACGTGATCTGGCCTCACCGCTGAGTGAGTTCCTGGGCATTGTCGTGACAGTGGTCGTCCTTTGGTTCGGCGGCAGACTTGTGTTGAGCCAGGAGAGCACGCTGGATGCGGCACTTTTCCTGGTGTACATTGGCATTTTCACCCAGCTGATCCCGCCGGCAAAAGCCGTCACACAGGCCTATTATAATATCCAGAAAGGCGCTGCATCCATTGAAAGGATTGACAAGGTATTGAATGAACCCGAAGTGATCGAGGAAAAGCCGGATGCCATCAGAAAACACGATTTTACCGACGCGATCGAATACCGCAACGTCAGCTTCCGGTATGAAAAAGAGTTTGTGCTGAAGCACATCAATCTCCGCATTGAAAAGGGAAGGACGGTTGCAGTCGTTGGCGCTTCCGGATCGGGCAAATCAACCCTGGCCGATATGTTGCCACGGTTTTATGACACCACAGATGGTGAAATTCTGATCGATGGCATCTCGATCAAAGACCTTAATATCACCGACTTGCGGGGATTGATGGGGATCGTTTCGCAAGAGGCCATCCTCTTCAATGATACGGTGTTCAACAACATTGCCTTCGGATTGGAAAACGTAAGTGAAGAAGATGTTGTCCATGCTGCCCGTGTTGCGAATGCACATGAGTTTATAGAACAGATGAGCCGGGGTTATTATACCATCATCGGCGACCGGGGCATTAAAATGTCGGGCGGCCAGCGGCAGCGGCTCTGCATTGCACGTGCGGTGTTGCGCAACCCGCCGATCCTGATCCTGGATGAAGCCACCTCTTCCCTGGATACCGAATCGGAACGGCTGGTTCAAAGCGCCCTGGAGAACCTGATGAAAAACAGGACCTCGATCGTGATTGCACACCGCTTGTCAACCATCCGGTATGCCGATGAGATCATGGTGATGCATCATGGAGAGATCGTCGAACGTGGGACGCACAATCACCTGTTGTCGCTCAACGGCGTTTATAAAAAACTCCATGACCTCCAATCGATCGACTCACCGGTATCTGCCAAAAATCATGAAGCATGAAAGAGTTGAAAGCGAAAATACACCAGGCGGCAGCGGCTTATCACCAGGAATTGATCAATATCCGGAGGGAATTGCACCGGCATCCGGAACTTTCAAAACAGGAGAAGAATACTGCCGCATTTATTGCTTCCAGGCTCAAGGAATATGGAATATCGTTTAAGTCCGGTGTAGCCGGGAACGGGATTGTCGCGCTGATACAGGGGGAGGCTCCGGGTAACCATTGTGTGGCACTCCGTACCGACATGGATGCACTTCCCGTTCATGAAGCCAGTGATGTTCCGTTTAAATCCGTCAATCCAGGCGTCATGCATGCCTGCGGCCACGATGTGCACATGGCCTGCCTGCTGGGGGCGGGAAATATCCTGCAGCAATACAGAAAAGACCTGAGAGGAAGTGTTAAGCTGATCTTTCAGCCATCCGAGGAGGTGTTTCCCGGAGGCGCCATCGGAATGATCAAGGAAGGAGTACTGGAAAATCCAAGGGTTGACGCCATCATTGGACAGCATGTGATCCCTACGCTTCATGCCGGCGAGGTGGGCATGAAAGAAGGAAAATACATGGCTTCCACCGATGAAGTCTATATTACCGTTCATGGAAAGGGAGGACATGCGGCCACACCCGAGATGGTCATCGATCCGATCCTTATGGCTTCCCACATCGTGGTGGCGTTGCAGCAGATCGTGAGCCGGAATGCCAACCCTGCAACTCCTACGGTGCTCTCCTTTGGCCGGATCATGGGTGAAGGGAGAACCAACATCATCCCGGATACGGTTTCCCTGGAAGGGACCATCCGTACCTTTGATGAAGCCTGGCGTGCTGAGATCCACCGGCGGATAGTTGAAATTGCCCAATCAGTTGCGGAGGGGATGAAAGGAACGTGTGAAGTGAACATCGTTAAAGGCTATCCATATCTTGAGAATAATCCAAAAGTCACAGCAAAAATTCGTTCTGCAGCGATAGACTATCTGGGGGAGGATCACGTTATAGCCTTGGAACAGCGGATGACGGCAGAGGACTTTGCCTATTTTGCCCGGCAGGTACCAGCCTGTTTTTACCGGCTGGGTATCCGGAATGAGGCGAAAGGGATCGTTCATAACCTGCACACATCACGGTTTGACGTGGATGAAGAGAGCCTGGTGACAGGCGCCGGAACCCTCGCTTATCTTGCCATCAGCCTGCTGAACGATTTAAAGCGATAGGATTTTATGACTTTGGTCCGCTTTTACCTTGTTTTGCTGGCTTTTCTCCTTCCGGCTTTGATCCGGGCACAGGATGTTCCGCTGGAGATCAAGCTTCCTCCATCCCCATTGGAAGAAACGGGGCCTGATGATGAGCGGCTCGCCGTTCAATATATGACCAGCAAGGAGTTTGACAAGGCCATCGAATTGTTTGAGAAGATCTATAAAAAGAAGCCGCAGCAATACATCTACAACTACCTTTTTTATTGTTACCTGGAATCGGGAGACACGGATGGAGCTGAGAAACTGGCCAGGAATGCCATGCGCAAGAATCCCGGAGACCCTTCTTACCAGGTTGATCTGGGGTTCGTATATACCAGGCAGGGAAAACCCGAAAAGTCAAAGGAGATTTATGAAGAGGCCTTGCAGAACCTGCCTCCTTCCCAGGATATGATCTCCCGGCTCGCCAATGCCTTTGAGCAGCGGTATGAGAGCCAATATGCCATCCTGACCTACCAGAAGGGACGCGAATTATTGAATTATTCCTATACCTATGGCTTCGAGCTGGCGAGTCTTTACGACCGGTTGGGCGATTACCCCAACATGCTGGAAGAGTATTTTTCCCTGATCCGGTATTCACCGGCATTCCTTTCACAGGTGCAAAACCGGCTGCAGTTCTTTCTTGAGAACGATCCGGAGAGTACACGGTCTGAGATCGTCAGGAAATCCCTTCTGACAAAAGTTCAGAAGGAACCGGATCAGCCGTTGTTTTCTGAGATGCTGATCTGGTTTTCCATGCAGCAGAAGAATTTTTCATTGGCACTTACCCAGGCCAAGTCACTTTTCAGGAGGTTTGGGGAATCAGGCGAAAGGATATATGACCTGGGCAAACTGGCTGCAGCCAATGGTGATTATGATAACGCCCTCGATGCTTTTGGTTTTATTGTTGAAAAAGGTCCTTCCCAACCTTTTTATGTGGTGTGTCGTCTGGAATTCCTGAATACCCGGTTCATGAAGATCACCGGCTCGTTGCTAACCACCCGGGAAGAGCTGTTGCAGTTGGAAAAAGATTTTGAGGTCGAGATCGGCCGTCAATATGAAAATGTTCAGCATGCGATGCTGATCCGGAATTTGGCTCACCTGGAAACCTTTTACCTGAAGAACCGGGAAAAAGGGATGCTGTTGCTGGAGAAGCTGATTGAAAATCCATCTCTCCCATCCAAATCCCTCGCTGAAAGCAAGCTCGAACTGGCGGATATCTATCTATTCTCCGGTGAGGTATGGGAGGCAACCTTGCTCTATCAACAGGTGTACAAGGCCTTTCAGAATGATGAATTAGGGCAGATGGCGAAGTACCGGAATGCCAAACTTTCTTTTTATATCGGTGAGTTTGACTGGGCACGCGTACAGCTTGATGTATTGCGGGCGGCAACCTCCAAGCTCATTGCCAATGATGCCATGGCGCTTTCCCTGCTGATCAGTGAGAACCTGGATATCGACAGCAGCTATGGGGCATTGAGCCTGTATGCAAAGGCTGATCTGCTCGCATTCAGACATGAATACGACAGCGTCATTTATTTTCTTGATGCTATACCTGCACAGTATGGCTGGCATTCGCTGCTGGATGATGCCTTGTTCAGAAAAGCGGAAATTCATGCGGCCAAGGGGGAATACCTGATTGCAGATAGCTTATATGCTGCGGTCAATGCCACCTATCCCGATGATCTCCTGGCTGATGACGCCCTCCTGCGCAGGGCCCAATTGCAGGAATCTGTTTTCAAGAACAAGGAAAAAGCGATGGTGTTTTATCAGGACTTGTTTATCAAGTATCCATCGAGTCTTTATGCATCAGATGCCAGAAAGCGGTTTAGAATTCTCCGGGGAGATCCTATCGAATAGAGCCATGGTACGACCCAAAAAACACCTCGGACAACATTTCCTGAAGGATGAGAACATCGCCCGGAAAGTCGTGGAGGCGTTGTCGGTTAAATGCAAGACGGTGATCGAGGTAGGCGCCGGAACGGGAGTGCTTTCAAAGCATTTTCTGGCAGATAAAAACATAACATCCTGGTTTTTTGAAGTTGATCCGGAATCGATTACCTATTTGTTGTCCACTTACCCGGAGATTGAATCCAGGTTGATCCATGAAGATTTTCTCCGCTATGAGCTTCACCCGCTCCTGGATGTGAAAACAGGAAAAAAGGCCATCATTGGTAACTTCCCCTACAATATCTCCAGTCAGATCCTCTTTAAGGTACTGGATTACCGTGATCAGGTTGATGAAGTGGTCGGGATGTTCCAGAAAGAGGTGGCGGAACGCATTGCTTCCGGACCGGGAACCAGGGATTATGGCATCCTGAGCGTGCTGATGCAGGCTTTTTATGATGTTGAACTGTTGTTTACGGTCAATCCCGGCGTATTTTTTCCACCTCCCAACGTGAAATCTGCTGTTCTCCGGTGTACAAGAAACAGGAGAAAAAAACCAACTTGCCCGGAGGATTTGTTTTTCAAGGTTGTAAAGGCAGCCTTCAACCAACGGAGGAAAACCCTGCGGAACGCCCTTCATGCTTTTTCTTTCGATCCACAGTTCAGAAAAAGTCGGCTGCTTGGCCGGCGGGCTGAGCAACTCGGTGTAGCTGATTTCATCAGGATTTGCAAGCAAGTCCGCGGATAAGTCTTTTCTCCTCACGGGATGGTTCCCCTGATCTATTTTTCCGGGATTAAACATTTTGTTTAAAACATTTTGTTTAATATCTTTGTGAAAAATTTCAGAGATGAATCCATTTGTCATTAAAGGGTACGAAGGCGCTGTTTATTTCTGTGACAGAGAAAAAGAAACTGAGCGGATATCACATGCCATAGAGAACCAAAGAGATCTGACATTAGTCTCTCTCAGAAAAATGGGAAAAACCGGATTGATTTTTCATGTTTTTAAACAAATGATGAAAAGCAAGGCCTATGAGACGATCTATCTTGATATTTATCATACGGAAAACCTTAACGGATTCATCAATCAACTGGCAACCGCCTTATTGCGAAGTAAAAAGCACGTAGGAGAAAAAGTAAAGAATTTTATCCAGTCATTTCTTTTCCTGCGTCCGGTCATGTCAATAGATCCTATGTCAGGGCTCCCTTCGGTTTCATTCCAGATTGCTGATGAAAAAGATGCTATCAGAACCCTTGAGGAATTATTTCAGATACTGAGAGAGAGAAGTCATTCAAAACCCATCATTGTGGCTATTGATGAATTTCAGCAAATTGGCAATTATCCGGAGAAAAATGTTGAAGCGCTTATCAGGGGTATGATGTCTTTGTCCGGAAATATCCGCTTTCTCTTTTCCGGAAGTAATAAGACATTGCTTACAAGGATGTTCGGGGATGCTACCAGGCCCTTCTACCAGAGCACAGAGATGATGTTTCTTGAGGAAATTGAGTCAAATCAATACCACTCTTTTATAAACCGGCATTTTGCCAGGAACAAGCGGGAGATAGGAAGTGACATCATTACGGATTTGTTGACATGGACCAGGTGCCATACCTGGTTTACCCAATACGTATGCAATAAATTATTTGAGAAAGGGAAAGATATTGACAGGATGATTTTTCAGGATGTATGCCGGAACATTCTATTCGAGTTCAGCCCTTTCTACATTGAATACCGCAACCTTCTGACCCGTCATCAATGGCAATTACTGAAGGCTATTGCGCATGAGCACAAAGTTTCTGCGATCACGGCAGGAGATTTCATTAAAAAGTATAACCTGTCAAATGCAAGCACAGTGCGTCGAAGTATTGAAACGCTTATTGATAAGGAACTCGTCTACCGGCATGGTGATAATTATTTTGTATATGATGTGTTTTTTTCACGTTGGCTTGAAACCCAGGGCAAATAGCGATCTTTGCTGATTAATAAATCCACACTTGTTGAAGTGATATGATACAACTCCAAACCTTTGTTTTCAACGCTTTCGGGGTCAACACCTATGTCCTCTATGATGAAACCGGTGCATGTGCGATCATTGATGCCGCCTTTGACCAGTTACATGAGCGGGATCAACTCCTCAAGTTTTTATCGCAGCATCAGTTAGTCCCCAAACGATTGCTGAATACGCATCTTCACATTGATCACCTCCTGGGGAATGTGTTTGTGCATGAAACCTTTGGTTTGCTTCCGGAATATCATCAGGATGCTGAACCGTTTCTGATCCATGCCAGGGAGATCGCAAGTTCTTATGGGTTTACAGTCGATAAGATTGTCAAAGCCTCGAGGTACATTCAGGATGGCGAGATTATCCGCTTTGGTAACAGTGCGCTCACTGCCCTTCATACGCCGGGTCATGCAGATGGCAGTGTGTGTTTTTACAGTCCGGAAAATCAATTTGTGATCACCGGCGATGTTCTTTTTCAGGAAGGGATTGGCCGCACCGATCTTCCGACCGGTGACTTTGATCTGTTGATCAAAAGTATTCATGAGAAACTCTTCTCTTTACCGGATGAAGTAACGGTCTATCCCGGTCATGGTCCAACAACAAAGATCGGGCATGAGAAGAGGCATAATCCGTTTTTCTAAAAAACCTCACCCCATAGCTCAACCCTCCCCTTGCAGGGGAGGGCAGGGAGGGTTCCTGCGCAATGACCTCACCCCCCTGCCCCCTCTCCTCGCAGGAGAGGGGGTGTTACCCATGTGATGATCTTTTCAACCAGGGATTACCACATGATTCGGACAATTGCTCCAATTGGAGAAGAATGTTGCGACTTACTAGGTATAATCAGCGGATAAAGACTTTCTGTGCTACCACATCATCGTTGTTCACCGCTTTCACGATATAATAACCGGAAGGAGTGTTGAGGGAGATTTCCTGTGTTTTGCCGGGGGTGATGAGCTGGGTAATGACGGGTTGCCCGAGCGAGTTGTAGATGGTTGCAGTGGCATCATCGGTGGCATTGTAGGTGATGAAAACATCTTTCTGGATGGAATAGATGATGATGGTAACATTTCCGAGCTCTTCCATACCAACGGCGCCGAAGAAGAGTTTGAACCTTGCGGGATCATCGTTGGTAGTAGCAGAGATTGAATAGGTATAAAAGTCTGGGCTGCTGTTAGAATACCAGATTGGATAATCGCCTTGTCACGCCTTCAAACCTGTTTTGATAAAACCAGAAAATTCCGGACCAATCCTTCCGCTTCGGTTTTGGCCTTTTCCAGGTCGTCATTGACAAGCACGTGATCAAATTCCTCTGCACTCGCCATCTCCATGCTGGCTTTTTCCAGCCGGAGTTTCAGCTTCTCTTCTGTTTCGGTTTTTCTGGCGGTGAGCCGGGTTTTCAATAGCTCCAACGATGGCGGCACAACGATCACAGCCAGGGCTTTCCTGCCAAAATGTTTTTTGATGTTCAAGGCACCCACCACATCCACATCGAACAAAGGAAATTTCCCTGCTGAGATGATCCTGTCAACTTCCGATTTCAGGCTTCCATAGAAATGATCCCTGTAAACTTCCTCCCATTCCAGGAAGGCATCATCAGCGATCCATTTTCTGAATGTTTCAGCCGGGATGAAATAGTAATCCTTTCCATCTGCTTCATATTTCCGCTTTTTCCGGCTGCAGGCGGAGACAGAAAATCCCAGTTCCGGCATGGCAGTAAGCAGGTGCTGCACCAGGGTTGTTTTCCCGGCGCCGGAGGGGCCGGAGAAGATGATGTATTTTTCAGACATGATAATCATCTTGCGTGTTTCTTGTATCTTTTGCTCTGTCTGCTGCGTCTAATTCTCTTTCTCTAGTTCTACCTCTTTCGTTCATCTTTGTAATCTAAGATATCAACTTTAATTTCACAAGCTCCTCTGTCTTCATTTCTATCTTCTATGTCTTTATTAAGAACCGTAGTTACAGCAATAATCCTAATGACTATTTAGCGGACAGAACCTCTTGTTGCTTCTCTATCTTATTCTCTATCTTCTATTTCTAATTTTCCTGTAGCTATATCTTCATTCAGAACCCAAACAGAGTGTTTTGTTGACGTTGAACTATTCTTTTGAAGCATGGTTACTGCTTCAAAACATCGCAGTTTTTTTTGAATGACAATATTGATTATTCGCCACAGCATCAGTCAGTTAACATTAGACTGTTAAAATTTATTATTTCTAACTCTCAAATATGCAGTTTTATTTCGTACATTTGCACCGAACCAGTCAAAGCCCGAATGGGTCGTAGCTGGTGGTTCTTAAATGAAATTTCAGGAAAACCGTCTGGTTCACTCCAGGCGGTTTTCTCATTTAGGGTAATACACAATTCCAAAATCATTGCTTCGGCTTGCTTTGATGTTCATGCGAGGTTTGATGATGTTCATCAGTTGTATTTCATCTCCGTAATTCAATACCGATCTGATTCTTTTCCCCCATTCAAGCTTGGGGTTGCAGAGGTTCTGCTTGGCATAAAGACTGACAATGAACGAGATCATATCTGATAACTGAATGAAATACGACTGATTCGATGATTTCGGCAGTGGATCTTCGATGAGATCTTTGATTTCTTTCCGGTAGTTACCACGATTCCACATTGAAGGAATGTAATTAATCTTCTGAATGCTGCGGGTTGTGCTTCTCATTTTGCTTACCCTGCCCTCATCCGTAATAATGATGAATCGTGCACCCATACTGATGCGATTCAAATCGTTTTCAATCCTTTGCACATTGTAGGTCAGTGCATTTTTCATCACATCATATTTGTCTCTGTTGATTTTATTTTTATCAATCACAACAGAAATGCATTTAATATTGATGTCTGCCAACAATTGACAAAAATGAATAAGAATTTCTTTCCTCTGTGCAGGCGAGTAAACTCCATGATAAATAGATTTGTCGGTGATAAATTCTTTAGTATGAAACTCCTGCTTAACGGGAATGTTGTAATTGGTTTTGAGAGACTTACGAAACTGGTGAATGCGATTATAGTTTTCTTTCCAAAAAGTATAATACATGTAAATGCTGGTGAGAACAAACAGCTCCGATGAAAACACCGGGTAACCATCATCGCCTGATTCGTCAAAATAAGAAATATACATGGCTTCATCCTTTTACTTTTCAATTCTGTATTTCTCAAACTCCGCCTCACTCAACTTCGCATCAATCCATTTATACAAATGTAAATCATTTTTCCAACTTGGTTGGCTGGCTGGCATTTCTGATGTTGTACATAAAGGAGTGTTGCGGAGAAGATTCGAGATGAAGCGATCATGTATGTCGGATGTATCTCGGGGGCATTACAGAAAGATGAATACCTCCGCATTATCGAACAGGCTGGATTTGTCAACAAAACGGATCAAAAAGAAAAAGAGATCGATGTACCTGATGAGGTACTGCTAAAAGTAATGGACAGCAAGGAGCTCAATGCCTTCAGGAAAAGCGGAACCGGCATTTTTAGCAGTACCGCTTATGCCGAAAAACCGGATAAAAAAACAGGTTGTTGCTGCTGCAACTGCTGAAAACGCTCCATCAACCCCCGATAACTGATAACTGATAACTGATAATTGATAACTGATAACTGATAATTGATAATTGATAACTGCTCACTGATACTCCGTTCCCACCGTAATATAATCGGGATACCTCAAATCGGTCTGGCCAATTGTGATGGTTGGTTTCAGTTTCAGGGTAATACGGGTTGGTTTGTTTCCAACGCCGGCCAGGTTGAGCCCGAAGTTGACGATGGCATCTGCAGATCTCCCTTTAAGGACTTTCTTCAAATCGACACTCAGTTGCATGGGGATGGTAGCAGTTCCATTGTTTCCGGGGATCACCACCCGTTGATTTAGTAAACCCCTCACCATTTCAATATTGTCTATCAGCAGGATCCAATCCAGTTTGTTCATTCCGGCGGAGGATGCATTTGGATTTTTAGCATCCACATTCAGTGTCATGCTAAGGGGGAACGAGCCGGTGGCCACGGCAGTGAGAAGTTTCTGTGCATCCATCAGACTCAGGTCCGATATACTTTTGATCTGTTGAACATTGATCCCGGCCAGGTTGAGGTTTTGAACCGACTGGATCCGGAATTTACAATTGACCAGATTAGCCATCTGCTCGGCCTGCTTCAGCACGTCACAGGATGGAATAACGATCATCATCAGGACAAAGATCAATCCTGTAGCCAGGAAGGAAGATTTGGATTTCATGATGAAAAGGTTTGATATAAGTATGAAGAAAATGAACTTCTCTAAGGATTAATTAATTACCATTACTTTCCTGGTTGCCTTGTATTTAGATGACTTTATCTCAATAAAATACAATCCAGTTGTCACGTTCACGAGTGAAAAATGAGACGTATGCTTTCCAGCAGGTTTATCGTCCCGGTCAAGGGTTTTGATGAAAACACCATTCGCATCTAAAATATTGATCTCCAGGACTTCTGGATCAGAAATGGAATAGGAGATATTCAGCTCTTGTCTGGCAGGGTTCGGAAAGACGTTATTGATTTTAAGGTGAGATATACCTGATGGATCCTGCCAGCCGGCAGAAGGTTCGAAAAAGGTACTGTACACGCCATTGCCGTGTGTTCCAATGGCAATAAAGCCATCATGTTGCCGTGCATCAATCATGTCAACGATCACGTTCCCGATGGAGGTGGTACCTTCTTTCACCCAGATCGTGGAATCACCATTCAAAATCCTTGTAGAATAGAGTCCGGCTGATGTTCCTGCAAAGATGATTCTGTGGCCGTTGTAAGTAAGTTGTTTGGCACAGCGAACAGAGGGACCTGCCCCTGTACCATCGATATTCTCTTCCAGATTCCCGCCAACTGCAGTCCAGGAACTACCCCCATCAGAGGAAAAAAACATACTCTGAACATTGTAATTTGAGAAAACAACCAAGAGATGATCGGCATTATTCTCATCAATATCTATCCAGGCAACAAAAGCGTTTGCGGGGAAATTGGATCCGGTTATATCGGCTGGGATTGGATTTCCAACATTCGCATTATCTATACGATAGACACGACCCAGACTTGTTCCATAGAAAAGTCGATGAGCAGGATTCTTTGAAACGTTGATACAACTTATTTCTGATGCGTCACCGATGTCTACATGGCTGAGGTGGTTCCATCCAGCATTTCTCAAACTTGTGTCAAATGCGGCGGCTTTCAAGTTATCTTTCCTCCAGATACTGGTAATGGTTGGAAGGTAGAATGTCTCATAATCAGTAGGATCGAGAACAAAATTCTGATAAAATGGGAACAGTGAATTAGAACCCATCACCGGATCATAATATTTGAGCAAGGTGTCAGGGAGTTGAGGGAAAATGTTTTTGGTATGCATGGTTTCGTCAAACTGAGATGTCCAGATATTTCCGCTATAGGCAGAAATGACGCAATATTGCCAGTTGGACGCCACACAGGTAGCAAAACCATCAAAACAGATATCGATATCAAACCAAAATGCCGAAAGATCATCTGTCACCGTATAATACCAGTTGTTGTCCTGCAATCCTCCCAGTATCCAGTCGTTACCGGATGATCCGTGGTCAATGGCAACCGAGTAGAATTGGGTTGTTGTCAGTTTGTTATTCAAACGTTCCCACGACATGGATGAACTGTCGGCGAGGCAATTGTGTGTTATATATATTCCACCATCATTTGATATCATCATCACATTCGGATTGGAATGCATAAATGTTATACCATGCATATCTGGATGAAGGGCATGCAGAGAATCCATATCAAAAGGATATCCACCGATAAATTGGGTTTGTAAGCTATCGGCGAAGCCATTTTCTGAACGGTAAAGATTCATGCCACCGATAAATACGATGTTTTCATTATCGGGCTTCACTCCCATGGCAAAGGCATAGCCGCCATAAACAACAAAGGAATACGGGAAGTAGTTGATGCTTCCTTCTCCTGCGCCGGGGATTCCGGCTGTTCTGTTTTCCCAGATGGCAGAATCAGCCAGGGTATTCCATGTCATTTTCCAGAAGGTGTTGATGGAATTCGGGTAGCCATTAAAGGGATAAAGTTCAGGGGATTGGGATTCAGTGAATACATACATCACCTCCTCATTTGAAGGGGCGATAGCCAGACGTGTAACACGGTTATCTGTCGAAAAGCCATCCGGGGTTATCTTTTCCCATTGTAATCCATTCGTGGAACGCCAAATCCCGGCCTTCATCGGAGGTTCGACAGACCAGCTGAAACTGCTCAGGGCTGCATACAAGGTTCCTTCAGATGTGATGGCTATATCGGTACAAAATGATTTATTGGCAAGATCTCCCAGAACCATCTGCCAGGTGTTTCCACCATCTTCAGAACGCAGGATAGCGCCGTAACAGGCAGCATAGACGACATCCTGAATTGAAGAGACAGGGTCTGTGACAATGCGCCAGATTCCCTGGAAAACATCATTCAAAACACCAGGGCTTCCTCCTTGTGTGGATGGCAGATGTGTCCATGTGTTGCCATTATCAGTTGACTTGAAAATGCCATTGCCGATGCCGATAGTTCTGGCATTTGTACTGATATTCCGGTCGGTTGTACTCAGCATTTCACCTGAACCATAGTACCAGATATTGTGCTTTCCCTTTCGTTTATCCTGAACCAGGCAGGTGGCACTTTGCTCTGCATCAGGAGCTGTAGCTTTTTGCCAGTTGGCGCCAGCATCGAAAGACTGCCACATTCCTCCTGAAGCGCTGCCGGCAAGCAGGTGATTTTCATCCTCCAAATCAACCGCGACACAAAGCATTCGCCCTCCGATATTATTAGGACCTCTCCATGTCCAGGCCTGATTTTTCCCCGCATCCATGGCAGGCAATCCGGCAACAAATTGAAGCTCCTTCGACCGGATGTCAGCAGGAATGAGCCCACTCGCAGGATCCCTAAGCATCAAAAACCGACGCGCTGCCAGGTATGGAAGCGTCATCCCCGTTGGGATTTTATGGTGCAAGGATCTTTCTGATCCTCTTTTTTGGACTATAACAGATTGAAAAGGATTCTGTATCATTAGAACTCCTAACGATGCAATTACAATAATTGAAATAGTTCCTGTAAAAATCAACTTTTTCATATGCAATATGATTATTGACCAAAGATACGATACAATGCTAAGTTATACAAATTTTCTTTATCCGTCTGGGCATACTCACGCCTTCTCAGTGGAACCTTGTGTTATTATTACACTGAGTTCCACAGGGGAGGCACGGAGAGACACAGAGGAGCAACAGGAACCATTAGGATGGTTTAACCTGGCAGCATCCGGATCACATCACCACCAGCCGTACTTTGTGGGTCTTTCCTTCCTGACGGAGCTGTAAGGTATAAATGCCGGGTTTCAGCATACTGATATCGAGGCTGTAAGTTCCCTGGATGAACAGATCGTCTGCTTTCATCACCTCTTCACCGATGCTGCAGAATATCCTGATATTGTAATTGCCGGAAACAGGTGTTACAATGGAAACCGCTTCCCTGGCCGGATTCGGATATATCCTGACAGAACCCGATTGATTCTCTCCAATGCCCACGGTATTAAAGACTGTAACATCCAGCGGCGTAGAAAAATCACTTTCTCCGCAGGCATTAACAGATCTCACTTTGATGGAAGCCGTTCCAAGGAATGCCGGATCCCATGTCACTGTGCCGATGACACCGGTTCCTGCCACGGTTCCGGCTGTCGTAGGCTCGATCATCCATTCATAACTTTCTGCGTTGAGCCCACCTGTGGTTGAATAATCCGTAGAAGGAGTGGAAAGTGAATAGATCGTTGTCGGCCCGGAAGCTTGTCCCGGTACACCCGGAGCTTCGGTGGTGGACACATTGGCCGCGCCATTCATGGTTGTAGTGCAGGTGGTTGTAGGGTTTTGTCCGGTGGATGCATAGGTTCCAACCTGGGTTTGCAAACCAAATGAGATGGCGTTACCATTTCCGGGGACAACGGTTGAAGTGGTATTACCATTGAGTATCAGGGTATAGTTAACACCAGAAGCGGAGCCACTTAATCCGACTTCAATCCCATTACCTCCGATGCAATAGACGCCGCCTCCGGTCATATCGAAAGCTTGCGGATTGGCTGAGACAGTGATGTTGAGCGGATTTGACCATACACCCACGCAGTTGCCGGCAAAGCCCTGAACTTTCAAGGTTACTGATCCAGTAAAAGTGCCTGACCAGTAGACGGTTGCTTCTGTCCCCAGGTAGGATAGGCTACCTGCAGAGGTAGGTGATAGCTCCCAGGTATAGTCGGTGGCATTGGTTGCACCTGTAGTTGTATAAGTGCTGGATGGATCACTCTGGCAAACAAGGGTAGGGCCGGTAGGAGTGGCTGCCTGTCCGGGGACTGGGTTGATGTTGATCGTAAGGGGTGTGGAATAGGGTCCGGTACCGCAGGAATTTGTGGCGCTAACCTTGAGGGTTGCTGCGCCGGTAAAGGTATTGTTCCAGTCAATTATGCAGGAAGTCCCATTGGGGGTAAGAACACCTGAAGCGGCAGGTTGCAAGTCCCAGGTATAGCTTGTTGCTCCGGTTGCACCTGTAGTAGAATAGCTTTGATTTGCCGGGTTGACACAGAGTTCACTGCTTCCCGCAGGCGTCCCTGGCGCTGATGGGGTGGCAGTTGGATTGATATATGCTGGCTTGGTCATGGAATTACCACGCGTGTTGGTCCAGGCAGTCAGTTTCACATCGTAATTACCTGTTGTGGTATAGCTAACGGCGGGATTTTGGAGGGTGGATGTTGCCGGATTTCCTCCCTGGAATTCCCATCTCCAGTTGGTAGCTCCAACTGTCTGGTCGGTGAAGTTCACCGTTCCGGGAGCGCAGAAAGTGGTTGGGGTTCCGGTGAAGTTGACATTCAGTGGCGGAGGGAGGGCATTCAGTGCAACCTTGGCGCCCTGGTAAATCTCCCGGGAGCCATTGCTTTGAACAAAGGCAACCAACTCACAGTTGGCCGCATTCCAGGTAGGATCCTTGGTAAAGGTCAGATTGATGATCTGCATATCACCTGAAGCAAAACTGACGCTTGTTCCGTTTTCATTTGGAACCATCGTCCGTTCGGTAAAATCGCAATCGGTCAGACAAAACCATGTGGCAGCCAGGTTTGACTCCGTGAGAACCAGATGCGCTTTCAGGTCGGTGGCCGTTATGGTGGATGTCTTCTTGATGGAAAGGACAATATTGTAGACGTTCCCGCTATTTGACCCGGAAATGTCAATGGTCATGGGCGACTGAACAGCTATGCGCTGGTTGTAGTAGTTGTTATAGGCGGTTGTAACATTATTAAAATTCGGACAAGATTGCCCGCCAACATGAGTCAACACGCCATCAAAGTTGGCGGTTGGATATCCAGTTATTCCATAATAGCTGTTCCGGGCATTGGATGCATTGTTGGTGAAGGGGTCGCCGTTGTGATATTCAATGACTGCAACTGACTTGCCTTCAAGTACCATTTGGTCGGCAGCCTGGGCAGCTCCGGGACAATATACGCACCAGGTTCCGGTGCCGATTTCGAGTACCACCATATTCCGGGGTACGAGCTGGGCATAAAGATTCCCAACAAGGAAAATTGCCAACAGGAAGAAGAAATACTTTTTCATACGGTAAAAAATTAATATTGAATCGGTTGTTGATAAAAAATTTGGAGTAAAGTTATAGAAATATTTTGATATGTAATGATATTTTTTTTATTCCGATCTTTACAACAAAATCAATTCGTGAAACTTTTCATCTCAGCTTGTTTATTCTTCCTGTTTTTCTTTCTCCCTGGCCAATCATACGCCCAAAAGGTCAATGGCCGGGCCTTATCCTTCCCGAATGGAAAAACAGCGGGGTCGGACACGATCTTTATGAACTTGAGGACCAAAAAGATGGTACGTCAAGGCCTGCCGGCTGTAAAAATCGGACTTCAGTATAAATTTGTAAAAAATGAGGTCGATGGAACATTGTATCAGATGGGGTTTACCAACTGTTCCGGGAAAACACCGGTCAGATTTAAAGTCACTGCAAGTCAGCGAGCCGACATCTATACGGTCAGGCTGCAGCCAGGAGAAACCAAAGTCATTCAGCGAAAAAAATGGAAGAACACCTCTTCTGGCTCTCCAGGCGAGGCAGGAGCTGAGGATGATTTCATGATGCTCCTGCTCGAAGAGGTCATTGATAAAGGAGGAAGATAGGTGAGGTTGGGAAAGCTTTACATATTTATCCTTGTCGCTGTTTTTGTTTTCAACAGATTCAACAATGTTTTCAGTCAAAACGAGCATTCAATCAGAGAGCGAAACACTTTTCTATCAGCAGGACTTCAGTTTAACCAGATCAAGGAACAGCTCAATTTTGGCCTTGTTTTCAGAGGCCCTGCCGTTGACTTGCAAGCAGGCTTGACCAGAGAGTACAAACATTTTCTGTTTGAATATTCCGGAAAGTTGAATCTCAGTTTGTTATTCTCAAAAGGGATGACCGGGATCAGCCTGAACCTGCAACCTGTCAATGGTTTCCTTGGAATTCCAGTGTTACGCAGTCCTGTGATCAGGATATTTCTTGGCCCCTCCCTTACTACCGAATACCGGTACCAACTCTACCCTGACCTCCAGGGGGGGCAATCGTACTGGTTTTCAGGTTTCATTTTATCTCCCAGGTTACGGCTCGACTATATCACGGTAAAAAAGATTTTCCGTCTGAATCTGTTGAATTCAGTTGGAGGGTTCACATCCAGACCGGATGATTACCGGGATCCCTATTTCTATTCGTTCAAATTTGCTGATATCGTTTCCAACCTTCACCATGACCTTCGATTTGGCAGCTTTGATCAATTCAACCTGTTTACGTTAGACCTGGAAATGATCTTCCTGAAGAAAAAAAGCGACCTCTCGATCGGATACGGATTGGAATATCTTACCTGTTATCCTGCTCCCGAACAGAAATGCCTGACGCATTCCATAAGGCTGAAGTTCTATCTGAAAAAACACAGATCATGAAAATTCGTAGAGCTTATCTGGTTTTCATCCTGATGATCTTCCTGAGTTCTTGTCTGAAGGAAGATGAACTAAAAAAACCGTTTGCCACCTTCAAGCCGGTTGAACTGAATGATTCGTGGGGAATCTCCACTCCGGAAACTGAAGGAATGGATTCCCTTGCTATGGCTGGCATTTTCAGGGAAGTGCATGAGAATGAGGATACCTGGATGTTGAGGAGCCTGACCGTTTTTCGTCATGGAAAGCTGATTGCCGAAAGCTATATGAAAGATGATGCCGACCGCACCAAACCGGCTGCCGTCTGGTCGTGTACCAAGCAAGTGTTGGGGGTACTCACCGGGATAGCCATGGAGCAGGGGATCATTACTTCAGTCAACGATAAACTTGGAATTTATCTCCCATCAGAGATCGCAGATCACCCGGATAAGGCGGATATCACCATTGAAGACCTGCTGACCATGCGCTCAGGAATATCCTACAGCAACGATGGAGTAAGTGGACAGACTTCAAAAATGCTTCGCCAATTGCCGGATAACAGCGTTGAATTCATCCTTGATCTGCCCATGGATCAAAATCCAGGGACTGTATTCCATTATAGCGATGGTAATCCACATCTTCTCTCTGCAATTTATCAGAAAAAACTCGGGAGACCAACCGATGAATGGGCCGATGAGGTTCTTTTCTCCAGGCTTGATTTCAGGAATTATTCCTGGCACCGGTACCGGGATGGGATCACCCATGGCGCCTATGGCATTCTGACCACACCCAGAGAAATGGCCAAGGTGGCTCAATGTGTGATGGATCATGGTAAGTGGAAGGGTCAGCAGCTCGTTGATTCTGCATGGATTGTAAAAATGGTAACACCTTACATCCCTGATGCCTGGAACTATGATGGCGGCGTATTGACATTTGGGTATTTATGGTGGATGGATGCAAAACGCGGGATGATGTTCATGAATGGGCATGGCGGGCAGTATGCCTTTGCCATACCCCAATATCATTTGCTGATCGTAATGACTTCAGAACCCAATACCCAGGGGGATCATCAGTTGCTGTACGAGCAGGCGTTTGATATCGTGGATAAAATGGTTGGGGCAATCATGGATAAATGAAAACATCAGGGTACATAAAACCAGTGCCTTGAGACCCCTGGAGTATTTTCACACATAAAAATCAAGAAACGATGAATTGGTTCTTTTTTATTTATTGCAGGATTATTTGAGATCGGATGGCCCCTGGGGCTGAAGTTGTCACAGACCACATCGAACCGGATTCCATGGATCATTGTCGCAGTCATCTCCATGATCCTACCGGATTACTGCGGTTGCTTTCTGTCAGCCTCATCGTGATCGGGATCATCGGGCTTAAGCTAACTGGTTGAGAAACAACTCCTCCGGGGATACGCATGAAGTAATAATCTTAAGAAAAAGATCCGGAATTGTTCATTGATCATGGAACCACCTTGTTATGAGGGAGCAGTTCTATCCTAAGGAACTGAATCCCTGACACCCAATTCTTCAAGAAAATCCTTTTTTTTCTGGGAGTCTCTGCAAGGGATAATATAAAATAGCGCGCTATCCTTCCTCCCTGAAAAGTAATGCATAGCAGACAGGTTAAACCGGGCATCATCAAAAAAAGGATCAATCCGGATGGAACGACGAAGGATCAATTTCGCTTTCACAGGGTTTCCGGTAGCAAACAGGGAAGCCCCGTAATCATTGAGGACCCTGACTTCAAAGGGAGTTCTTTCAATGGCCTTCTCAAAACAAATAACAGCTTCCGTCATGTTTCCCTTTCTGTATTGAGCAACCCCTTCAAACCAGGCAAGGGGAAGGGAGTTTGGAGTAATGTCATAAAGAAAACTATGTGCTTTCCTGCAATAGGTGATTACCTTGTCATCATTTTGCCTTTCATAGCGGAACATCTTTAATGAGTAATATTCTCCCATCATCCTGTAGATGCCCGGGATAAGAGAAAAAAACAGCAGAAAAACCATTACTCCATTGAAAAGCTTAATGGGAATCTCAGGAAGCCATCTGAATGAAAAGGTTTCTGAAGGGATTTTTGCCAATAAAAATGCTATGGCGGAAAAGAACAGGATATTGTGTTCCACCCGTTTAAGGGGAAAATCAAACAAAGAAAACAGATAAAACCCGGCAATAAATGAAGCGAATAAAATCAGCGAAAATGATGGTTTAAGTTTTCTTTTAATCAAACAGATAAACGCCCATACCAGGGGAAGCAGGAAAATCATAAAAGCAAGAACCAAACCAACGATGCCGAGTTCAGAAATGATGGAAATGGCTTCATTATGAGGCTGGCTGTAAGTATAGTTCAGCTTTGTATGATCGGGATTGGGTGGTTCCGGGCTTGACGGGATGTTCAGTTTCCAGTTGCCGGCGCCAACCCCCGTGAATGGATGTGATTGGATCAGAAAGAGTGACTTTTTCCAGAATATCATCCGGAGGTTGGCGTTCTCATAATAGGCTTCGGAATGATCAAACGGAGGAATATCACCCGGAGTGGCCATATCCAGCTCTACATAACGTCGCACTTTCTCTTCTTCAGGATTCTCAAATGTTCCGAAATAATCCCAGACCTCAATCTTGCTCAGGAAATAATCCTTTCTCGTCCGGTCAAGAGAGGAATAGAATAGAAAAACCAATCCCAACAACAACACAAGAGCGCCAATTCCATTGATTATATTGGCTTTGTTGATGATAAAGCGGTAACGGATAACCAGGAAAAGAAAAAGGAGAACGAGGGCAAGGAATAATCCCAGATAAACAGCCCGGCTTTGGAGAATGATGATGAAGAAGACTGACAGGATCGCAATCCCAAGGGCAATAAATTTCCAGCCTTTTTTCAGAATTGAGTACCCGGTCAGGACGAATGGCAGGGAGATCAGCAGGAATCCCGAATAGAGGTTATTATTGGCGCTGATCGACTTGATCTTATAGGGGTCGAAAAAAGGTATCGCTGACATCCGAAAGAAAGCAAGGGCAAATGAGAAGGTCAGGAATATCATCAGGAACTTGATGAAGATAGTCTCCGTTTCCGCAGTGTGTTGGATGTATTTCGTAACAATGATCCAAACAGCCATGGAATTAAATACAACCTGTGACTGGATCAAGGCTTCCTGGGGTGAAAGCGCCCACAGGCTGCTTAAAAGATTCCAGAGATAGAAAGCGATGAGGGAGAACAGGTAAAGGTTCTTTTGGGGAGAAATGATTTTTTTGAAAGACAAGGGAAAAAAAACAATCAGAAGCAGGCTAAGGGTGATAAACCTCGGAAGAAAAGAACGGTCGATGATGACATCGGAACGGATGGTACAGGCAAGGAGCAATAGGATTGCTGAAAAAGAAACAACAGAGATGCGGTCCTTCTGGTTCATTTGCAATAAAGACCGTCAGGTGGATCATTCCAGGAACGAGATGATCGCACACCCTGCTTCACCGGGGGTCGGTATTATTTCACTTGAATATCCCCACACGATGGATCCGCCTTTTCCGGGCGGGGAGGTAAGTATCCTGTCGCTGATATAAGATCTGGGTAAGCCATTAAAGACGTTCAGAATATATGACCAGGGATCATTGCAATAACCTGTGATGGTTCCGAGGTTATCATTTCCGGGTGTGCCATGAACAGTATAACTTGTATAGCTTCCTTTTTTTCCTCCGGTACCTCCTGCGGCCCGCATGACGATTGATGAAGATATATAAAGCAGGGAGTTTTCACCATTCCCGCCGTTAGTATCACCGCTCCAGTATCCCGAATAGGTTGCATTTTCTCCTGCTACACCGGCATTTCCGATCGTAAAAATAAGCTGCTGATTTGGGGTTACGTCCATCTCTTTTTCAGCATAGCCTCCGCTTCCTCCATTCCCGCCATCGTTAAGGGTATAGGAATAAGAATATACCCCGGCGCCACCACCCCCTCCTGAACCGCCCCAAAGCTCTACCTTGATCTTTGAAACTCCTGATGGAACTGTCCAACTCTGGGAATAAGCCAGAATCACCTTTGTGGGATTTAACAATCCGCTGATGACATATGGATTCTGAATTGTTCCTTCGCCGTTAACCTGAATATTGGTACCTGCCGTAACCTTTGTCTCCGATCCATCGGTAATGGGTTTGTTGATCAGGTCGTTGTAGTCTCCCGAAAATCCATTTCCCGCATAAAGTGCATAAGGTACACTAAGAAGCTGGCTTGTTCCGGTGATTGTGTAACTTGATCCCCCCATAGGATCCGTTTCCGTTTTCAGGAAATAGGGTCCACTTGCCCAGTCAATCTCTGAAAAATCATCCGAAGTTATCCCACCTCCGATCTCAAGAGACACCAGGCCATTGACATTTGTTGTAACAGAATGAACCTCGGTATAAACAGAGACCCCCGTAGCTGATCCCTGCAACACGCTGATCTTTATCCCAACCGGGCTGTTCTGGATCAGCTTTCCAGTTGCATCCCGTATGACAGCCTGATAACTCAGCTTCTGGGGCGACTGAGCCGATAGGAAAATGGAAACGGTAAAGAATAGCAGAATAAATATTGGCTTTTTCATCTTTTTATGATTCTGAACGTTTTTAATGGAGTATTATCATGAAAGACAGAAAGAAAATATACCGATGAGGCATAGCAATCAAGGGATATCTCGGTTTCCTGCCGATCTGTTTCTGACAGGTGGAGAAGCTTTCCTGATGCATCCATAAGCTCAAATCTGAAACCTGTAAGGTCACTGTTCTCTATTGCAAGGGAAAGCTTGCCAGATGAGGGATTCGGAAAGACTTTACAGTGCAGGGTAATGCCCGTTTCTTCTTCCATTCCTGCATAGAATTGGATCTCATAGGGTTGTTGAACACCCTCCATGATATTTCCGTTTGAGGCGGAATGAAATAAAAAAGCTGTCTGTCCGACTGAATATGTCACTGAACCGCTGCTTCCACCTGCATCTGCACTTGCAGCAAGTATGGCCTCCTGAGCAAATAATCCCTTGAAATTGATCATCACCAGAAAAAGCGATATGAGAATAAGAATATTCCTTTTCATGGGATTGAAATCAAGCATTGGTTTATTTATCAGAAGACAAAGATAATGCAATTCCCTGAAAAGTTGATCCAAAACATGAAAAAAGGCAGACCGAATCAATTCATGTCAAGGATCCGGCCTGGGATGATACGGGTAAGCCTCCGCATTCCCCTTACAGGGAGCCATGTAGCGGCGAATCCGATCGCCATCACAGTTGCAAAGACAAGAACGAAATCAACAGCTTCCATCTGAACCGGGTAATGACTCACTACAAAGGAGCTATCAACACCACCCAGCCGGATCAGTCCAAATCGCTGCTGGACATAACAAATCGCTGCCCCAAGCAAGAGGCCGAGAAAAGCCCCGGCAAAGGAGATCATGATCCCTTCGGTGAGAAAGATATTGCGGATGATCCGGTTATCAGCCCCCAGGCTCTTTAGAACTGCAATATCTTTTCGCTTGTCGAGGATCAGGATGGACAAGGATCCCACCACATTAAAGGTGGCGATAAGCAGGATAAAAGCCAGGATGAGAAACACCGCCCATTTTTCCGACTGCATGATCTTGTAAAGCAACTCCTGTTGCTGAAATCGGTCTTTCACAACATAGTTCTCGCACAGCAACCTTCGGAGGGAGGCCTTTACCTGTTCCCGGGATGCTCCGGGAACCACCGCTATTTCTAAGGCCGAAAGTTCATCTTTGTATCCGAGCAGGTTCCGGGTAAACCGAATGGGTACGATCACATATTTTGAATCGAAATCCTGCTGAACACTGAAGTATGCTGAAGGAAATATAGTGGCAGCCTCGAAGGCCTGTTCCATTTGTATTCCACCGGAAAATCCCCTTTTCGGAACGTATACCTGGATGGGATGAATGGCATCCCGCAGATCAGTCCCCAAGGACCAGGCCACTCCGTAACCCAACACCGCAAAGTCAGCACTCCCTTGTTGTAGAAGGAATCTCCCTTCCACAATCATGGTATCCACATGGCTGGTTTGGGTGAAACTTTCAGAAACCCCTTTAAGGGTCACGATGTATTGCCGGTCGTTGTAACGCATCAGGGCATTTTCTTCGATCACTTCCGTGATGCTGAGAACTCCCGGCATCGACTTCACCTGGTCATATGGAAGGGAGCTGAGGTGGAATGTCTTACCCACCGTGGCAGTGATCCTGAGATCGGGATTGAACGTGTTGAACAGGGAGAGAACCAGCTTTTCAAAGCCATTGAAGACCGACAGGACGACAATCAACGCCATGGTGCCGACCAGCACGCCAGTTACGGAAATACCCGCTATCAGGTTGATGATGTTGTGCGACTTTTTCGAGATCAGGTACCTCTTCGATATGTAAAAGGGGAAATTCAATCGATCAGGTTATTTCCAGGCTTTAACGATCAATCCGGTGCCTGTGTTGTGGTGAATGGAAACATCACAAAAGTTCAGGATAAGGGAGAAGGGGAATACGATCAGGTAGTAAAACGGTAAAATCAGGAAAAACAGCTTAGTGATACCCAGCATCCGGATGGGGTATTTCATGGTTAGCAACCAGGAAAGATGACCCGGTTTACCGTATGAATAATAGGCTTCTGTCTTTCCAAATCCTGCATTCATTAATTTTTGCTGAATATCTTCCATGCCGTATCCATCCCTCACATGTTCTTCAATGAAACTGGACCGGCCATGTTCATGAACCCCCGATCCTCCCTTATCGCTGGGGGTGGAGATCAGCACCATACCGCCCGGTTTCAACGCCTGATGAAATCGCTGAAATACAAGCGTGTCCTCCAGGATGTGCTCCATCACATCCACTGAAATGATCAGATCGTACATTGACACATCAGAAAGCGTGGTTAGGTCTGCAGTCTTGAAAGATACATGGGTGAAGCCGATCCGTTTGAAAAAAGCATTGCAATCGCTGGTTTGTTCCTCTTTCAGATCCACCCCTGTCACTTGCCAGTTCCTGTTTATTGAGCCCAGGTACCATGAATATTGTCCGAAACCTGATCCGGCATCGAGTACGGAAGCAATACCAGGATGTTCTCTGACCCATTTTTTCAATTCTCTCCGGATATGCCAGGTCCGTAGCAGCAACAGGTTGAGCATCCGGTAGAACAACACCCGCAGCCGGGGTGTCCGGTTGAAAGCTTTTCCGAGGATTCGTTTGATCGGATCGTACTGCATTCAGTTATCAATTATCAGTTATCAATTATCAGTAAACAGTTTTGAAGCAAAAGTACGATCTTTTCAAACAGATGTTCAATCGAAAAGTATCATTTACGTCAGGCGTTCTGATAGAAACCGTGTCAAAAATGCTTATCTTTGCATAGATTATCACAAGAAAGAGTGGAAGCATTGATAAGGATACCGGGAAAAACAGTGCTTTGCATTGCCATGATGACCTTGATGGTTGTGGCAGAGGTCTTCTCCCAGCCTGGCGCTCCGCCGGGCGGTCCGGGAAGTGGCGATCTCCCCATCGGAGGCGGCAAAGAGCTGAACATCGGCCTTTTCCTGCAGGGATTGTATGCCGGAAACATGATGATGAATCCTGCTTCTGACGAAAATGGACCAAAATGGGGCGCTGATGTTGCGGATATGCTTACGATCGAACTGCATGACCAGGTTTACACCAACGTGGTGGCTATCATCTCAAATGGTACCCTGAAAACCAACGGATCGATTACCGTTTTTCTTCATGATTCCCTTGATGGAAGCTATTATATTACCATCAGGCACAGGAACAGCATCTTAACCGTGAGTTCCAATCCTGTTTCTTTTGCCGCCGGAACGGTGAACTACTCTTTCTACCCTGCCCCGGGAAAAGCCTATGGTAACAACATGGCTATGCTGGAACCAGGGGTCTATGGGATCTATGCTGGGGATGTTAACCAGGATGATGTGGTCGATTCAAGCGACATGGGACTGGTTGATAATGCATCCAATGCATTTCTCACCGGTTACCTGGCTGCTGATGTCAATGGGGATGGTATCATCGACAGCAACGACATGGGCTTGGTTGATAACAACGCCAATCTCTTCGTGATGGCTGTGACTCCTTAGCAGCAGATCAGGCAAGGATTTCCTGTTCAGGTTTTTTTGTTTCGTAGGGCTAATTGCCCGCAGGCTGCAGCAATATCTTCACCCCGGCTTTTCCGGATGTTGACTACCATGTTCAGGCGCTTCAGAAAAGCGGCAATAGCCTCCATTTTTTCATCCGAAGAGCGTTCAAATCCGGTTTTATCTACACGGTTGTATTCGATGAGGTTGATCTTAACCGGGAACCGTTTGCAAAAAGCCGCGAGTTCCCTGGCATCCTGAATAGAATCATTAACATCTTTCAGCATCAGGTATTCCACCACGATCCGCTGACGGGTCAGGCGGTAATATGCTTCCAATGCCTCTGACAAAGCAAGAAGGGTGAACTTCTTTGCGGCTGGAATGATCGTTTCCCGTTTATGTTGGCTGGCTGAATGGAGCGAAACAGCCAGTTGGATCTTCACATGCGCTGATGCGAGCCGGCGGATGCCTTCAGGAATGCCGACAGTAGAAAGGGTGATGCGCTGAGGGGAAATGGCAGCACCTTCCGGGTCACACCATTTCCGAATGGCTTTTATCACTTCCTCATCATTCAGCAGGGGCTCACCCATCCCCATGATTACGATGTTTGACAGCTTTTTTTTGAGCTGTTCCTGCGCCAGCCGATCAAGCAGGATGACCTGATCGTAGATTTCATGAGACATCAGGTTTCTCCGGAATCCCAGCAAACCGGTGGCACAGAATTTACAACCCAGCGGGCAACCCACCTGGGAGGAGATACAGGCGGTTACCCGGTTCCCGGCAGGGATCAGGACTCCTTCAAAACGTTGATCATCCTGAGCCAGAAACACCACTTTGGTGGTGAGGTCTGTGCTGGCATCCAGCTGTTCGATCCGGAGGGGTTCGAAATAAAAATGAGCATCTAATAGAGAACGTAGGGAGGAAGGGATATTAGACATTGCCCGGAATGACCTGGCGTGTTTCTTCCAGATCCACTCGCAGACCTGCTTGCTCCGGAAGGCCGGCTCCTTGTGCTGACTAAAAAAGTCATGGAAATCAGCCAATTTCTGGGACATGGCCGGTTTCCGGATATTATTTTCAACGGAGTCCATTTTCCCTGATCTGATCAAGTTCTGCGGCGCTGAAAAGGCCGGTTTGGAAGAGGTTAAAATATTCATCTGAAACGGACGCTCCGAAAATCATCAGATCATCAGTGTTGAGTGTTACCCTGATACCGTGATCAAATAAAATGCGGATGGGATGATGTGCCAGATCCTTAACAACACCCAGTCGTACATTGCTGGTTGGACAGACATTCAGCTGGATCCGGTTCTTTGCCAGCCAATGCATTACTTCATGGGATGTAGCTGAGGCGATGCCATGTTGCACTGCATCCAGCTCCAGCACTTCTGCAGTTTTTCTCACATGGTCGGCGTCCCCAAACTCACCTGCATGTGCCTTGCATTTCATCCCTTGTTGTTTGGCTTTTTTGAAGTGGTATTGGTAGGTTTCAGGAGGTTCTGCCAACTCTTCTCCATACAGGTCGATGGACCGGAAAAAACCGGAGTCAAGACATTCTTCTACGCAGTGCTGATATCCGGGAGCCTCAAAGTTACGGCTGAAGCCCATTTCCGGGATCCAGTTTACATCCGGGGCATATTCCTGATGTGATTGTTTCAGAAAAGACGCCAGCCCTTCTGCCCGGTTGGGGTAATGGTTGACAAACCAGCAATCGATACTCATTTCAATCCGCACAATACCATCGTTTTTAGCTTGCCGGAAAGCAGCTCCAATCGCGAATTCGAAGTTCTCGCGTGTTTGAAAGAGGGGGCGGAGGTGACCATATATGTATCGGTCCATTTCACGCAGGCCTTTCATGATTGGTGGCGGGGGAGGTATGTCTGTCCCCAGGAAAGCCCTGAAATCGGATAGTTGTCCTCCCAAAGCTGCATGGTTATGCAGGTCGCTTTTAGGCGTCCGACGGATGAGATCCCCCAGGTTCTCCGTTAGCCCTTTTTGAAAATCAAGGTTCATCGGTGAGTTGTTCACCATTCATCCTTCTTGACCACAACCGGCTCCATCCCTTTTTTCATGCTTTTAACCAGACCGGTCATGGTGGTGTCGATCTGGTAGAGGTAATCGTCCCATCGCGGATTATATGCCGGATCTTTTTTATTCAGCCATTTTTCAATGGGGGACTTGGAGGCTTGTTTAAGGTTGAAATCGGTTAATGTATAACGGTATTTGTTGTCTTTCAGTTCGATCCGGATGGAATAAAGCACCATACCGGCATCCTGGCGGATGTTGTCTTTTTCGGTATAGTAAAGCCTTAAACGCCCCATTCCTTCAATGTTACCGTTCACTCTATCCCGGATATTCAACACGCTCTCCGGGTTCACATAATAGAGGTTGAACCAGGAGATACCCCGGTTAAACAAGTCATCCTTGTTGGCTTCCTGGACCACGACCTCCCGGTACATGATCTTTTGAGAATCGGCATCCAGCGGCATATTTGGGGTTCCTATTGATTCCTGTGCAAGGGAAAATAATGGGAACAACGATATTAAACTTAATAAGGCAATAGAGATGACCTTATACTTTTTACTCATGATATTCATTGTTTTTCTGCGAAGTTCACAAAGTTAGGTGCAAAGTTCGAAAAAAAACCGCAGAGACGGGGAGGCGCAGAGGATTTCCTTTCATTCTCTCAACGCCTCCGCGTATCCGCGGTGAGGTCTGATCTTCAACTGAACTGTTAATTCAGGAGCGGAGGTACTTCTTAGTACATTCCGCCCATTCCGCCGTGTCCACCCATCGGTGGCATGGCAGGTTCTTTTTCTTCCTTGATACTATGCAGGACACATTCCGTTGTCAGAAGCATGCCGGCGATGGAAGAAGCGTTTTCGAGGGCCACACGGGCAACCTTGGTAGGGTCGATAACGCCAGCCTGATACAGGCTTTCGAACTCTTCTGTCCGGGCGTTATAGCCATAGTCATCTTTACCTTCCTTAACCTTCTGCACAATGATGGAACCTTCTTTACCTGCGTTGGCTACGATCTGACGAAGTGGTTCTTCAAGCGCTCTTTTAACGATGGCGATTCCGGTTTCTTCATCTTCATTGTCGCCCTTCAGTTTGTCGATGTCCTTCACGGCGCGCAGATAAGCGACACCACCGCCTGGGATGATCCCTTCTTCGATAGCGGCACGGGTAGCATTCAATGCATCATCAAAGCGGTCTTTCTTTTCTTTCATTTCCACTTCACTGGCAGCGCCGACATAGATAACAGCTACACCACCGGCGAGCTTAGCCAGCCGCTCCTGCAGTTTTTCCTTGTCGTATTCTGAGGTTGTATTGCCGATCTGAGCTTTGATCTGGTTGATACGGCCGTCGATATCAGATTTCTTGCCTTTTCCGCTGACAATGGTCGTGTTGTCCTTGTCAACCGTCACTTTTTCAGCTTCACCCAGGTATGAAATGGTGGTATCTTCGAGTTTGAATCCTTTTTCTTCGGAGATCACAGTTCCGCCTGTCAGGATGGCGATATCTTCGAGCATTTCTTTTCTGCGGTCACCAAAGCCGGGAGCTTTTACGGCAACTACTTTCAGGGCGCCACGGATTTTATTCACCACGAGGGTAGCAAGCGCTTCGCCATCAATGTCTTCGCTGACAATGATCATCGGACGTCCAGTCTGGATGACCTTCTCGAGGATGGGGAGTAAGTCCTTCATGATCGAGATTTTCTTGTCGTGGATGAGGATGTACGGACTCTCATACACGGCTTCCATTTTCTCGGTATCGGTCACGAAGTAAGGGGAAATATAACCGCGGTCAAATTGCATGCCTTCCACGACTTTCACCGTCGTTTCCATGCCTTTGGCTTCCTCGATGGTGATCACACCTTCTTTTTTTACCTTTGACATGGCTTCTGCGATCATCTTGCCGATGAAGATGTCATTATTTGCGGAGACACTGGCCACCTGCTCAATTTTTTCAGAGCTGTCGCCGATCTTCTTGGTCTGTTTTTTCAGCGAGTTGATCACTTCAACAACTGCTTTATCGATACCTCTCTTAATATCCATCGGATTGGCTCCGGCGGTAACATTTTTCAGACCTGTGGTATAGATGGCCTGAGCAAGAACGGTAGCGGTAGTGGTACCGTCTCCGGCGATTTCACTGGTTTTGGAAGCTACTTCTTTCACCATCTGGGCGCCCATGTTTTCAACAGGATCCTTCAGTTCAACTTCCTTTGCAACGGTAACGCCATCCTTGGTGATGACCGGTGCGCCGTATGATTTTTCAATGATGACATTGCGACCCTTTGGGCCAAGTGTCACCTTTACGGCATTGGATAACTCGTCCACTCCCTTTTTCAGGGATTCTCTGGCCTTGATATCGAAAATAATTCCTTTTGCCATTGTTTTTGAATTTTAAGTTTATGATAATTAAATGATTGCTAAAATGTCAGATTCCCTGACAATCAGATAGTTGTTGTTGTCATAGGAGATCTCAGTTCCGGAGTACTTTCCATAGAGGACATGGTCGCCAACTTTCACGGTCATGGGTTCGTCTTTTTTTCCGGGGCCAACGGCCACCACGGTTCCTTTTTGAGGTTTTTCTTTGGCAGTGTCGGGGATGATGATCCCGCCTGCTGTCTTTTCCTCTGCCTGTGCCGGTTCAACCAGAACGCGGTCGGCCAATGGTTTGATCTTAACTTTCGACATGTGATTAAATTTTATGTGGGTTAAACATGATGTTTTTTGGTAGCTGCTCCTGTCATTTTCTGTGCCATCTGAAAAAACAGACACGGAGAGGACATTTTTTCACTTTTGTGTCAGGGTAGAAAAAAATGTGTCAGAACGGTATGACATTCTGACACATTATAAGAAGGGCAATTTCTTATTCGCCGGGTTGTGCAGGTTGTTCAGGAGGGGCTTCGAAATCCTTGATCGGTTGCGCTGCACCACTCTCTTCCAACTGTTTCTTTACAATACTTTCCCGGGTATCACCCGTACCGGTATATTTAGGGATCACGAAAATTGATAACAGGCTGAGTACAAGTAGGGCAACAGCCAGGGTCCAGGTCGATTTTTCAAGAAAGTCCGCTGTTTTTCTGACGCCCATGAACTGATTTGATGATCCGAAGTTCGATGCCAGGCCGCCACCTTTGGAGTTTTGCACCAGTACTACCAGTACCAGCAGGACGCAGACGATCAATATCATGACGGAGATGAAGACATAAAGGCCACTCATGCTAAAAAAGATTAATGTTTGATTTTCAATTTTTGAATTTGGGCTGCAAAGTAACTACTTTTTTCCGGAAATACCAAGCTCAGGCGTTCATAAATCTGAACCGCCTTGCTAATGTTGCCCTGACTGGCGTGGATTTCAGCCAAAGTTTCACTGATGATTTCAAAGTTGTCAACGCTGCTTTGCCTGGCGAACGCTGAAGGCGTAAAGAAACCCTGTCGCTGCGGGGTGATCTTGGGTTCGTTCAGGATAAACTGGTCAATGAGTACCGACTTTTCAGTCTTTGGTGGCAGGGTTGTTTCCTCTGCAATCGTTGTTTCCGGGATTGAATCGGCAATATTTTCCTCTTCTGGCTCGATGGTTTTCTCCTGAATGGATGAAGGCGTGAGTGAAAGCAGCAAGGCCCTCACCGTTTGACGGCTGGCCGCGCAAGCAGCAGTTGTCCTGATCTGTTGGTTCAGGTAGATATTGTTTTCCAAATGATACCCGCACATCAGAGCCAGTTGTAAACTCTGACAATAAGGGAAATCTCCGGTTAGCCTCTTTATATGCTCAGTCTCCTCCGGCGTAATGGCGGCGGGGTTTTTTATCAATGCCAGGAATTGATATCGGTTCATCACTGAGGAGTCAAAGAGATGTTTTACCAGTTAACTACTGCTTTGTTGAAGATGTCTTCCACCAATTGCTGGGTGACATCGCTGATCAGCTGATCCTGGACGGCCGTGATGTCCTGGTTACTGGGGAAATCAGAAAACCTGGAAAATGTAGATTCAAAACTTTGTGAATCATCCTGTGTATTGGTGAATTTCACCGAGACCGAGATCATCAGCCGGTTCAATCCGGCCGTTTCATTACCCTGGATGGCTTGCGGGGTAATCGAATAGCCTGTGATTGAACCTTCCATAAGCAGATCGCCACCGGAGTTGACAAGGTCCAGGTCGGTTTGAGAAGAGAAACGGTCTTTCAGGGCATCTGTAAATGTTTGCGACAAGGTTGGGATAACCAGCAAAGCATTATTGGGGAAATAGGAGATATTGATTGTTTTGATGGATGGAGAGATGGATGCACCTGTGAATGAATAGCTTACCCTGCATCCTGACGGAATGATGAACAATGAAGCCAGACAAATGTAAGTCAGGAGTTTCACGGGTGTTTATTGTTCGAGGTTGTATTCCTTGATCTTTCTGTATAACGTTCGCTCGGATATTCCCAGTTCCCTGGCGGCGTTCTTCCGCTTTCCCTTGTGTTTTTCGAGCGCCCTGCGGATGAAATCGATCTCTTTCTTTTCCAGAGACAATGACTCCTCGATCACCTCCGACTCTTCGATCGGTTCTTCAAATGTTTTTCCCTGATCTGCAGGAACAATGATGGCAGTGGAAGGCAACGGAGCATAATCAGGGACTTCCGCTTGTGCTTGTTTCAGAAAAGCCAGTTGGTCTTCTCCAAGATTTTTGATCACCTGTTCATGTTGCAAAACTTCGCCCATGGCCTTTTTCAGTTCATTGATATCCTTTCGCATATCAAAAAGCACACGGTAGAGCAGTTCCCTTTCCGTAACCGAGTTTATTTCTTCCTGTTTATAGAGGATGGGCAAATCTGTCGGTAGGCCTTGTGGCAAGTATTTGATCAGGATGTCAGGGGTGATCATCCGCTCATTTTCAATGATGGAGATCTGTTCTGTGATGTTTTTCAGTTGCCGGATATTCCCTGGCCAGCGGAAATTGACAAAGAGGTTTTTTGATTCCGGGGAGAGTTCCAGGGGGGGCATCCGGTATTTTTCGGCAAAGTCACTGCTGAATTTCCGGAATAACAATAGGATATCTTCTTTACGCTCACGGAGTGGGGGCATGAAAATAGGAACTGTGTTGAGGCGGTAATAGAGATCCTGGCGAAATTTACCCCGGCTGATCAACTCAGGTATTTCGACATTGGAGGCTGCAACCACCCGGACATTGGTTTTCAAAACCTTAGACGATCCAACTTTGATGAATTCTCCGGTTTCCAGCACCCGCAGCAGACGTACTTGGGTGGAGTGAGGAAGCTCTGCCACTTCATCCAGGAAGATCGTCCCTCCGTTTACCACTTCGAAATACCCTTTCCGGGCTTCATGCGCCCCGGTAAAAGAGCCCTTTTCGTGACCAAATAATTCGGAATCGATGGTACCTTCAGGGATGGCGCCGCAGTTAACTGCGATGTATGGCCCATGTTTCCGGGAGCTCAGCTGGTGAATGATCTTCGGAAAAACCTCTTTACCGGTGCCGCTCTCACCGGTGATCAAGACGGTCAGGTCAGTTGGCGCCACCTGCCGGGCTATGTCGATAGCCCGGTCAAGCTGCGGAGTATTTCCGATGATCCCGAATCTTTGTTTGATTGCCTGAATGTCCATCTTTGCTGACTGATAAAACCCAGTAGGGGTCTGATTAATTTACAATTCTCCGGTGAGATGAGGGCCGGATTACTTTTTTCCTTTTTTCGCAAGCACCTCTTTCTTGATACGCTGAAGATGTCCGCGTCCAAGGGCTTTCACTTCACATCCGAGTTCGAAGTATTTACGGATTTGGTCATCTGTGAGGATACCGAAGGCATCGATAACGGCGATCGGTCTTCCTGCCCATTTAACGATATCTTCCGGCTTTAGCTTCAGATAAGGTTCGTGCGGAACAGCCAGGATCAAAGCTTCAACACCTTTCAGCGCTTTCTTCAGATCCTTCTCGATTTTCAACTCTTTCAGGTGATCCTGGTTCCGGAAGAACCGTTTCCAGGAATGTTCCGGAGAAAGATCCTGATCTTCCAGTTCATACCAATGATCCAGGTAAGGATCGTTAACACGGATATCAGCTCCCATTTCGGTAAGTTTTCTGACCACGAGCTCACTGCCGCTGTAACGGGTATCGCCGACATCCTGCCGGTAACTGGCGCCGCAAAGGAGCACTTCTGAACCGGCGATGTAACGACCCATATTGCGCAGGGCATCGCGCGTCAGTTCCGCCACATGTAAGCCGCGTGTATCATTGATGTTGATGGCTGTTGGGGTGATCTTGAAAACCTTTTCGCCGTCTTCAAAACCAAGGATATGTTTATATGCCCAGTAGCCCAATCCACCGTCTTTTGGCAGGCAATATCCTCCGATGCCGGGGCCCGGGAAAATGATATTGGTGTGTGTGGGGCGCATTTTGATGGCTTTGATCACCTTGATCAGGTCAACGCCGTTTCGTTCGGCAAAAAGGCTCCATTCGTGCAGATAGGCCAGGATGGTTGCGCGGTATGAATTTTCGACGATCTTGGTGGTTTCAGATTCAATGGGGCGGTCCATCACGGTGAGTGGGAATTCCTTGGTATTCAACACTTCGTGGAGGAATTTTTCGACTCTTTTCCGGGCTTCAGCATCACAGCCGGAGCAAACACGCCAGAAATCGCGGATACTGCGAACATACTCCCTGCCGGGCATAACCCGTTCAAAGCTGTGTGCCAGCAAAGGGGTTTCCTTGATACCTCGCTTGGTAAAAGCTTTCTTCAGTATCGGCCAGGCCACAAATTCGGTGGTCCCGGGGGCAACCGTTGTTTCGATCAGCACCAGGCATTTGGGTGGGATCTTATCGCCGATGACCCGCATGGTTTCTTCCAGGGCGGCCATATCTGTTTCGCCAGTCTTCATGTTGCCAAGGTCTTTCTTGGCATAGTCGCACTGAACGTCAACGATCACGCAATCGGCAAATTTCAGGCAATCGCTGTTAAAAGTAGCATAGAAACTTTTCGCTTTCCTGACCGTCCGGTCAATCAGCTCATCCACCTCCGGATCTTCAGCTTTTACCGGAGAGATACCTTTATTGATCACTGGGATCTTCCAATAACTACGGGCACTGGGCCGTTGCTGACCGATCACCATCTTGGTGAATTTTCCTTTCTTGTCTTTGGTATCCGCCACAATGGCTGCCATCACAGCTCCGACAAAGCCGAGTCCCATGACAACGACGATTTCCTTCCCGTCTTTCCGTGCTTTTTTTACGAGGCTTTCGATGTGTTTGAGTTCACCCGCATAATCCTTTTCCTGTGGGATTGGGTATTTTTCCCCTTCCGGGCTAACTGAGTACCTGATTGCTTGATTTTTTTTCATAATTGTGTGTGTTTAATGGTAAATATTTTTATTTCTGTCCATATTATCTGATTGTTGCGCCAAGTTTCTGATGCAATGCCTGGATGATTTTTTGGATTGACTTGTCAATTTGCTTGTCTGTAAGCGTCTGGTGTTCATCCTGTAGCACCAGGCTAACGGCATAGGATTTTTTTCCCGTACCTGCCTGGTCGCCCTCATACACGTCAAACAGGTTGATATCCCTGAGCAGGGAAGTTTCTGCCTCTGAGATCACCTGTTTTATTTCTGCGAAACGCACCTGCTTGTCAATGAGCAAAGCAAGGTCTCTCCTGACGGAAGGGTACTTCGGAACCTCTTTGATGACCGGATGAAGAGATAAATGTAAACGGATAACGGTTTCCCAGAACACAATTCCTGAAAAAACAGGTTGCCTGCAATCGAATATTCCTTTCAAACCATCTCTCATGTTCCCGCAAACGGCCAACAGCTCTCCGTTAAAGGTGAAAGCCAATCCGGATGAGAAGTATTTATCCTCGTAGTTCTGTTCAGTCACCCGGTTGTTCGGAAAACCCAATCTGGTCAATATTTTCCAGATACACGATTTAATCTCGAAGACATCAACGCTATTCTTTGGAACATTCCATCGCTCTTCCTGTTTCAGTCCTGTCAGGAAGATGGCCAGATGTCTGCTTTCTTCATAATTCTTTAGGTCTCCGTGTTGATCGATAGCTGTATTAACCTTTTTATATACCGTCCCAAATTCATAGAGTTTCAGGTTGGTATTTTTTCTATTGATGTTGAAGGTGATGGTTTCGAGTCCGCCAAAGACCAAAGTGGGGCGAAGAATATTCAGTTCCCTGCTGATGGCATTCAGGATCATGATATTTTCATCGACCGGGTACCCCGGTATTTTCTCCGTATAAGATGAGGCGGTCAGGGAGTTATTCTGAATTTCTGAAAAGCCCTGGGATGTCAGAAAATCGGATATCTTGTTTTGAAGCCGGTCACTGAGATTTTCAACATGGTCAGGTTCCGTGAATCTGATCTCTCCGGGAAGAGTGATCCGGTTGTATCCATATATTCTGAGGATCTCCTCCACCACATCCGCCTGGCATGAAATATCCGTTTTATAGGATGGCACGACCACAGAGAATCCGGCAGGAGAGATGTTTTCAATCTGAAAACCAAGGGATCTTAAAATTCGGTGGATTATTTCTGCAGGTATTTGGTTACCAGTCAGTTTGTCAATATAGGAAAGATCAATAGGGATGGTTTTCGGGGTAGGTTTGCCAGGAAAAACATCCTGGATCTTTGAAGAGATCTTTCCCCCGGCGATTTCCTTGATCAGCATGGCTGCACGCTGGAGTGCATAGATGGCGATGCTGATGTCAGCTCCCCGCTCAAAACGGAACGAAGCATCTGTCTGCAATCCATGATGTTTGCTTGATTTACGGATCGTTGCAGGTTGAAAGCAAGCGCTTTCAAGAAAGAGCTGTTGTGTTTTATCCGTCACCCCTGAGTTTAATCCGCCGAAAATGCCGGCCATGCACATAGGTGCTTCCACATTGCATATCATAAGATCATCAGCCATGAGGGTGCGGTTGATGCCATCAAGGGTGATGAATTGGGTTCCGGCCGGATATTTTTTCACAATGACCTTGTCTCCCTTGATCTCTCTCGCATCAAATGCATGGAGTGGCTGGCCGGTTTCATGCAGCACAAAATTCGTGATATCGACGATGTTGTTTATGGGTCTGACATCGATTGCTTTCAGGTAGTTCTGCAGCCAGGCCGGAGATTCCTGAACCTGGATCCCGGAAACAGTGATGCCGCAATATCTCGGGCATGCTTCCGGATCTTCAATAATAACCGGGATGGTCAGTGACTTTTCATCAATCTGGAAATCACTCACGGGCGGTATGGCCATTTGGGTGTTGATGGCTCGATGAGTCAGAAAAGCCGCGACATCCCTTGCTGTACCGAGGTGGGATGCAGCATCTGACCGGTTGGGTGTAAGACCTATCTGGTAAACTGAATCTGAATAGGGTTTAAAATAGTCAGCAGCGGGTGTGCCTGGAACAGCCTGAGGATCCAGTACCATGATTCCTGCATGTGAAGATCCCAGCCCCAATTCGTCTTCCGCACAGATCATCCCCTCAGAGACAGCACCCCGGATCTTGGTCGGCTTGATGACCAGCTCTTTCCCCGCGAAGTCCAATTTTGCTCCGATGGTTGCAACGGCCACTTTTTGGCCTTTGGCCACGTTGGGTGCGCCACAAACGATGTTCAACGGCTTTTCCTGTCCGATATCCACAAGGGTTAATGAAAGATGGTCGGAATCCGGATGACGCTCACAGGAGAGCACCTTGCCGATCACAACCCCTTGCAGGCTACCCTTAACTGACTCATAAGGAATGACAGCCTCGACTTCAAGCCCACATTGTGTCAAAATATTGGCAAGTTCATCAGTGGGAGGAGTGTAGGATAGGTAATTTCTAATCCAGTTGTAGGAAATCTTCATGCTGACATTTTTGCAGGTGCAAAAATATGGATAAATCCTAAACAATCAACTGATTGATGACCAGTCACCGTATTTTTTCGAGAGGAACAGCAATTGCCGGACGACCGGTTGATGGATATCTTTTTCAAGCCTGGGATCGGCATGAAGCAGTTCCATGGCAATATTCCTGGTAGTGGCTATTATCGCTTCATCCCTCACCAGGTTGGCGATTTTCAGATCCATGATGCCGCTTTGCCTGGTACCGGCAAGATCACCGGGACCTCTGAGGCGAAGATCAACTTCGGCAATCTCAAAACCATTATTCGATCCGACCATGGTTTGAATGCGGGTCAGGCTATCGGCTGACAATTTGTCTCCAGTCACCAGTACGCAATAGGACTGGTCGGCGCCACGGCCAACCCTACCGCGGAGTTGGTGAAGCTGGGATAGCCCGTACCGTTCGGCATTTTCAATGATCATGACCGATGCGTTGGGAATATCAACACCAACCTCAATCACGGTAGTAGCGACCATGATCTGCGTCTGGCCTTTGATAAATCGCTGCATCTCGAATTCCTTGTCGGCGGATTTCATCTTCCCATGTACGATACTTACGGCGTAATGGGGAAGGGGAAAGCTTCTGATAATCGCATCATAGCCTTCCATGAGGTTCGCGAGGTCAAGTTTTTCGGATTCTTTGATCAATGGATAGACGATAAAAATCTGTCTGCCGCCCTCGATCTGTTTTTTCATAAAGCCGATGATCCGAAGCCTGGATGATTCGTAAACATGTCTGGTTACAACAGGTTTCCTTCCCGGTGGCAGCTTATCGATCACAGAAATATCAAGGTCGCCATAAAGGGTCATCGCCAGGGTCCTCGGGATGGGTGTAGCTGTCATTACAAGGATGTGGGGCGGATGGTTGCTTTTTTTCCAGAGTTTGGCACGTTGCTCAACGCCAAACCGGTGCTGTTCATCAATAATGACTAATCCCAGGTTTTTAAAAACCACATTCTCTTCGATCAGGGCATGGGTGCCTATTAATAGGTGGAAGTTGCCATTGGTTAGTCCCTCGTCGATGATCTTCCGTACTGCAGCTTTGGTTGAACCAGTAAGCAAATGGATGCTGACCCCCAAACCCTGGGTCATTTTTTGTAATGTCTGGTAATGTTGATTGGCAAGAATTTCTGTCGGTGACATCAGGCACGCCTGGAATCCGTTATCTATGGCAATCAGCGCGACCATCAATGCAACCAGGGTTTTTCCACTGCCAACATCCCCCTGCAGCAGTCGGTTCATTTGTTTCCCGGAGCCCAGGTCGACACGAATCTCCCGAATGACCTTCTTTTGAGCATCCGTAAGTTGAAAGGGGAGATAGAGCTTGAAAAATTCATTGAAGAAATGGCCAACGACCGGGAATACAAATCCTTTCACTTTTTGTTCACGGGTTGCTTTAAGTTTGCATAACCGGAGTTGGATAAAAAACAATTCTTCAAACTTCAATCGGGCTTCCGCCTTTTGCTGGATTTCCGGGTTATCAGGGAAATGGATTTGGGTAAGCGCGCTTAACCGTGGCATCAGCTTGTATCTGTCTAAAATCCAGAAGGGGAGGTTCTCCGGGATATCTATCCGGTCGGAAGAGACCAGATTTTTCATCAGTTTGCTGATCCCCTTGCTGTCAAGTCCGGCGGATTTCAGCTTTTCTGTGGAGGAATAGAAGGGCATGAAAGGATTGGAAGAAGACGCCTGTGCCTCTATCAGGGGCTCCAGTTCCGGATGAGCGAGGTTGAATCTCCCGTTAAACCAGGAAGGTTTGCCGAAAATAGTGTATTCTACTCCTGTTTTTATCTTCCCCTCTATCCATCGAAATCCCTGAAACCAAACCATTTCAATGGTTCCCGTATGGTCGCTCAAGGTTGCAACCAGCCGTTTTCCCCGGCCTGCGCCGATATATTGTACATTCCTGATTGTTCCTTTGAGTTGTATATAGTTGACATCATTTTCAATCTCGCGGATGGTATAAAAACGACTCCGGTCGACATACCGGAATGGGAAGAAATGGATCAGATCATAAAAAGAAAATATCCCGAGCTCTTTTTTCAGGAGTTCTGCCCTTTTGGGGCCAACACCCTTCAGGTATTCGATGGGAGTATCCAGGAATGAATCAGCCATGCCTCATTTACTGTTCTTACAAAAATAGGTAAAAGGAAAGAAGATTTTCCTTTCCTGCAAGAAATATAGGCGCAGAGATGATAATAAGGATGGAAGTGGGATTAGAACTCCCAGAGGTCGTGTTCGAAAGTGAAAATATCGCCCTTCACCCGTTCTGATTCCAGGAGGGCATCGAGTCCAACAGCATAATCGGAGATTCTGCGGTCGTACACGTTTTCTTCCTTAAATATATAGCTTGAGAAGAACCGTTTCATGAAGACATCGTCGAATGATAGTCTGGCGGCGCTGTTCTGGCGATTGAAAACCTCATTCTTGGCGAACATGCCACGGCATTCGGGAAAATAAACCCAGAAAAGGGGTTCATCTCCGCGGATTTCTCCTTTTTCATCGATATTGTCCTTCACCGGGCAAAGTCCCAGTATCCTGACTTCCATCACAGATCTTTGTTTATCAAAGAACCAGTCTTCCTTAACCCTGAATTTCTTCACATCTGTGGCATAGAAGGTTTGCTTGATCACGGTGTCATAAGTAACATCCGGATCATCCGGCCGGGCGAGGGTAACACGTTTAGGCGCTTCCAGTTTACTCATGATTTCCTGGTAGGTGACCGGAGTTGTGAATTGGTCATTGGAAGCAGAGTACGCGTTGATTTCACCGGTATTCAGTCCATCCATGATCAGCTGCATCAGGCTCATCCATCCGTTTTGGCTCACTTCGGGATAGAAGAGCGGGTGATTCATCTTTTCCCTAAAGTCGATCACACGCCAGATTCTTTTCTGCCATACAACGTCGGCTTCCCGGAGCGGAACATAGGGGATAGGTTCCATATTGACGGTATGGATCTTATCAAAGACACCATCTCGGGGAGGGCTGTTTTGCATAACTTGTGCATGGGTGGAGGAAGCCATGAGGCTAAGTACCAATGCTGCGATGAAGACTAAAACCCTGTTTTTCATATTCCTGTTATGAATAATGAATAAATTCCGTTAATTTATTTTCAGGTTGATGGATGCGATATTACGTTCGCCGTCAGGACCTCTCACCACGATATCTTCCATCCAGATACGTTTATTTTTCTTGGCCTGGTTGATCAGGGAGATCATTTCCTGGGTGAGCCTGTTACCCTGGGCCTGGATAGTGACTACGTCACCCGGGATGTCACTGACAAAACTGAAAGAAATGACCGTAAACCGTAAGTCGAAGTCAAATCCTGCAGGCATTTCAGGAATGATAGCTCCGCCGGCGACAAGCAGGCTCTTGGAGATAAACCCTTCGTGAACCCTGGCAATATAAGCGATCGGGTCGGGTACTCTTTTGAGACGGAATGTCTGGCTGCCCATGTTTTTTGACTTACCACCATAAACTGCATTGACGGTAATGACCGCGTCTTTTCTGCCCTGTGGAAGGTCATAGACCACCCAGTTGAGTCCTTCTCTTCTTATTTTACCGGCTGAAATAGTGGGCTCAGTTCGTTCAGCGCCACCAGGTACCTGAATGGATACCGGGTTATCAACCCCAACATAGAAGACATTCATTTTGGTTGGAGATATAACCAGGGTGGGTTTGGCTACGATATATTCATCATGAAAATGGAAAGTCATAGGGATACCTGAAGGGCTTTTGACATTGATTACCCCGGCATATTTCTTAAGTCCTTCAGCAGAGGCGGGAAATTTGATCCGGACCAATCCATCCTTTCCTTCCACTGGAACTGCATTCTTGGCCATGTTATCGGTGATGGAGTCAACACCTAAAACATACCGCACATCAGGGTTCTGTTTTGTATCATAAGCAGCAACAAAGACTTCGGCCTGGTATTCTTCACCAATAAACACATAGCGGCTTTTCGGTACGACTTTAGCGGCAATTTTGTCGAACTTGAAATCTTCCGCACTGACCGACCCGTATAGAAATGAAACCACATCATATTCAGCATTGTAGATATCGGCATTGATGCGGTTCAAAATGGTAACATCAGCAGCGAGGATGGTATGATAAAAATTATGGCGTGCCCAATCTTCCGGTTTCCCATCACGGTTGTGAAAAGGACCCTTGGTGTCCAGGCCAATTTTGATCAGGTCAATTTTTTCCTGAGGTAAAAGGGCCAGGAGTTGCATTTTAAAATCTTCAATCCGCTTCTGGAGTTTATATCCTTCAGCTGACTTGGTCGTTTCAGAGCTGCCGATAAAAAATGAAGTAGGAACATCGAAGTTATCTTTACGCTGGACATCCCTTAATGCAACTTTTTTAGCTTCTTCCAGTGTCTCGTACCGGTCAGTCTTCTGGATCACGATATATTTAATGCTATCGACATATTGTCGAAGCTGCAGAGAGATTTTTTGGGCTTGTTTAGCTTTTTCCCAAAAAGGTCCGACTTTAGCTTCGTTGAGTTGATACTGCATCTCAAATTTGCTGTACACCTCATTGACCTTGGTAGCAAAGTTCTGATTGGTACTTTCAATGCTTTCGTTAACGGTCACAAAGGCATCAATGATCTGCTTGGATACGTTCAGAGCCAACAACGCCGTGAGTACAAGGTACAACATAGCGATCATTTTTTGTCTCGGGGTTTCTTTATATCCAGCCATTTAGTTTTTAGTTAGCTAGTTAGTGATCCTGATTAGATTACTTGGTTGAAGGAACATTCATCGCCGAGAGCATGTTGCCATACACTTTATTGAGGGATGCAATATTTTTCACCAGGACATCTACCTCATTCTTATACTTTGTTGTCTGTTCAATTGATTCGGTGAGGTTTTTCATGAACATGTTGGTTGTTTCCTTGAGTTTGCCGGTGGCTTCGGCTTGTTCATTCGATCCTTTCATCTGCATTTCATAGAGGGAGTTGAGTGCCGTGAGGTTATCGACGACTTTTTTCAGTTGCTTATTGAATTCATTTCCGCCGGCGGTTGTAACGTCGAACATTTCAGCGCTTTTGGCTATTTTCTGAGCCGAATCTGCGTATTGTTCAGAAAGTTTGGCAGCTGAGTTCGATGCGGTGGTGATGGTATTAAGGAACTGCTGGTTGGCGTTGGATTCTGCTACTAAAGCATCGGTTGTCTGTTTGTAAGCATTGGCCAGCTGTGCTGCATTTTTAGAAGCGTTTTCGACATGGTGAAGGTGCTGGGAGGAGATATTGGTTGATTCGTTGAGTGTTTGAGAGGTTTTGGTGTAGGCGTCAGTGAGAACAGATGCGGAGGCAGAGGCTTCCTTCACTTTCTGACTGAATTCATTGGTAGCGACCGCAGCATTGGAAACATCAGAAAGCTTCGAAGTGGTCTCTTTCAGGTTCACCAATCCCTTGCCCAAACTATCTATCAATCCCTGGTCAATATTGGCTTCTTTCAGCATCTTATCCAGTTCACCGGTTGCGCTCCTGGGGATATCAACCCCGGTTTCGTCACCATGATAGATGCCAGCAAGCTGGGGATAAACAAGGCTCCAGTCGGGTTCGACATGGGGAGGTTCAAAGGCGGAGAAGAAGAAGATGATGGATTCTGTACCAAGGCCCACGATCAGCATATAATCGGCCCCGGGGTAGTGATTGATTTTGAACAAAGCGCCAATGATGACGATGGAAGCTCCCAAACCGTAAAGCTTGGCCATAAAATTCCGGTATCCTCTTGATCTGACTAAGCTGTTAAGACCCATGATAAAAAAAGATTTTGTTTGATGAATAAATTAAAGGAGTGTAGCTAATCTTAATTGTAAATCTTCGATGCCCTGGAAGGATTATCATCCTTTTGTCTTCCCAGGTATGTCTGCACACAACGGAAGCCGACATAGCTCTTGGCTGAGTCCTGGTATTCAAATGAACGGGCAGAAACCTGGAGATAATAACCCACATCTTTCCATGATCCGCCGCGGATCACTTTGCGTTTAAGGGCAGGCGGGTCATTATCTTTGGCGTTATACTTATAATCTGGATTTAAATCCCAGGTGAAGCTGTAGGATGATGGATAGAAGGCCGATGAGGTCCATTCAGATACATTTCCCGCCATATCGTACAGACCCCAGTCATTGGGAGTATAATGAGCAACAATCACGGTTTGAGCGCCACCATCGTCGACATAGTCCCCTCGGAGTGGTTTAAAGTTGGCGAGGAAGCATCCTTTGTCATTACGGGCATATGGCCCGCCCCAGGGATAGGGATTTCCATGGTATCCGCCCCGGGCAGCCCATTCCCATTCGGATTCTGTCGGCAGACGGAAATCATTGGCAATGGCTTCGCCCCGTTTTCTGGAGAGGCCTGAGTTATACAGTTGTGTGCGCCAGATACAGAAGGCATTGGCTTGTTTCCATGTAACGCCGACTACCGGGTAATGATCGTAAGCAAGGTGCCAGAAATATTTTTCCGTCATCGGGTCATTGAAAGAGTATGTGAAGTCATGGATCCAGCAAAGGGTATCGGGATAGACATTGATCACGTCCTTTCTCACGTAAACGCTCCGGTCTTTAAGACCCTGCGGCCGGTTTGCAAGGCCACCTTCCTTGATTGTTTCCTTCGTGTCCCCTGGAGCATTGTAATCTTTCCGGGCTGCTTCTTTCAGGTCAACAAAGTAGTATTCGTAATATAGTTTCCGGGTATCGATCTCTTTTCTGCGGAAGTACCGTTCGCTTTCCTGCAGGAACATGGGTTCAAGGGCATCGCGGATCCCCTGATCATCGCTTTTCCAGTCGATCTTTGTCTCCCAGTTCAGGAAGGGTGGATCGTAGGTTTCGCCGGTTTTCTTGTTTGTTTCAATGAGATACTCCGTGGCATTCACTTCACCTAACATGCGGCGGGCAATGGAATCCCTCACCCAGTAAACGAACTGGCGGTATTCGTTGTTGGTGATCTCCGTCTGATCCATGTAGAATGCCTGCACCGTCACGGTTTTGGGCGAGTTCAGCAAGGCATAGGGAACATCCTGATCACTCACCCCCATGGTGTAGGATCCCAGGGGAATGAATACCATGCCAAACGGATCGGGTTGATAATATTTCTTGCGGTTTTTTACACCTGTGAGTTCACCACTACCGGAGTTACCACAACTTCCGAGAATAACGATGATGACCAGATACAAAAGCAATCTTTTCATTGTGATCTATTTTGTGATCGTATATAAACAGAGGCAATATGTATGATGTTGAGAATATGTCTGTTCCGTTAGTGGCTATTGTATCATGCAAATGCATAACGCCAGCCGGTTGAATAAATTGTATCTTCTCCAAAAACAAATCGCAAATGTACATAAAAATATTGATACGTATAAATGTTACAGGAATCTTGTATTCCGGTACCCTCTTTTTCCTTTATCCGTTTCAATTTTAAAGCAATAGCCCGCCATTATCTCCAGGCTTCCGGAATGATATTTCCGGATGGAGGAGACGCCAATGTCATAAGAGACCCCAACCCGGAAGTCCTTGAAGTTCATTCCCACCAGGGCAATGACGGCATCCTGGTAACGATAACCCAGCCCGCCCCAAATCTTATTATTGTAGATCACCAGGGCATCCAGTTCCGCCTGAAAAGAGTTAAAATCGCTCTTCATGAGCAGGGATGGGCTTAATTCAAAGGCTGGATAACCGGGGACAGGAAACTTGTATCCTGCTGTTAAAAAATAATGTCTCCGGTTTTTAAAACCGGTTTTGCTGCCTTTTGACTGGCCGATCTCCGGCACGGAGAATCCCAGGTAGAACTTTCCCGGGATATGGTAGTACAACCCAAGGCTTCCGTCGAGGATCATGTCACTTTCTTTGCTTTTTCCTTTGATGACGGGGTCATCCTCGTGCTTAGGGGTTAGCTTATCGAAATCAATCGTTTTGTTCAGAAAACCGATTTGTGCGCCAATGGCCATGTTCCCTTCACCCAGCGAAAGCTGGTATGCATAGCCCAATTTTAGCCCAATGGTACTCTCGAATCCAAGCTTGTCCTGGTACAAACTCCCGCCCACACCGCCACGCAGGATACGAACCGGGGAATGAACCGAGATAAGAAAAGTCTGAGGTGCAACCTTGTTGCCATCATCGTCCTTGAATCCCATCCATTGTTCACGAACCAGGAGGGAAGCGCATATCCCCTGCTGACTGCCGGCATAACCCGGATTGAAAGAAAGGTTATCGAACATATACTGGCTGAATTGTGCCTCTTGTTGGGCAAAGAGGTGGAATGGAATACACAAAACAATGATAATCAGCCAGTTCTTCATTCTATCTGTGTGAAAAATCGTGTAAAATTATACTTTTTTTTAATTCATCAACAGGTAGCCGTTATTTCATAGGCATCAGGATGGGTAAATAAAAATCATCCTGTTATACTACCGGCAGCGCTAAAAAGTTTCACCAATAACTCCAATTACCTTAGTTTTAGTATTCATTCGCCTGATTCCTGCTAATTTTGCACACAATATTTAATCATAGTATGTGATATGGCCTTTTTAGTCAAAGAAAAAATCTTTTCAAAGAAATGGTTTATAAGCTATTTATTGATCCTGATCGGCTCCTTTATCATGGCGACCAGTTTTGTCCTCTTCATAACCCCGTACAAGATTGTTCCAGGCGGGGTGTATGGTATCTCCATCGTATTGCACTGGCTCTTCGATACGCCGGTGGGCTTGGTCGCACTGGCATTTGATATCCCGCTGACCATCCTGGGCATCCGGATTTTAGGCCCGCGGTTCGGGGTCAAAACGGTGGTTGGATTTACTTTTACAGCTACGTTTACCGATTTGCTGACCTATCTATGGGGAACCGAGCCCCTGGTTCATGATGATGCCCTCTTAGCCTCCATTTTCGGCGGCCTCTTACTGGGACTAGGATTGGGGCTGATTTTCAAGTCGAAGGCCACTTCCGGTGGTTCAGACATTGTGGCCATGATCATTGGAAAATATACCCGTTGGCCTTTGGGTCAGTTGATGATCTTGATTGATTCAGGCATTGTGCTGATCGGACTGGTTGTTTTCCAGGACTGGAAAATCCCGCTGTACTCCTGGGTTGTCATATTCATTACCGGTAAAGTGATCGATCTGGTTCTGGAGGGGATCAGCTATGATAAGACCTTATTTATCATTTCCGACCGGCATGAAGAGATCAGGAACAAGATCATCAACGATCTCAACCGGGGTGGAACATTTATCCGTGGGGAAGGGATGTATAACGGCAAGGAGAAGAAGATCATCTTTACCGTGGTCAGTCGCCGGGAGGTCGCCATGCTGCAGGAGTACATCCATGATATCGACCCGAAAGCCTTTCTTACCGTCATGGATGCCAATGAGATCCTGGGTGAAGGCTTCAAATCACTGAAAGATAAACTGGAAGATTAGCAGGTTACCGGAATAACTTGATAATGTCGTTGGCGTTGGCGAAGATCAGCAGTCCGAACAGGATGACCATACCGGCAATCTGCGCATATTCCATGAATTTGTCACTGGGTTTCCGGCGGAAGATGATCTCATAGAACAAAAACATCACATGTCCCCCGTCCAGCGCGGGAATGGGCAGGATGTTGAGCACCGCCAGCATGATGGAAAGGAATGCGGTCAAACTCCAGAATGCCGTCCAATCCCACGTTGACGGAAAGATATTCCCGATACTGATGAAGCCTCCCACCGATTCATAAGCCTTCTCCTGCGAGAAGAGCAGTTTGATAGACTTTACATAATTCCCGATCCCTTCATACGCTTTCACGGCACCGGCAGGAATGGCTTCCAGGATGTTGTAATGCCGCTCCCTGAAGGCGAGCAGTTCTGTGACAGGCTTCGGATAAACGCCGATCAGTCCTTCGGATGGGACCTGTACCGCAAGCACAAGGGTGTCGCTCCCCCTGAGAACCATCAGGTCAATAGGCCGGTTCTTGTAACGGGTGATGTTGGCCCTGAATTCATTGAAATAGGGGAGGAGGGTATCATTGATCCCGAGTATCTGGTCTCCCTTCATCATTCCTGCCTTTTGGGCAGCGGATCCGGGAACAAATTCATGAGCGACAAAAGGAAAACGGATGGTGATGAACTCCGGTGACTTGTGTCGGATGATCCTGCCGATCATGTTTTTGGTGATCGGGATATCCAGCGGTTGATTGTCGCGGATGACCTGGATGGAAGTTGCCTCCTCCAGGATAATGGTCTTGGGAATAGCGGCAAAATCCTCCACTTCATGATGGTTAACCGACAGGATGAAATCTCCATTTCGCAATCCCATATCGTAGCCCAGCGAGTCAACTGCAATTCCGTAGCGCGTTTCTGATGTCGGAAGATACTTCTCTCCCCAGGCGGCGAGCATGACGACATAGATGGCCACGGCCAGCAAGACATTTACAGTGACCCCCCCGAGCATGATGATCAATCGTTGCCAGGCCGGTTTGGAACGGAACTCCCATGGTTGGGGTGGTTGCTTCATTTGTTCCTTGTCGAGTGATTCGTCGATCATCCCTGAAATCTTGACATAGCCTCCCAGCGGCAGCCAGCCGAGACCATATTCCGTATCCTTGTATTTGAATTTACACAGGGAAAACCAGGGATTAAAGAACAGGTAAAACTTTTCCACCCGTGTTTTGAAACACCTTGCCGCGATGAAATGTCCGAGCTCGTGGAAGATCACCAGGATCGAGAGACTCAGAAGTAGTTGCAATACTTTGATGAAGATTTCCATAAAAGAATGTTATTGTTTTTTATTGATTTGTTTCCATGCGTATTCCCGTGTCGACCGGTCGGTTTCGCAATAGTCTTCGTAGGAAGGGGCAGCCGTAAATGGGATTGCGTCCAGACAATCGCCGATAAGGTCCGGCATAGCCATGAATCCGATCTGCTCCAGCAGGAAGGCTTCCACGGCTACTTCATTGGCGGCATTGAGGATGCAGGGGGCATTTCCTCCTCTGTCCAGAGAGGTATAGGCAAGGGAGAGATTCCGGAAAAGCTTGGTATCGACAGGTTCAAAGGTCAACTGGGGGTAATCCATGAAGTTTAGCCTTGGGAAGCCGGCATGCAGCCGGTTCGGATAGGAGAGTGCATACTGTATCGGGATCCGCATATCGGGTAATCCCATCTGGGCTTTCATGCTCCCGTCAGCAAACTGGACCATGGAATGGATGATTGACTGCGGGTGAACGATTACATCAATCTGTTCCTGAGGGAGATCGAACAGCCAGCGGGCTTCGATGACTTCAAGGCCTTTATTCATCAATGATGAGGAGTCGATGGTAATCTTGTGTCCCATCTTCCAGTTGGGATGCCGGAGCGCTTCCTCCTTGCTGACATGCTCGAGAAATGCCAGGTCTTTTCCCCTGAAAGGGCCGCCGGAGGCGGTGAGGTATATCTTTTCCACCGGGTTGAGGTGCTCACCTGCAAGGCATTGGAAGATGGCAGAATGTTCAGAATCAACAGGTATGATGTTGACCATTTTTTCTGCTGCCAGTCGGGTGACCATCTCACCCGCCACCACCAGGCTTTCTTTATTGGCGAGGGCAATATTTTTTCCGGCATGGATCGCCCGCAGGGTTGGTCGAAGGCCGAGATACCCTACCAGGGCATTGAGCACCATGTCGATGGTATCCATTTCCACGATCTGGGAAAGGGAATCTTCTCCTGCAAATACCTTGATTCCGGCGGGTTCAAGGGCTTCCCTGACGAGCGGATAGTACGCTTCATTGCCAATAACCACCGCATTGGGTTTGCATTGCAAGGCTTGTTCAATGAGGAGGGTTGCATTGGAATGGGCTGTGATCACCTCGGTCACAAATTCTTCCGGGTGGCTGGCGATGACTTCCAGGGCTTGTTTGCCGATCGAGCCTGTGGAACCGAGTATGGCGATGTGTTTACCCATGGATGCCTGGCTGAATGTCAGAATGAGATAAAGATGGATGGATCTACGGGTGATCCTTTGTACCACAATTCAAAATGAAGATGAGGGCCACTCGACAATTCCCCCGTATGCCCGATGATTGCCACGGGGTCACCGGCACGAACCATATCACCTGTCTTTTTCAGAAGGGCGCTGTTGTGTTTATAAACGGAGATGATGTCATTGATGTGCTGGATGGCCATCACATAGCCTGTTTCAAGGGTCCAGTCGGTGAAGATCACCGTGCCGTCGAGGGTTGCCTTGATGGTCTCATCGCGTTTGGCAGCCACATCAATGCCAAAGTGCTTTTCTTTTTCGTTGAACGGGTTGGTGATGATTCCTTTTAGTGGACTGAAAAAGTTCAGGTTGCGGATGGAAGATCCGGAGGATACTGCTTCCGGTTCGGCAGAGGAGCGGTAGATGCTAAACCGGGCCTGGTCTTCGACCTCTTTCCGGAGCATACTGTCTTCTTCTGATTTGCGGTAGGAGATGGTATCATACCGTGTTGATGTGTCAACTTCGGCCGGCAGCTCGCTCAATAGTTCTTCTCCGGAAAAGAGTCGCTGGAAATTAAGGATATACAGCTCTTTTTGCCGCAGGTCTTTTTCGATGGAATCGGTCTTCAGCTGCATGTTGTACAACTGTTTTTGAAGTTCCACGTTGGTGTAACCGGGGATATACTCGCGCAAAGGGGTGAAGGCAATGATATAGGAGGTTAGGAAAATCAGCAGGATCGTGATGGTGCCGAGCACGACGAAAACATTCAGTTTGGTGAGTTTGAAAGAGATCCGTTCCTCCAGGGTGTTGTCGTCCATGATCACCAGCCGGTACTTGTCGAGGAGCTTGTTCAGCCAGGGGCGCTTTTTCTTGTCTTTTGCCGGTGTCATCCGAACGCGTTTCTGATGGGTTGATGAATTGCGTGCAAAGATCGGAATTTTCCGGAATTGTTGAGTCACACAGTCGAGTCACAGAGTCAAGGATATAAAGGGTTTTAAAATGATTCTCTGCGCCTCGGCGCCTCGGCGGTTACGTTTTATGAAAAGTCTTTTTTCAGGGTTTCGACCCATTTTTGAATCCGCTCCGCCGTCAGGTGGGCCTCGTAATCCTCATCGAGCGGAAGTCCGACGAAGGTTTTCCCCAGCTTTGCCAGCGAAGCATCGAACGTATACCCTTCGGTGGAGCAAGCTCCGACAAAGGTTATCCCTTTCATCTTTTTCAGGAACTGGTAAAGCACGCCCATCCCGTCCACAAAGGTATCGGGGTAAGTGCTTGAATCTCCAAGCCCAAAAAGGGCTACCTTCTTTCCATTGAAGTCGACATTTTCCAGCACCTCCAGAAAATCCTCAAAATCATCCTGCATGTCGCTCACCCCCCAGGTTGAAAGTCCAAAGATCAGATTATCAAACCGCTGCACATCCTCCGTCGTAGCGCTGTCAACGTTGAAGATCACAACCTGATCCTCCCCAAGCGCCTTTCTGATCTTCTCCGCCGCCTGCTCGGTATTGCCGGTCGTCGATCCATAGAATAGTCCGATTTGTTTCATGGTTTGCCGGATATTTGTCAGTTTGCAAAGTTATGAGAAACTTTTTAGTTTTTTCTTATCGAAATTCTTGTTTAATTGAATGACCTTTCCCCATTTTCAGGATTAAACCATATGCGAACATCATATGTTTATATTCTGACTAACCGGCATCGGTCGGTTTTCTACATTGGGGTTACGGCCAATCTGATGAAACGGATGCAATATCATCAGGCGGGGACAGGGTCGAAGTTTTGCAGTAGATACAATGTCAATATTCTTATCTATTATGAGACCTTCTCGGATATCCGGGATGCCATTCACCGGGAAACATGTCTGAAAAGATGGAACCGGGACTGGAAACTGGAACTGATACGAAAGAAAAATCCGGAGATGAGAGATCTGCTGGAGAAAGGAAAACGGTGATTTTGAGGGCGGTGGATCGCGCTGGGGGATTCCTGCTTACGCAGGAATGACGGGGGGGATTCCTGCGAACATGCTTCTCTACGGCGTGCTGGGGGATTCCTGCTTACGCAGGAATGACGGCGAATATCAAGGGTTCAAGGAGGGAGCAGGTGCTGGGCGGCGAAGCCGCCCAGCACCTGCTCCCTCCTCCTCATATTCGGCCGAAGCCGTCATTCCCGCGTAAGCGGGAACCTCATTAATATAGCAACCTTATTCCGCACAAGCGGGAATCGCAAACCAATTCCCCGAATATATATTACCTTTGCCTCCCCTAATTTCGAAGGTTATGAAAACACGCATGGTCATTGTTTTCGCTTTATGTCTGTTTGCGGTGACGTCGGTGGCACAAAAGAAAAGCAAGAAATTTAATAAGGTGATGGTTGATCCCAAGCTGAAGCGGGAGATACTCATTGGTAAATGTACCCGGGAAGGACTGCAATGGGGAGAGTTTGACAGCACTGCAAGGGAAGAATTCAAGTATTACCAGCCTGATGCAACCATCATGGAACAACTTAAGGCGCCGCTAAAGAAGGTGAAGATCACCATCGTGCTGGCTTCCTGGTGCGGCGACAGCAAAGAGCAGGTTCCCCGGTTCTTCAAAATATTAGATCAGGCGGGTTACAAGCAGAAGGTGACCCTGATCTGTGTTGATCGCAACTTCCAGGGAGGTGAAGTGAAGACAGATGGTTTGTTCATCAAGAAGGTGCCGACATTTATTTTCTACCGTGGCGGAATGGAAGTTGGCCGGATCATTGAAACTCCCACAGAAACCCTCGAACAGGATTTACTTAAGCTGATTCATGAACACAAGTAACAGGGTGCTTGTCATCCGGTCGATTGACAAGGTGACTGAATTTCTGACCGGGATACGCAGAACCGGAGCTACCATTGGCTTTGTGCCGACGATGGGGGCATTGCACGAAGGCCATCTGTCGATCATCCGCCAGGCCAGGGAAGAGACCGATTTTGTGGCCGTGAGCATCTTCGTAAACCCTGTTCAGTTCAACAACAAAAAAGACCTCGAAAAATACCCTCGCAACCTCGACCTCGACCTTGCGCTCCTGACCCTTACCCGGTGCGACCTGGTGTTTATTCCGGATGAACAGGAGATGTATCCGGATAATAAGCACCTGAAAGAACAGTTGGACTTTGATGGACTCGACCAGGTGTTGGAAGGTAAATACCGTCCGGGACATTTTTTCGGAGTGGTGGCTGTACTCCGGAAACTGTTCTCCATCATCCAGCCCACCCATGCCTATTTCGGACAAAAGGATTACCAGCAGTTCCTGGTGGTAAAACGACTTATTCAAGCCGAAGCGTTCAGCATCCAGCTGGTCATGCATCCCATCATCCGGGAAACGGACGGCCTGGCCATGAGTTCCAGGAATGCCTTGCTTACACCGGAGATGAGGCAAAAAGCCCCGATGATCTACCAGATTCTTCAAATCCTCCGGGATAAAGCCGGAAACACAGAAGTGAAAGAGATGAAGATGTGGGTGCGCAAGTGCTTTATCGGACTTCCCAGGATCAAGCTGGAATATGTGGCCATTGTGGATGCCGAAACCCTCAAGCCGATCCGAAATTGGAGCGACTCGAAGCGACCGATGGTATGCATCGCGGCATACTTCGGAAAAGTGAGGCTCATCGACAATGTCTTTTTGTTTTCATAACTTTGCGGCCACATGAAAATAGAAGTCCTTAAATCAAAGATACACCGGGCAACGGTGACCGATGCCGACCTCAACTATATCGGCAGTGTGACCATTGATGAAGTACTGATGGAAGCCGCCAACATCCTGGAGTTTGAGAAGGTCCAGGTGTTGAATCTCAGCAACGGGGAGCGGTTCGATACCTATGCCATCCGCGGAAAAAGAAATTCCGGCGAGGTGGTCATCAACGGTGCAGCCGCCCGCAAGGTGATCAAAGGCGACCTGGTGATCATCGTCTCCTATGCCCTGCTGGATTTCGAAGAAGCGCGGACATTCAAGCCCGCCCTGGTGTTCCCGGATGCCAACAACAAGCTGAAACCCTGACCATTCCTTGATGGACACTATGCCAACCACGGAACCGGGAAAGCTGAAGAAAATACTCTATCCCTCCCTGAAGTTCATCCTGTTCTTTGGCATCGGGATCCTGATCATCCGGTTATCACTGAAAGACCTTACGGCACGTGAGCGGGAAGAGATACTGCAATCCTTCCGCGAAGCCAACTACTGGTGGGTTGGGCTAACCATTCTGCTCGGCGTGCTGAGCCACGTGATCCGCTCCCTCCGCTGGATCATAATGCTGGAACCCATGGGTTATAAACCTACCCTCCGGCGGACTTTCTATGCCGTGATGATCGGTTATTTCGCAAATATGGCCTTCCCCCGGTTGGGAGAGGTCACACGCTGCGGCATTCTCAACCGGTATGAACACATCCCATTCAATAAATCTTTTGGAACTGTTATCACTGAACGTTTTCTCGATATTGTCATCTTCTTCATCCTTTTCCTGATCACTGTCTTCACCCAGATCGGAACCATTGGCGAGTATATCGAACGGGAGGTTTTCGGGAAAGCCACAGATAAGTTGGCGGCCGCTTCCCTGAGTTTTCTGTTCATCGGGAGCGTAGCCGGAATTCTCATAATCACGGCAGTTATCCTTTGGATATACAGAAAGAAGATCGCACGGACAAAACGCTACCGGAAGTTATATGACCTCATCCACGGCTTCTGGCAAGGGCTCAAATCCCTGGTAAAAATACGCCGGGCATGGTTGTTCATTCTTTATTCCCTCCTGATCTGGCTGCTCTACTTCCTGATGGTTTACCTCTGCTTTTTCAGTCTGCCTGAGACCAGCAACCTGGGGCTCAGCGCGGGATTGGTCGTTTTGGTACTGGGCACCGTCGGCATCATGATCACCCCCGGAGGTATTGGTCTCTACCCTGCCATCGTTCAAAAAACCCTTTTCCTTTACTCCATCTCGCAAACAACCGGATTGGCCATGGGATGGATCACCTGGTCGGGTCAAACCATCATGATCATCCTTGCAGGATGTATTTCATTGATTCTTCTTAGCTTTGCAAGAAGAAGGATGAAACATGAAAAAATCTGAAGTTTTCCAATCTAAGATATTTTCCTGGGAACAGATGCGGCAACACGTTGCCATGTGGAAGTTTCTGGGAAAGAAAATCGTTTTCACCAACGGATGCTTTGACCTGCTCCATGCCGGTCATATTGATTACCTGTCGAAAGCCGCTGATCTGGGAGATGTCCTGCTCATCGGGCTGAACACCGACCATTCCGTGCAGCGACTCAAAGGCTCCGGAAGGCCACTCAACAAGGAAGGAGCCAGGGCGGCAGTGCTCGCATCCCTCCATTTCGTGGATGGAGTGGTACTCTTTGAGGAAGATACGCCCTATGAACTGATAAATTTGATCCGGCCTGAGGTGCTCGTGAAAGGTAACGACTACAAACCCGAAGAGATTGCCGGCTTTGATATCGTCACCGGCGACGGAGGTCTGGTCATCACGCTGGAATTGCTGGAAGGGTACAGCACGACTGATCTTATCGACAAAATCCGCAATACGCATGGCTAAGACCAAGACAGCATTTTTCTGCCAGCAATGCGGCGCACAATCGCCCAAATGGCTGGGCAAATGTCCTTCCTGCGGGGAGTGGAACACCTTTGTTGAAGAGATCGTCGTGCGAGAGGAAAAAGCGGGAAAAGGATACCGGATGCCCGATGCCGGTAACAGACATCCTATTAAAATCTCAGAAATTTCGACTCAAACCGATATCCGAATCGACACCCGCAATGAGGAACTGAACCGGGTGCTGGGCGGTGGCCTTCTCCCGGGGTCGCTGGTGCTTATCGGTGGTGAGCCGGGCATTGGGAAGTCCACCCTGATGCTACAGGTGGCACTGCATACGAAAGATATCAAAATCCTCTATGTAAGCGGGGAAGAGAGTGATCAGCAGATCCGGATGCGCGCTGAACGGATCGGGATGAAAAATCCCGAGTGTTACATCCTCACAGAGACCAACAACCAGGTGATCCTGCAACATATCGACCGGTTGCAGCCCGACCTGGTCATCATTGACTCGGTGCAAACCCTTTACTCCGATCTCATCGACTCACCGGCCGGGAGTGTCGGACAGATCCGTGAGTGTGCCGCCGAGTTGCAGAAATATTCCAAGATCACCAACACCCCGGTATTCCTGATCGGACACATCACCAAAGACGGCACACTGGCCGGGCCGAAGTTGCTGGAACACATGGTTGATACCGTGCTGCAGTTCGAAGGGGAAAGAAACTATGGCTACCGTATTCTCCGCTCCCTGAAAAACCGTTTTGGTTCGACCGCAGAGCTGGGCATCTATGAGATGCATGACAATGGGCTCCGGGAGGTTACCAACCCCTCGGAGATTCTGATCTCCCAGCGGGAAGAGCCGGTAAGCGGGGTGTCCATTGCTGCCATGATCGAAGGGATGCGGCCGCTGCTGATCGAGACGCAGGCACTGGTCTCCACCGCTGCCTACGGAACACCGCAACGATCCGCTACAGGCTTTGATGTCCGCCGGCTCAACATGCTCCTGGCTGTCCTGGAGAAAAGAAGCGGCTTCCGTTTGGGGATCAAAGACGTCTTCCTGAACATCGCCGGAGGGATCCGCGTCGACGACCCTGCCATTGATCTGGCTGTGGTTGTAGCGATCCTTTCCTCCAACGAGGACAAACCGGTGGACGATAAGACCTGCTTTGCCGCTGAAGTCGGACTTTCCGGTGAAATCCGTCCGGTAAACAGAATCGACCAGCGCATCCTCGAAGCCGAAAAACTCGGTTTTGAAAAGATATTCGTTTCCAAATTCAACAAGAAAGGACTCGACCTGAAAAAACTGAAGATCGAAGTCGTATTTGTCAGAAAAATCCAGGACATTGTGTCGAAGCTATTTTACAGTTAACAGTTATCAATTATCAATCAACAGCAATCAGTAAATCACCATTGCCAACTTATGAAAAAGCGCATCATCACCGCACGTCAGGAAATCGACGAAATCATTGCCAAATGTCAGGTATGTCATATTGCGATGGTCGATCCGGATCATAAACCCTATGTCCTGCCTTTTAACTTCGGATATCAGGATGGGGTGATCTACCTTCATTCTGCGCAGACCGGCAAGAAGATCGACATCCTGAAAAAATGCCCGGATGTATGCATTGCCTTCAGTACCGATTATGTGCTCCGGTGGCAGCATGAGGAGGTGGCATGTAGCTACGGCATGAAATACCGCTCGGTATTGTGTTACGGGAAAGTGGAATTCATCGAGGATCCCGAGCAAAAGGTCATTGTCCTGAATGTTGTCATGCGACAGTACACCGGACGTGACTTTCCCTATAATCCGCCCGCCATCCAAGAGGTGAACTGCTGGAAGGTAGTGGTGGAGCGGTTTGAGGGAAAAGCGTATGGGCAGTGAGCAGTAAACAGCAATCAGCAAAACAGTTATCAGTGAGGAAAATTGCAAATCGTATTTTGTCAATCCAATGTTCAATGGTCAATTGTACCTTGTACTTTTGGAATCCATCTATCATTCTCTTTCTCGTGCTGCTTGCAATTTCACACGGAACTCCTGCGCAGGGGCTGTTCCGGAAGGTGCTCTTTTTAGGTAACAGCTATACTTATATCAACAACATGCCCTTGCTGGTGGCCACACTGGCCAATGCTGCCGGGGATTCGATCCAGTTCGAGATCAATACTCCCGGCGGCTATACGCTGGGATGGGAACCCATAGATCATGCCACTGACCCTGCCAGTTTGGGACTGATTGCAGGCAACGACTGGGACTTTGTGGTACTTCAGGAACAAAGCCAGATCCCATCGATTTCGGCGCTGCGCGACAGTTGTATGTTCCCGGGGGCAACCACCTTGTATGATGCAACCAAAGCATCCGATCCCTGCACCCAGGTTTTGTTCTTTCTCACCTGGGGACGCCGATTTGGTGGAATGCAGCGCTTCACGCCGAACTACTGCAGTGTCGATTTTACAGACTACAACCACATGCAGGACTCCCTGACAGTATCCTATAAAATGGTCGCCGATTCGCTCGAAAGTCCCATCGCACCTGTTGGAGAAGCGTGGCGACTGGTGATTAACCAGCATGGCATGGTTCTTCACGACGGTGACAACTCGCATCCCAATATCAAAGGGAGCTACCTGGCCGCCTGTGTTTTTTATTCTTCGATATACGGAAAGCCGGTGACAGGCAACCCTTTCACCGCCGGGATCCTACCAGATACCGCCCTGATCCTGCAGGAGGCCGCCGATTCGATCGTCTTTGGTTACACTTCCTTTTGGAATGTCGGTATCGGTCGACCGGAAGCCGCATTCTACACTTCGGTAAACGCTGACACCATATTTACACACAACCAGAGCCTCAATGCTGAGCGTGACCGTCGTGGCGGGCAACAACAATACTTTTCATTTTTCTCTGTGCTCTTTTCCCTGCCAACTATAGTGTTTTCACTTTACACTAAATGAAAAATCAGCCGGTGACGCAGTGTACAGTGAAAAAGGCATAATTGTTAGTGAACGGTGAAGAGATAATAGAGAAAAATGCGATGGGTGAGGAGCTATTAGTCATCCCCAATCTGGACGCTCAATCCTCCGGTGATGATGGCATTGGTGCCTATGCCGAATTCAATGAAGCCCCCAAACTGCCGGCCAAAACGAAGACCCATCAAGGTCGCTTGCAAAGCGGGCTTAAGAGATTTGTCTTTTTCGACCGGATTCATCTTATATTTCATTTCGGAAAAATCAATGGAAACACCTATCCCTGCGCCGGAATATAACCGGATGTTCGGCCGGTTCATGTAGCTGAAGGTGACTTTCGCCAACCCACTGATCAATTTTTCATTCCATTGACTGTGATCAAAGGTATTTGTCGGGTAATCGGACACCTTCCTTTTGTAATCAAGGTTCATGTAACTGAACTCAAATCCGATGGTACTGACCTTGGTCAGCAACCGATTATAACCTATCATTATGGTCCCAAAGGAGGTTTCATCATAGGCATCACCGTTAGCGTATTTATCAGCCCTATGATATACTCCATTTGCAAAAAGATACGCAGATGCGAAACCATACGAAACATGCAACTCATTGGGGAGTTGTGATTGATCTTTTTTCATTTTTCCATCTTCCTGAGACATCAATTCATTGCAAAATACCACAAGAAAGAGGATGGTCATCATGATGAATAATCTTTTCATAATCAATTAGGATTTTGCTGTAAAGATAATCTTTTTCGAAAAAATACCAAAAATTACACCCAGGCTTCCACCGAAAATGAGTCCTCCCAGTACATCACCGGGATAGTGAACCCCCAGGTAGATGCGGCTGTAGGAAACGACCAGGGTATAACACAACATGATTGGGACCAGGTATTTGTGTCGTTTTTGAAAAAACATGATGATGAAACCGGCGAGCGCACTTGTATTCGCTGCATGGTTGCTGATGAAACCAAAGTCACCACCGCAATAATTATTCACAATGTGCACCATGCCGGCCAGTGACGGCTCATGACAAGGCCGCAGCCGCTGAAAGACATCCTTGAAAGCATGTACTCCCATCTGGTCGGTGATGGTGATCATCACGATCATGGTGAGGATCACCCAGAGAGAGCGCCACTTGTAATCCCGGATGATCAGGAAAAGCAATAATGCAAACAGGGGAACCCATACCCAGGTTTCGCTGATATAGAACATCACCTGATCGAAGAATGGTGTGTGCTGTCCATTCAGGAACAGAAACAACCGGGTATCCATATCGAGGAGAGGTTCCAGCATCAATGGCTATTTATTCAGCTCCCGCCAGATCAGGTCTTTCAGTTTCCCAAGTCCCTTTTCGGCTTTGGAAGAGATGAACACCCGGGGAATATCCGGGAGGTCTTTTTTCATCTCATCCATCAGCTCATCATCGGCCAGGTCGTTCTTGGTGACGGCCAGCACCCTTGATTTATCCAGCAGGTCAGGATTGTACAGCCGGAGTTCATTCAGGAGGATTTCATATTCCTTGTGGATATCCTTGCTATCGACCGGGATCATAAAAAGGAGGATGGAATTCCGTTCGATGTGACGCAGGAATCGCAGTCCGAGGCCTTTTCCTTCATGTGCACCTTCAATAATACCCGGAATATCGGCCATTACAAATGACCGTTGATTCCGGTAAGCAACTATTCCAAGGTTTGGTGTAAGGGTTGTAAATGGATAATCAGCAATGGCAGGCTTTGCAGCAGAGAGTACGGATAAGAGTGTTGATTTTCCGGCATTGGGAAAACCAACGAGGCCAACATCAGCCAGTAGTTTTAGTTCGAGAATGATCCATCGTTCCTGTCCGGGTTCGCCGGGTTGTGCAAAACGGGGTGTCTGCTGGGTAGCTGATTTAAAATGATCGTTACCCTGTCCGCCCCTGCCGCCAGGCAGCAGGATTTTTTCCTCACCATGTTCAGTGATTTCGCAATAAAAATCAGCCGTTTCGGAGTCCCGGGCGATAGTACCCAATGGAACCTCCAAAATGATATCTTCACCATTGGCTCCGGTTCTCAGCGCTTTGGCTCCATTTTCGCCATTTATTGCCCGCACATGCTTGGTATAACGCAGGTGAAGTAAAGTCCAGAGATGCCTGTTTCCACGAAGTATGACATGCCCGCCACGACCGCCATCTCCACCGTCGGGACCTCCTTTGGGAATCCCTTTGCCGCGGTAAAAATGAACAGCTCCCGCTCCCCCATGACCGGAGGTGCAGTGAATCTTAATATAATCAACGAAGGCAGAGGTCATCTGAGAATGGATTCAAGGAAATCAGTGCATTATCTGAATTCGGCTTTGATCCGCTTGTTGATCGTCTTACAGAGGTTACGGAAGATGTCTTCGATGTCACCGATGCCATGCACCACTTCCAGTTTGCCGGAGGAGGTGTAGTAGTCTGTCAGAGGCTTGGTATGCTGATGATATAAGACCAATCGCTTTTCGATGACCTCTTCGGTATCGTCGCTTCTTCCTTCTTCCCTGGCGCGGTTGACCAATCGGCGGATCAGTTCTTCTTCTTTCACTTCCAGGAGGAGTGCACAGGTTACTTCCGACCGGTGGACTTTCAGGATGCTGTCGAGCGCTTCGGCTTGCGGCAACGTACGTGGAAAGCCATCAAAGACAAAACCCTGGGCAGTTTGATACTTCAGGATGAAGTCTCCGATCAGCTCGATCAACAAGGAGTCGGGGACCAACTCTCCGCGGTCAATCACATCTTTAACTTTCATGCCCAGCGGAGATCTGACGGCAATCTCACGACGGAAGACATCTCCGGTGCTGAGGTGGATGAACCGGAATTTCTCCGCTACCCTTAACGCTTGCGTTCCCTTCCCGGAGCCGGGTGGACCAAAAAAGATCAGGTTGTGCATTGATAAGGCTTGTTAACTGATAATTGCTAATTGATAACTGTTTACTGCTCACTGATAACTTTATAAACGTCAGCCAGATTCCTTCCAAATCCATCATAATCAAGCCCATAACCTACAATGAAATCATTTGGGATGGAGAGGCCGATATAGTCGGGAGTGAATGTTTTTTTTAACGCCTCCGGTTTGAAAAAGAGGGCTGCAATACGGATGGAGGCGGGTTCAAATTGCTTCACCTCCCGGAGGATATGATCCACGCTGAGTCCTGTGTCGATGATATCCTCGAGGATAATGATATCTCTGCCGCGGATGTCTTCATTCATTCCAATGAGGCTCTTCACTTCCTGCGTGGAGGCAGTCCCGGCATACGAAGAATACTTGATAAAGGAAATCTCGCACGGAATGGAGATCTCCCGGAGCAGGTCAGCAGCGAACATAAAAGCGCCGTTCAGTACGCCTAAGAATAGCGGCGATTGATCCCGGTAATCGAGATTGATCCGCTTGGCCATAGCGCTGATGGCTCGCTGGATCTCAAGGGCAGGAACAGAAAGTTCAAACCTCCGGTCATTCACATTTACAGTTTTCATGTTCGCTCATTGTTAGGTTGATCTGATGCAAGCCATTCAGCAGCCGATGTGACTGTTTCCTGAAGTTTCAAGGCACAAAGGTGAACTCCTTCCGGGAGTTTTGCAGATATCCGTGAGGCAAAGTCGATCAACAGGTTTTCGCTCGTTGGCTGATAGGGGACGACGACGAGTTTGGAGAACATCTCGCCGGCCCGGCTCATTTCCGCTTCGGGGTATCCAGCCTGAATGATCAGGGAATGATCAAATGGCTCGATGATGCAATCCCTTACAATGCTTTTCAGTGCAGAAAAGTCGATGATCATGCCGTCTTTGGGCGACGCAGGATCGCAGATCGGTTCACCCGAAACAGTCACAAAAAGACCATACGAATGGCCGTGGATGCTTTTACAGGGGCCATCGTATCCTTTCAAGGCATGTGCTGCCTCAAACTTGAATTCTTTGGTGAGCCGGATGACTGCCATATTTTTTTTCAGAAAAGGGACAAAAATAATCAATCTATTCAAATACACGATGTTCAAAGAGGATTTTAATCCCCAGGGCGATGAGTACCACACCTCCAAAAATCTCCGCTTTTTCACCTGAAAGAATGCGGAATTTGTTTCCTGCTTGCCTGCCAGCCATCACTCCTGCCAGAGAGATCAAAAACGTTGTAAAGGCAATGATGAAGGCCGTTTGTAACAGTCGGAGTTCCGTAAATCCAACCCCGATGCCGGCAATTCCCGCATCGATGCTGGTTGCAAAGGATAGCGCAAGCAGACTGCTCCATTTCAGCAGGTTGTAACGCTTTTCTTCTTCTTCCCGGATAGTATGAATGATCATTTTGCATCCGATAAATACCAGCAAGCCAAAGGCAACCCAATGGTCCACGGAAGCAATGATATCCTTCATGGCATCACCGATCAACCATCCTGCCATGAACATGCCTCCCTGAAACAGGGCAAAAAGCACAGGAAGCCTGAAATGTATCTGGAAGGGGTTTCGCTTGATGGAACAACATGCGAATGAGACGGCCAGGCAATCCATTGCCAGCCCAACTCCCAGGAAAATTGCTTCAACAACTGTCACGGTAAGGAAAAGTTATCAGACAGGGGCTAATTCAACGGTAAAATGGCGAAGGATTGATGCTTCCCTGACGATCTTCAATCCTTTCCTCATCTCCTGTCGCCGCTCGAATACATTCTTCAACGCGGCGGCCACCACATCCATATGGTTATTGGTATATACCCGTCTTGGAATGGTCAGACGCACCATTTCCAACCGTGGATAACGGTTTTCGCGTGTGAGCGGATCCCGGTCAGCCAGCAGTGCGCCAATCTCCACTCCCCGAACGCCTGCTTCCAGGTAAAGTTCAATAGCCAGGGTTTGAGCCGTAAACTCTTCCTTTGGTACATTCGGGAAAAACCTCTTGGCATCAACGAAAATGGCATGACCTCCCGGGGGAAGCTGGATCGGAACACCATATTCTACCAGCTTGTTGCCAAGGTATTCCACCTGACGAACCCGGGTTTCCAGGTAGTCATATTCGGTTCCCTCGTAGAGACCCTGCGTGATGGCATTCAGATCTCTGCCCGCCAAGCCGCCGTATGTCACATATCCTTCCAGTAAAATCGTATATACACTGGCAGCCTTGAACAGCTTCTCCTCCCGCATGGCAATGAAACCGCCGATGTTCACAATGGCGTCTTTCTTGCAGCTCATGGTCATCATGTCGGCACAGGCGAACATCTCCTTCACAATTTCCCGGATCGAAATATCCCTGAATTCCTCTTCCCGGTTTTTGATGAACCAGGCATTCTCAGCAAACCGTGCGGCATCGAACAGGACTGGTTTTTGATATTTGTCGGCCAGCTTTCTCACCGCCCGCAGATTCTCCAGGGAAACAGGCTGTCCACCACAAGAATTGCAGGTGATCGTAACAATGATGAACGGGACCTTTTCAGGTGGATTTTCTATCAGCACCTTCTCCAGCTTGTTCAGGTCAACATTGCCTTTGAACGGATGGATCAGGGTGGTATTATAAGCTTCATCGATGGTACAATCTACTGCGATGGCTTTGCGGAATTCAATATGTCCTTTGGTGGTATCAAAATGGGCATTGCCGGGAATGAGGTCGCCTTCTTTGATCAGGGTGGAGAATAAAACATTCTCGGCAGCACGTCCCTGATGGGTGGGGAGAAAATAGGAATAGCCAAAAATATCTTTGATGGCCGTTTTCAGCTTAAAATAGGATGATGCACCGGCATAGCTTTCATCACCCAGCATCATCTCAGACCATTGACGGTCGCTCATGGCGCCGGTGCCGGAATCGGTCAACAGGTCAATGAAAACCTGCTCGCTTTTCAGATTGAACAAGTTATACCTGGCTTCTGTAATCCATTTTTCCCGTTCAGCCCGTGTGCTCTTCCGGAGCGGCTCGACCATCTTTATTTTGTAAGATTCTGCAAAAGGTATCTCCATATTAAACGCTCTACAGATTAAAAATCAAAGGTATAAACTTTTCTGTATATCAAAATAATGGTCTATCTCTCAAAAAATGTTTTACTTACGACAAATCTTCCTACTTTTGCGCTTCCTTTCACATCCTGAGGACAATCATCATCAATACTTAAAACCAATCAAATAGCATCAACATGGCAATTACAAAACTTGAACAAATGCTGGATCTCGTCCGGCAGAAACCGAAGAAAACCCTGGTAGCAGCCTATGCCAATGATTCTCATACCATTGAAGCGGTGAGTGAGGCGATCGATATGGGCATTGTTGACGGGACACTGGTTGGAGATGAAAAAGTGATCCAGCAGGTATGCAAGGAACTCAAAATCGACGCGTCGAAATTCCAGATCATCCATGAGCCACAGGAGTCGAAGGCCGCAGCAAAGGCGGTGGCGCTTATCAACGACTGCAAGGGCAACTTGCTGATGAAGGGCCTTGTGAGCACCGACAAATACATGAAGGCCATCCTTGACAAGGAAAAGGGATTGATGAATCCGGGTGCCATTTTAAGCCATGTGACGGTGGTTGAAAACCCTCATTATCATAAACTGCTTATTGTCAGCGATGTAGCTATAATTCCCGCACCGGACATCAAACAAAAAGTGGCCATCGCCAATTTCATTATTACGATCGCCCATGGACTTGGCATTGAAAAGCCGAAGATCGCAGCGATTACTGCCACCGAGCAGATGCTTCCCGGAATGCCGGCTTGTGTGGATGCAGCCATCCTGGCAAAAATGTCGGATCGCGGACAGATCAAGGGAGGCGTGATCGATGGACCGCTGGCACTGGATGTCGCCATCGACAAGGAAAGCGCTGAGATCAAGAAGGTAAAGAGCGAAGTAGCCGGTGATGCGGATGGATTGTTGTTCCCAAACATTGAATCCGGGAATGTTTTTTACAAAGCCAACACCAAGCTTGCCGGCGGTGAACAATGTGCCCTGGTGATGGGTGCACGGGTTCCCTGCGTGCTCACCTCCCGTGGTGACAGCGCCAAGGCCAAGCTCTTCTCGATTGCGCTGGGCGCCCTGATCGCACAATGATATGATCCGGCTGATCCTGCTCGAAACCGGCAACCTGATGCTGGACGGTGGGGCCATGTTCGGTACAACACCCAAATCGGTCTGGCATAAACTTTACCCCGAGGTAAGGAATAACCTGACCAATTGGGCGATGCGTTCGCTTCTGCTCGATTGCGAAGACCGGAAAATCCTCATCGATGCCGGCATCGGACCATTCATGAGAAGCTATTTTTCCAGGATCTATCACCTGAATGGTGAGGATACCCTTGAAAAGTCGATGGAACAGGCAGGCTATTCGCCGGAGGACATCACTGATGTTATTTTCACTCATTTGCATTTTGACCATTGTGGTGGAGGCATCCGTCAAGGAACACATCAGGATGAATGGATCCCAGCCTTTCCCAAGGCAACTTATCACATCAGCAGAGTACAATGGGAAACCGCCAACCACCCATCCCTCCGGGAAAAATCATCCTTCCTGAAAGAATCATTTTTACCCATCCAAACCCACCACCAACTCCATTTACTTGACCCTGAACTTGAACGTGATCTTGAACCTGAACTTGTCCCTGAACTTGAACTCCGCCAGGTCCACGGTCATTCCCCCGGACAACTGATCCCATTTATCCATACCCCTGAAAAGACCTATGTCTTTGCGGCTGATCTGCTGCCTTCTGCGGCTCATCTGCCCCTTCAACACACCATGGCATATGATCTGAATCCGGCACTTTCAGTCATTGAGAAGAAAAACCTGCTCCGGGAAGCGGAAAAGATGAGCTATGCATTGATCCTGCAGCATGACTTATACTACTCATGCCTGGATTTCAGGATTAATGAAAAGACAGGAAAAACAGAGGTTGTCAGAGGTCCGTTGTCATCTGTCAGTCAGTGATCTCGGGGATGTGATCTCCCTGCATCTCTGTAAGCTTGAGGTGCCCAATATCCTCATTGAAGACCAACCAGTCAATCATTCGCATGCCAAATGCCTCATCCAGCTTATCAATATGGATCAGGAAGAGGCCGCGGATATCACCATCCTTGACCTTGTTTGGATCTTCAACCTTTTGTAATCCGTCGTACCGTTGTTTTTCATCCACATTCCCGGTGGTTCTGATCCTTTGTTTCAACAGATGCTGGTCTTTGACCTCTATTTCGACATGATCCAAAAATTTCGAGATGCTGATCAGCATGACCCGAATATGTTTGGAGCTCTTTGAAGTAAATACATTCCACAATGAGCCGCCCTCCCGTTTTTCTTCCCGGGAACTGGAGGAGAAAACATACAATTGATTTCCGAGGTTGGTTTCCTTATAACTGAGGTCAATTTTCCCAAACTTCTTCCGAAACTCCAGGGAGAGACGGTTGACCCGGTCACACAAGCCATGCATGGTGTCGATAAACAACTTGTATTTATCCCTGATCTGCTGATAGTTCTCGAAGATCCGGTCACGTTTGATCTGCCCCCGTTCGGTATCGAGAAAGGTCTTTTGTTTTCGCCGTTCGATTCGTTCGGCTTCTTCCAACCAGCTTGTCATATTGAGAATTTTCTTACAATATTACATTTTTTTTAACATAGCCTGAACGATATGTTCTGCTCCCTCCGCAATCTGAACGATGTTCGCATCAAGCATGTAACACGGCGTGGAAAAAATAAGATTTTCTTCATCCAGCGCTACCTCTCCATGGGAAGTAATTTGATGCCTGGCTCCCATGGTTTCTACATGTTTGATTGTTCCGGGGTCTTTGCCGATTGTGACTTTCGCGCCCGGGAACAGTTTCGCCAGGATTACCGGTGAGATGCAAAGGGCTCCGATGGGTTTGTTTTGTTTGTGAAAATCCCTGAGGATACGTTCCAGCAAGGGCAATACCGTCATGGAAGCTCCCCCGGTAGCAAAGCTGCACAGGTTCTTGGCAACTCCAAACCCGCCGGGAAGGATGATCGCATCAAATTGATCGGGATTGAGCTGGTCCAATGGCCGGATGTTTTTTCTTGCGATCCTGGCAGCTTCGATCAATACATTTCTCTTTTCCGGCATCACCTGGCCCGTCAGGTGATTGATTACATGCATCTGATCCATATCAGGGGCAAATATCTCAAAAGAGGCATGATTTTTTTGAATGGCATAAAGGGTCATGACCGCTTCGTGGATCTCGGCGCCGTCAAAAACCCCGCAACCGAAAAGTACGACTGCGATCTTTTTCATTTGAATTCAATTTGTCGAACAAAACTAAACAATATTAATGATAATACAAGGGCAAGTGTTAATCCGTTTTATATTTCTGTCCTCTGGCATCATCCATTGATTCATTCTCCCTGATTATCTCAATAATTTCACATACAAGGCCGGGGTTCAAATCGAAAAATACCTACCTTTGCATTGCTTAAAAAACTACCTGCATGAAGAAAATCCAGATGGTCGACTTGCAGACCCAATACCAACACATCAAGAAAGACATTGACACCGTGATCCAGGAAGTGATTGATTCCTGCCAGTTTATCAATGGACCAGCCGTTCGTCAATTCCAGGAAGCGCTTGAAAAATACCTGGGCGTGCGCCATGTGATCCCTTGTGCCAATGGTACAGACGCATTGCAGGTATCCATGATGGCGCTGGATCTTCAGCCCGGAGATGAAGTGATCACTGCATCCTTTACTTTTATTGCCACAGCGGAGGTCATCGCCCTGCTGAAGCTCACTCCTGTTCTCGTGGATGTTGATCCCGATATTTTCAATATCGACCCCGTTGCCATCGAACGCGCCATCACACCAAAAACAAAGGCCATCGTGCCGGTTCACCTCTTCGGACAATCTGCCGACATGGAAGCCATCATGGCCATTGCACGGAAACATAACCTCTATGTAATCGAAGATAATTGCCAGGCCATCGGAGCAGATTACATCTTCAGCGATGGCAGCAGAAAAAAAGCAGGAACGATCGGCCATATCGGATGCACATCTTTCTTTCCCTCAAAAAACCTCGGCTGCTATGGTGATGGAGGATCCATTCTTACAGATGATGACGTACTGGCACAAAAGCTCCGTTCCATTGTTAACCATGGAATGGTAGTCCGCTATTATCATGATATGGTTGGCGTTAACTCCCGGCTCGACAGCATTCAGGCTGCGGTATTAAAGACCAAATTGCAACACTTGGATGAATACGCCAGGAAAAGAAATACCGCAGCATCTTATTATGACAACGCCTTCAGAAATCATCCGAAAATCAAAATACCGGCCAGGTTCCCCCATTCAACCCACGTATTCCATCAATACACGATGATCCTCCATGAAGGTGTTGACCGGAAAGGCTTGATTGACTACCTGGCATCCAAAGAGATCCCCGCCATGATCTATTATCCCGTGCCCCTGCATCTTCAAAAGGCATATATCGACCCGAGATACAAGGAAGGTGATTTCCCTGTTACGGAGGCGATCTCCCACCAGGTGATCTCCCTTCCCATGCACACCGAATTGTCAGAAGAACAACTGAAACACATCACCACATCCGTTCTTGAATTCTTAAACAAATAACCATGGAGCAGACCTATTTCGCACACCCGACAGCCGTGATCGACGAGGGCTGTAAGATCGGGAAAGGAACAAAGATATGGCACTTCACCCATGTAATGCCGAATTGTGTGATCGGTGAAGGTTGCAGTATCGGGCAGAACGTGGTCGTTTCCCCGGAGGTTGTGCTGGGAAATAATGTGAAGGTTCAGAATAACGTTTCCATCTACACCGGTGTGATCTGTGAAGAAGATGTTTTCCTGGGACCTTCCATGGTTTTCACCAATGTGGTGAACCCCCGGAGTGCTATCATCCGGAAAGACCAATACAAACCGACCCTTGTCAGGAAAGGCGCTTCGATCGGAGCCAATGCGACCATTGTCTGCGGGAATGAGATCGGGCAATTTGCCTTTATCGGCGCCGGAGCAGTGGTCACAAAACCGGTTCCCCCCTATGCCCTGATCGTCGGAAATCCCGGACGCCATGTGGGCTGGATGAGTGAATACGGCCACAGGCTGGAATTTGATGACAATGGTATGGCCATCTGCCCGGAGAGCAAGGAGCAATACATTTTAAAAGATGGACTGGTTTACAAAAAATAACGATTAACCTCCTTTGATATGAACTTCGCACTCATTGGCGCTGCCGGATACATCGCACCCCGGCATATGAAAGCCATCCGGGACACAGGTCATGACCTGGTCGCCGCCCTTGACAAGCATGATGGCGTCGGTGTGATGGACAGTTTCTACCCCAATGCTGAATTCTTCCTCGAATCTGAAAGGTTCGACCGTTACATGGACAAACAGCGCAGGCAGGGAGATAACAAGATTGACTATGTTTCCATCTGCTCCCCAAATTATCTCCATGATGCCCATATTCGGTTGGTTTTACGGAATGAAGCGCATGCCATCTGCGAAAAACCCCTGGTGCTGAATCCCTGGAATATCGACGGATTGGAAGAAATCTCCAAGGAGACTGGAAAATCCATCAATACCATCCTACAACTCCGTCTTCACCCTTCCATCATCCAGTTTAAAGAAAAAATTGACAACGGGCCCAAAGACAAAATTTACAACCTTGACCTGGTCTATATTACCAGCCGTGGCAAATGGTATTTTATGTCATGGAAAGCAGATGAGAGTAAATCAGGAGGTATTGTTACCAACATCGGTGTCCATTTCTTTGACATGCTGACATGGATCTTTGGCAAGCAAAAGCAAAGTACCGTACATGTGATGAAACGAGATAAAGCTGCAGGCTTGCTGGTTCTTGAAAGAGCTGTTGTCAGATGGTTCCTAAGTATCGACATGCATGACATACCGGCCAAAGTAGCCCAAAGTGGAAAAAAGACATTTCGTTCCATCCTTTGCGAAGGAGAAGAGATCGAATTCAGCGATGGATTCACCGATTTGCACACGGTCAGTTATCAACGTATTCTGGAAGGAAACGGATTTATGCCTTCGGAAGCCAGGGAGAGCATTGTTATCGTTCATGATCTCCGTGAAAAACAGCCCATCGGGCTCAGCGGGGACTATCACCCCCACCTGAAGCAAATCAACATCTGAAAAATGAAGATACTGGTAACCGGAGGAGCCGGTTATATCGGATCACATGTTGTTGTTGAATTGCAACAACATGGATGGGAAACAGTTATTGTTGATGACCTGTCGAACGCCTTCCCTGATGTTGTTGATCGGATCTCCCGGATTACAGGAAAAACTCCTGATTTCGAACTCGTTGACCTGAAGGATCCACAGGCTACCTTCGATCTTTTCAGGAAATACAATGATTTTCAGGCGGTCATCCACTTTGCTGCGCACAAGGCAGTCGGTGAATCGGTCGAAAACCCGCTAAAATACTACCGGAATAATATCCTAAGCCTGGTCAACACACTGGAAGCCATGGCACTGTTGAATGTCAGACATATCGTCTTTTCCTCTTCTTGCACGGTGTATGGACAACCGGATGTACTTCCGGTAACCGAAGAAACACCGCTGAAAGAACCACTGTCACCCTATGGCCACACCAAAAGGATCGGTGAAGCGATCATCAATGATCAATGCCAGGCATCGAACCTCCAGGCCATACATCTCCGTTACTTCAACCCCATTGGTGCCCATGAATCAGCTCTGATTGGCGAACTGCCAACCGGAATTCCTGATAACCTGATGCCATATATCACGCAAACCGCCATAGGGAAAAGAGACTTTCTGCGGATCTGGGGTACCGATTACAACACGCCGGATGGAACGGCCATCCGTGATTATATCCATGTGGTCGATCTGGCCAAAGCGCATGTTAAGTCCCTCGAGCGACTTGTTAACCAGCAGAATTCCGAGCCGGTAGAGGTCTTTAACCTGGGTACCGGAACCGGCTGCTCTGTGCTGGAAGTAGTGGAATCTTTTGAACGGACAAGTGGGATAAAACTCAAAACCCAGATCATGCCCAGGCGTCCCGGCGATGTGGAAAAAGTTTGGGCCGATCCGACCCGCGCCAACCAGATACTTAAATGGACTGCTCAACGTTCACTGGATGATATGACGAAATCGGCGTGGGCGTTTCAGAAGACAATGGAGGTTGGATGATGGAGGTTGGATGATGGAGGTTGGAGGTTTTGAAATATTTTCGTATGATTAGAAGTTATAAGGATTTGGAGGTATATCAATTATCATATGCTCTGGCGATGGAGATTTTTACGGTTTCTCGGTTTTTCCCGAAGGAGGAAATGTATTCTCTGACTTCTCAGATTGTCCTTTCTTCCAGGTCAATAAGCGCCAATATTGCAGAAGGATGGGCAAAAAGAATTCATGAAAATGTGTTCAAACAACATCTTCTTTCAGCTTTTGGTTCATGTTGTGAAACTCAGAACCGGCTGCAATTTGCAAAAGATTGTAATTATCTTGAAGAGTCGGAATGCGCAAGATTGAACATGGAATATGATAAAATCGGAAAAATGCTGACACGATTGTATCAAAACTGGAAATCAAAATAATCTATCCTCCATCATCCAACATCCAACATCATGAAGAAGAACGTGCTAATTACTGGCGGCGCTGGGTTCATCGGATCTCATGTGGTTCGGCTGTTTGTCAGGAAATACCCTGAATACCGGATCGTTAATCTCGACAAACTGACCTATGCCGGGAACCTGGAAAATCTGAAAGACATCGAACAAGAGCCAAATTATAGCTTTGTTCGCGCCGATATTGTTGACAAGGCTTCCATGATGGATTTGTTCCATCAGTTCCGGTTTGACGGGGTCATCCATTTGGCTGCCGAGTCGCATGTCGACCGTTCCATTTCAAGCCCGGATGAATTCATTTACACCAACATCATCGGTTCGGTAAACCTGTTGAATGCCGCCAGGGAGCTATGGAAAGATGATCATTCCGGTAAAAAGTTCTATCAGATATCCACTGATGAGGTTTATGGCTCCCTTGGAGATTCAGGATTCTTCTACGAAACCACAGCCTATGATCCAAGAAGCCCATATTCTGCTTCAAAGGCCGGCGCTGATCATTTAGTGAGGGCTTTTTATCATACCTACAACCTGCCAATTGTCATTTCCAATTGTTCCAATAACTATGGTCCTTATCAGTTTCCGGAGAAGCTGATACCCCTGGTCATCCATAATATCCGTTACAACAAGCCCATTCCAGTGTACGGGAAAGGGGAGAATATCCGCGACTGGTTGTATGTCGAAGACCATGCCCATGCCATTGATCTTGTTTTCCACAAAGGATTGGATGGAAACACATATAACATCGGTGGGAAAAACGAATGGAAGAACATTGACCTGATCCGGTTGCTTTGCCGGATCCTGGATGAGAAGCTTCACCGTGAATCAGGCACCTCAGAAAAACTCATCACCTTTGTCAAAGATCGGGCTGGTCACGACCTCCGCTATGCCATTGATGCCTCCAAAATCAACAAAGAACTGGGATGGGAACCGACTACCCTGTTCGAGGAAGAGCTCCGGAAAACCGTTGAATGGTATCTCACCAACGAAGCCTGGATGCAACGGGTTACCTCAGGAGACTACCTGAAGTACTACGAAGAAATGTATGGAAACAGAGAATAGTGATGCAAAACTATTCTACCCTTATCATCTTCCCTGTTCCACCAATGCGATCATTTATTTTTAAGATGGTATAGAAGAACCGCCCCGCTGTGAATTCTTCACAAAAAGGTATTGAATAAAAACCAATTTCCTGAAATCCATTGACCGGCGTTTTAACAAGCTGTCCATCAGAGCTATATACAGAAAGAACTACCTGGCCTGGAGTATCTAAATAATATTGTATCTCTGTTTTGTGACTAAATGGATTCGGGAAACTCCGCAGCCTGGTTAAATTCTCTTTATCAGTTGGAGCCATTTCATCATATGAAACGACCATATCCAAAGGTTTCCGGTATATCCCACCACCATCGCTTTTTGTTGTTGTGATGCCCAGAAACATGTATGTTGAGTTGGTTGTAACACAGGTGATCTCTCCAGCAGGTAATCCAGTCAGGTCAACAGGAAAAAAGTCTACTAAGTCTTCGGAATAAAAGCCATTTTCACCAAAAGCAAAGACATAAAACCCGGTTGGGGAAATAGGCGTCTGAACAATCAATACCGTGTTCAACTTTTCATTCGGAATCAATTCCGTCCATGTATCCCCGTTATTGGATGACATGAATAAACCGTCACGGGTAGCGATCAAGACGAGACCACCCAGGCCGGTGAGTTTTTTTACAAGGAGTGCATCTCCGGTCAATCCATTGTTCTTTTGTGTCCATGTGGTCAGATTGTCAGTAGAGTAATACGTGCCCCCGTCCGAAGCCATCACGGCATAATCAGTGCCACTGTCGCTATACCCCCCCATGTCATTAACCAATAAGCCATTCCCAGAGATGCCTGAGTTTGCGGCTGTCCAGGGGCCAAAATAGTCGGAAGAAACAAAGACCCCGCCTCCTGCCGTCCCGATAGCCCATTCTGCGGCATCATCCCCTCCAAACCAGAAATAGGTGATATCTGTGTTTGTCAACCCCGTTGAAGAACAGTCATCATAATTTGCCAAATCATTGGTATAAAAAGGCCCGCTTGCAGTAGCTACAAAGATGATGGTACTTGCAGGACCCGGTCTAATGTCATTAACTTCCAGGTTTCCCAGGTTTCCATTGATATTCACCCAGTTTGACCCGTTATCCAGGGTCCGGTACACCCCGCCTCCTTCGGTACCCAGGTAAATGGTATCGACAAAGGTAAACATCGCAGTGGGCGGGAAATTACCCAGACCAGTACCGACTGGCACCCATTGTGCAACTGATACACTTGCAAGGAGTGCAATAGAAAGAAAAAGTGTCCATTTTTTCATAATAATACCTCCATTTTTTTCGCTAAAATAGAAATTATTTGTTTAACAACAAGTTATACTGAATTTACTGCCTTGACTCCAGCGTCAACTCATAGCAAGTCCCTATCTTTCCGATCAGTCCCTGTAAAACATTACCTGGGCCAAGTTCGATGAATGTCCTAGCTCCATCTGCCAGCATGTTTTTAACCGATTGGGTCCATAAAACAGGGGCTGTCAATTGAGCAACCAGATTGATTTTGATTTGGGTCGGGTCCGTCACTCGCAGGGAGGTGGCATTTTGGTAAACCGGGCAGATGGGTTGATTAAAATGGGTCTTTTCAATGGCCTCGGCAAGTTCAATCCTGGCCGGCTCCATCAACGGAGAATGGAAGGCGCCGCCAACTTTCAGCGGCAAGGCACGCCGGGCGCCTGCAGCTTTCAACTGCTCACAGGCCATCTCAATCCCTTTCACAGAACCGGAGATCACCAATTGTCCCGGGCTATTAAAATTGGCTGGTACGACTACGTCAGAGATATTCTTACAGATTTCAACAACCTTCTCATCATCCAGACCCAGGATGGCAGCCATGGTGGATGGCTCCTTTTCACACGCCTTCTGCATGGCCATCGCACGGGCATAGACCAGCCGCAATCCGTCGTCGAACGACAATGCTTTGTTGGCTACCAGGGCAGAAAACTCTCCCAGCGAATGGCCGGCAACCATGTCGGGTTTAAAGTCATCCCCCAATGTGGCTGCAAGGATCACTGAATGGAGAAAAATAGCCGGCTGGGTGACCCGGGTCTGCCGCAGGTCATCTTCTGTTCCCGTGAACATCAGATCGGTGATCCGGAAGCCAAGGATCTCATTGGCTTTCTCAAACATGCCTTTGGCCAGCTCCGAAGAATCATACAATGGTTTGCCCATCCCTGGAAACTGCGCCCCCTGGCCCGGAAAAACATATGCTTTCATAATATTGGGTGATTTGGTGATTGGGTGATATTTGTCATTGCGAGCCGCAAAGCGGCGTGGCAAGAGTGATTTAGTGAGGATGGATATTGGAGGTTGGATGTTGGAGGATAGATGTTGGAGGATAGATGTTGGAGGATAGAAGATTCCAACCTCCATCATCCAACCTCCAACCTCCAACTTCTATTTTCTGTTTCCTAAAAACCGCAGCAGGAACAGGAACAGGTTGATGAAATCAAGATACAGCGTCAGGGCGCCCATGATGCTCAGCTTTCTTCCAATATCCGTGGCGGTTGGATCACCGATTCCGGCGCCGATATTTTTCAGTTTCTGAACATCATAAGCTGTCAGTCCGGTGAAAACAAGCACCCCGATCACACTCACAATGTAATCCAGGGTTCCGCTTCTCAGGAAGAGGTTAACAAGCATGGAGATGATGATGCCGATGAGGGCCATGGAAAGAAAAGCGCCGAATTTCGTCAGATCTGTCTTTGTCGTATACCCAACAACAGCCATGATACCGAACATACCGGCTGTCACGGCAAAAGTCTTATAGATGGAACCTGCCGTATAGACAGAAAAGATGAAGCTGAGGCTCATCCCCATCAGGACGCTGAAGAGAATAAATACCAGGGTCATCACAGAGGCGCTAAGTTTCTGAAATCCGAATGACATAAGTAAAACCAGGCCAAAAGGGGCCAGGGTGACAATCCATCCCAGTACAGAGATGCCGCCTGTTTCAGTGTTGATGAGAACACGCTTGAATTCCTCATTCGTTCCAAAATAGAATGCCGTTAAGGCAGTAACCACAAGGGCTCCGAACATCCAAAGGAAAACATTGGCCATGAATGTCTTGGCTACCGGAACAGCCTGGGTTTCACTGGAAAAGAAAGTGGGTTTGGTTTCCATATTATTTGGTGATTTGGTGATTTATGTTATCAACCTCTCTATTAATTATAAATTATTAATTATTAATTACTTAGTGTAGTTTAATCCCAATCAAGTGCATAAACTCCGCCCTTGTTTTATCTCTTTCAAAGGCGCCAACGAAGTCGGAAGTAGTAGTGACCGAGTTTTGTTTTTGAACGCCCCGCATCATCATGCAAAGGTGTTTGGCTTCGATGACAACGGCAACGCCCAGCGGTTTCAGGGTTTGGTTGATGGCATCCTTGATCTGGGTAGTAAGTCGTTCCTGTACCTGCAGGCGACGGGCATAGATCTCAACAACCCGGGCAATCTTGCTCAGGGGGGTGATATACCCATCAGGAATATAGGCTACGTGGGCTTTCCCGACAAATGGAACCAGGTGGTGCTCGCACAGGGAGTAGATCTCAATGTCTTTCACAATGACCATCTCCCGGTAATCCTCCCGGAATTTGGCAGAATTAAGCACGTCCACAGGGTCGGTGTAGTAACCCTGGGTAAAAAACCGCATAGCTCTGGCAATCCTTATTGGGGTTTTCAATAGCCCTTCACGGTCAGGGTTCTCACCGAGCAACCGAAGGATTTCCTTATAATGTACGCCCAGATCCTCAATGATCTTCGGATCATACAATTCGCTTTCTTCAAGATGATTTTTCATGAGGTTTCTGCTGGTATCAACAATCGGACTATTCTCCAAAATAATCCACGATATTGTTTTCTGTTTCGTAAATTTTCACACAGTGGAGCTCTGCTCCAAGGGTTTTCACCGGTGTCTCCAGTTGTTCCCAAATAGCTTTCGCCAGGTTTTCGGTAGAAGCCAGTCGTCCCTTCATGAACGGTACTTCCACATTCAAATTCTTATGGTCGATGTATTCCACCACCTGTTCCTGGATGATGCGGCTGAGGTCTTTCAGGTTCACCAGAAAACCGGTTTCAGGATTAACATGTCCGCGAACTGTCACAAACAGGGTGTAATTATGACCATGCCAGTTCGGGTTAGAACATTTCCCAAAGACCTTCCGGTTCTGTTCATCTGAAAAATCATCCCGGTAAAGCCGGTGAGCTGCATTGAATTGTTCCCTGCGGGTGATGTAAATCATATTTCGGTCTCCCGATGCAAAATTATGCATTTTTACGCAACCGTTTCACCTTTCCCTGCCTTTACCTCACCTAGAAATTGTGGACGTGCACGCTGTTCTAGGACGATCTTTTAAAATGAGATAACAGGCTTACGATCTCAAAGACGGAATAGAATATATAAAGTGCCAGGAATAAAACCCCAAAAGAGACCGCATCCGTCCGGTTTATAAAGACATAAATCACCATGACCAGGGCCAGGAATAATAGTTTCAGCATGGTAAGCAACAAGAAATTGCGCTGAAAGCCGGAAAACTTCATCCCGGATATTCTGATAAGGATGGCATGCACAATGAGCGTCAGAGAGAAAAACAACAGCACAAGGTATGGAAAAGCCGGGGAGATCCATCCGGCCGGAAGGAAAAACCTGAGCAGAAATCCAACAGCAGCAATGATGATAGTGAAAATGATCAGCTTATTGAGGAATCGTGTGAAGGGTGTTCTCATTTTACGTTTTGTGTGGTGTTTTATCCTGCTTATCCGTTGAACGCAGCAAGTCCTTGGTTACAAAGTAGATAGCCATGATGACTGAAGCAAGGGAGAGGATGATGGTCAGGATAGGTTTTGTATGTAACTTGCCGTCAAGCCAGTAGCCGGCCAGGGAGCCAAGTACAATGATAACCAGCATCTGCAATGCCATGCTGGAATACCTGGCGTAACTATGGAGTTGGTTTTTCTGCCGGTTTTGGTCCGTCATGAAGCGGAGGTGTTGGTTTCAATGATTCACGGACACGGTCCTGCTCCATCTTGCAATTTCCGGAGAAAACAGCGCCGGGTTCGATGGCGAGTTTATTCGTGGATATCTCACCGGAAAAGTTGGCGGATGATTTAAGTGTCAGCAACTCAGCAACCATCACATTTGCCTTGACCATCCCGGAAAAATCTGCATTCTGACAGTTGATCTCTCCTTCAATGTTGCCGGTATTTCCTACAACGACCTTTCCCTTGCAGTGGATGGAACCGGTGAAAGAGCCGTCAATGCGAAAATCACCATTCACCTGGATATCACCCTTGACGATGGTTCCTGCACTCAACAGATTGATTTGCGGGGTTTCGGGTTCTTTCTGTTTCGTCATAGCCTGAGGTTTAAATAATTGATGAACCAAATGTACAAAAAAAGGTTTTGACGACTTGATAAAAAGCGCAGCAACTACTCCTGACCGAGGTAATTTTTAAGGAAAAACCGGAGGTATTGTCCGGTATCCCGGCTTTTGTAGAAAACAGGATAGTTATCAGAAGAAATGACAAAATAGGCGTAATCACCGGCGCTTTCCAGTTTATTAAAGATGTATTCGCTGGCCCGTATGGCTTGATAATAGCCCAATGCCTTGTCAGCATCCTTGAAATTCGAGACCGTGATCATCTCATGGTCATTGTTTAACACAATGCTGGATATCTGGAGGTTTTCCAGGTCGTAATTCTTGATATTGAAGTCGGAGATCTTGACCTTCAGGGCATCCACACTATGCAAGGAAGAGTTGACGATGAGCACATAGAAGTGGGTGATGAAGGGATTAACGGAATAGATTTTCGTATCCACCACCAGGCTGTCGGTTTTGCCAGGGCCGGAAACCCCGGGACCCGACGACGTCCTGTTCACAGCATCGAGAACATCCTGTGCCAGTCTCTTAACAGGGCTTTTCGGGTATTTCAGGATCACTTTCTGAAGCGAAGCAATCAGGGAGTCCTGGACTTCCACACGTCCGATAGCCAATGCCTTCAGGTATTCAAAGCGGGGAAGGTAAGTCGTATCCTTGGGATAAGCGGTCAACGCTTTACCAGCATTGCTCATCACGATGTAATATTGGCTTTTCTTATACGCTTCGTAAGTTTCTGTATATAACTTTTCGATCTGACTTTTTTCATCCGACAACTTTAAATAATAGGTCGGATCGATGATCAGCTTGGCGTAATCGGTTTCCGGGAAACGGGTCAGCACGGAATCCCGGTATGCATTGCTTTTCAACTGGTTATCCACAGTGCCGTAAAGCCTGTAAAGCTGGAAATAGCTCTGAACGGTCCGGGCGGTCCCGGGGAACCTGCTTAACAACGATTCAAAGGAGGCGATGGAATTCACCAGGTCATTCAGCCCTTCCTTATAAATAAAACCCAGGTTGAATAGCGCTTGCTCGATTTTTTTATTGGACGTATCAACCAGGTCACTGGTAAAAGGGATGTCTTTCAGATAAAAATTCCTGTTCTTGGGATCGTTGGAAGCCGAATAATTTTTCTCTGATCCGGAGCTATCAACCGCTACACTATCAATTGGCACTTCCGCAAACTGGGGTACATATTCTTTATCTTGCAGGAACCAGTTATCTTCTAAAATCCGTTTTCCCCATCGTTTGACAAAGGAGTTGTTTCCGTTGCTGATGGCACCGGGATTATAGAAATACCATGCCCCGCCCATACCGATGCCGGTGGGAGGTCTTGATAGTTGGGTCTGCTGTTCCAGAATGGAGGTTTCCTGTTTGAATTGCTCCTCCTCTTGTTTCTTTTTTTCTTCCTCGACGATCTTTTCAATGATCTTGTCGATGATCGCATTGCGCTGTGCTTCAGGCATGACGGCCAGCCGCTGAAGGCTGTCTTCCCTGCTGACTATCTGGAGGTTGGTAACCAGGTCTTTCAGCGTAAGCGTTTTCTTCTCAAGGATCTTATAATCGGGATAATCCTTAGGAAGGAACATCATGGTGCTGTCGAAATAGGCAAAGGCATTCGAATAGTCAGGCACATCTAAGTAAAAGCCTGCCAGTTCGAGTGATGATATCGCCTTTTGATAAGCATTGGTCGTGCTTTTCGCAACGGATTTCTTGAGGTATTCAATGGCTTTAACGGTATCTTCCCCTCTCATGTAGATATGCGCCAGGGCAAAGTATATCTGATCCTGAAAATCCTTGTTTTTATCATCCCTGAGCATCCGTTTACTTAGTTTCCGGATGATCCACTTCGAGTCACCGGAAGAAGCTGAAAAGCACTGAGCCTGATTGATGGAGGCATTGAACTCCATATCATAGGAGGTCATCCTTCCCATCACTTGCTTGTAGTAGCCGGAAGCGGCATCAAGGTTTCCATTTTGCTGTTCAATCTGACCCAGGATAAACCGGATGCGCGTATTCAGCTTTCGCGGAACCTTGTACTGCAAAGATAGCCGCAGGTAGTCGGCGGCCATGGTATAATTCTGCTGCCGGATGTGATAGTCGGCAAAGACGGGATAGATTTGCTTGTTGTATGATGAAGGGATCTCTCCCTTTTCAACCTTATTAAGTACCACATCGAGCAAGGGGCCTGCCTTTTTAAATTCCTTCTGCTGGATGTATGTCTGCGCCAGCCAGAGCATGGCGTCGTATTTGATTGCGTTGTCGTTGTACTGCTTGATCACGAATTCGAAAGTCATCCTGGCCATTGAATAGTCCTGTTTGTAGAAATAGGATTTGCCAATGAGCAGGTAGCTGTCGTCGATCCACCGCACATGTTCCTTCTTGTTAAAGACCATGGAATGTTTCTGGATGGCCTTGGTGGCCTTCTTAATGGCCACATCCATGTATTGGTTCAGCGAGGCGGCATCAGCCTTGGTACCATAATTATATACCGGAAGAATCAGGGCATAGTTGTCTTTCACCTTTTTGTCCAGTTCTATCACCCCCTCCTTGAAGCTCTCCCCTCCATTCCAATATACATTATAGCGGGAAGTCAGGTTATGATAAGCCCGCCGGACCAGGGTGTTTTTCTTGGTCGAACAGGAGACGAGCAATACAGCGGCCATCCCTGCCAGACAGAATATGATCGTAAAATGTGTCTTTCTCTTCAATGCCTTCCGGGTTGAATGGATAACTCCGAAACCGCAAAAATATTATATTTTTTCGAAATGAGGGCAAGCCGTTGGTAGCGTTGTTCGTTGTTTGTTGTCCGTACGACCGTTACGTACATTTTCCACCTCGCATATCGGATATCGGGCCTCGACAATCGGATACCAGTTCGTTATTCGCTTTTTCATATCTTTCTTCTATAAATCCTCGGTTACATAACAAAAATAAAGAGCATTGGGTTGCTAATTTCTTCTTCATCTTTCCTTTCGGAAGATATGTTTTTGTTCGTTAAAATAACGAGGATACCAGTTTGT
>Ga0194127_10000253_pt1 | contig 87028 bp, 81 predicted proteins | sample TA2KigC100mmetaG_FD_148624 | JGI IMG/M metagenome (GOLD analysis project Ga0194127, IMG submission 148624) | Freshwater microbial communities from Lake Tanganyika, Tanzania - TA2015036 Kigoma Deep Cast 100m | ecosystem: Environmental > Aquatic > Freshwater > Lake | place: Tanzania: Lake... | reverse complement strand
AGCCAACCTTACCCATCCGGAGTAACTTTTGGCTAATGACTTCCCTCAATGGTTCAACAGAATGACTCTCCGCATTTTTTCTGCGTTGCGAATGCTGGATCTTTTCCGGTTTTTCCGCTCCTGTTCTTGTGTTTCTGGCCTCATTGTCATCTATGACTACATTCATCCCGGCCTGCTTCTCCGATTCCATGATCTTATCACCGGAACAGCCGGTTAGCACAAGCAAGCCGATAAAGAATATAACCCTTACAGACATGGAAAAGATTGTTCTCTCCTGATTAACAGGGTACATGAATAGCAAAGGTACTACTTTCAACAGGATTCTTGTGCTTCGGCCTGACATTCAACCTTCTGGAAAGATCAAGCCTCCGGACTGCCCCCCCGGTTATATCCTGAGCATCAGTTCTTTGATGAGTATCGTCATTTTAGGGGCTACTTTGCTGGCTGCATCAATAACGTCCTTGTGTGAAATCTCAACGATCTTTCCATGCACACCCAGGTCACTGATGACTGAAAAAGCAAGGCATTTCAAATGCATATGGTGGGCAACAATGACTTCAGGAACCGTGGACATTCCAACACAATCGGCACCAATGATCCGGATGTAACGGTATTCTGCAGGGGTTTCAAAAGTTGGTCCGGTTACTCCGGCATAAACACCATGCTGAAGTTTGATTTCATGAATTCGCGCAATATCGAGAATATGATCGATCATGCCGGAATCATAGGGTTTACTCATATCCGGAAATCGTGTTCCCAATCTTTCATCATTCGGACCCATGAGGGGGTTCGTACCCATCAGGTTGATATGATCCGTTAACAGCATCAGGTCACCAACTTCAAAATCCGGGTTAACTCCGCCACTCGCATTCGAAAGGATCAGCAGCTCTATGCCAAGCATTTTCAACACGCGGATGGGAAAAGTAATTTCCTGCATCGTATAACCCTCATAGAAGTGAAAGCGACCCTGCATGGCTACCACCTCTTTTCCACTCAGGGTTCCGAAAATGAGACGGCCTTCATGCCCTTCAACAGTTGAAACCGGGAAATTCGGGATCTCATGATAGGGGATGGAATGCCGGATAGAAATTTCCTCGACCAATCCCCCAAGTCCGGTACCTAATACAATACCGACCTGTGGCGACTCGTGTACCCGCTCTTTCAAAAAATCACAGGTTTGCACTATTTTTTTGTACATAATACAGTATTCGTTTGTTAAACCTTTCTTCATCAGGCTCATGGAACCTCACCCTGATGGGGATGAAAAAAGCGGGCAAATCTATGAAAATTTCCTGAAGTGACTTATCTCTCAACCGCATCGCATCCTTTTCTGTAGTTACCAGAATCTTGTTTTTTGTTGGAAGCCGGTCAAATTCATTCCTGATTTTTTTCAGATCACCCGGAGAATATACATGATGATCAGGGAACCGGATTACTTCAATAGCCTCACACAGTCTGCCCAGATGCTCCCGGAGAGCATAATCATCCGCGATGCCTGAAAAAAGAAGGATTGTATTGACCCTTTCAGGCATTATATTAACAAAATCAGGGTTCAACGGTATGGCCTCATCATACTGAATGTAAGAAAAATACACCTCCTGATGGGATTGAAGGGCAAGCTCACTGATCAATCTTCTGCGTGTGATCGGTGAAAAAATCTTGGGAGTCTTGGTGACAACAATCAAATCGGCCGGACAGGCCTGACTTCTGAATTCCCTCAGGCTTCCGGCCGGAAGGACAAAATCCTGTGTATACAAATGGTGATAGGCTGTGAGCAAAATGGATAACCCCGGTTTAACATACATGTGTTGATAGGCATCATCGAGCAGGATCATTTGCAGCTCCGGATGAGTTTCCATCAACTTGTGGATCCCTCTCCTCCTCCTTTCATCCACGGCCACAACAACATCCCTGAACTTCCTGACGTACTGCATCGGTTCGTCACCTATGTCATGATGATCATGAAATTCTCTGGCAATCATGAAGCCTCGGGTACGCCTGCCATACCCGCGTGAAAGCGTAGCAGTCTGGCGAGTTTCTGATAAAAGTCTGATCAGATACTCCACGTGAGGGGTTTTCCCGGTTCCACCAGCAGAGAGGTTACCAACAGAAATGACAGGGATATTGAATACTTCCGATTTCAGAATACCGAAAGAAAAAAACAACTTCCTTACCCACATGATTATGCCATACAGGATACCCGCCGGATAAAGAAGATAATTAACCGCTGCCAAGAGAAATTGCTTATTACAAGGGTAAAATTAGGAAGAAAAAAGATACCGACCGACTAACAGGTTAAGAAATTTTCCTGAAAAATTCAGTGGATTACTTCATCGAATTTTCGGCCAGGATAAACTGGAGGTTGGAGGTCAACTCGGTTACCCCTGAAAGGTCTTGTCCCTTAAGAATAAAGTCCGTAACCCCTGCTTCCATTGCCCGCTGATAAACCCATTCATCTCCTGAACCGGAAAAATAGATGATGGATGCTTCCGGCGATTCTGCTTTCAGCCGTGAGATCAGGTCTTCATCCTGAATGTCTGGAGAAAAGGAATCCATGATCACACATACCGGCTGTTCAACCCGCAGCCTCATGAACAAATCCTCAACCCTTCGAAAAACACTTACCCGGAAACCTCTTGCACCAAGCCGGTACTGTAAAAAAGAAGCGCTGTTACGATCCTTGTCAAGAATACAAACGTGTTGATTTTTCATGGCTTTTCCTGGAAAAACAAAAATGAACATAAAAATGCATCATCCACAATCGATACAATAAAACTTATTCACAAGAATTCCACATCTTCCTCTTGTCTCTGATCAATAATCCGTATTTTCGGGCCGTGATATATCTAAATACTTGAGCGATGAAAGCCAATGAGATCATTTCATACCTGAATGAATGGGCGCCCTTAGCTTACCAGGAATCTTACGACAATGCTGGATTGATTATCGGGAATGGGGATCAAGAAGTCAGCGGAATCATTATCACCCTTGATGTCACCCCCGAAGTCTTGGAAGAAGCTAAAAAACGAAAATGCAACTTCATCCTAACGCATCATCCGCCGGTGTTTAAACCGGTCAGAAGCATAAACCCAGCTTCATTCCCGGGAAATATTATTTACCAGGCCATAAACAACAAGCAACTGATTTTTGCCTTGCACACCAACGTTGACAACACGCATGACGGAATGAATCACAATATTTGCCAGATCATTGGATTAAGGGAAACGAGGATTCTGAAACCTTTACCCAACCAACTGGCTAAATTGGTTACGTTCTGTCCTGTGAAATTTGCCGCTGCCGTCAGGGAAGCCCTTTTTCAGGCAGGAGCAGGAAAACTGGGCGAATATGACTCCTGCAGTTTCAATGCAGAAGGGTTCGGCACCTTCAGAGCCCTCGAAAAAGCTCAACCATACGTGGGGAAGAAAAATATCATCCATCAGGAACCTGAGTTGAAAATTGAAACGATCTTCCCGGTTCACCATCAACAAGAGATCATACGCGCGCTTAAGAAAACACACCCCTATGAAGAAGTTGCCTTTGACATCATCCCGCTGCTGAACACCTTCCGGGAAGCAGGTAGCGGAATGATCGGAACCCTGACCAAACCCATGTCCGCGAAAACATTCCTGAAACAGATCAGAAAAAAATTCCAGATCCCCTGCCTGAAATATTCCGGTGATGACATGAAAACCATCCGAACCGTTGCCGTTTGCGGAGGCGCAGGGTCATTCCTCATCCCCGAAGCCATCTCTCATAAAGCCGACGTATTCCTGACCGGCGACATGAAATACCATGATTTCTTCGATACACCTCAAAACCTCCTTCTCATCGACTTCGGTCACTACGAAAGCGAACAAACGGTAAAGTCACTGCTTTTCAACCAGCTTCATAAAAAATTTCCTACCTTTGCAATCCTTATTTCAGAAACAAACACCAATCCTGTAAAATACATCTGATGGCTTATGGCAAAAGTTGTAAAAAAAACAAGTGAAAAAGTCGAAAAAAAGCCGGCAGCAAAGAAAGTTGAGAAAAAGCCTGTAGCTGCTCCTGCCAAGAAAAAGACGAAATCCAAAGAAAAAGAACATCCGGCTGATGAGTCAATCATCGTCGTCAAACATCCGGTAAAAGAGGAAACGGAAGATAAAGGAGAGATCTCAACCGAAAAGAAACTGATCGCACTCTATACCTTGCAACAAAACGATACCCAGGTTGATAAAATCAGGATCATCCGGGGAGAACTTCCGCTTGAGGTACAAGACCTGGAAGATGAAATCGCAGGCCTTCAAACACGGATCGAAAACTATCAGACGACATTGGCTGACCTGAATAAGAAAGTTGCTGAACGCAAAAACAGCATCAAGGAAAGTCAATCCCTGATTAAAAAATATACCGAACAGCAAAATAACGTCAGAAATAACAGGGAATACGACTCCCTCTCCAAAGAGATTGAGTACCAAAACCTTGAAATTCAACTCTCCGAAAAAAGGATAAAAGAATTTTCCTTTGATCTTGAGCAAAAGAAGGAAGAGATTGCCAATGCAACCGAGATACTGAATGAGCGGACCAACGATCTGGAAGTAAAAAAAGGAGAACTGGAAGACATCGTTGCCGAAACAGAAAAAGAGGAGAAAGACCTGATCCAAAAATCGGAAAAAAACAGGAAATTCATTGAGGACAGATTGCTTACCGCCTATACCCGGATTCGAAGAAATGCCCGAAACGGCCTGGCTGTCGTGCAAATCGAGCGTGATGCCTGCGGTGGTTGCTTCAATAAAATCCCCCCACAGCATCAACTGGATATCCGCCTTCACAAAAAGATCATTGTTTGTGAATATTGCGGAAGAATCCTGGTAGATGAAGGTATCGTTAACATGATCCACTAACTTTAATTCCCCAGGAGGTGCCATCCGTCAAAACACTGGTACTTACCTGTTTGATTCTGATAAACAGCGTCTTCCTGCAGGCACAGTTTGATTTCAACCAAAACTGCAAACAAGCCTATCAATGCATCATCAGCCTTCAACTGCGTGAAGGCGAAAGACTCCTCGAAAAGGAAAAACAAAACCATCCCTCCAACGGAATTATCCTGCTGCTCGAAAACTATTCCGACTTCCTTGATTTATATATCAGTGAGGATGCTTCGGCATTCGCAAAGAAGAAGCATGTAAAATCGGAAAGGCTTTCTCAACTGGAAGGGAAAAACAAGAGCTCTCCCTATTATCATTATTCGCTGGCTGTCACACACATGCAGTGGGGTTTTATTTACCTGAAAAACGGTGAATACCTGAATGCAGGACTTGAATTCCGTAGCGCCAATACTTCCCTGGAGAGAAACAAAAAAGCATATCCGGGATTCCTGCCCGATCAGATCATCTCCGGTCTATTGCACGTAACCGTCGGCACCATCCCAGATGCTTACCGTTGGCTGACCGATCTGAGTGGATTATCCGGAACGGTTGAACAGGGTATCGGGGAACTGCGTTCAGCGTTGAATACCATGAATAAAAGAACAGAATATGAATTTCTCAGGGCAGAGACCATGTTCTATCTTACCATGATCACACTCAGCATGCAAAAAGACAAGATTGCAGAATATGGGATCCTTGCCTACCTGGATGATCCGCGCTTCAAAGAATTACTTAAAACCAACCTTCTGGCGTCCTATGCAAAGGCCAATTTGTTGCTGCGAACAGGCCACAGCGATCAGGCCATCGAAGTACTCCTGAACAGACCACGGGGAGATAATTATCTGCCCTATCCATGGTTAGACTATCTGACAGGTCTCGCCAAGCTGCACAGGCTCGATCAGGATGCAATCCCCTATTTTCAAAAATTCCTCGCTGCAACAAAAGGGAAACGGTTCATCAAATCTGCATGGCAAAAGATCGGCTGGCAATACCTTCTGGCCGGAAAAACAGACTTGTATGAAAAGAATCTTCTTCAGGTTCTAAGCCATGGGAGCGAAGCAACAGAAGAAGATAAGAACGCACAAAAAGAAGCAACAAGCCGGTCTAAACCCAATTTAGTCCTTCTTCGTGCCAGATTGCTCTTTGACGGTGGCTATTACGAAAGGGCTCTTTCATTGCTTCAAAAAGAAGGTATGGATAAGGTTGTTCGCAACAATGATGACCTGATTGAATATGCTTACAGAATGGGTAGGATATACCATGAATGGGGCAAGAAAGAGCAGTCAATTCCTTTTTATGAGATGACCATTCGGTATGGGTCTGATGAAAAGTCCTACTATGCCGCCAATGCGTGTCTTCAACTTGGACTGATATATGAAAATGCCGGAAATAAACAGGAGGCCATCCGCTATCTTAATAAATGCCTGTCGCTGGATTTTGAAGATTACCGGACCAGCATTCGCCAAAAAGCAAAAGCCGGCTTGAGCCGGCTTTCCAAATAAAGTCCAGGATATTTTAGAACTTGATTCCGAACGTTGCTATCGCATTATTCGTAAAATAATCGATTGTTGCAGGATTGACCAGGTTAGGATCATACAGGTAATAATCATCTCGCTGATGGGAATAGGTGTAGCCGAGGTCGGCGAAGAAATGGTTATTCCTGAATCCAATACCCCCGGAAATGGCATACCGCATACCATCATTCGCACCATTCTTATATGGGGATCCATAATAAGCATAGCCGGCTCTCAGAAATACTTTTCCTATCCTCCACTCGGTACCTGCCCTGAAATTCACAGGTGATAAGTACTTATTGGAAATCTCTTTGTTGATATCAGAGAAAACATCCTTCTCATCGGCATAAAACCTGGCCCTTCCGTAATCCACGTACTCATATTCTGCAGAGATAAGCCCATATTGCCCAATGAGAAATGAAAGACTTCCAATGGCTCTCCAGGGCGTCATCAGATCATACTCATATTGACCGTATGGAGATTTCTGTAAACCCGGATCAAGAACGCTGTCATACGTTGCCAGCATAGAGCTATTCCAGTCATCCTGAAGATTACCAAAATAGGTCGGAGTATGGATAGCGGCCCCAACGCGGAACCAGTCAGCCGGCCGATAGATCACCCCTGCCTTGAGATTGATCCCGGTTCCTTTGGTGGAAAGATACTGATCAAACCTGAAACGGTTCAAATAGGCTATATTTCCTGCATTATCATTTTCATCATACCTCGATTCTTCATAGTACCTTAGAACCGGGACACCAATGGAAATACCGAAATAGAGCCGGTCATTGAGATTCCCGCCCGCAGCCAGGACCACCTCATGGATCGACCCATAGGTGAGAATGGATTTTTTTTGTAAGACCCCACCGGCTGGCATATCACATGTATACCTGTTCAGTGTCGAGTCATAATAGATTAGATCTGAGCGAAGTGCCAGCCCTATATCAAAAGGATTGTCATATTCAGCCTGATCCGGAGTGATCCCGGGTTGGGCATTGAGGGTGTTAATATAAGATGTCAACAGAGAGTTGGTTGGGTTAAAACCTTCAATATAAATACGGTTGTTAAAATTGTTCTGTGCATTGTACCCAATGGCAAACTGGATATTCCTGATCCCATTTTCGTTACCCCCTGACGTCGGGATTGCGAAAACAAAACCAACATTACCGACATTAAAGTTACCTCTGATATCACTATTTATTTCACCTTGATAATCTGCATTTGACGAACCAAATAAGAGGTTCGGTGAAATGGAAAATTCTGATGATTTGTAGAGGCCGATACCGCCAGGATTGGTGCTCAGGACACTGAAGTCAGCTCCCAGGGATCCGAATGCCCCTCCAACGCCGGTAAACCGGGCAGTACCACGATAGAATAACCGGGAATATCGAAGGGCATCAGTAGAAGATTGTGCATAAGTTGTTGTCCATGCCACGCAAACGAGTGCCAGAGAAATGATGGTCTTTTTCATACTTGAATCTCCGCTATTTTTATGATTTTTTATTTCCGTCTTCCGCCACCGCCACTGCTGCCAGAGCTATGACCGCCACCTGAACCGCTTGATCTGGAAGGAGAAGAGTAACTTCTGCTGCCTGAACCAGATGATTGGGAACCGCTGGAGCGGCTGGGTTGTGAATAGCTTGGTGAACGGCTTGGCTGAGTATTGCTCCTGTTAATCTGTCTGGAGTTATCTGATTGTCTGGGAGGGCTCACCGATTGGTTAGAAGGAGATGGACGGGGTGATGCGCTTTGGTTTTCTCTACGCTGATAGTTTTGATTAGGTTGGGTTCTTGGACTGGTATACTCCTGGTTTGATTTAGGCTGACGGTACGAAGGGGAAGTATAGGGTTGGGCATCCCGATTACCGGAGGGTTGTTCGGGTTTGCCATATTTTTCCTGTGATTGGGAAGAGCGATTGAGCACCGGGTTGGTATACTGCCTGGGAGAATTTTGCTGACTTTGTTGAGGCCGTGTATAGTAATACCGCTGGGTAGGGCTTTGCTTATCCTGTTGAACCTCCGAAGATATGGATTGAGATTTCTCATACGTCCAGCGGGATGTGGGGTCTGTTGAAGGTTTTGTATTTTCATCCCGTGTAACCGGTTTTATATTTTCCCGGCTGATGGTATTCTGATTTGCCGGATTTGTTTCTCTTTGAACAGTTTGATTTGTTACATTCTGTTCATTCTTTGTATCCCTCCGAACAGGATTATCAGATTCGTTGCGGGTGTAAGAAGGGTTATCTCTCTGAACCGTGCTTTTATTGACCTCGGAAGATCTGGAAACAGTTTGCAGGTCACGTTGGCGTTGGATCTGACTGCTATAATCCCGTGAACTTCTCTTAACGCCACCATCCGAAGCAAACGTTCTGCGTGGTCCATAGTAGTAGTTGTAATTCCAGTCATTGTTCCATGACCAATATTGGCTGTTGTAGTATCCATCCCAGTAACCATTCCAGTAACCATTATAATAGCCGTTCCAGTAACCATTCCAGCCATACCAGCTGTACCAGGGGGAGTAATAGGAATAATAAGGATACCCCCACCAATAGTCGCAATAATAGGGATAACCCCAATAGTAGCTGGAATAGAAGCTTGGCCTGTACCAGTACCATGACGGGTTGCCAAAATAAATGCTGACTCCATAATTTGGAGATGGATCATACCAGTAATCTTCGACGGATTCATCATAATAGCCACCGGAATTGGGATAATGGAAGCGTTTGATCCTTTTGGCATAGATCAGTTCACCTTCGTCCTCCTCTATTTGTCCATTTTCACCAGAACTTCCTGCGAGATCGGCAGTGCTGTCTGGCAATGCGTAAAACCCGGAGGTGGTATCTTTAATCGCCTTCAGGTAGGTTTTTGATTTGATATGTTTGTTTTCCGGGTTTTCCCCTGTTTGCTTATCCTTTGTTTCTTTCTGATTCTTTGACTTAGTCCGGGAGAAGTAGACATCGTCCTGGGCAAGTGATCGCTGCATCAAAAAAGATGCAGAGAGGATCAGCATGAGCGTGATAATGAAGGGTTTTGTTTTCATTGGGATTTCCTCCGATGGTTAAGTGAATGGCTATTGGGTTATTTCTTAATTTTGCTAAAAAGTTTGCGGCTAAAGACAAATATTATACCAAACTCATAAATGGCTAAAGATTTTTCAACCAGAGAAGAAAATTATTCGCAATGGTACAATGACCTGGTAATCCGGGCAGACCTTGCCGAGAACAGCGCTGTACGTGGATGTATGGTCATCAAACCCTATGGGTTTGCCATTTGGGAAAAGATGCAGGCAGCCCTGGATAAAATGTTTAAAGATACCGGCCATGTGAACGCCTATTTTCCCATTTTCATTCCAAAGTCATTTTTCAGCCGGGAAGCCAGCCATGTGGAAGGTTTTGCCAAAGAGTGTGCGGTGGTAACCCATTACAGGTTAAAAAATGCACCCGACAACAAGGGGGTTGTTGTGGACGAAGATGCCAAACTCGAGGAGGAGTTGATTGTTCGCCCGACGTCTGAAACGATTATCTGGGACACTTACAAAAATTGGATTCAGTCTTACAGGGACCTTCCCTTGCTGATCAATCAATGGGCCAACGTGGTCAGGTGGGAGATGCGGACCCGCTTGTTTTTGAGAACTGCGGAGTTTCTTTGGCAAGAAGGGCATACGGCACACGCTACTTCTGAAGAAGCGCTAAATGAGGCCCTTACCATGCTTGATGTGTATGCTACATTTGCTGAAAAATTCATGGCTATACCGGTACTTAAAGGTACAAAAACAGCTTCAGAGCGTTTTGCCGGGGCTATTGAAACCTTTGCCATCGAAGCCTTGATGCAAGACGGGAAAGCATTGCAAGCCGGAACTTCACATTTTTTAGGTCAGAATTTTGCAAAGGCGTTTGATGTGAAATTCCTGAACCGGGAAAATCAACTTGACTTCGTCTGGGCAACGTCATGGGGCGTTTCGACAAGGCTTCTGGGTGCATTGATCATGTCACATTCGGATGATCATGGCCTTGTATTGCCGCCTAAACTTGCGCCCACTCAAGTAGTTATTGTTCCTGTGTTTAAAACCAATGAGCAACTGGGGCAAATCTCCGAAGTCGCCAGAAAAATCCAATCAAGTCTTCAACAGTCAGGTATATCTGTTAAATATGATGACCGGGATACCCAGAAGCCGGGTTGGAAGTTCACGGAATATGAGTTCAAGGGGGTACCGGTAAGACTGGTTCTCGGGCCCAGGGACCTTGAACAAGGCACGATTGAGGTTTTCCGGCGCGATACACTGGAAAAAGATATCCTTCAGGTTGAAGATATTGACCGCAAAGTGATCCATCTGCTTGACCAGATACAGGAAAACCTTTATCAAAAAGCGATCGATTTCAGGGAAAACAATTCCCACATGGTGGATACCTGGGAGGAATTTCTTCAGAAAATAGAAGGACCGGGAGGATTTCTATACGCCCATTGGGATGGCACAGCTGAAACCGAGGCAAAAATCAAGGAAGAAACAAAAGCAACCATTCGGGTTATACCGCTTGGGCAGCCGCTGGCAGAAGGAAAATGCATTTACTCCGGTAATCCTTCATCACAGCGGGTAATCTTTGCCCGGGCTTATTAATTCAAGGGTATCAGCCGGCCTGTTCCGGTGTTATGCTGGGTTATTTTACCCGGATTTCCGGCATAATAGATATCACCGATTGATTCAATCTTGACACCCAATTCCGTGATGGCATACACAAAACAATTATTGCTTCCCTTATGGGTAATAAAGCAGTAGTTGGATATCAGGTTGCGGCAGTCAATCAATCCGAGGTCTCCAGAATAGATTGAATTGATTCCGGCATTGCCGTGTATGACTATATCGGATGTTCCTGCATTCATGATAAAGTAGGAGCTGTAGACATCAATAACCAACTCAATCTTTCCGCAACCACCCCAGACATCAACACAGAGCGAGTCTTCGCGGATCGTATCCAAATTGGAGATGTCTCCTGAAGACAAATAGGTGATCTTCCAGAGTTTGTCGAAATGAACATAGACATTGATCGGTTTGTTGTATGATCTCACCCAGTTGCAGGTATTGTCATTATAAATGAGGAGTTGTCGGTTTTTCACCTCGGTTTTGATGTCGGGCAACAGGTTCTTTCCGGCTTCAACTTCAACCTTGTAATTGCCATCATCAATCAGGATCATGTTGATGTTGTGGGACACATCAATGCTATCAAAGGGTTCGATGGATCTTTCCTCCATTTCGATGGGACCTGTACTGCGGAAGCAATCAAATGATTTATCCTTTCCACACCCTGATAGCCACAAAAGTCCAATGGTGCATATTCCTGCCAGAAGAGTAAGTCTTTTCATCTTAATATTTGACTTTAAAACGGTAGCCGAGGCCCCAGGTGACGAAATCGGCTCTCCCATAATGAACTTTCAAGGTGACATTGATTAGGAAGTTATCTGTTGCAGCAAGCTGGAAGCCAATTTTTTGATAGATAGGTCCATCGCTCTTCTCCCTGCCACTGAGGTAGTACCCGAAGTTGAAAATGTAGGCCAGGTGTGACATATTCAACTGGTATGCAGCGCTTATCCCGCTTTTGACAATCTTCAGGTCATTGGGCTCGTCAATATTCTGACGGTGTAACAAATGGCGGTCGGATTGGTCATAAGTGAGGTCCCACCCGATGCCCCATTTGCTTTTTCCGGTGACTGGTAGAAAGGTATTGGAGGCTAAGCTGAAGACCATGTAATTTTGCCCGAAGATAGCTTCCATATTTTTCGTTCCCCAGCCGCCAATCAGGTCGATTTCTATATTTCGTTTCGGAATGGCCTCAAACGGGTCAGTTGGCGGGATCAGCCGATCAGTGATATTTTTATTGGGTCGTTTGAGCAGGTAGGCTGCGCTCACATTGATCATCGGAATATTTAAGCCATAGTTAGGCAACTTGAGCGAGCCATTGGAAAAGTGCTGCAGGGAAATCCCGCCGGCAAGGGTCAGTCGTGATCCGACCTTGTACCTTGCCTCCAGCATCAGGTTGACCGCTGCATTGAAATGGGATCCGATGGCAAGGTTCTTATAATTTTCAATCCGATCGAATTTTTTTGTCAGATATCCCAATCCAAGGGCAAAGCGGAAGTGGAGGGCAAAATTATTGACTCTGAATAAAGGATAGTTGATATAGGGAAACAGGGCTGCAGCGCTCCCAAGACCAGGGGATTTGCTCAAAGCCGAATACCAGAAACCGATACCGATGATGGGATAGTTGTAGAGCTGTTCCCATTTTTGTTTTCCGTAGGTTGCTCGCGCCAGACTTATTTCAAATGCAGGGAAATGGCCATCAAACTCAGCCAGTTCGATATGGTGGTTAAAAATAAATCCATAATGGAGCTTTGCTTCAACCACCAGGTTTGGGTTGATGAGCCGGTGATCAAATTGCCCCCTGCCAGACAGTGACCACAAGCAAAGCAGCAGACAGGCTAATCCTGTCCAGGCCCGGTATGCAGGATTGAGTGTATCAGGCAAATTTTACGGTTGTTATGAATTGGGACAAAATTAGCGAAAAGCGCTGGGCATAAATCACTACTTTTGCTTTAAATGCCAAACTTATGGATCAGGCTAATGAGTCATTTGCCAAACTTCTTTCAATTATGCAAACGCTCAGGAAGAATTGTCCCTGGGATCAAAAACAAACCCTTGAGAGTTTGCGTTATCTGACCATTGAAGAGACCTATGAATTATCCGATGCCATCCTCTCGAAGGATTTGGGGGGGATCAAAAAGGAACTTGGAGATCTCATGCTGCACATTGTTTTTTATGCCAGAATCGCTTCAGAGCTAGAAGCTTTTAATATTAAAGATGTGATTGACAGCATCAACCAAAAGCTGATCACCAGACATCCGCACATTTATGGGGATGTGCAGGTTAAGGACGCAAAAGAAGTGAAGGATAACTGGGAGAAAATCAAACTTAAGGACAAAGAGAACAAGTCGGTGCTGGCTGGTGTTCCTGTATCCCTTCCGGCTCTTGTGAAAGCATACCGGATACAAGAAAAGGCCAGTGGTGTAGGCTTTGATTGGGAACATCCCGATCAGGTTTGGGAGAAAGTGGAAGAAGAGCTGAACGAATTGAAAAAAGAGGTTGAAGATCAAGCTTCAGTTGAGGTCATTGAGTCGGAATTTGGTGACCTTTTATTTGCTTTGATCAATTATGCAAGGTTCATTGGGGTTAATCCTGAGGATGCTTTGGAAAAGACCAACCGGAAATTCATTCACCGGTTTACCTACCTTGAACAAGAAGCGCGGAAAAGGCATAAACCGCTGCATGAAATGACGCTGAAGGAGATGGATGTTTTCTGGAACGAGGCAAAGAAACATGAGTAGGCTATACATATTTATTCTATTTCTTTTCTGCTTTATTTATCAGAGAGCTGATGGTCAGTTTTCTGACACCCTAACCAAACCTGTCAGAAAAACCGGAATAGACCGCGCATACATCAAATCCTATTTTACCGATGCCGGTTCAATCCTGGTATCTCCGGTGAGATGGGAAAAAAAGGAATGGAGCATCGTTGCTGTTGCAACCGGCGCTGGCATGCTGTCCCTTGCATATGATCGGGAAATCCGGGACTTTTTTCAGCAGAACAGATCGCCTGTTACCGATAAGGTAAGCCGGTATTTTTTCAATCCGTTGGGCAGCGGACTCTATCTGGCACCGATCCTTGGAACGCTCTATGGTGTTGGATATTTCACACAAGATGAGACTGCCATGCAAGCAGCTTTGCGATGTGTCGAAGCTTATATCATTTCTGCCGGATTTGTGCAGGTCACCAAACACCTGATGCACCGGGCGAGACCTTATCAGCTTTCACCAGCAGATCCGTACCAGTGGGAAGGACCATTCGGGGATTTTTCCTACACTTCTTTTCCTTCCGGACATACCATCACCGTCTTTTCGGTAGCTACTGTTCTCTCATCCTATTACCGGGGAACGACCTGGGTGCCGATCGTTAGTTATTCTTTGGCAGCCTTGACCGGTCTTTCGAGGATAAGTACCGACAAGCATTGGGCGTCAGATGTGCTAACCGGAGCCGTACTGGGATATGGGATCGGGAAATTGATTGTAAACAAACACCATGGCCGGGACCGGTTTTTGCTCGGTGCAGGATGTAATCAAATAAGCCTGGCGTACAGGTTTTGAATGAATTCTGCGGTAAAGGAATCCCTTGAGATCAATGTTTTGAAAGATAATCGGATACCCCTTCATGGGTAGCTTTCATCGCCTCTTTACCCGTGTTCCAGTTAGCCGGGCAAACCTCTCCATTTTCTTCAAAAAACTGGAGGGCGTCCACCATCCGGATGGCTTCATCGATATTTCTTCCCAGGGGAAGGTCGTTCACCACCTGATGCCGGACAACGCCTTGCTTATCGATGAGAAAAAGTCCACGGTAGGCCACGGCATCTCCATCGAATTCCATCTCGCCATCTTCATTATAAATATAATCACCGGCCAGCACATCATAGTTCACTGAGATGGTTTTTGACAAGTCAGAGACGAGGGGAAATGACACTCCCTTGATACCACCCTTATTCCTATCCATATTCAGCCATGCCCAATGCGAGAACTTGGAGTCGATGGAACACCCAACAATGGCCACATTCCGTTTTTCAAACTCCTTGATCTTCTCCTGGAAGGCCAGGATCTCGGTTGGGCAAACAAAGGTAAAATCAAGTGGATAGAAAAAGAAGATCACATATTTCTTTCCGATGTATTGTTCCAGTGAGAACTTCTCAACAAATTCACTCCCGTTGATGACCGCATCCGCTTCAAACAAAGGGGCTTTTTTTCCTACTAATATTGCCATATTTAGAATCGTTTTTTTTGATTTGACCCGGCAAAATTACAGAAAAACCACAAAATAAAACATCCCGGGGTTCCTGCTTGAGGAAACACCCGGGATGATGCATGGTGGTTATGGGGTTCAGTATTTTCTTCCACTTATCCTGTTAACGCTTATCAGGAGGAGGTGGAACATTTGGTTCCTGTGGCGGGGCTGGAGGAGATTCAGGTGCTGTTGATTTTTGTGCCTCGGACTTCTTCTTAATAATGATTACCAGGTCATCTTCTATTTCGATGATAATCTTTTTATATCCCTTTCTATCCTTGACTTCAAATCTTTTGATCTTGTCCATCGGAAAGGATTCCATCCAACTTCCAATGCCCTGCATATCCGGAATACCAAATTGGCGTCCAAATTGTTGTTGTATCTCCCGCTCCATGCAGCGCTCGTCCTCATCCTCATAGAACTCTTCCATATCTACATCTATATCTTCCGGAAAGAACTCGAAATCAAACATTTCCGGAGTCACCTGCATCCTGACCGCTTTTCTGATCCTATCCGGAAGATCAACCAATGAATCCTGGAATATCTTCCATGCAGAATCATTAGGGTCAGAGAAACACAGGATATCAGGGATACGCCAGTTGTCGTGTTCAGGAGTGCTCCACAAATCAAAGCTACAAGCACTCCACCGAGTCAATAGGAGAGAAGCCGGAAAATTTACCGCCAACAAACTAAGCCCAGGTCAGAAAACAGGGTGATCATCTTTGATGGAAGCGGGAGATAAGAATTTCAGGAGATAGAGATCCCTGAAGTACCTGAACCACCGGATGAGCTGTTGTTGCAGTGGGAAATCAACCAGGAGGAGTTTTCGCGACAGATGGAACTGGTTCGCCTACTGAATGAAAGGTTGACGATAGAAGGGGTAAACATCGACTCGCTCCTCGGGAAAAATGGTCTCCATCTGATCCATCCTGATTTTTATCAAAATTTCAACTTTATCTATGCTCGAGACAGTTTTGCATTGAATGATTACGGCTTTCCGACTGCTTTACCAGAAGAGGATGATACCTTTATCTCAACCTACAAGATCCTGCCAGGGATTCGGCCATTCCGGTTCATTCCAGCGGTTTTCCAATGGAAGCCGTCAATTCCGGTTACAAGGCCTCTCTCTTTCCGGCGGATCTCCTGCTAAAGCCATCCTTTTTGATTCTCCACTTCCCTGATAAGCGCACCCACATTTTTCAATCCTTAGCCTGGTTGATGCCAGGATCAATGATTTTCTCAATCATCATAGTGATAGCAAGCCGGTTAAGTATTTATGTCATGCTGCGACAAAAGAAGATATCGGATATCAAGACCGATTTTATCAACAACATGTCACATGAGTTCAAGACACCCCTTGCAACGATCAATTTGGCAACGGATTCGATCCTGAGCCACCGGGTTATTGGGGATGAAAGCAAGGTAAAAGCTTTTACCGGGATTATCAAAGAGGAGAACAGAATGATGAACGGGCTTGTGGAGCATGTTCTGAATATGGCTTTACTTGACCGGAAGGCTTTCAAACTTGACCTGCAGCCACACGATATACACGAAATGCTTGGTAAAGTGATCAACCAGGTGCAGCTACAGGTTGAAAAGAGGGAAGGGACTATAGTATTTGAACCCGGCGCAGCTCAATATCTGGCTGATGTGGACGAAGTACACTTATCAAATGTGTTTTTAAACATTCTGGACAATGCCATTAAGTATTCTCAGGGGCATTTAGAGATCATTGTAAGGACGCGCAATGCAAAGAAGCAGATCGGGATCATGTTTTCCGATTCGGGTATCGGGATGAGCCGTGAAACCCAAAAGCGGATTTTCGATAAATTCTACCGTGTATCCACAGGCAATATTCACAACATTAAAGGATTTGGCCTGGGGCTTAGCTATTCAAAGGCTATTGTTCTGGCTCATAAAGGAGATTTGATGGTTAATAGTGAGATAGGTAAAGGCAGTACCTTTGAGGTCCGATTGCCCCTGCGTACAGAAAACCCAATTGATCATCCCTTACAGGAAGGATAATGAGCAGGAATAGAATTAAAATATTACTGGTTGAAGATGATCCCATCTTCGGTTCTATTCTGAAGTCATACCTGGAGATACACGATATGGACGTTGTGCTGAAAGTTAATGGGAAACTGGGATTATCTGCTTTTCTTGGTGAGCCTTTTGATCTTTGTTTGCTGGATATTATGATGCCCGAGATGGATGGTTTTACACTTGCCAGGGAGATCCGGAAGATCAATCAACAGATCCCTTTCATTTTTTTAACAGCGAAGACATTGAAGGGAGATATTCCGGAGGGGTTCCGATGCGGGGCTGATGATTATATTACGAAGCCGTTTGATTCTGAGGTCTTGCTGATGAAAATTCAGGCTATTGTGAAGCGGCATCAAGGGTTAAAGGGAGCGGAAGATCCGCAAGTATATCCATTGGGGAGATATACTTTTCATTATCCCAACCGGATTTTACAGCACCCTGGGAATGAGATCCGGTTGACTCCAAAGGAGGCTGAATTGCTTAAAATGCTTTGCCATTCAGGGGGAGATGTGCTTCCCAGGCATGATGCCTTGCTGAAAATATGGGGCAATGACAGTTATTTTAATGCCCGCAGCATGGACGTTTTCCTGGCAAGGTTGAGAAAATACCTGAAAGCTGATCCTTCCATTGAGATCATCAATGTATACATGGCAATGGGTTTCGCCTGGTGGTGAGGCACTCCTAATATTGATCTATCCCCTTATTCATCTATTGAAATAAGCTATACATTTGCGGAGTAACGTTTACCTCCATCATGATGCTGTCAAAACGCCTGCTTGGGATATTGCTGATCGTTCTTTTGTTCATTATTTGTTGTCTTTACCTTGTTAACAACTTCCTTACTCCGGTAGTTTCCGATTCCGTTCTGGCCGGGTTCCGGTGGGGTTTTCTGTTCATTCTGATCCTGTTTGCCATTTCCCGGAACACTTTGACCACCTACATTTTAGTAAGCATGCTGCTGGGGGCAGAGTTTGGCCATCAGTTACCCGGGATTGCCGTTCACTTGAATGTGATCGGTAAGATATTTCTTAGGCTTATAAAAACCATCATTGCTCCCCTGCTTTTTGGCACGCTGGTAGTTGGTATTGCCGGGCATGCCAATCTCAGGCAAATCGGGAGATTAGGATGGAAGTCGATCATTTACTTTGAGGTTGTATCAACCATTGCCTTGTTCATTGGTCTGGCTGCGATCAACATCTCTCAGGCAGGGATTGGGGTTAATGTCCCCGCCAATATAGAAACCAGCCAGGTTCCGGTAATCCAGAAGCAAAGTTGGGAAGACATCATCCTGCATATCTTTCCAGAGAACATAGCCCGGTCGATTTACGAGGGGCAGGTTTTGCAGATCGTTGTATTCAGTATTTTGTTTGGTATTGCAGTTGCATTGCGAAGTGGGAGGGCGCGTATTCACCCATGGTCAATGATCCACCAGGTTGAAATCCATGCCCATTTTTTATTGTGGCTATGTAAATACACCAACACCAGAAGACATGAACGGAACAGGACCCCTAACAAACCTGGAAATCAACAGTTTTCTTGAAATCCCCGAGCATGCATCCATTTGCCTTGGCTTTGACTTCCAGGTATTGAAAAAGAACCAGTTGCTATTCTTTTTTAAACCTGAATGCTTTCCAGCAGGAAGACCGGACACGACGAAAAGAATATTTCAGCTCATTCAGAAAAAGTTTGAGGCTTATCACCTGCTCATCAGCGGGGCTATTATGGTACCGGGTGAAGTGCTCAGGAAAACGGGAATTATGGATGCCCATTATCAGTACATCAATACCCTTTCCCGCGGCGGGTCACACATCATCTCCACCAAAGAAAAAGAAGCGATTTTGCACCATCTTGGGGTTGATCCGGAGATAAAAATTACCATCCTGGGCGGGCATGAAGTACTCACTCAGCATCCCGGTCCGGATGAAAAAGAATTAAACCGGATCTGGCTACAGGGTAAGCATTTCAAATTGAAAAGCGGGTTTTATTATGGCCGTTTTCACATTGGCTCAGAGGAGATCATCATCATCAATGGATTTCATCCGCAACAGCTCAGTTATTTTACCGGATGGGAAAAACGGATTCTTGTTCTTCTGCTGAACTCCGACACTTCCTGGGAACGACTTAAAATGGAGTTGACGGGTGAGACGGATCCTGCCAAAGCGTCACCCGGCTCTATCCGAAGGGATCTATTGGATCAGGCGCTTGAACTTGATCTTGAAGACGTTTCTGTCTCCAGGAATTATGTTCATCTGTCTGCCGGCCCTTTTGAAGCGATGTATGAAACGGATAATTTCTTTTCCAGGTTAGTTATTCCCGGCTATGAGATCGGTCAGACGCAGATGGGTCGTTTGATGCAACAAGCAAACGTTCCTACGGAGTTACAGATCAAGGCCTTAACAAATCCGGTGTATCAAACTTCAGGTGGCTTGCAATCGCTATTCTCAGCAACTGAGAACTATGACAGTTTGCCGGCTGTTGAGAAATACATAGCGTTACAGCATGCTTAAAGCGATCCGAAGAAATCCAACTTGTTAATACGAAGGAAAAGAAGTCACTTCGTCACACCCATCTCTTTCAGGATGAAGTCAGCTCCCGCCAGTTTTTCTGTGATAAACAGAACATAGCGAATATCGACGGAGATGACCCTTTGCAGGTCATAGTCATATTGCCAGTCGCTGATCATGGCTTCATAATTACCGTCGAATACGACCCCGATGATCTCTCCTTTGGCATTGAGGATGGGGCTGCCGCTGCTCCCTCCGGTAATATCGCACATCGAGAGAAATGCAACAGGTACATCCTTTAGGGCGGGATCCATCCACCGGCCGAAGTTTCTTTTTGCATACAAGTCAACAAGGGTTGCGGGGGCATTAAAAGGTTCTTTGCCGGTATTCTTATTGATCACCCCTTTCAACGTGGTCTGGGGATGGTATGTCACAGCATCTGCCGGGTCATAGCCACGAACGGGGCCAAAGGAGAAGCGCATGGTTCCATTGGCATCCGGATACATGTTTTTCCCTTTCCACTCAAAGATACCATCGAGGTAGGTTTTTCTCAGCTCGGTGACATTGGCACCAAATCTTTCACTGGTAATCCTGATCTCTTCCGAAGTAGGGTACAAGGCGGCAGCCAGGTTGATAAAGGGATCATTCAATGCCTTGAGTTCAGCCGGCGTTTTTTTAACAAGGGTTTTTACATATTCAAGGTCTTTCATCCGTGTTGCTTTAAAAGCCTGGCCGGCAAATTGCTCAATGGTTTTTGATTTGTCATTCAGGATCGCGTTCAAACCTTCGATCTTTTGGTTTTGAGGAAGTTCCGCGGCCAATTTCAGGGATCTGATGAACAAAGCCTTCTCGGACGGTTCATAATAGTTGGCATAGGTGTATTGAAGTCCATCAATGGCATCATTGATGGCATCTTCGTTCAATCCAGGTTGCCGCTCGCTTTCAGGTTTTTGCATTTCCATGGCAAGGCTATACAACTGACCGGCAACACTCAGGGGTACACCAGCTAAACCTTGGAATAACCGAAATACATTATCCCGGTCTTTTGTTTTCCTTATCACTTCGTATTCAGCTTTTTCCTTTTGCAGGATGGAACCATATTTTTCACGAAGAACCGGAGAGGTGTTGGTCCATTTGGTAAAATCCTGTTCGAAGTCGATCTTCTTTTGGAGGAAATTGGTCTTTTTCATTCCTTCCACTTTCCCCTGGTAATTCTTCATGACATTGGCAAGTCCTTTATTGAGGTTTGCCACCTTGAGCTTTCCTTCGGGGTCATTTTTTGTCAGGGATTCATTCAATTCGATGATCTCTTTGAAATTGTCGATGGAGAAAGGATAGTTGTAATCCCGGTTCCATTGTACAGAGGTTGAGGATCTGTAGCGAGTGGTAAATCCCGGGTAGCCCAGGACGAAGGTTAAATCGCCTACCCGGACTGGATCTTTTGCCACGCGGAGCCAAACTTTCGGATTGTAGGGGATATTGTTTTCGTCATATGCTTTTCCCGTTCCATCAGGAGATGAATAAACACGAAGGAAAGAGAAGTCACCGGTATGCCCGGGCCACATCCAGTTATCAATTTCGCCGCCATAGTTTCCAACCGAAAGGGGTGGCGCATAGACAATACGGACATCTTTAAATACCTTATAGACAAAGACCTATGCAAAAAGGTCAAAAACAGAAAGGCTATATGTACTGTACCAGAATCTTCTTAATCTTCTCATAATCATAACAAACCGGAAACTGAGGAAAATCGTCGATCACATTTTGGGGAGGGCGGAAGAGGATACCGACATCGGCTTGTTTGAGCATGCTGACATCATTGTAGGAATCGCCGAAAGCGATGACCTGATAGGTCAGACTCTGGAGCGCTTCAACAGTTTTTCTTTTGGGATCAGGTTGACGGAGTTTATATCCGATGATGCGGTCGGTCTCATCGATGATCAGGGAGTGGCAGAAGAGGGTTGGTCTGTTGAGTTGTTTCATGAGGGGATCAGCGAACTGAATGAAGGTATCGGAAACCACAATGAGTTGTGTTCGTTCTTTCATCCATTCGATGCTTTCAATTGCCCCCGGCAGGGGTTTGATCTGGGCGATGACATTTTGGATATCCTTCAATTTCAGGCCATGTTCATCCAGGATTTTCATCCGATAGTGCATGAGTTTGTCATAGTCTGGTTCGTCGCGGGTGGTTCGGCGCAATGCCGGGATTCCGGTTTTTTCCGCAACATTGATCCACACTTCAGGAACGAAGACCCCTTCGAGGTCGGAGCAAAGGATATGCATGTTAAAAAAGGTTTTATCAGACAATACCGGCGAAACCCATGAAAGCCAGTGCCATCAGTCCGGCGACAATAAGAGAAATAGGCACCCCTTTCATCCCTTTTGGGACTTGCACAAGTTCCAGCTGTTCGCGGATGCCTGCAAACAGAATCAATGTGAGTCCAAAGCCAATGGCATTTCCGATGGCGAATATGATGCTTTCAAGCAGATTAAAATCCTTTTGAATAACCAGGATGGCAACGCCAAGGATGGCACAATTGGTTGTGATCAGTGGAAGATAGACACCCAGCGCCTGGTAGAGGGCAGGGCTTACTTTCTTTAAAATGATTTCAACCATCTGAACAAGCGCTGCAATGATCAGGATATAAGTGATGGTTTGCATGAAACCAATCCCAAAAGGAACCAGGATGAAGGTATAAATCAGCCAAGTGACAATGGTAGCGAGCGTTATCACGAATAGGACGGCTGCGGCCATTCCTGTGGATGTCGAAATTTTCCCCGATACGCCCAAAAACGGGCATATTCCCAGGAACTGAGCCAGGACGATATTATTTACAAAAACCGTCGAGATGATAATGATGATATATTCCATATGCTCCTCCTCTATCGGGTTTTAAGGTGATTGATCAGGGCGATGATGAATCCGAGGGCAAGGAATGCGCCTGGAGCCAGGACAAAGACCAGCATGCCGTCGGTTGGGATCAGTTTTAGTCCGAAAAATGCATAATTTCCCAAGAGTTCCCTGACCGTTCCCAGGATTGCCAGCGAAAAGGCGAAACCAAGTCCCAGTCCCAATCCATCCAGGAAAGATTTAAAGACATTGTTTTTGGAGGCAAAGGCTTCTGCGCGGCCAAGCACAATACAGTTGACCACGATCAGTGGGATAAAGATTCCGAGGTTATCATAGAGACTGGGTTCCCCGTTAGGACCGGGGGTATTGAACCAGGCAGCCATCACCAGGTCGACGATTGTCACAAAAGAAGCGATGACGACGATGAAGGACGGGATTCTGACTTTATCCGGGATCACATTTTTGATCAGGGAGATGACCACGTTGGACATTATGAGGACGAAGGTTGTTGCCAGTCCCATCCCGATTCCATTGATGGCAGAGGTGGTTGTTCCCAGTGTGGGGCACATCCCCAGCAACAAAACAAAGACCGGGTTTTCAGCAATGAAGCCTTTGGTAAATTCTCGCAGGTTTTTATTCATGTTTACCTCCTTTCATGTAGGCATCGAAGGCCCTTTGGATAGCGTCACAGTATGCACGGGAAGTGATGGTTGATGCAGTAATGGCATCGACAGTACCCCCGTCTTTTTTAACTTTCAGTGCGAAGGTGAGGGGATCTTTTCCATTGAATTGATCCTTGAAAAATGGCTCGGTCATTTTGGTGCCCAGGCCCGGGGTTTCCTTTTGCTCCAGCACGGAGGTATTAAAGATTTTCCCATCGGGTGTGATTCCCACCATGACCCGAATCAGTCCGCTGAATCCGTTCATCGTATAGGATTCAATGGCCGTTCCAACAAGTTCTCCAGATTTTTTCGCAGGGTAGCAGGTAAGGGTTCCTGTTCCGCCGGCTTCCGGGATGGTATAAGATTCTGTATTGGGGCTGTTATCAAAGTCCGGCACCACTTTTTTGATGGCGAAATTTTTCTTCATGCTTTCGGCTTCTGCTTTCGGGCCTTTGGTCAATTCATATACGATACCCAGCGCCAGGGAAGCTGCGAAAGTCACCAGGAACAATGTCATGGACATCGTCAGGAAGGTGGATTTCATTTTAGCCATGTTTTACCTCCTCTCCGAATTTTTTTGGCTTGAAGCCTTTGTTGATCAACGGCACAAAGGCATTCATGATGAGAATTGCGAAAGAAACACCTTCCGGATAGGCGCCCCAAATACGGATCAGGACGGTAAGCACCCCGCACCCGATGCCAAAGATGATCATCCCGGTGAAGCTCATGGGGGATGTCACCATGTCGGTTGCCATAAATATTGCTCCGAGCATGAGTCCGCCGGCCAGGAGGTGAAACACCGGATCTGCGTAAAGGTTTGGATCGATCAGGTACATGATCCCGGTAAAAACAAAAACAGTGAGTATGTATGTGACCGGGATATGCCAGGTAATGATCCTCCGGAAGATCATGAACAAGCCGCCGATCAGGATGGCAAGTGCGGAAACTTCGCCAAGTGATCCTCCCATGTTTCCGATGAGCATGTTCAGGTAAGATGGAACTTCCGGCATCAGTTGGGAGATGGTTTCACCCTTTGCCAAACCTTCCTTGATAACACCGAGGGAGGTCGGGCCGGTCAATGCATCTATCAGCACCCATCTGTTTGCTTCCGGCAGGGGCCAGGAAGTCATTGCTACCGGGAAAGAGATCAACAGGAACACCCGTCCAATAAGGGCAGGATTGAAGGGGTTCTTACCCAGTCCGCCAAAGCTCATTTTGGCGATGGCGATAGCAACGATAGAGCCCACTGCGATCATCCACAATGGCAGGTTAGAGGGGACATTGAGTGCCAGCAGTATTCCTGTGATCACAGCAGATCCGTCGCTGACGGTTGATTGTTCCTTGAGGATGAGTCGCTGGATCAGGTATTCGGTGATCAGGCAGGATAGGACTGCGACTGTGGTGATCAGGATGGCGCCAAGGCCAAAGTACCAGAATGAGACCAGCAGGGCAGGGATCAGCGCCAGGACGACTCCCCACATGATCTTTTGGACAGACTGATCCCCGTGGATATGCGGGGATCCGGACAAGACTAACCGTGTTGTCATAGTATTACGATTATTTTACGCGTGTTCTGATGAGGAAACCAACCTTGCTTTTGGCTTTGCGGATATGATCGAGCAGGGGTCTTCCTGCCGGGCAGGTAAAATGACATGAGCCACATTCGATGCAATCCATCACTCTTTCTTTTTCGGCCATTTCTTCTTTTCCGATCTCCGATATCTGAGCGATGAGGTACGGATCAAGTCCCATCGGACAAACAGTGGTACACCGTGCACAACGGATACAGTTTACAACCGGGGCTCTTCTTGCTTCATTTTCAGGCATGAGAAGGACGCCGGACATCCCTTTTACGACCGGAACATCCAGGTTATTCAATGCTTTTCCCATCATGGGACCGCCATTGATCACTTTGCTCGCATCGGCAGGGAAACCGCCTGCTTCTTCAATCAGCATGGAGACTGGCGTTCCGATCCGTACGAGCAGATTGGATGGATTTGAAACTGATTTCCCGGTTACTGTGATAACCCGGTCGATCAAGGGTTTGTTTTTTTGAACTGCCTCATATACAGCCACCGCTGTGCCCACATTCTGGACGACACAGCCAACATCAATCGGCAGCTTTCCGGAAGGCACTTCCCGGTTGATGATGGCTTTGATGAGTTGCTTTTCACCTCCCTGCGGGTATTTGACTTTGAGGGGCGCCACTTCGATCCGGTTGTTCCCATTCAGGAGGTTTGCCAGGTGGCTGATGGCGTCGGGCTTATTGTTTTCGATCCCGATATAAGCCTTGTCGACACCAAGGGCTTTCATCAGAATTCGGGTACCCACTAATAGCTCCTCTCCCCTTTCCAGCATGACCCGGTGGTCGGCCGTAAGGTACGGCTCACATTCCACAGCATTGATGATCAGGCAGTTTGCCTTTTTTCCTTCCGGTACCATGAGTTTCACATGGGTGGGAAAAGCGGCTCCACCGAGTCCGACGATACCGGATTCCTTGATTTTTTGGATGATTTCCTGCGCAGAAAGACCGATTTCGCTTTTCAAATCCGGTGTGCGATCAATTCCTTCCATCCATTCATCTCCCTGAACCTCAATGTGAATAGCTTTTTTCCGGTATCCAGAGATATCGGGGGCATCATCCACTTTGGTGACAGTGCCAGAGACCGGGGCATGGATATTGGCAGAGATGAACGCCTTGCCCTTTGCAATGAGTTGTCCCACTTGTATCTTATCCCCTTTATTGACGATGGGTTCCGAGGGTGGGCCCACGTTCTGAGATAGTTGAACAATGGCTATTGCAGGCAATTTGAGTGTCCGGATCGGGCTCTTTTCCGATCTTTTGTTCTCCTCGGGGTGAACACCTCCATGTTTGAAAGTCTTTAACAACATATCTGATCCGTTGTATACCTTAATTATATTATGCTTCCTGGGCTTCGGTTTGGGTAACCGGTTTTTTTCTTTCCGGGAAATTGACTTCAAGGATAGAATTTGTCGGACATACGGCAACACATTTTCTGCACAGAGTACATTTCTCGAAGTTGATGTATGCCAGGTTATTTTCAAGGGTAATGGCCTCAAATTTACATTCCTTGACGCACTTTCCGCAACCGATGCAGGCCACCTCACAATTCTTTTTAGCCACAGCGCCCTTTTCCTTATTGATGCAGGAGATGAAAATCCTGCGGTTCTTGGGGCCTTTCTTTCTCAGTTCGATGATCTTTCTGGGGCAAGCCTTCACGCAGGCGCCACAGGCAACGCATTTATCTTCAATGATCACCGGGAGTCCTGTTTCCTTATCCATATACATCGCATTGAAAGTACAAGCGATGACACAGTCTCCACCTCCCAGGCACCCGTAAGGACATCCATTTTCGCCGGAAGAGAGGGCATGCATGAAATAACAGGAAGTCAATCCGTCATAATCGACTTTCACCGGTGCAAGCTGATAGGTTCCATTACATCTTACGACGGCGATCATCGGATCTTTTTCAACTGCTTCCTGGCCGATGATCGGGCCGATCAGCTTCAACAGGTCATTTCCACCCACAGGGCAGAACATATTGTCAAGCGATTCATTCTTGACGATTATTTCTGCAAAATTCCGGCATCCGGCAAAGCCGCATCCGCCACAGTTTGCTGCGGGCAGGATGGCAGTAATTTCATCAATCCGGGGATCTTCAACTACATTGAACTTTTTGGCTATGTAGAAGAGGATGATGGCCGAGATCAAGCCCATCAGGCTTAATGACACAACAACATAAATGACAAGACTACTCACAATGATAAGTGTTTTATTGATTATCAGGATACGCTTATTCCATTCCGGAGAGGTGTTTCAGATACTGAACACGATGGTATAAGACGGGATTTTCATGTGCTTTTACACTCATTTTACCCCGGAAGGCAGAGATCTGATTGAACTTATGGGCTTCCATCCACTGTGTCAATCCTTCCAGGATGATTCGTATCTGGTCAGCTCCGTGCAGATAAAGGGTTGAGCAAAGCTGGGTGGTTGTGGCTCCTGCAAGCAATTGCCTGATCACAGCCGGTGCGTCGTGGATCCCGGTGGAGGCAGAGATATCGCAGCGAACATCTCCGGCGATCATGGCAATCCAACGCAAGGGAATGTATTGTTCTTCGGGTTTGCTGAAGACATTTGCCACCTGAAGTTTCATGGTTTCCAGGTTGATATCGGGCGTAAAGAAACGGTTGAACAATACCAACGCCTGAATCCCCCTCCAGGAAAATTGTTTCAGGGTATGTACAATATTGCTGAAGTAATAACCCGTTTTAAGGGCAACAGGGATCTTAACTGTTTTCTTGATATTCTCGATAATCTCAAAATACATCTTTTCATGCTCCGCACCGCTGATATCAAGCTTTCCGGGCATAATGAATACGTTCAGTTCCAGTCCGTCAGCTCCTGCCTTTTCAATATCTTTGGCAATACTGATCCATTCGCTCATGGTGAAGCAGTTGATGCTTGCAATGGCAGGAATACTGACGTTTTTCTTCACTTCCCTGATCAGGTTCATATAATGGGAAACGGAGTTATCCTTCATGGTGCTTTTCACATAATCGAAAGCTTCCTGGCTGAGGTTGTAAGTGTCCTCAAATTCGAGTGTTTTGTGAATATCAAACCGTATCTGTTCTTCGAAAATGGATTTCAGAACGACTGCGCCTGCCCCTTTTTCTTCGAATTCCTTAATTTTGTCGGGTGAATTGGTAAGCCCTGAACTTCCGACAATGATTGGGTTTTTCAGGGTAAGTCCCATGTAGGAAGTAGAAAGATCAACCATAGGAGAAATTTTTTGCAAGATTACAAACAATTTTCATTTGTTACAAGCTTGGTCGATCCTATATTTATCCACTTAGATCCAACCAAAACAGCGTCAATAAAAAAAGCAATCCCTTGAAAAATACACTGATATCCCATCCTGCAGAAGTTATTGAAACCGGAACCCATTTCATCCGGGTAAAAATCCTGTCCGTCTCAGCTTGTGGAAACTGCGTTTCCAGGAAAGGGTGCTCGATGGCTGAATCCCAGGATAAAGAGATGACTTTCAACCAATCGGACGAAGGTTTTTCAAAAGGAGACCAGGTTGAAATAATCATGCGGGAATCGCAGGGTTTCCGGGCAGTGTTATTGTCCTATTTACTGCCATTCGTGTGGATGGGACTCGTTATCCTGATAACTGTCCTGCTCCATGCAAGCGAAGCCATCACCGGCCTTGCTGCATTGGCAAGTATTGGCGTTTACTATTTGGTGTTGTACCAATTCCGGCAACTGATCACCAATAAATTTGAATTTGAAGTCAGGAAGCCTTCAGAAACCTCAATAAGTTGTCACACTTCCACGTAGTCTAGAAACTAAAAGTTGCCCAGCAGAAATGACTTAAAGCTGGCGTATTCATTGGCCAAAGGTTCAGCATATTCTGTTTTGCCTTCCAGTCCTTTCAGGCTGGGTGGAAGTTCAGGATCGAAATGGAGGATGGTGTTGATTTCCTGCGGGAACTTGGCAGGGTGGGCGGTTTCCAGCGAGATGCAAAGCTGACCGGGTTGGTCTGCAGTGAGATCCGATGCCAGGTATTTCATCAGTCCGGCCCAGCCGACAGCGCCATGGGGTTCCAGCAGCAACCGGTGGGTTTCCCATGCTTTCCTTATGGTTTCGCGGGTTTCCACATCAGAAATGCTAACCGCAAAAAGTTCTTTGCGCATCAATTCCAGGTCAGCCTGTTTGTGGATGATCCCTTGCTCATCCATCACCCCCCGGTAGAGGGCTACCAGGCGTGCCAGGTTGCTTGGATGGCCAACATTCATTGCGCTTGAGATGCAATTCCGGGAGGGTTCCACTTTGCGATAATCTCCTGTTTGAAGGTAGATCGGAAATTCGTCATTTTCATTGACTGCGATCACGAATTTTTTAACCGGAAGACCCATTTTACAGGCCAGCACCCCTCCCATCATATCCCCGAAGTTTCCGGAAGGGACTGAAATTACAGGCGGATCGATGGCACCTTTTTTCCGAAGCTTTGCATAGGCGTAAAAGTAGTAAACGATCTGTGGAACGAGCCTGCCTATGTTGATGGAGTTGGCGGATGAGAGGTTCAGTGCGTTGAGATCCGGGTCGGCAAAAGCCTGTTTCACAAGTGCCTGGCAATCATCGAATTTCGCTTTGAGGGCCAGCACGGTGACATTTTTACCCAATGTCGTCATTTGTTTCCTTTGCCTGTCGGTGACTTCCGATTCCGGGAACAGGATCACCACCCGGATGTTATCGAGGCCATAGAATGCGCTGGCGACGGCACTACCGGTATCCCCGGAGGTAGCTGTGAGGATGAGGAGGCTTCTTTTCTCCCGGTTGAGGTAGTATTGCATCAGGCGACCCATCATGCGGGCGGCAAAATCCTTGAAAGAAGCTGTCGGCCCCTGGTCCAGCCGGAGAATGTATTTTCGTTCATAGACAGGCTCCAGTGGAACATCATAATCATATGCATCCCTGACGAGGTGCAAAAGATCGTCATCAGGAATCTGCCCAACAAGAAATTTCCTGGCAACCTCAAAAGCGATCTGGTAATACGGTTTGTCCGTGAAAGAATCAATCTCTTCCTGCGTAATGGTCGGGATCATCACCGGCAGATACAGTCCCTTGTCAGGGGCCTGGCCTTTCAGGAGCGCTTCCCGGAAGGTAATTTTGGGAGCTTCCAGGTTGGTGGAATAAAACATCAATGGGTTATCCATAGTCAATAGTTAGATTTTTGCTGAAGAGGCACCGCCGGCACTGAAGAGTGGCGAGGTAAAGGCAACTTTCTTCCCATCGAGGACATCCAGTGCCTGATCGATATCGCGGATCACATCGTCAGGATGCTCGGCACCCACACAGAGGCGGATCAGGTTTTGCGGGATGTTGGCCAGTTTACGACCTTCTTCTCCCTGCTGGGAATGGGTGGAAATAGCAGGGATCGTGGCGACTGACTTGATCCTGCCCAGGTCGGTAGCGCGCCAGATCCGCTGGAAGGCATCAAACACATCTCTTGTTTTCCGGGCGCCGCCTTTCACGTTGAAAGACATCAGGTGGCCGTATCTGTTGACCTTTTTCCCATATAATTCATCATATTCCGAATCGACCAGCACAAGATACCTGGATGCCAATTCATGGAGGGGATGGGATTTGAGTCCCAGGTATTCGACCTTTTCAATATGCTTGTGAGATGCCAGGAACTGGGCGATTTTCATAGTATTGCGGCTGAGCAGGTCCATCCGGGAACGGAGTGTTCGAAGGTCATTTAATGCCATGAATGCATTCATAGGGGAGATATTGGGGCCATTATCCCGGTTGGGCAGGAGTTTCAGGTAGGTGGCAAAATCAGCTTTCATTTCAGGATTATCGATGTTTGAGACGATATTCTTTCTGGAGATGACCGCACCGACGATGCTGCTTCCGCCAGAAGCCATGGATTTTGTAACCGACTGAATGACGATATCGGCGCCATATTGCAGGGGGCGCATCAGTGCAGGCGTAGCAACAGTGGCATCGACAATCATCGGAATGCCATGTTTATGTGCGAGGGCAGCAACTTTTTCCAGGTCAAAGAATGCCAGGCCCGGGTTGCTGGGCAATTCCCCATACAGGAAACGGGTGTTCTCATCAATCAGCGATTCCCATTCTGCCAGGTCGTTTGAGTTAACGATCTTTCTCCATTCCACATGCCTCTCCTGGTGTTTTCTGATGCTGAACTGCTGATAAGTGCCGCCATAGACCTGGGTGGTAGCCACAAAGTTCATGGGTGCATTAGGCTTTTTCGGATCAACAACCAAGAATTGATCGACAACGCTCTGTATGGCAGCCATCCCTGAAGAAGTAGCAATACAGGAGGTTTCCAGATCGGAGCCATAGCCATCCAGTAATGCCAGCGCACCTTCGAGGTAATACATGGTTGGATTGGCGATTCTTGAATAGCACCAGGTTGGGATTTCATATCCCAAAGCCGCTTCCATTTCGTCCGAGTCCCGGTATGCCTGTGAAGACGACATATAAATGGGTTCGATGATCGATCCCTGATTAAAATCAAGGGCTTCCTGCATTGAATAAATCCCATGAACGGCAATGGTGTCAAACCGGCATTCTTTTATCTCCTTTTTATACTTCTGATGCCATTCAGCTGCACTTTTAGCCGCCATTTTGTACTTTTCAATTCCTTTGGGTTCCATATTGTAGAGATTAATGTTTCCGGAAAACGGGGCTTCAAAAGTAAAAAAAATGTGAGGTTTTTATATAACTTCGCAGGCCAAAATTGGATACATATGAATTTTGATGTGATTGTTATTGGAAGCGGGCCTGGCGGTTATGTAGCTGCCATACGGGCTGCCCAGCTTGGAATGAAAGTAGGTGTTGTAGAACGTGCCGAGGTGGGAGGCATTTGCCTTAACTGGGGCTGTATTCCCACGAAAGCGCTCCTGAAAAGCGCCCAGGTATTCAGGTATGTACAACATGCCAAAGATTATGGTGTGCTGACCAATGGAGAAGCACAGGCAGACTTTCAGGCGATGATCAAAAGAAGCCGTGATGTTGCCGATGGCATGAGCAAAGGGATCCAGTTTCTTTTCAAAAAGAACAAGATCGAGATGATCCCGGGTACCGGGAAAGTCCTGCCCGGAAAAAAGGTGCTGGTTTCCTCTTCAGATGGAAAGACCACAGAATATTTGGCCAAACATATTATCCTTGCCACCGGCGCCCGCTCCCGGGAACTTCTTATCCTGAAACAGGACGGGAAAAAAATCATCGGATACCGGGAGGCCATGACCTTAAAAGAACAACCCCAATCACTGGTGGTGATTGGATCCGGCGCCATCGGCTCTGAGTTCGCTTATTTCTATCAAAGCATAGGGACGAAAGTCACCCTCATTGAATTGCTACCTTGTGTTGTTCCGCTGGAAGATGAAGAAGTTTCCAAGCAACTGGAACGGTCTTTCAAGAAGATGGGCATGACCGTCATGACAAATACAACTGTCAATGCGGTGGATACCAGCGGTAAGGGTTGCCGGGTGAAGGTGACGACCAAAAAGGGGGAAGAAGTGATTGAAGCGGACATCGTGATGTCGGCAATTGGAATAGCAACCAACATTGAGGGGATCGGGTTGGAGGAATGCGGTATTGCCACAGAAGGAGGCAAGGTGTTGGTGGATGAATTCTACCAGACCAAGGTGGATGGTTATTATGCCATCGGAGATATTGTCCGTGGACCTGCCCTGGCCCATGTTGCCTCCCAGGAAGGGATTATCTGTGTGGAACAGATCGCCGGGCTGAAACCAGAACCCCTTGACTATTATAATATTCCTTCTTGTACATATACATCGCCTGAAGTGGCATCAGTCGGGATGACCGAAAAAGCAGCCAAAGAAGCCGGATATGAGATCAAGATCGGGAAATTCCCGTATACTGCATCCGGCAAGGCCAGCGCAGCAGGTTCCCGGGACGGGTTTATCAAGGTGATCTTTGACGTCAAATACGGCGAGTGGCTGGGCGCCCATATGATCGGAGACAATGTAACGGAGATGATCGCAGAGGTGGTGGTTGCCCGTAAACTTGAGACGACCGGCCACGAGATCATCAAATCGGTCCACCCCCATCCTACCATGTCGGAAGCCATTATGGAAGCAGTAGCACAGGCCTACGGAGAGTGCATTCACCTCTAAACATCGCCGGATGAAAGTCAACGAAACCATGTGAAAAGGACTGCTTGTTATCAGTCCGCAAGTATTTCCTGATGACAGGGGATACTTTCTGGAGTTTTACCATGCCGGAAAATTCCAGGAGTTGGGGTTGCCTGTTGCATTCCTGCAGGATAATGAGTCCATGTCAAAAAAAGGAGTTCTGCGCGGGATGCATTTCCAGGAGCCGCCGTATGCGCAAGGGAAGCTGATCAGGGTAGTGAGAGGCAAGATCCAGGATGTTGCCGTTGACCTCCGTAAGCACTCAACTACTTACGGGCAATGGGAATCGGTGATCCTGTCCGGTGAAAACAAGCTGATGTTCTTTCTCCCGGAAGGGTTCGCACACGGTTTTGTTTCCCTGGAAGAAGATACGATCGTTAATTACAAATGCTCCCAGGTCTATCATCCCGAATCAGAAAAAACGATGGCCTGGAATGATCCAGATTTGAAGATATCCTGGGATATCAAAGATCCCATCATTTCCGGACGTGACCGGAAAGCTATCACCTTTCGTGATTTTAACAGTCCTTTCTAATATTTATACGCTTTTCCCGTTTATCCAGCATGAAGAAGATCATCATTGTTTTTTCCGGTATTATCCTTCTTTTCCTGTTATTGACGGTCATTCTCAGCAATCATTCCGATGATCCCGATGACGTGAGGGATTTCAGGATCGCCTACCAGAAGGATTACCGTATTTATGCCGTTCCGATACCTGATTCGATCGCTTTTGCCGGTGAACTTGTTCCACTCCCCCGTCAGGATTTGCGGGAACGACTCGACCGGGAACTGCTGATCACCACCTACCAACATTCACAGACAATGGTGGCGTTAAAACGTTCAAAACGCTTCTTTGAAACCATTGAACCCATCTTGAAGAAGTTTCACATTCCGGATGATTTCAAATACCTGGCCGTGGCAGAGAGCAACCTGAGCAATGCCATTTCCCCGTCGAATGCGGTAGGGGTCTGGCAGTTCCTGAAAGCTACCGGGATCAAATACGGACTGGAGATCCATGAAGAGGTAGATGAACGCTATCATTTGGAGAAATCCACCGAAGCCGCATGTAAGTACCTGTTGGATTCTTTCCGGATGTTTGGTTCCTGGACTTCTGCAGCCGCATCCTTCAACCGGGGTCAGCAAGGTTTTTCAGATGCTCTTAACAGTCAGGATGAAGCTTCTTTCTATGATCTTTACCTGAATGAAGAGACGAGCCGGTACGTTTTCAGAATTCTGGCCATCAAAACAGTTTTCAGCAATCCCAAAGCATATGGTTTTTACCTGACCGATGAGGATTATTACCCAACCGTTCCTGTGAGTTATTTGTCAGTCGACAGCAGCGTAACCGATTGGGTACGTTTTTCAAAACAACAAGGAATTACCTACCTGACCCTTCGCGAGCACAATCCATGGATCAGGAAGATGGCGCTGAACAATAAAAACCGGAAGACTTACGGGATAAAAATCCCAGAAAAATAGACTTGAAGTTATTCCTGAGAAAAGAAAAACCCGGATAATCGCTGAAGGAATCTACGAGATGAAGACAGAAGATGTACGCTCCCCCGTTAAACAGGCGGAATTCGTTGAAGTGTTAGGCGCCCGGGTTCACAACCTGAAAAATATTGACTTGCTCATCCCCCGAAACCAGTTTGTAGTCATCACTGGATTGAGCGGGAGCGGTAAGTCGTCTCTGGCCTTCGACACCATCTACGCGGAAGGCCAGCGCCGGTACATGGAAACATTTTCCGCATATGCCCGGCAATTCATCGGCAACCTCGAAAGACCGGATGTGGACAAGATCAACGGATTATGCCCGGTGATCTCCATTGAACAAAAGTCGGTAAGTAAAAACCCCCGGTCTACCGTTGGGACCATCACGGAGATCTATGATTTTTTGAGACTTCTATACGCCCGGGTAGCCGATGCTTACTCCTACGTGACCGGTGAAAAGATGGTGCGGTATTCCGAATCACAGATCATCCAACTCATCCTTGAAAAGTATGAAGCCCGAACAATTTCTATTCTTGCCCCGTTGGTCAAAGGGAGAAAAGGGCATTACCGGGAACTGTTTGACCAGGTTCGCAAGCAGGGATTCTTAAAAGTGTGTGTTGACGGTGAGTTCAGGGATTTGGGTAAAACGATCTCACTCGACCGATACAAAGTTCACGACATTGAACTGGTGATCGACCGGATTGAGGTGGGCGATGAGCAAAGGAGGAGACTGACCGAGTCGGTTGGTTTGGCGCTGAAGCAAGGAAAAGGGAGCTTGATGGTCTTTCTGGAGGAAACCGGGGAAAAACGGCACTTCAGCCGGTCGCTGATGTGCCCAACATCCGGCATTTCTTATGAAGAGCCTGAAGCCAACACCTTCTCCTTCAACTCTCCATATGGTGCCTGCAAGAAGTGTAATGGCCTCGGCACCATCGCAGAAATTGACCTCTCGAAGATCATTCCTGATCCTCAAAAGAGTATCCGGAAAGGTGGAATAGTGCCATTGGGAGAACACAAGAGTAATTGGATTTTCAAGCAGATCGAAGCCATCGGCGATAAATTCGGGTTTGATCTGAATACACCCATCCGGGATATTCCTGATGTTGCCATCAATACCATCCTTTACGGATCGGATGAAGTTTTCAAGGTAAAACATGAATACGCCGGGGTTTCTTCCACTTATACCCTGACTTATCAGGGAGTGGTCAATTTCATCTTGAACCAGTATGCCGAATCGCCTTCGGCAGGCATCCAGAAATGGGTTGGAGGCTTCATGAATCAAAATCCCTGCCCGGAATGTCATGGCTCCCGTCTGAGTAAGGAATCATTGTATTTCAAGATCGGAGGGAAATCAATTGCCGACCTTGCTTCCATGGATCTCTGGATGCTGGCTGATTGGTTCAAGCAAGCAGATCAGCACTTCGACAACCGGAAACGAACCATAGCGCATGAGATCATCCGGGAGATCAGCGACAGGCTGGGATTTCTGATCAACGTTGGCCTTGATTACCTGACATTGAACCGGACAGCCCGCAGCTTGTCAGGAGGAGAAGCCCAGCGGATCCGGCTGGCAACACAGATCGGATCACAACTGGTGAATGTGTTGTACATCCAGAACGAACCCAGCATCGGATTGCACCAGCGCGACAACCTGCGCCTGATCCATGCCCTCAAAGACCTGCGCGATGCCGGTAACTCGGTGATCGTGGTGGAACACGACAAGGAGACCATCCTGGCTGCAGATCATGTGATAGATATCGGTCCGGGTGCAGGGATCAATGGCGGACAGATCGTCTGCCAGGGCACGCCACAGCACCTGATCCGTCAGGCATGTTCCATCACCGCGAATTACCTCAGTGGCAAGAAAAAAATTCCCATTCCTTCACAGAGAAGGAGTGGAAATGGACTTTCCCTCACCCTTTCAGGCGCCACTGGAAACAACCTGAAAAAAGTGACCCTGACCCTTCCGCTGGGGAAGTTCATCTGTGTGACCGGTGTCTCCGGCTCCGGAAAATCTTCTCTCATTTATGAAACGCTCTTCCCCATCCTGAGCCAGCATTTCTATAAATCAAGCTTGAAGCCATTGCCATACGAAACCATTGAAGGGCTGAAGAACATCGATAAAGTCATTGAGATCGACCAGAGCCCTATTGGACGTACGCCCCGCTCCAATCCGGCAACCTACACCAAGACTTTCGACGAGATCAGGAAACTTTTTGCTGTCATCCCGGAATCGAAGATACGCGGGTACCAGCCCGGCCGGTTTTCCTTTAACATCAAGGGAGGACGTTGTGAAACCTGCAAGGGAGCCGGCGTACGGGTGATCGAAATGAATTTTCTACCCGATGTTTATGTCCCCTGCGAAACTTGCAATGGGATGAGGTATAACCGGGAAACCCTGGAGATCCGGTATAAGGGAAAAAACATCAACGATGTGCTCAACATGACCATGGATCAGGCGGTGGAGTTTTTCGAGAACATCCCTTCCATTGTCAATAAAATCAGGACCCTCAAAGATGTCGGATTGGGATATATCAGCCTGGGACAGCAATCTACGACCCTGTCGGGCGGGGAGGCGCAACGGGTAAAACTGGCCGCCGAGCTGGCCCGCACCGATACCGGTAAAACGCTCTATATCCTTGATGAACCTACCACCGGCTTGCATTTTGAAGACGTAAAGGTGCTATTGGAGGTGCTGAATCACCTGGTCGACAAGGGCAATACCGTCCTCATCATCGAACACAACCTGGAGGTGATCAAAGTGGCCGATCACATCATTGATCTGGGGCCGGAAGGCGGCAAAAGGGGAGGGTTGATCCTGGCGGAAGGAACACCCGAAACGGTGAGCACGATCGCAGATAGCTTTACCGGTGAGTTCCTGAAGGAACTGCTGACAAACCGAAAATGACCAATGTTATTGTAAGAATCGATAAAAGTTAAGCCGATGAACCAGATAAATGAATCAGACGAAAATAAGATCCGGGAAGCCATTGCAACCAAGGACTGGAACACCACGATCACTTACGACACCTGGGAAATCTTCAAAGTGATGTCGGAAATGGTTGAGGGCTTTCACAAGTTAACACAGATAGGGCCTTGCGTTTCAATTTTCGGATCAGCCAGAACGCCGGAAGGGCATCCTTTTTACAAGCTGGCCGAAGAAACTGCTTATCTGCTGGTGAAAAACGGTTTTGGAGTGATCACCGGCGGTGGCGGCGGGATCATGGAGGCAGCCAACAAAGGAGCCCATTTTGCCCAGGGAAAATCGGTGGGGCTGAATATTGTCCTTCCACAAGAGCAAAAGCCCAACATCTTCATCGATCCGAACAAGCTCCTGTCATTTGAGTATTTCTTCATCCGGAAGACTATGTTCATGAAATACTCGATGGGGTTTATCGCTATGCCGGGAGGCATGGGTACATTGGATGAGGTTACTGAGGCCTTAACCCTGATACAAACCCATAAACTGGTGAAATTCCCGGTGATCCTGATGGTTCGCGAATACTGGCAGGGGCTGATCAGTTGGATAGAATCACACATGCTCCGGGAAAAACATGTAAGCCCGGAAGATCTTGATTTGCTGGAAATTGTCGATACGGCAGAAGAGGCGGTTCAGATCATCAATGAGTTCTATTCCCATTATGCCTTAAAGCCCAACTTCTGATGGTCTATAAAATTCCGTTGGAGATCATCACCATCGATTTCATGGGCTACCACCTGAAGACTTCTGCAATTATAGAAGGAATCCCCGGCAGCATGGTTGTTGACACCGGTGCATCCATGAGCGTCATCGACAGTAACAGGATCCATCTGTTTCTTCCTGAAGACCGGCACGACTTTGAACCCAATCCCAATCTTTCCACCGGTCTGGGAACCGATTCGATGGAGAGCAGGATCGCCAGCCTCCAAACCCTCTCCATTGGTGATCTGATGATCCATGATCTGATGATTGTGCTGATAGACCTGCAACACATCAATGCATCCTTTTCAAAGCTGGGACTACCTCCGGTTGATGGTGTAATTGGCGGCGACCTGCTGATGCGTTTCAAAGCCACGATCAACTATCCCAATCGATTGTTGACGTTGAGGACGAGATAGGAACCCACCCCCTGGCCCCCTCCCTTACCATAAAAACCCAAACAATATCAGTGGGATCCCTGTCTTCGATCCCGGCTGGGTTAAAACCAGTTTTTCTTTTCCTTCAATACCTTTGAACTGGGAGGTATTTTTTCCTGCGCCGCCAATCTCAATGATCAGCTTCCTGTTCTGATGGAACAGGACGTAATCCGGAAGCTTCTCCCCCCTGCGGTTTTTGAGGTAATTTAGGGTAATACCTGCACCCGTGATGTGGTGTATGAAAAACTCTTCCCGCATGGCTCCGGTTAGCTGATCCTTGTGGATGCCATGTGCCAGATTTGATCTCAGGGTTGGAGCCAACAGGATCTTGGGCTCTTGCGTTACATTGGCTCCATATGGCAAAATAATCTTGAGCAAAGAAGCTGATTCCATCATCCCGATATATTGCTGTGCCTTGAATTTTGTGATCCCAGTGTTCCGGGAAATAGAGGAATAACTGCATCCTTCAACACCAGCACGGGCGAGAAAAAGTAAAACCGTCTTGATAGCATGAATGTCTTCCTGCGATAGCTTTCCAATGGTCAGGATATCTTTCTGTATCACTTTTTCGACGGTTGAAACAATGATGGATGAGAGTGGAGACTCAAGACAAGCAGGCAAGGCGCCGGTCTCAATATAAGTATGGTATTCCGGTTCAAATGAATAAAACTGTGGATAGAGATTTTTATGATCTGAAACAATCTCATCGAGAGTTAGTACAGGCAGATCAGTTTTCCTGTTGAAAGCAAGATATTCCCTGAAAGAGAACAATGGCAAATGCTGTAAGGTAAGCCTTCTTGAAAGGTCGTATTTCCCTTCGGAAAGCTCAAGGGAGGAAGAAGAGGTGAAGATGATGCGTAACTCCTGGAAGTCAAATATCTTTTTGAGTTGCTCCTGCCATCCTTTTATTGCGTGTATCTCATCGATCATCAGGTATTTTATTCCAAATGATGAAACAAGCAAAGAAGAAACTTCAAACAGGTCTATTCCGGGAGGGAGGGTATCAGCGCTCAGGTAGAAGGTATGATCGAGATCTAATGCAAGCTGGCGTAGCAAGATGGTCTTGCCGGTTCCTCTTAATCCGGCAATACCAGCCATTTGTCGAGTATCAGTCACCACCTGTTTGAGGTGCGGGTAAAGAAACCGCTTTAGCGGATACTTTCCAACTTGTTCCCTTGATAGGTTGTCAAGAAGAATGAGCTCTTCGATCACTTTGCTTGGTATCATAGTAAGAAATTTTGTTTGGCAAAGATATACATTTTGGTAAATTTATTTTCAAAATGACATACATTTTGGTAAATTTATTTTCGTAATGAACCCACCCCCTGGCCCCCTCCCTTCTCGAAGGGAGGGGGAAGCCGCAGGCGGGGGTGAGTTCCTGTTCTCATAAATGCTTATCTTTGCCCCTGTAAACAAAACGTGAATGCCCCGGAAGAAAAAGCAGCCAGCCGACATTTTGGCCGATGCCATCATCAAAGGAATACAGGAAAAGAAGGGGGTTGATCCCATCCTTCTTAACATGAAAAACCTGCCCAATGCCATCTGCGACACTTTCATCATTTGCCACGGCAAATCGACCACTCAAGTAGAAGCCCTGGCCGATTCGGTGATCTTTACCGTGAAGAAAACCACCGGCGAGTTGCCCTGGCAAAGAGAAGGCTTCGCCAACGCGGAATGGATTTTGATCGACTATGTAAATGTCGTTGTGCATATCTTTCTGGAAGATCGCCGGAACTACTATAATCTCGAGCAACTCTGGTCAGATGCAGAAAAGACGGTAATCACCTCAAGATAGGCACACATTTTTTTATTACCTTGAAAAGGACATAATGGCAGAATCAAAGGATAACAACCCCAATCAAAACCCGCAGCCTGGCAACCGGATTCCCAAGAAAGGGCGGCCGAAGATCAGTTTCTACTGGATCTATGGCCTGCTGGCCGTGATCTTCATCGTATTCCAGTTCTACAATTTCAGCGGTGAGGTGAAAGAAGTCAGCTGGAACAGGCTGGAAGAGCTCCTGGTGAAACAGGATGTCGACAAGATCATCGTGATCAATAAGGAAAAAGCGGAGATATACATCAAGAAAGAAGTTATTGAGAAAGACACCGCCTTTAAGGATTTCCGGGGTAAAGGGCTGAGCGGAGGCGTTCGCTCGGGACCTCAGTACCTGTTCCAGATCGGAACCATCGAGAGTTTTGAAGGGAAGCTGGAGAAACTGGAAACCCAGATCGTGGAGAAGATGAGTACCGACAGTGTTCCTCCCCAGCAGATACTGGAATTCAAAAAACAATACCCCTTTCCGCCATCCTATGATAACCGCCGGGACTTTTTCGGGGACATTCTGGGTTATATCATCCCGATCCTGATCCTGATCGTGGTCTGGATCTTCATCATGCGGATGATGAACCGGGGCGGGGCTGGCGGAGCCGGACAGATATTCAGCATCGGCAAATCAAAAGCCACGCTGTTTGATAAAAACACCCATGTCACCATCACCTTTAATGATGTAGCCGGGCTGGAGGAAGCCAAGGTGGAAGTGATGGAGATTGTTGATTTCCTGAAGAACCCTGATAAATACATCAAACTGGGCGGGAAGATACCCAAGGGCGCATTACTGGTTGGGCCTCCCGGAACGGGAAAGACCCTGCTGGCCAAGGCTGTGGCCGGAGAAGCCAAAGTACCTTTCTTCTCCATCTCCGGATCTGATTTCGTGGAGATGTTTGTAGGCGTAGGCGCCAGCCGGGTACGTGATCTCTTCAAAACGGCGAAAGAAAAAGCACCGTGTATTGTTTTTATCGATGAGATCGACGCCATTGGCCGGGCGCGGGGCCGTAATCCGGTCACCGGGGCCAATGATGAGCGGGAAAATACGCTGAACCAGCTCCTCACCGAGATGGATGGCTTTGCCACCAATGCGGGGGTCATCATCCTTGCTGCCACCAACCGCGCTGATATCCTTGACCGTGCACTCATGCGTGCCGGGCGGTTTGACCGGATCATCAACGTGGAATTACCTGACCTTGAAGAGCGAAAAGCAATTTTTCTCGTTCACCTTAAACCATTGAAATATGACAGTGCGCTGGAAATTGGTTTCCTGGCACGGCAAACGCCGGGATTTTCAGGAGCTGATATCGCCAACGTCTGCAATGAGTCTGCCCTGATTGCGGCCAGAAAGAATAAGAGCATCATCGAAAAGCAGGACTTCCTGGATGCCATCGACCGGGTGGTCGGCGGACTGGAAAAGAGAAACAAGATCATTTCTGCTGATGAAAAGAAAGTGATCGCCTTCCATGAGGCTGGACATGCTACCGTAAGCTGGCTGCTCAGGTATGCCCATCCGCTGGTCAAGGTCACCATTGTTCCCCGGGGGAAGGCGCTGGGCGCTGCCTGGTACCTGCCGGAAGAACGCCAGATCACTACCTTCGAGCAGATGTATGACGAACTGACCTCCGCATTGGGAGGACGGGCATCAGAAGAGGTGATCTTCGGAAAAGTCTCAACCGGCGCTTTGAATGATCTCGAAAAAGTAACCAAACAGGCCTATGCCATGGTGGTCTATTTCGGTCTGAACAAGACCATCGGGAATGTGAGCTTTTATGACTCTACCGGGCAACAGGAGTATTCACTGCATAAACCCTTTAGTGAGAAAACCGCCGAGGTGATCGATAAAGAGATCAGCAAGCTCGTAGAATCGGCCTACACCCGCGCCAAGCAACTTCTGAGCGACAACCGGGAGAAGCTTGAAACATTGGCCAACACCTTGCTTGAGAAAGAGGTGATCTTCCGGGAAGATCTTGAGGCAATCTTTGGCAAACGCCCCTTTGACCCGGAACCACATCCCGAAGAAAAAGGAGCCACAGCAGTTTTGCCGGAAAAACCAAATGATCAACCAGCTATTCCGGAAAAACCCGATCAGCCAGTATCCGGATAATTGTTACCCATCATGGAAGACAGCACCTCCAGAGAGAAAGTATTAAAGAAGGTCCGGGATGCCCTGATCTACAAGCCGGATAATCCTGAGCCCCAGATCGATTTTGAATCCCCGGTTTACCATTCCCCGGGAGAAGCGTTAGATGTGGCGTTTGCCGAAGCACTGACCAACCTGGGAGGGAAGTTCATTTACTGCGAAGATGATCAGGAGTTCATCTCCAGTATCCGATTCCTTTTTGATGCCAATTCCTGGGATAACCTGTTCTGTTACGAAGAGAAGTTCCAGCGGTTGCTGGAGAAGGCAGGCGTTCCTTTTACCAGCAGTCCGGATGATTTTACCGAAATGGTCGCCGGGGTAACCGGTTGTGAGAGTCTCATCGCCCGGCTGGGCACCATTGTAGTTAGTTCCCTGCAGGGAGCCGGACGCCGGATTTTTGTCTACCCCCCTACCCATATTGTTGTCGCCTATGCCTCACAACTGGTTCCAGACATCCGGCAGGCGCTGCAAAAGATCAAGAAGAAATACCGGAGTGAGATGCCTTCGATGATCTCCCTGATCTCAGGCCCCAGCCGAACCGCTGATATTGAAAAAACACTGGTCATGGGCGCACATGGCCCGAAAGAACTCTATGTTTTCCTGATTGATGATTCCGTAACAACCGATGAGTGAGCCATCTGCCAGTTCCTGGGAAAAAATATTCAGCTCTCCGGATGAATACCGGATCGAGATGCTGAAAGCCTTGCTGGAAGAAGAAGAGATCACCAGTGTGGTGATCAACAAAAAAGATTCTGCGTATGTCCTGATCGGTGAAGTGGAACTTTATGTGAAGCCTGAAGATGTGATCCGAGCGAAAATGATTGCCGAACAACTATCCCAGCCGTGAAAAACCTCATCACCAGAACCATCACCGGTGTGTTACTGGTCGCCGCCATCCTGGGGGCGATATTTGTTTCGAAGTTGGTTTTCGCTGCCCTGTTCTTTCCGGTCTGTGCATTGGCACTATGGGAGTTTTACACCATCCTGCAGTCTTACAGCAATCCACAAAAATATCCCGGACTTGCAGCAGGATTGATCGTTTATACTGTCCTTTCCCTTTATGCTTTTGGGATGGCCGGACCGAAATGGCTGGCCATGCTGATCCCGGTCATTTTCTTTTTATTCATTTTCGAACTCTTCAGTAAAAATCCCCGGCCAATTGACAACCTGGCACTTACATTTTTAGGTATCATCTATATTGCCCTTCCCCTTTCCCTGCTGAATTTTTTCTTTGCTTCCCCATTTGTTGATCAATCCGGACTTCCCACCCTCCCGGCGGGTGTCTTTATCATCACCTGGCTGAGCGATACCGGAGCCTACCTGGTGGGCAAACAGTTCGGGAGATACAAATTATATGACCGGATTTCTCCCAAGAAGACCTGGGAAGGCGTTGCCGGTGGTGTTGTCGTTGCCTATCTTTGCGGATATGGAATGACTTTCTTTGATCAGGTGTTGAATCTTTTTCACTGGATGGTCGTTACTACACTCATCATTATATTTGGAACCTTAGGCGACCTCATCGAGTCGAAGTTCAAACGGAGCCTTGACCTGAAAGACAGTGGCAACCTGCTCCCCGGCCATGGAGGCATGCTTGACCGGTTTGATACGATCTTTTTATCCATCCCCTTTATCTATTTTTACATTTTAATCTTCCACTAAGATGCGCATCCACCGGGAAGGATATATGATCATTCTGATAACCCTGATCATCACGATTGTGCTGCTCACAGGCATTAACCTGTTGTTTCCATCCCAAACCCCATTTCATTACTTGTTTTACCTGGCTCTTGCCGTGATGGATTTGCTCATCATCCGGTTTTTCCGCTCCCCTGAAAGACCTGTCAATCCTCAAAAAGATGAGATTCTTGCCCCTGCTGACGGGAAAGTCGTGGTCATCGAAGAAGTGGAAGAAAACGAATATTTCAATGAAAAACGGCTGCAGGTTTCCATTTTTATGTCGCCTACAAATGTCCATGTTAACTGGTATCCCATTGAAGGCGATATCATCTATTACAAGTACCACCCCGGGCAGCATCTTATCGCTTTTCACCCGAAATCAAGTCATTGTAATGAAAGAACGACTACGGTGATCCGGCATGAAAGCGGGAAAGAGGTACTTGTGAGGCAAATTGCCGGTGGAATGGCCAGACGCATCGTTTCCTATGCACAAGAGGGAGCACACGTAACACCGGCGCAGGAGTTGGGTTTTATCAAATTTGGTTCACGGGTCGATTTGCTGCTGCCGACAGATACGCTTATCGAAACCAAACTGAAACAAAAAGTTACAGGATCATCAACCATTATTGGAAGAATCAAAAGTTAATCCATGAACACAACGACATACCGATTGTTTAGAAGGGTCTTGTTGACGGGTCTGGTCTTCGGCATCCTTGTCATGTCCTCTTCCTGCCGGTCAAAGGAAGAACGGGAGCGGCGGAGGGGTGATAAACTCAAAGGGACGATCACCTTATCGGGCGCCTTTGCCCTCTACCCATTGGCTGTGAGATGGGCTGAAGTTTACCATACGATTCATCCGAAAGTAGTGATCAATATCTCCGCCGGAGGCGCTGGAAAAGGGATGGCCGATGCGCTATCCGGGATGGTGGATTTGGGCATGTTTTCCAAAGAGATCAGTCCGCAGGAAGCAGCCCAGGGCGCTTGGTGGGTGGCGGTTGCCAAAGACGCCGTGTTGCCAACGATCAGCGACCAGAACCCCTATCTGGATGTGATCAAATCAAAAGGGCTTTCAAAAGATGAGTTCCGGGATATCTTCCTCACCGAAAAGATCCGTGACTGGAAGACTGCCCTGGGAGTTAACGGCCAGGATGAGATCCATGTGTATTCCCGCTCCGATGCCTGTGGAGCGGCCGAAGTCTGGGCGAAATACCTGGATAATAAAAAGCAGGAAGACCTTGTGGGCATTGGCTTAAATGGCGATCCCGGGGTAGCGGATGCGTTGCGGAAAGATCCGCTGGGCATTGGATACAATAACCTCAATTTCACCTACGATCTTTCCACCCGTGTGAAATATAAAGGAATAGAAGTGATTCCGATTGATCTTAACAACAATGACAAGATCGATCCGGAAGAGAGCTTCTATGCTACCATTGATGACATCATGCATGCCATCCAGACCGGAGCTTATCCCTCTCCTCCCGCGCGGAAGCTCTATCTTGTATCAAAAGGAAAACCTGAGGATCAGCTTGTTGTTGACTTTCTCCACTGGATCCTTACAGAAGGACAGAAATACGTACAGGAAGCCGGGTATATCAATCTTCCCGATTCCCTGGTCAGCGCTGAACGGCAAAAGATGGAATAATATATATTCCCGATGGAACTTTTCAACAGGCCGATCCGGCATCGCATCAACACCATTTGGATGGTGCTTTGCCTGATCCTCATTGTGTCGCTTCCATTTATTCTGTCCATAGGGCTTTTTCTGAAATCCAGATTGTTACTGGAAGACCATTCCCTGTTTGACCTGCTTTTCACAAAAGTGTGGAAACCCGGCGATGGGAAGTTTGGCTTTTATCCTTTCATTGTTGGTTCTGTCTGGGTTACCCTGATCGCCATGCTGATCTCCGTACCCATCTGTCTCCTTACGGCAATACATGTCACCCAATACACCCGGAAGTATGTCCTGCGGATCATTCATCCGGCCATCGACATCCTGGCAGGGATCCCCTCTGTGGTTTACGGTGTTTGGGGCATCCTGGTGATCGTCCCTTTTGTTTCCCGGTATTTGGCGCCCATCTTTGACTACCGCACCCTGGGATACAGCATCATTGCCGGCTCGCTGGTGCTTTCTGTGATGATCATCCCGTTCATGCTAAATATCCTCATTGAGATATTCCGTGCTATCCCCGTGGAGTTAAAGGAAGCGGCACTTTCGTTGGGTGCAACACGCTGGCAGGCGATCAAACAGGTACTGGTTAAAAAAGCTTTGCCGGGTATCATCGCAGCCTTTGGTTTTGGACTTGCCCGCGCCTTTGGAGAGACCATGGCCGTGCTGATGGTGGTGGGAAATGTCGTTAAAATCCCCAAAAATATTTTTGATCCCGGCTACCCGCTGCCTGCTCTTATTGCAAACAACTATGGGGAGATGCTCTCCATTCCGCAATATGACTCGGCGCTGATGTTTGCGGCGCTCGTTCTTCTGGGGGTATCGTTATTCTTTAATGTTATTATGCACTTCCTCATCTCCCGTTACAATAAATATTGATCTATGTCACGCATACTCAAAAATACAGAAGAGAATATTTTCCGGGTATTGATGTTCATCTCCACCACCTTTATCCTGACCATTCTGGCGATCATTATTTACAGCATTTTTGAAAAGGGGATTGAATTCATCTCCTGGGATATGTTAACCCAAACACCCAAAGGAGGTTATTATTACGGAAAGGAAGGCGGTATTCTCAACGCGATTACAGGTTCCCTACTCCTCGCCGGAAGCGCTACCCTGCTAGCCCTGGTGATCGGACTTCCGTTCGCCCTCTTCCTGAATGTTTTCCTGATCCGCCGGAAGAAGTTGGTTGCCTTTATTCGATTCCTGCTCGACATGATCTGGGGTATCCCGTCAATCGTCTATGGCGCATTCGGGTTTACCCTGATGATCTTTCTGGGCATCAAAACCTCGCTGCTCGCCGGGATTATCGTCGTCACACTTTTTATCCTGCCGATCATGATCCGTTCCATTGATGAGATCCTTCGAACAGTACCTATCGGCCTGATGGAAGCGTCCTATTCCCTGGGTTCCAACCGGTCGGAAACAGCCTTCCGGGTGTTTGTCAGGCAGGCATTTTCAGGGGTGATCACGGCCTTCCTCCTCTCCTTTGGGCGGGCGATCGGCGATGCCGCTTCTGTTCTTTTCACGGCGGGGTATACCGATAACCTCCCCAGTTCCCTGACAGAACCGGTAGCCACCTTACCCCTCTCGATCTTTTTCCAGCTCAGCTCCCCGGTACCAGAAGTCCAGGGCAGGGCGTATGCTTCTGCCATGGTGCTGACTTTCATCATCCTGTTGGCCAGCCTTTTCTCTCGGGGAATCGGTAAACGTTATCACAAGACCAAAATCAATTTCTGAAAACCGGCATGGAACCTAATCTGCAAAAAATCGATATCCGGAATCTCAATGTTTATCATGGAAAGGATAAGATCCTGAAGGATGTGAACATCACGATCCCGGAGAACAAGATCACCGTCATCCTGGGACCTTCGGGCTGCGGAAAGACGACCCTGCTGAAATGCCTGAACCGGCTGATCGACCTGTATCCGGAACTGAAAGCAGAAGGGCAGGTGCTGATCAATGGAAAGGATGTGTTGAATACCTCGGAAGATATCCACAATATCCGGCAACAGATGGGTTTGCTTTCACAGCGTCCTTATCCTCTGCCCATGACCATCTATAATAATATCGCTTACGGTTTACGGCTCAGGGGTGTAAAAGGCCGGCGGGAGCTTCACCGACAGGTGATGCACTATTTACAGATGGTTAACCTATGGGATGAAGTGAAGAACCGTTTGCGGGCTCCGGCCTCAAGGCTTTCCATCGGCCAGCAGCAGCGGCTCTGTCTGGCACGCGGATTGGCAGTGAACCCCGAGATCATCCTTGCCGATGAACCCACTTCAGCCCTCGACCCGATCTCTAGTCAGATCATTGAAGAGGAATTCATTACCCTGAAGGACAAGTACACCATCGTCCTGGTTACCCACATTCTCCGCCAGGCCCGCCGGATCGCCGATCATGTCATCTTCATGTACCTCGGCGAAGTGATTGAATCAGGACCGCCTGAACAGGTACTTGAAAATCCCCAGATGGAAAAAACCAAGGCTTATCTGAAAGGGGCTTTTAACTAACAAGAGTATTTCTTTAATCCGGTTTCTGGCTTTTTCTTTTCAAAAACCCATACGAAAATCCAATAAGGAGACAGGTTGAATTGGTCGTTACTGACCAACCACATAAATTATCATCGTTGTCAATTGCGGATTCCCGACTCGAAAATCCTTCCGATTTCTTCGAAAAGTACCCCTAAAATCTCTTTCCCTGGAATGTATCTCTTTCCTCCAGTCTCTTTTCCATCATCTGGATGATCTGCTCGTTGCGGATATGTCCCCAGTTGTAGGATTCTATATAATCCGGAGGGACTTCTCCGGCAAACCTTTCAACGACGATGGTTGGCCGGAGCAGTTCCAGGAAATCGATTACCAGGTCAAGGTATTCTTCGAGGGTAAACATGCTGAACCGCTCCGGATGCTGTTGGAATTCTGATTCTATTGGCGTCCCTTTGATGATCTGGAGCTGGTGGAGTTTGACGGAATCGACCGGGAGGGCTGAGAGGATCCCTGCTTCCTGCAGGATCTCTTCCCGGCTTTCGCCCGGCAATCCTATGATCAGGTGAACTCCTTGTCTCAGCCCGCACGCATGCGTCCTGAAAATCATCTCTTTGCTTTGGGCAAACGTGTGTCCCCGGTTCATCCATGCCAGGGTTTTTTCATAGCATGACTCTATGCCATACTCGATGATCACATGATGTTTGGCCGACAGTTCGGCAAAGTAGGCCAGCTTCTCATCATCCATGCAGTCGGTCCGTGTAGAGACCACAACGCCGACAACATTTGGAAAGGACAATGCTTCATCGTAAAGCACCTTGAGTTTTTCCAACGAGGCATAGGTATTCGAAAATGGCTGGAAATATGCTAAATACTTGTGTACTTTCCGGTATCTCTTTTGGTGGAAGGCAATCCCTTTCCGCAGTTGCTCGCTGATCGGATCGGCCGGGTTGCAATAAGAGGGATTAAAGGAGGCGTTGTTGCAGTATTTGCACCCCTCTGTCCCAACAGTTCCGTCCCGGTTTGGACAGGTAAAGCCTGCATCTACCGAGACTTTCTGCCGCCGTTCCCCGTACGTTCTCCGGAAATAATTGGAGTAGGCGTTAAACCTTCGGGAATGTCCCCAGATATATTCCATCGGTTATCCTTACGTTCCCTCAGTGCAAAAAGAATGCGGTTCGCTGAAGTTATCGTCAGGTGGTTGCAGGCTTGGTTGTAGTAGCCCTTTCCAGTCTTCCCATCACGGAGAAGATAAACATGGCGGAGAGCAGACAACAGATGACCAGAACGGCCCAGAAACTCCAGAGTGCCAATTTGTCCCAAAACACTCCCATTACGCCAACCAGGTAATTACCGATGGCTGTGGCTGCGAACCAACCACCTTGCATCAATCCTTTGTATTGAGGCGGTGCAACCCTGGAAACGAATGAAATACCCATGGGACTCAGGAAAAGTTCAGCAATGGTCAGCACAAAATAGGTGCTGATGAGCCAGTTCGGTGATACAAGAAATTGGGAAGTACCTTCAAGTTCTGCAGGTGCCGGTTGACCAAAAGATGCAAAAATGAGAATCACGAACCCCAATGCGGCAATCAGCATACCAATGCCAATCTTTCGTGGCGCTGAAGGCTCCTTCCCTTTATTTCCGAGCCAGGCAAAAAAGGTAACAAAAATGGGTGTAAGGATGACAATGAAGAACGGATTGAACTGCTGGAAAATGGGAGGTGTAATGCTCGTTGAAGCATCTGCTGTACTATAGATATACCAAATAATTGCGATGGCTGCCAGGAAAACGCTCCCTCCGATGATCTTGTTCAACCGTTTTTTATTCTGGATCAATTCCATCAGACCGTAAAAGCCAATAATAGCGGGAAGGAGGGCTTTTAAAGTAAACCAGATTGATAAACCCGGCCCTATGTTAAGGATGGTGTAATCCCGGGCAAAGAAGGTCATGCAAAGACCATTTTGATGGAATGACATCCAGAAAAAGATCACGACAAAGAAAACCAATCCCAAGGCGATCAATCTTTGGCGGGTTTGCTGAGGAGTTAATTTAATGACTTCTGAAGCGAGGTTTTTGTCTTTGGCCTTTTGCCGTTCAGATTTGTCTGCATGGGCATGCGTTTTTTTGAAGATCAGGAAGATAGCAATGGAAATGATGAGGCTAAAACAAGCAACTGCGAAACCCCAGCGGTATGACTTCGCCAATGACTGGGTATATTTTTTGGCGAACGATCGGATATCATTATAAGAGGTTCCAAGTTGTTGTTTTCCGCTCTGCTCGAGCTGCAGAGAGATACGGTTATATTCGGTCTGGTAGAGGACGCTCTTTTTCTTTTTCTGTTGTTTGATATATTTTTCGATATTATCTATTTCCTTCCCCTTAGCGGAAGCAGCGTTGATCACATCAAGGCGAAATGTTGCAGAATCAGTAACCGTGTAGTTCAAATATTTTAGTGCAAGGTCAGGTACCTTAGCCTCGTATTTCAGGTTATCCTGCCTGAGCACATAGTTGCTAACTGCCTCTGCAGCACTGGGTGCGAAGAATGCGCCAATATTGATGAACATATAAAAAATACTGAAGGCCACATCTCTTTTGGCAGAGTATTGTACTGCATCATAGATATTTCCGGTGAGTGCCTGGAGGTTTCCTTTGAAAAAGCCGGTGCCTAAAGCAATCAGGAACAGCGCCATGATCATGAAGTAGAATCCGGTATTACTGAACCCCATGGTGTCCATTCCACCAACCGGTAAAGCCAGCAATGCATAACCGCCGAACATGACCCCAATTCCAATTATTACTGTTTTCCCGTACCCCAGGAAGCGGTCGGCCATAAAACCGCCGAAGAGCGGCAGGAAATATACCATGGCCAGGAAGGTGCTATAAATCAAGCTGGTTTGCGTTGGGGTAAAACCAAAGCGAGCCTGAAGATACAAGGCAAAAATGGCAAGCATCGTGTAATAACCAAAACGCTCGCCCATGTTGGTTAAAGCAAGAACGAATAGTCCTTTGGGATGTCCTTTGAACATAACTGTGTGATTTATTGATTAATGATTCATCTGGATTCCGGAAAAGGGTTCAAAAATAAGTATTTTATTGAATGGCAGACAAAGTTCACAGGATAATTACACCTCCGGGTGTAATAACTTTGTCGTGTTATCGTCTTAAACCCAATATGACACCTGCAGAATTTCAGGAAACGGTCCTCATCCATAAGAACAAACTATTCAGGTTTGCCAAGCGGATGCTAGAAGATGAAGAAGATGCGAGGGATGTGGTGCAGGATACCTTCCTGAAACTCTGGGCCAAAAGAAAAGACCTGGAATCGGTATCAAATATGGAAGCCTTTTCAATGCGCACGGTAAAAAATCTCTGCATCGACCGGATGCGATCCCTGGGTTATCGGAACAACCTGACCAGCCTGGATGTGGCTGAGAGGAGCGAAAAACCGGGGAAGGCTGCTGATGCATTGGAAATGAAAGACCTGAAAAAATTCATCCAACAGATCATCAGCCAATTGCCGGAACAACAAAAGATGGTCATCCAGATGCGGGATATTGAAGGTTATGAATACAAAGGAGATTTACGGCCTCATCAAAAAGTATTTTGACGGCGAAACGACCCTTGAAGAGGAACAACAACTTCGCACGTTTTTTTCGCAAGAAGATGTCCCTGAGGAACTTGTGGCATTCAAGGAGTTATTTGGCTATTATCATGCAAGTGCTGAAGAGTCCCTGGATGACACCTTTGAAAAATCCATCATGGCACAGATCGAAAAGGATGTCATCAAGCCCATTGGCTTCAACAGAAAAAAGATGTATTCCATCATGGGGATTGCAGCCGGTATCCTGATCCTGATAGGAGTCCTGTTTTACACAGATTTCTTCCAATCATTCCAGACCGATTCATCCGGGTCGGATGCGGAATCCGAAATGGCCTATCTTCAAACCAAACAAGCCTTGCTGTTGATTTCTACAAGCCTCAACAAAGGTCTTGACCAGGCCTCCAAGTTATCTGCTTTCAACAAAGGAGTTGAACACATGAACAAGTTATCGGCCTTCTATCAATGCGAAACAAAAGTCCTTCATCCAAACACCTTAGATAAATAACCAATACTACAAAACCATGAAACGTGTAATCATTTCATTCCTGATCATTTTCCTGCTGGGTGCAGGAGTCAGGGGGCAAAGCCCAATCGACAAATTCTTTGATAAATATATGGGACAAGACGGGTTTACCACCGTTGTCATCTCCAAAGAGATGTTCCAGATGTTTAAAGGTATGAAGACGGACAATGACAATAAAGCGATCGGAGAGATCATGAACCAGCTTGAAGGATTAAAAGTGGTTGCTTTCGACCGCGATTCGTCCAACAAATATACGGTCTCACAACTCTACAGTGAAGCACTCGCCGCCATTCCATTCGGCACGTACAAAGTTCTGATGCAGGTCAAAGAGAAAGACCAGGATGTAACTTTTTATGCCAAAGATGGACCCAAAGGCAAGCTAAGCGAATTGCTGATGCTGATGAAGTCTGGGAAGGAGATGGCCGCTTTAAGCATAACCGGTTTGATCGACCTCAGCACCGTTTCGGAGTTATCCAAGTCGATGAATTTCAAAGGGATGGATAAGCTCAATAAACTGAAGGAAAAGAAGTGAAACCAAAGCGCGTCAGGTAAATCCCGGCGGTGTAGTCAGGATGGAAGTCCTGTATCTGAAAATGTTTATCTTCGCTCTCCAATTTGCAAGATATGAAACATCAGATCGCAGGACTTCTTCTTTTAGTATTGATCGCCGGATGTTCACCATCTCCTGAACAAGGTGATTCCAAAGTCATAACCGTTAGCATTCAGCCACAGAAATACCTTGTCAGGCAAATTGGCGGAAATGACTGGTATATCAATGTGCTGGTTCCGCCAGGTTCAAGCCCTGAGACTTATGAACCCGGTCCTTTGCAGGTCAAGGATCTTGCGCAATCGGCCATCTATTTTGCCAATGGATACCTGGAGTTTGAACATGGGATCAATGGAAAAATTTCAGGACTTAACAATCAACTTTCCATCATCGATCTTTCTGAGAACCTCTCACTTATCCAAGGGGATGATCATCATGGCGGCACAGATCCACATTACTGGCTCGGGCCGCAAGAGATCAAAATCATGGCTCAAACAATTGCTTCTGCTCTTCAGGAAAAAGATCCTGCAAACAAAGAACGCTATACCGCCAATCTCTCCACGTTCTTATCTCTCATGGACAGCCTGGATGTCAAAATCAGAAAACGTTTAGCGGAAAGGAAAAGGGATGATTTCATCGTTTTTCATCCGGCACTGGCCTATTTCAGCCGCCAGTACGGGCTGAATCAATTGGCATTGGAGGAAGAGGGAAAAAATCCTTCTGCAGCACACCTTAAAAGCTTGGTAGACATGGCCAGGGAGAAAGGGATCAGGCATCTTTTCGTTCAGCGTCAGTTCGATGAGCGAAACGCCGAGGCGCTGGCCAGAGAAATCAAGGGAGAACTCGTGGTTTTTGACCCGCTGGAAGAAAACCTGGAGAAAAACCTGTTATACCTTGCTGAAAAACTATCTATCGCGCTGAACTAAGATGGCCACTCTACTTGAGTTGGAACACATTACGGCCGGATATGGTGAGGAGATCATCTTCCGGGACGTTTCCCTGGTGGTGGAAAAGGGGGCGTTTATCGGGGTGATTGGTCCAAATGGAGGAGGCAAAACAACCCTTGTGAAGATCATCCTGGGACTGCTCAAACCCATCCAGGGAAGTATCCGGAGTTATTTGGAGACAGAGATTGGGTATCTTCCGCAGAATAACCCCATTGACCGGAAGTTTCCGATTACAGTGCGGGAAGTGGTGATGTCAGGACTGATCTCAAAAGACAAGTTTTTTGTGCGGTTTGATCGGGAACACCGAAAAAAGGCAGAATCCATCATGGAACGGATGGGCATTCTCCATCTCAGGAATAAATCGGTTGGAATGATTTCCGGAGGACAACTGCAAAGGGCATTACTAGGCAGGGCGATCATTTCAGACCCTCATTTGCTTGTGCTGGATGAACCGGGTACCTTTGTTGACAACCGTTTTGAAAAGGACCTCTATGAATTGTTGGTGGAACTGAATAATACGGTAACTATCATGATGGTTTCGCATGATGTGGGAACGATCTCCGCCTATGTAAAGTCGATTGTCTGCATCAACCGGAACCTGCATTATCACCGGTCAAACATCATCACCCCGGAACAGCTCGCTCAATACAATTGCCCGATCCAGCTGATCACCCATGGAGATGTACCACACACGGTATTGAGCTCCCACAAAGACTGAACATGATGGATGTCCTGCAGTATCAATTCTATCAATATGCCTTGTGGGCCGCCTTGCTGGTAAGTTTATCATGCGGAATTATCGGGACGTATATTACGGCCCGGCGCATGGTATTCCTGAGCGGCGGTATCACCCATGCCTCCTTTGGGGGTATCGGGTTGGCCTATTTTCTGGGCATGAACCCGATGGTTGGCGCCATCATTTTTGCACTTCTCTCTGCTTTCGGTATTGAGGTGCTTTCCAAAAAAGCAGATATCCGGCAGGATTCAGCAATCGGAATTCTCTGGACCATCGGGATGGCCATCGGCATCGTCTTTATTTTTCTGACTCCCGGTTATGCTTCCAATCTTATGAGCTTCCTCTTCGGAAGTATCCTGACGGTTAGCTTGCAGGATCTTTTGCTGATGGGGTTAATCACTTTCACCCTGTTCCTGATCTTCCTGATACTTTTCAAGCAGATCCTCTTCATCGCTTTTGATGAGGAGTATGCTTCTACCCATAAAATCAGGGTGAAATTGCTCAACTACCTGATGATTTCGCTTGTGAGCCTTACCATTGTGATTGGTATCCGGGTCGTGGGTGTGATCATGGTCATATCCATGCTCACCATTCCTCAAGCTATAGCCGGATTGTTCACCAATCGGTTCGGGAAAATGATCCTGTGGTCGATTCTCTTCGCCTTTATCGGGTCTGTTATCGGATTATATGTATCATATGCGGTGAATATCCCTTCAGGTGCAACCATTATTCTTACTCTTGCCGCTATCTATTTGATTATTAAACTACTGAAACTTTCCTTGGGAACATTTCAAACCAAATGAGCGGCTTATTCTTAGTCAGTCTCATATCAAAACCTGAAACGCATCTGTACCGCAACCGTTGACCGCACATTCCCTTCCGATTCATCCAGTCCGCTTCCAACACTTTTTTTATCGGTGTACCATGTTCTGGCATATTTGAGCCATAAATCCAGCCGCCTGAAGCATGTTACCTTACACAAAAGATAGCACCGTATCCCTTTGTCATACAAGGCCGGTACACTGAAAGCAAACAACAGGTCATTTTCATAGGCATACATCCGTTCATCCCAGGTATCGGTATCAAACAAGGCAAATCTTGTTGCCAGCATGAAAGGAAATGTTTCCGGACGATACTGGATATCATGGTAAAGCAGATATCCGTAATGTCTGTTATCGCCAGACTTTCGGTTGATCCGAATGTCGAGCCGGTCTTTGAAAATGATTCCCGGCAAAACAGTGTAAGAAAAATGGAAACGGATTTGCTGGCGCTGCTGCTTGATGGGATAATTGATGCGGGGTGTTTCCGATGACTCATTGATCTCACTCTCCAGGAATCGGTATCGCACCAGGAATTGATGGTCCGGCCGACCGAAGATACCTTCGCATGTCATGACTCTTCCCGAAGAGGAACCATGCGTTCGGTATTTTAACGAGGGATGATGGTAGACATCGCAACTGGCCGAAAGTATTACCGTTTGATGTACCCGCCAGCGAACGCCTGTTAAAAACCCGCTCTCATTATTATTAGTCTGCTGAGCCCCATAGGCGCTCCCAAAAAGGTTGTGATAAGCAGGTGGATAATTCCGGAACAGGATACTGCAAACCAGGTCTGCATCCGGTTGAATATTCAAACCTGCAAGCCAGGCCGTTGATCCATGGTGGGAATGAGAAACCTCCCCGTAGAAAACCAGGCTTTTCCATATGGCTGAAATGTCCATCCCGTAATTTGTCTGGGTCGGCCCCCGGAAAGCAAATGTCTTGTACATCTCATCCTCCGGAGTAATGGGAAGGCTCATAGACATCCTGGTGCAAGTCCCGCCAATGTTGAACCAATCAGCCCGGAACCGAAGATTTCCTCCGTAAACTATCTCCCTGACTTTTCGCCGGGAAGCGATTTCACTTTCGGTTCGGTGGTCATCTGAGTCATCAAAAGAAGAAAACGTCAACAAATGCCCGGTTGAGTCCTCCAAAGCTCCGTTAATATCTCTTTTTCGATAGGAAAAAAAGCTTGTCATTTCAATCCACCCATACCTTCCCTGGGCCGCCACACCATTGAAAGAATACGCAGGGTTGGTGGACATGGAAGGGTGAAGATGGCTTCCTGTTTTTCGATAGGTCAGCGGATCCTGGGGATTGAAAAAGAGCGAACCGGTTCCCAGGTTCAGCCCCTGGCCGGTTTGGACACGGTAATTGCCGATAATCACTCTTTTCACGACACCAGGGGGTTCAATCATCAGGAAGCCGGCATAGGAATCAAATCCCTGCTTTTGATCTCCCCGGAAAAACCGTTCTCCCGGATCCTTGCTCCCGCTGAGGCCAAAGCTGATCCGATCACAAGGGGTTAATAACAAGCGAAAATGATACGCTTGCGGATCACCCAAATATCCGCCGCTATCACCTGCAAGGGTGTATCCTTTCTGCGGATCCAGCACCTGGGAATAGCGATATAAGAAATAGCCAAAACCGCCTGATCCCGGTTTTCGGAATTTAAATCCTTTGGGATCTGTTTGCTTTCCCACCTTCACATAAGGCAACAAACGCTGAATTACCGATGAATCAAGTCCCTCAACATACCCCAATTCATACAAGGAGATAAACCGATTGTTCTTCACCCTATATTGAATGATCTGTTCGATCTGCCGGTCAGAGAGAAATCCGAGCTTTTCCAGATCTGCAGTTTCTGCACGATTCAGATCGATCGCATGCGATAACTGGAAATGCCGGTCATCTGTCAGGTAACTTATGTCAGGAATGGTCTCTGTTTCCTGATTTTGATTCAGGTAGTTTTCCTGTATCTGTTCTGTGAGAACAGGCAAGGTTTCTTCGCCTTCCTGTACCTGAGACCAGGTTTGTGCGGTCACCAGGCAACACATCAGGGATACCAGGATCTGTTTGCGCATCAGTTTTTCCGGGAGATTTGAAAAACCAGGGAAGCTTGCGGGGAATACCCCAGTACAGGATGGTAGGATGAGGCCAGGTGAAAATCCAATCTTGAGAGGTGCAGGCCTACCCCAAAGAAGATCATTCCCGGGGATGATGAAGCCCCGACCTGCAGGCTCAGCGGCTTTGCGGCATGGAATTCCAGACCGGCTTTCAGCCTGGCTTTTTCTTTTAACTCTTTTTCGGCTTCGACAGTGATCAGAATCTTTGACGAACATTGATAAACGCCGCCCATGCGAATGGTGGTGGGGATTGTTTCTTTTCCACCGCGTACCATCTTGACAGGATACGGGCTGTAGACGTGGACACCAATGGTCATTTTCCGGCCAGGATGAGCAAGCAACCCCACCTCGAAGGTGATCAGGTTCCGGTTTCCATAACCTTCACCAATGTGTGTACGGAGGTAGTCCAGTTGCACACCAACCGACAAATACCGGCCAAACCTTCTGGCATAACCAAGACCTGCAATGGTTTCATTGTAAAGCGAAAACCCGAAATTGCTGAATGAAAGGCCGAAAGAACCCAGCCTGCTTGGTATCACAAGCGCAGCTGCTTTCACTGACAACTCGTTCATCAGAAACCGGTTCTCATAATATACACCTGCAGAAATGCTTTTCCATTCAGCCATGGCCGCCTGATTGTTCCTGACTGCCCAGAAATCAACCAAACCCACCACTGCATTGCCCAGTCCGGCAGGCCTGCCGCCGGAGATCACAAGTCCGTTGCCTGCTCCAGCCGACAGATGTAAAGCCAGCAGAATCGAAATCAACCCCCTCAAACCAACCATCTCAATAGAACGTTATACTGCTTAATCGGAAAAAAGCAAAAAGGTCATCTGTCGGAGAACAGTTTTTTTCTTCAATACCGGGATATGAAATAAGAAAACCCGCCGGGTGGGGTGAAAGAACACTGCATAATCCCATGAAAAACTGCAATGTGAAAACTCTTTCTCCGGCAGGTTTCTTAGTTATGAAGACAAAGAGGCAACTGCACGGTAAAGGTAATATAAAAATATTCGTCTGTCAATTGGGGATTTCCGTTTTTTTTTATTCCGGATTTCCGGAATGCTCCCAAATTTTTTTTACGTTAATTGATTGAATATCTTGTTATTAAGAAAATGGAGTGGCAACCACAAAAAAAACGACCCCTTTTGAAAAACTGCGGGAAATTGAGTTTTTGGATGGGTTTTTTTCAAAAAATGGAGGATCAGGACGAAAAAACCGGTTCCACAAATTCTGTTTACCTTGCAGACAAAAATCGGATAACCTATGAGCGAACATCAAATCCGCAAAACGGAAGGGTTTCCTGAAAATGCCTACAGAGAAATAAAAGACGGAGAAACCTATCAACCGGTCATGCTGCCCGACCGGATCTATCCGGAAGTCAATGTCTGGTCGGTGATGATGGGCCTGATAATGGCGGTTATTTTCTTAGCTGCGGCGGTCTACCTTGGGCTGAAGATCGGTCAGGTATTTGAAGCAGCTATCCCGATAGCTATTCCGGCCGTTGGAATATCAGGCATCATCGGGAGAATGAATGCACTGGGAGAAAATGTCATCATCCAGTCGATTGGCGCCAGTTCCGGGCTGATCGTAGCCGGTGCTGTTTTTACCTTGCCTGCGCGTTACATCCTGAACCTGGAAGCGAAGTTCTACCAGGTTTTCCTGGCTTCCCTGCTGGGTGGATTTCTGGGGATTTTATTCCTGATGCTATGCGGATTCATGGTTTGGAGCACACTGAAAGCAAAAGAAACAGATTAATACGCACTCATCATATGGAAAAACCGCTTGATCGATTCCTCAGGTATGTTATGATAGATACCCAATCGAAAGAGGATGTGAAGGAGTATCCAAGTACTGAAAAGCAAAAGGATTTCCTCAAATTACTTTTAAAAGAATTACAACATATCGGGCTGAAAGATGCTGTGATGGATGATCATGGTTACGTCATGGCTACACTGCCTGCAACCACCAAAAAGAAAGTTCCTGTTATTGGATTCCTTGCGCATGTCGATACAAGTCCCGAGATGCCTGGCGATAATGTAAAACCCAGGATTGTAAAAAAGTATGATGGGAGAGATATTCCGCTTGATCCGGAAGGTACTATCATTCTCAGTCCGGCCACATTCCCTGATCTGAAGCATCACATCGGTCAAACCCTGGTAACAACAGATGGAACCACTCTGCTGGGGGCCGATGATAAAGCCGGGGTTGCAGAGATCATGGCCTTGGTTGAATACCTGGCTGCTCATCCCGAGATTGAACATGGCGCGATCCGGGTGGCATTTACACCGGATGAAGAGGTTGGCCGGGGGGTTGATTTCTTTGATGTGAAGAAGTTCGGCGCTGACTTAGCCTATACCATTGATGGTGGCGGCATGGGTGAGATTGAATATGAAAATTTCAACGCTGCCGGGGCCAAGGTGAACATTCAGGGAAACAACATCCATCCGGGATATGCCAAAGACAAAATGGTGAATGCCATCCTGTTGGGCATGGAATTCAACGCCCTTCTACCAGTTCACCAACGGCCGGAATCGACAGTAAAATATGAAGGCTTTTTTCATCTGGTGAAATTCGAAGGTTCTGTGGAAAAGGCGTTTTTGCAATATATCCTCAGGGATCATGATAAATCGCTTTTCGAATCGAAGAAGCGGTATTTTCAGAGTTGCGTAGATTTGATGAACCAAAAGTATTCCGGACAGCCGTTCACGCTGGAACTCAAGGATCAATATTTCAACATGCGGGAAAAAGTCGAACCGGAATTTCACGTGGTTGAGAATGCCCAAAAAGCCATGGTCATGGCAGGCATTGAGCCGGTTATCATCCCGATACGCGGAGGTACCGATGGTGCCCGGCTTTCATTCATGGGGTTGCCCTGTCCGAACCTGTTTGCCGGAATGCACAACTTTCACGGAAAATATGAGTTCGCTGTTGTGGAGGAGATGGAGAAAGCCGTTGAGGTGATGCTGAATATCGTTCGGATTTATTCAAATAAAGAATGAAGGTTTCCTATTTCAATTTGTTGAGGTGATTTATTAATACATATTCCATGGCAAGGTTCGCATCATACACCTCCAAGCCAAACAGTTGATAACTTTCGGCTACTTTAAGGAGAAGGAAAAGATAATTGGAGTAATTTTGATTTTGATCCTAAAAATGTCATATGAAAGCAAAAGAGCCGTTATTTGATTATATCAACCCGGACATTCATTATTCAATTCTAAACGGAGATTGCTTAACAATACTTAAAAGAATCGAAGATAACAGGTTCGATCTAATTTTAACTTCACCACCTTATAACATTGGTAAGTCTTATGAAACAAAGACGAGTATTGAAAAATATCTTGAAACACAAGAAGAAATTATTTCAGAACTTGTGAGAGTCCTTTCTTACGAAGGAAATCTCTGTTGGCAAGTTGGCAATTATATTGACAAAGGAGAAGTTTTCCCTCTCGATATATACTATTACCAAATTTTCAAAAGACTCGGATTCAAGCTCCGTAATCGTATTATTTGGTATTTCGGTCATGGACTGCACGCGAGTAATCGTTTCAGTGGCCGTTACGAGTCAGTTCTTTGGTTTAGCAAGACAGACGATTACATTTTTAATCTTGACAGAGTTAGAGTCCCAGCAAAATATCCAGGTAAGCTACATTTTAAGGGACCAAAAAAAGGACAACCATCAGGTAATCATCTTGGCAAAAATCCAAGCGATATTTGGCAAATTCTCGAACAAGACTGGGAAAAAGCCATGTGGAATATTCCAAATGTCAAATCAAATCACCCTGAGAAAACAACACATCCCTGCCAATTTCCTATTGAGTTAGTTGAACGCTGTGTTTTAGCCTTGACAAATGAAGGCAGTTGGGTTTTGGACCCATTCATGGGAGTTGGTACAACAGTCATTGGGGCAATAAAAAACAACAGGAATGGAATGGGAATTGAGAAAGAAAAAGAATACTGTCAAATTGCCGAAAAGAGAGTCCGGGACTTAAAAGATGGAAATCTTAAAACAAGACCAATCACTAAGCCAATCCATAAGCCAAAAGAAAAAGACAAGCTCGCCCAATTCCCAAAAGAATGGATACAATTAGAGTTAATTGAAACCAGCAATAATATCATAAAGGAATGAAAATCGAAAAAAAAATATTCCCATCTGAACGGAGAGGAATACTTAATCGTACATCATAAAACGCTATATAACGAGGTAGTTGGGATCATTGAAAGTATTGATGCTTCTACGTTTCTGACAAAAGTTAGCAAGGAAAAGACGATGACCGGGAAGGTGCTTTATAGTCCGATTAACCTTAACAAGACATTTAATGAAAAATTCAACAGGCTTGGTTGGCATGAAACAAGGTATCGTTACTATATTACGACAGAACAAAGACTTCTACCGGAACTAATCAATCTGCCTTATACCAAACAAAAGGAATTCCTGATCTCAAATGGCATAAAGGAGCCAATTTCATCATACAAACAGACTGATTTTGTAAAAGAACAAATTGCTGTTGAAGTTCAATTCGGGAAATACGCCTTTGTTGCATTCGATTTGTTTGTCAAGCATCTTCTTTTCTATTCAGGCGGAATAATCAACTTAGGCGTTGAGGTTTTACCTACTAAGAAGATGCAATCGCAAATGAGTAGTGGGGTTGCATACTATGAAGGAGAAGTTTACAACATCCTCAGGCACGGCAGAAATAACCCACCTGTTCCACTTTTAATTTTGGGAATTGAACCTTAGTCTTGAATCAAGGTCAATCCGCATACTACACTTTCTATTCTAAGAAATAAATTACTTTACCAACTCCCTGATGATCTCCTCCACGCTCACGCCATCGGCTTCTGACTTGTAGTTTCTGAGGATTCGGTGACGGAGGATGGGGATGGCTACGGCTCTTACATCTTCGATGTCGGGAGAGTATTTCCCGTTAACAGCCGCATGTGTTTTGGCGCCAATGATCAGGTATTGGGATGCCCGGGGACCGGCGCCCCAGGTGATGTACTTTTTCGTGACCTCCGGTGAGTCCGGGTTCCCGGGTCGCGTTTTAGATGTCAGGGTTACTGCGTAGTTGACCACATTATCCGCTACCGGAATTTTGCGCATGAGATGCTGAAAATAGAGGATCTCTTCGGATGTCAGTATCTTTTTCGGATCGGGGTCGGCGTCTATGGTTGTCCGGTTTACAATATCGATCTCTTCCTTGAATTGGGGATAGTCAAGCCACACATTGAACATGAACCGGTCAAGCTGGGCTTCAGGCAGCGGATAGGTCCCTTCATGTTCAATGGGGTTCTGGGTAGCCAGGACAAAGAATGGCTCTTCCAACACATAAGAGACGCCGGCCACCGTCACCGCTTTTTCCTGCATCGCCTCCAGCAGGGCAGATTGGGTTTTCGGAGGAGTCCGGTTGATCTCATCTGCCAGGATAATATTTGCAAACACCGGTCCTTTGATGAAGCGGAATTTCCGGTTTTCATCCAGGATCTCAGTTCCGATGATATCAGAGGGCATCAGGTCGGGAGTGAATTGTATCCGGCTGTATGAGAGTCCCAGAACTTTTGAAAGGGTGTTTACCATCAGTGTCTTAGCCAGCCCGGGAACACCAACCAACAAGCAATGCCCACGGGAAAAGATGGAGATCACCAGGTGTTGGATGATCTCATCCTGACCGACGATCACTTTGGCAATTTCGTTCTTCAGTAACCGGTATTTATCAACAAAGGCATCGACAGCTTCGACATCAGATTTAAACATAGCGGTATTTCCTTTCAGTTTACGACAATTTCCAACTCCAGCGGTACTTACAGTCCTTATAACGGGGGTGAATATTGATATATGTTCTTGCAGATTTACCATTTATCCAGTTTCCCACTACTTCGTCTTTTTTCTTCTCCATGGCCCATTCACTGATCCTGGAATAGTCGTCATCCAGGTTTGCCCGGTGTGGTTTGGAGCGGCTTTTCAGATAGTACAACCGCATTTCTTCCCGGCCCTTGTCGTTGGTTACCATAACCGGTTTTGAGATCTCTCCAACCTGCAGTTTATCGATGACATAGAACATTTTGGTGTCCATCGCATCTGTTTCAAAACGACTATTTCCGGTGGCCGGGTTTACCAGCATCCCATTGTTATTCTTACTTGGGTCATCGGAGATTTTTTTTACCGCATCAGCAAATGAGATGGAATCCAGCTTGATCAGCCGGGCAATGCTATCGAGTGTTTTTTGAGCCCGTTCCAGGCTGTTTGCAGATACTTTTGGCCGTAATAAGATATGACGCACATTTACATATTCACCTTTTCTGTTGATCAGTTGAAGGATATGGAAGCCATCCGGCGTCTCCACCACTTCCGATATCTCACCGGGTTTAAGTCTGAAGGCTACAGCCTCAAAAGCAGGATGGAAAATTCCACGCCCGGTTGATCCCAGCTCCCCTCCCTGGCTGGAAGAACCCGGATCTTCAGAATACAAAACAGCCATGGTATTGAAGCTCTCCCCTTTTAAAATCTTTTCCCTGAGCTGATTCAGCCGATTCCTGGTCTCTTTCTTTTCTTCCTCTGTGATAAGTGGGATTTTCGAAATGACTCCAATTTCCATTTCAGAGTTGATCAAAGGAATACTATCTCGGGGAATTTTTTTGAAATAGCTCCGTACTTCACTGGGAGTGACATTTACATCCTTTGTAATCTTCCGTTGTATCTCTTCCTCCATGATCTGCTCCTTGATGCTTTGCCGAAGTTCTGATTTGATTTCGGTGATAGATTTCTGGTAATATTCCTCCAGTTTTTCCTGGCTGCCGATCTGGGAAATGAAATACCGGAGACGGCGATCCATTTCTGAGTCTACCTGTGCGTCTGTAACCTGAACGCTATCGAGCTCAGCCTGGTTGAGCAGGAGTTTCTGAAACAGCATCGCTTCCAGCAATTTACACTTGAGCGTGTATGGAGCTTCCTTCAGGGGATTCTGTGATTTGATCTGTTGAAACTGGATCTCGAGTTCCGATTCCAGGATGATATGACCGCCAACAACCGCCGCAATTTCATCTACAATGATATCCTGAGACATCAGTGGAGAAAAGGATGCGAAAAATAGTGCGACGGACCATATCCAGGGTGAAAGATACTTCATCGTTTATATATTTCAAAGTCATTGTTATTCAAGGCTTCCTGATAAAACTCCTGCTGGATCTTTTGGATCAAATGGACTTTTCGCTTATTCAGGATCACTGTTTTGATCTTTCCCTTTTCAAAACTCAAGGGGGATATATCCTGCCGGGTTTTGAAGTCTGTAAAATTGAGCAACCAGGTATAAAGGGTATCTTTTTGTTCGACAATCCGGTTGTTCCTCAGGAAGTTTTCCTGGTCGTACGTTTCAATTCCGACTTTGGATGCCAGGTCGTCAAAAGCGACCCATTCGCGATCGTCGAGGGAAAAATCCATGGCGCTTCTGTCACACATTTCGAGTAATTGGATGCTGTCATTTGGTCGATTGGAAGCCATGAGCCGACGCAATTGGGGTATCCCTTTTGAACGGCTGTCGACCTTTATATATTTTACCCGGACAATATTATTTCTCAGCAGAAACTGATCCGGGTTCTGGTTGTAGTAGGCTTCCATTTCCTGGTCTGAAACAATGGTATCCAGGTTTTTCCGGATCAATTCTGACTCATATGTGTAGGTTATGAGGGAATTTTTATATTCTTCGAGTTGTCTTTCGAAGGAGATCTGATCTTTGTTCAGGTTGTTTATGGCATGTTGAAGCATTAACCTGTCGCGGACCCATTTGTCAATGTAATTCCTGGTGATCAGGAGGCTATCTTCCCGGGAGGTTCCGGCAGGGACGATACCGGCAAGGTCATTGATTTCAAGATATTCACCATTCACCCTAGCCAGGGCATTTTCCTGTTTGCCCTTATCGAGCAGCGAGCAGGAATACATCAGCATGCCGATCAGGATCAGGCCAGGGAAATAATTAATTTTCAACATCTTGGCAGGTGAACTATTTCAAATTGTTGAACACCTCTTTATTGACAGTGACCGGGTAAGTTGCTTTCAATTGGTTGATCCATTCCTTTTCCAGGGCATTCTGGTAATCAGCAGTGATCAATCCCCGGGCTTCTTGCAATGTCTTGATTTGAGGAGGAAGGATACGGTTGACCCTGATGAGGATGGTTGTATTTCCGGAAGGAATCTCCTGAGAAACCCCTTTCATCCATTTGATCTCATCGATATTTTTATTGTCACCGCGGCTGTATTTGCCAACTTCGACCTTGATCTTCTGAACCGAGTCGATATTATATTGCGACAGGATATCCTCCTGTTTCAGTCCACTCTGCAGTGTTTTTTTCAAAGCCGGAAGGATACTTGGATCTTTCACGGTGAATATCTCTGCATCCAGTCTTTCATCCCAAATGTAGTTGCCTTTGTTTTGTTCATAGAAGTTTTTCAGTCCGGTGGTATCTTTCACAGCCTTCGACCACACTTTTTGGTCAGTCAGATCAAATAATAAGATCCCATCGCGGTATTCTTTTACAAGGGCGCGAAATTCGGGATAAAGATCTTCCAGTTTTGAATCATAGAAAGAGAAGAGGTTTTCCTCAAGGAAGGTTTTATAGTTGCGGGAGACGTATGCCCGGATGTCTTCCTTCCCCCTTTTTGTTTGTTTTTTTCCGAGGTAGTCGGCAAATTGCTTTTGTGCAAAGACCTGGTCTCCTATCTGGAATAAAACCTTATTTAACCCTTCCGCCTTCTTGGGGTCCCATTGAGCCTGGAAGATGGTTGTATCAACCAGCGTATAAAATGGCTCCAGGGCAGAGAGGTTTTCCCTGAATTCAAACTTCTTTCTGACCATGGCGATCACGGCTTTTCTGCTTTTATCAGAGCGAACATCTTTGGATATCCGTTGACGGAGAGTGTTTTTCTCTTCATCAAAGGTTCCTGTTGCTTTTCTTTCCTTCAACTTGATGATATGCCACCCATAGGGGGTGAGAACCGGACGGGTGTAATCACCTTCATTCTTCAGGCTCACAATAGCGAGAATAAATTCCGGCACCATTCTGTTTACGCCGAATTTCGGCAATATGCCACCATTTTCGGCTGAACCTTTATCATCAGAATATTTTTTAGCGAGAACGGCAAAGTCTTCACCGGATTGTAATTTCCGGTAGATGCTATCGATCCGGAGAGAGCGTCCGGCGGAATCTTCTTTGGTGGCTTTATCCGGAAACTTCAGGTAGATATGCGCCACGGTCACCTTTCCCAGCGCCTCAATCTTATCGGTCATTTTCAAAATATGATACCCGTAGTCAGATCTCACAATGGGAGAGATTTGCCCAATGGGTGTTGTGTAAGCTGATGTTTCAAACGAGTAGACCATGTCAAATACGGTAAAGAACCCAAGATCACCTTTGTTGCCTTTCATTGGTGGGCGGTTGGGTGTTGCTTCCCGGTCTTTGGAGGCAGGATCTTCCGATACCTCCATCACCACTTTCTCAAAAGGTTCTCCCTTGATGATCCGCTCCCGGGCGTCGGCAATCTTCTTATAAGCAGCCAGGGTATCTTCAGGAGAGGCATCGGATTTCAATTTGATAAATACATGGCTGGCACGGAGGTCGTATTTCATTCTCTCGTACGCTTCGCGAAGGAGTTGGTTTGTTGTTTCTTCATCCGACATGTACGGACGTGCCAGTTGTTCCCGATATCCTTTGAGTTCTTTACTGAAAGATGGAAGGGTATCCAATCCCAGGTCTTCAGCTTGTTTCACCTTGAGTCTGAAGTTGATGTACAGATCAAGGTATTCTTCCAAAGTTTTTTTATCGATCACTGTTCCCTTGACGTTGTTCTTCCTGTAAACATTCATGAATTCCGAGGTTGTCACGGTTTTTCCTGCGATGGTCATCAGCACCGGATCATCCGGTTTCTGTGCCGACAGCAAGCATGATACAAAGAGGCAAAGAAGAAGGAGAAGTTGTTTCTGGCTTTTCATAAAAATTATTGTATTATTATGGTTATCATTGTTTTATCTGCTGTAATTGGGTGCTTCGCGGGTGATGGTAACATCGTGCGGATGGCTTTCCACCACGCCTGCATGTGTAATTTTGATGAATTTTGCTTTTTGCAGGGATGGAATATTGCTGCTGCCGGTATATCCCATTCCTGCCCGTAAGCCACCGACCATCTGGAAGATGACCTCGGAGAGTGATCCTTTATAGGGTACCCGGCCAACAATACCTTCGGGGACCAGTTTCCCGGTGTCTTCTTCGCCATCCTGGAAATATCGATCCCTGGAGCCTTTCTGCATGGCCTCGATGGAACCCATGCCGCGGTAAGTCTTAAATTTTCTTCCTTCGAAGATGATCGTTTCGCCAGGTGATTCATCAACCCCGGCAAACAAGGAACCGATCATCACCGAATGTGCCCCGGCTGCAATGGCCTTGGCAATATCGCCTGTATATCTCACCCCGCCATCGGCGATGATGGGCGTTTCAGTACCCTTTAATGCCCGGCTGATATCATAGATGGCTGAGAGTTGAGGAATTCCAACGCCGGCAATCACCCGCGTAGTACAGATAGAACCCGGGCCAATTCCCACTTTCACGCCATTCGCGCCGGCTTTCACAAGCGCCCTGGCAGCCTCTCCCGTGGCGATATTTCCTGCAATCAGATCGAGTTCCGGGTAAGCGGCCTTCACTTTCCGGATGGTATCGATCACCCCTTTCGAATGCCCATGGGCTGTGTCAACAACAATTGCGTCGACATTTTCCCTGACAAGGGCTTCCACCCGGCTCATTACGTCATGGGTAACGCCGACGCCTGCGGCGACACGAAGACGGCCCAGGCTATCCTTGCAGGCATTGGGTCTGGCTTTTATCTTGATGATGTCCTTATAAGTGATGAGGCCGATCAGTTTATTACTTTTATCAACAACGGGAAGTTTCGCAATTTTATACTGTTGAAGTATATCTTCTGCCTTTTCAAAGTCGGTGAATTCGGTCACCGAAATCACTTTTTTGGTCATGATTTCCGCTACCGGCCGGTTGAGGGAACGCTCAAAGCGGAGATCCCGGTTGGTGACAATTCCCACCAATTGGTTATCGCGGCCAACCACTGGAATTCCACCGATATTATTCTCTTTCATCAGGTTCAGGGCATCGCTCACCCTGGCTTCCTGATGAATGGTAACCGGGTCGAGGATCATCCCGTTTTCGGCCCGTTTTACCTTCTTGACTTCTATCGCTTGATCCGCAATTGACATGTTTTTGTGCAACACACCGATCCCTCCTTCCTGAGCCATGGCGATGGCCATGATCGATTCAGTGACGGTGTCCATGGCAGCAGAAACGATGGGGATATTGAGTTTGATATTCTTTGTTAGGAGCGTGGAAACGTCCACGTCCCTGGGCAGCAGATCAGAATAATCGGGCACCAGCAAGACATCATCGTATGTAAACCCTTCTCCCTGAAACTTTTCCGGATCAAGTTTCATAGTTTTCAAAATTGATGCGCAAAGGTACGAAAAACGGTTGAAATTACCGAATGAGGGTTATGGTTCCACGGTTGGTAACTTTCGCCTTTTTCCCATCTTCATAATAGATCACCCAGGCATACACGCCGGCGGGGCAGGCTTTACCATTGTGTTGTCCATCCCAGGCCTGATCGATCTGATGGGTCTGGAAGACGGACTCTCCCCATCGGTTATATATCTCCAGGTTGAACCGGGTGATGTTTTCCGGAGGCAACCCAAGTATCCTGAAATAGTCGTTCAATCCATCTCCATTAGGGGTAAAGGCGTTAGGGATAAAGGGGATCACCAGGATGCGTACGGTATCCTGATAGACCAACGAGCCACAAAGTTCCACCTCCGCCACATAGTCGCCGGTGAAATCCGGAGCAACCATGATCTCCGGTTGATTACCAATGGGCTCTCCCTCTGCGTACCAGGTAAACATGATCTTATCCCCTCCCACAACATCCTCCGGATGGAATGGAATGGTGATGATCCGGAAGCTGTCGTTGCTTACCGGGAGGTATCTCCAGCTTTCCCTTTCAGCGTTCCAGGAGGTGGCATTGCGTCCGGGGACAGCGAAACCGGTGAATCCATTGGCATTCTGTAAGCCCTGGGTGGCTCTATTTCCCAGCCATTCATCGCATGCCGGTTTCATGATCAGATGGTTTTCAATAACATTGGTGGATTCGTGCAAGACGATCTGAAAAGTGACAAATGTCGTCAGGCATTGGTACATCGGCATCTGGCACCAATAGACAACCAGACGACGAGCAGGAGGTTCGCCCAGGGTGACATAAAAGATAAACGGACTTCCAAATTGCTCCGGGTTATAATCCTGAAAAGGTCCCAGTATGCAGTTTTTGGGGTTGAAGTCGGCGTTATTCGGTATGGGAAAAGCATCACGTGTTCCCTTGGCGTTGGCATTTGGGCTAAAGCTAATGAATCCGTTGGCGCCGATGAAGAACTCGTCATATATATTGCCAAAATAGGTGAAGTCAAATCCAATGGGCAATGGACCGGCAATCCCATCGTCCGACAGGTCAATACCTATTCCAGGAGTACCATATTGCATCGACAGGGTAACCGGTACGCCCGGGTTGATGGTGTCATTCCCCGTCACAACAAGTTGTGCAAGGATAGGAAGCGGGTTCCACCAGGTAAAGAAAGCCAGGCAAATCCATAATCCGATACTTACAACTTTCGGTGTTCCCATGCACCACAAACTTACGAAGGATTATCCAATGGGATTCCCTGCGATCTAAATAAATTGTAACTTTGCATATCTCTTTATTTCTTGATGATAACGAACTTTTAAATTAAAAAATATGAACAGGGATACTGAACTTTTCAAAATCATTGACGCAGAAATTGCCCGCCAGACGAATGGCATTGAACTTATCGCATCCGAAAATTTTGTCAGCCGGCAAGTGCTGGAAGCCATGGGCTCGGTGCTGACCAATAAATATGCTGAAGGTTATCCTGGTAAAAGGTATTACGGCGGTTGTCAGCATGTGGATCAATCGGAACAGCTTGCCATCGACCGTGCCAAACAACTTTTTGGTGCAGAATGGGCCAATGTTCAGCCCCATTCCGGTGCTCAGGCCAACATGGCTGTATTACTGGCCATACTGAAACCCGGGGATAAATTCATGGGACTCGACCTGTCGCATGGGGGACACCTGTCGCACGGATCGCCTGTAAACTCCAGCGGTATCCTGTACAAACCGGTGGCCTATACGGTTGATCAAGAGACCGGAACGATCAATTACGACAAGATGGAAGAGGTAGCCATGCGGGAGAACCCCAAGCTGATCATTGCAGGCGCCAGCGCATACTCCCGTGACTGGGACTATGTCCGTATGCGGGCTATTGCCGATAAGATCGGCGCTGTGTTGATGGCTGATATTGCCCATCCGGCCGGGTTGATCGCCAAAGGATTGCTGAACAATCCCCTGCCTCATTGCCATGTTGTGACCACAACCACCCACAAAACCCTTCGCGGGCCTCGCGGTGGTATGATCCTGATCGGCAAGGATTTCCCAAATCCGCTGGGCATCAAAACACCCAAAGGCGAGATCAAAATGATGAGCGCTGTGCTTGATTCTGCCTTGTTTCCAGGCATCCAGGGCGGGCCGTTGGAACATGTCATCGCCGCCAAAGCCGTATCTTTCTTCGAAGCCCTCTCCCCTGCTTACCAGGATTATGTGATCCAGGTTAAAAAGAATGCCGCCGTCATGGCGAAATCCTTTGTCGAAAAAGGATATCATGTGATTTCCGGTGGTACCGACAACCACCTGATGCTGATCGATCTAAGGAAGAAGTTCTCTGAAATCACCGGCAAACAGGTGGAAAACACCCTGGTGAAGGCCGATATCACGGTAAACAAAAACATGGTTCCTTTTGATTCCCGCTCTCCCTTCATGACCTCCGGCTTACGGGTCGGAACACCTGCCATAACGACCAGGGGATTGAAGGAAGAACACATGCCCGGGATCGTTGAAATGATCGATGAGGTAATCTCCAATATTGAAAATGAAGGGGTCATTGAATCGGTGAAACAACGCGTACATCAAATGATGGCCGGCTTCCCGCTTTTTGCCTATTAACGTAGAGATGAAAGAGCTTTTCCTGGTCCGGCATGCCAAATCATCATGGGAAGATGTTGCGAATTCTGATTTCGAGCGACCATTACTCGAGAAAGGAATCAAGCGGATGCGGAAAGTGATCGATGTCCTTTTGGAAAAACAAGTGAAGATCGACCTGCTGATCACCAGTCCGGCAAAAAGGACCTATGAAACATCCCTCATCATTGCGAATCAGTTTGGCATTACCGAAGATGAGATCAGGCAGGAAAAGATGCTCTATGAAGGATCGGTGGCCGATTACGAAGATCTGTTCTATGATCTGTCCGATCACATCAACACCCTGATGATCGTTGGGCATAACCCATCCATCACCATGTTTGCCAATCGTTTTTTGGAAAGAAAAATTGACTACCTGCCCACCGCCGGTGTTGTTGGAATTACCTTCAAAACCGATCAATGGGAATCTGTTTTTTCATCCCCTTCTGAAATCAGCCTGATTATCATCCCCAAACAATTGAAATAGATTATGAACTTCCGGTCGATACTCCGCTTTCTCCTAAACAGATACACGCTTGCAACCCTGATATTCCTGGTGTTGATCATTTTTCTGGATCGCGACAGCCTCCTGAACAGGCTGAAACTCCATCGGGAACTGAAAGGGGTGGAACAGGAAAAACAATTCCTCGAGGACGAGATCGCTAAAGACAAACAATCAATTCATCTGCTTTCCACCGATTCTGTAGAGCAGGAACGGTATGCACGGGAAGTACACCGGATGAAGAAAGATTCAGAAGACATCTACCTGATCGTCCGCAAGAAAAAGCAATGACCGCTATTGAGGGTCGACATCAATATCCAGGAGGATATGCTTTTTGCTGTTTTCTTTCAGGAACTGCCTGATGGATTCCTGGATTTTCTTTTTTACGGTGACCATCGCGCTATCTCTCTCCATCTTGATGAGGATATGCCGGATGTAATAATCCCTGATCCTTGAAATAACCGGATATTCCGGACCCAGCACATGTTTTCCCAGATAACTGCGTAATTCCTTTGCCCCCAGGCTGGATCCCTGTTCAAGGATCTTTGGATCCTTGTGGCGAAGCCGAAGCCGGATCAACCTGTAATAGGGCGGGTAGAGGTATTTTCTGCGATCTTCCAGCTGATGTTTGAAAAAATCGTGATAATCACCGGAAAGAAATGTTTTGATCACCGGATGGTTGACCTTGAAGGTCTGGATGATGAACATACCTTCGCCGGCCATTCTTCCCGATCTTCCGGAAACCTGTATCAACAACTGAAAGGCTCGTTCCCATGAACGGAAGTCGGGGAAACTCAGCATATTATCCGCATTGAGGATGGCTGTAAGGCTCACTTTGGAAAAATTCAGCCCTTTGATGATCATCTGGGTACCAATCAGGACATCTGTTTTTCCTTCGTCGAACTCATCAATGATCTTGTGATAGGCCTGCTTGCTTCTGGCGATATCGAGGTCCAACCGGCGGATGATCGTCCCAGGCATCAGCAAGGCAAGATCCTCTTCGATCTTCTCGGTCCCGAACCCGATCATCTTCAGGTCAGGGCTTCCACATTCAGGACAAACAGGTGGGGCCGGCTCTGCATAACCGCAGTAATGACATCGCAATTCATTGAATTTCTTATGGTAGATCAGGGTGACATCACAATGCTTACACTCCGGGATCCACTTGCAGGAGGAACACTGTATGCGAATGGCAAAACCCCGGCGGTTTTGGAACAGCAAAGCCTGGAATCCCTTTTTCACGGCGTCATTGAGTTGCTCCAGCAAGACCGAGGAAAAGTGAATCTGCATCTTTCCCTGTCGCAATTCATCGGCAATATCGATCATCACCACACGTGGAGTGATGAAATTCCCGTATCGTTCCGTGAGTTCTACCAGTCCAAAGCGGCCGGATTTGGCGTTGTAATAAGATTCGAAAGAAGGTGACGCGGAGCCCAGCAAGACTTTGGCCGCATAGAGCCTGGCCAGGTAGATCACCGCATCCCTGGCCTGGAAACGGGGATTCGACTGATATTGCTTGTAGGCATGGTCATGTTCATCATCCACGATGATCAGCGAGGGTATCGAAAAAGGGAGCAGGATGGCCGACCGGGAACCCAGGATCAGTTGCCCTTTCCCTTTTTTTACCGGTTTCCAGGATAAGATGCGATCCCATGATTCTTTCTTGCCGGCTGGCTGCATCCGGCTGTAAAAGGTAACCATCTGATCTCCAAAATAAGCTGCATATTCCTCCAGTACCCTGCGGGTGATAGAGACTTCGGGCAGCAGAACGAGTACTTGTTCTCCACGTGACAAGGCCTCGTGGATCAGGTGGAAATAGACCATTGTTTTTCCTGAAGCGGTAACTCCAAAAAGCAGCACGATGTCTTTCTCCAAAAACTCCTCGTTGATCTCATCGATTGCTTTCTGTTGAGGCTCAGAAAACAGGATTTGCTGCAGGTTCCGGGATGGTGCAGGGAGCTTTTCCCGGTCAACTGTTTGTTCCTCCAGTGAAAAAATTCCCTTTTTAACAAGCTGTTGAATGGCGGCATGCGTCACATCAGGACGGGAAAGCAGCTCTTTTCTGCTCATGATAACCTCCCTGAGGGGAGTATTGCCGGCATACCGAAGGAAGTGCATAAACACCCGGAACTGGCTTCGGGCTTTTTTTTCCAGCACATCAAATAGATTCCTGAGTTGATCATCGTTTTCCGCCAGGGTACCGGTCAACCGGATGAATGTTTCCTTGTGCGGTTTGTATTTTTCTGTGACTTCCTCTTCCGGTAGGATCACACGGCGATCGATCAACCCCCTGATAAAGGGAAGCACATCTGCAATCCCAAGCAGGTGGGAGGCTTCCTGTAAACTCACGGAGGGTTTGTTCATCAGGGCATGGAAGAGGGCTTCTTCCCGTTCATCAAATGACTCCGCAACCGGGTTGATCAGGGGATTCAACGCCAACCTTGTTTCGCTGGTCAGTTTCATGGCTCCCGGTAAGGCGGTATCCATGACCTCTCCCAGGCTACAGAGATAATATGTTGAAATCCACTCCCAGAAGCGGAGCTGGGTTTCTGTTACAACAGGCTGGTCGTCAATTACCGAATGAATATATTTCGGAACGATGGAATCCGGGGCTTTTTCATGGATGTGCATGACAAGTCCGGTATAGATCTTCTTTTTCCCAAAAGGGACGATCACTCTGCAGCCCCTGTGAATCCTGTTGTTTAGCTCATACGGCACCCGGTAGGTGAAAAGGGCATCCACCGGCAGGGGGAGCAGAACATCGGCAAAGAAGGTCAGGCGTTCCAAGGCTTTTGCGTTAGGAGGTTAAATAGCCAGGATGCGGGCGATCTCGAGCAGGTTCCGGTTGATGTTCTTTTTTCCGGATACTGCTTGATGAAAAGGAGTCATGACAACCTCCTCGCGGACCATCCCGAGCATGACACCCTGTGCTCCGTTGAGCAGTGCATAAACCGCTTCATAACCCAGGGTGCCGGCCAATACCCGGTCGACGGCGGAGGGGGCGCCTCCCCGCTGGATATGCCCCAGGATAGAAACACGGGTATCGTAATGGGGAGCCACTTTTCTCAGCTTTCCGGCGATCTCTTCAGCTCCACCCTCTTCGTCTCCTTCAGCAACGATGATGATGCCGGAGGACTTGCTTTGCCGCCAGTCATGATCCAGAAGTCGTGAGATGTTCTCAATATATGTTGGCGTTTCCGGAACCAGGATGAACTCTGCTCCTGCTGCCAGGCCACTTTGCAGAGCGATAAAGCCGGTATCCCTTCCCATCACCTCGATAAAAAACAGGCGATCACAGGAAGTGGCGGTATCTCTTATTTTATCTACAGCATCCAGAATGGTATTGAGTGCGGTATCGAACCCAATCGTTCGGTCTGTTCCAAACAAGTCATTATCAATGGTTCCCGGCAGGCCAACGATGGGGAAGTCATAGTCATTGATAAAATCAATTGCACCACGAAACGTTCCGTTCCCGCCGATCACCACCAGGGCATCAATGCCTTGTTCCAATAAAGCTGCATAGGCTTTCTGTCTTCCTTCAGGTTTTCGGAAAGCCTCGCTCCTGGCTGTCTTTAGAATTGTGCCTCCCCGATGAATGATGTTGGACACCGATTGGGGCCCCAGGGAAATGAAGTCCTTGTTGATGAGCCCGTCGTATCCTCTGATAATCCCTGAAATTTCGAGATTTTCGAAAATGGCGGTCCTGACAACTGCGCGGATGGCGGCATTCATCCCGGGAGAATCCCCGCCTGAAGTCAGCAGACCGATGTGTCTGATTTTCTTAACATTCATAATTAAAGTCAGGTTGTGCTTTAAGCATACGAAGTTACGAAGAGAATGAAAACGGCCTGACCCTGGTGGGGAGAATTATTCCATCTCTACCTGCTTTTTACGCTTTTTACTTCCCTGGTACAGGTCAAACCTGGAAAACCTGCATTCAATGGGGCCGTTGAAAAGGGTGATCTTTCTGGAGGGGTGAAGACCGATCATTTTATCGGCTTGTTTATAGGGACTGATGATCCATGTTTCGTATCCCTGGAATTTACTTTTCAGGTCATCTCCCATTTTTCTGAAAAATGCCTGAATATCCGCTACCGGCAGCCGTTGATCATAGGGGGGATTCAGGATCAATAATCCCGGTTTGGCCGGTGGTTGAAGATCGTGAAAATTACGCTGATCGAGGATTATTTCAGCGAAAAAACCTGCAGATTGAAGGTTTCTTTCGGCCTGTGAGATGGCTTTAGCTGAAATATCGAATCCCCTTATCAGGTCCCCGGGGAGCGTTTGAATATGATTGTTTGCTTCCATTCTGACCTTATCCCATAATCCCCGGTCGAAATCACTCCAGTTCATGAAGGCATAATCATTTCTGAAAAATCCTGCCGGTGTATTGGTTGCGATCAGGGCAGCTTCTGTCAGGATGGTTCCGCTGCCACACATCGGGTCAATCAGCGGTTTTTGCTGATCCCATCCGGTGAGGAGGATCATGCCGGCCGCCAGGCATTCATTCAATGGCGCTTCACCGCTTCTTCTCCGGTATCCCCGTTTATGCAGGGATTCCCCGGAACTATCCAGCGACACCGTGCACCGGTTCTTCCGGATGTGAACATCGATGGGAAAGTTGGGATTCTCTGTGGCCACAGAAGGGCGCACACCGGTGGTTTCCCTGAACCGGTCGACAATGGCATCCTTGGCCAGATGGGAAACAAAAAGGGAATGTGAAAAAATGCTGTCGTGGATATTTGATGCTATCGAAAAGGTCTGCGAAGCAGAAAAATGATTTTCCCAATGAATATTTTTGATGCGGAGATAAAAATCCTCCTGATCCCTGAAAGTAAAGGTACGCAACGGCTTCAATATCCTGAGCGCTGTGCGGCACAGATAGTTGGCCTTATACAGACTTTCTTGTGTGCCTGAGAAAGCCACAGATCGCCCTCCCGGAACAATGTCGCTTACCTGAATGGCCTTCAATTCTGTAGCCAGAATCTCTTCCAGTCCGGCAAGCGTTTTCGCAATGTATGATTTCAACATCCTTATAAAAGCTAAATCAATACGGATTGATCATCACATCAATAGATATCGGCTTTCATTATTCATATGATGGTATCCAATCAATGATCCTGCGAAGATATGGATTGTAAAGAACTCCGAAAAGTTGTTCACTTACTCCGGCATGATTCCATTCATCTCTTTTATTGTTTATTTGTACATTCGTATCCGTTAAAAAAAACCGATTTGTGATGCAGAGATCCCTACTTCTTGCTGTTTTGATTGGATTAATGCTCTGTCCTTCGCTGAAAAGCCTGGGTCAATCCTATCTTGTGAGCGGAAAAGTCTATGACAGTCAAACAAAGGAGCCGTTGCCGTTCGTCAACATCGTGATCAATCCCACCACCAGCCCCAGAAAGAAAATGTTCGGCGGGACGACGGACATGGACGGCAAGTTTCGCTTTTCCTATCCGGAACCCATCGTTTCGCTGCAATTCAGCTATGTCGGTTACCATAGCCAGGTGATCCCGATACCCAAACAAAAAGAAAACATTCAGGTTAAACTTCAACGGACTGAGCTGGAACTGGCTGAAGTGGTTATCTACCCGACCGAAAATCCAGCCCACCGGATCATCCGGAATGTTGTGAAAAACCGGGATGTTAACGACCCGGAGAAACTTTCATCTTTCCAGTACCTCTCTTATGATAAGGTGGTTTTCACCCTCGATACCAGCAAGAATACCCTGTCGGATTCCGTGGTAAGGATGTCGAACACCAAAGTCGGAGTGCAGTTTACGATGTCAGATTCGATCCAACCCCAACAGGTGGATGACTCGCTTCAGAAGTTCCTGGAAAAACAACATCTGTTCATCATGGAAAATGTGGTAGAACGGAAATTCAAATACCCCGACAAGAATTTCAATAATGTGCTTGCCAGCAAAATCTCAGGTTTGAAAGATCCGTTGTTTGTCTTTCTCACCACCCAAATTCAATCCTTTTCATTTTACAAAGAGTTCATCAAGATATACACCAAGAGCTACGTCAATCCGATCAGTCCGGGGAGCACCGGCAAATATCTGTTTGTGATCCGCGATACGACTTTCCAGGGTAATGACACCTTGTTCACGATCTCCTTCCGGCCGCGGAAAAACACCAACTTTGAAGGATTGAAAGGGGTGCTGACGATCCATACCGATAAATGGGCCATCCAGAATGTGATTGCCGAACCGGCAGATGATCAGGGGGGTATCGGTGTCACCATCCAACAGATGTACGAAAAGGTAGATAGTTTGTACTGGTTTCCTGTCCAACTCAACACCGAAGTATCTTTCAAAGGGATCAAGGTGGGGAATTTTTATCCGCTGGGTAGCGGAAAGAGCTACATTCGAAACATCCTCATCAATCCGGAGCTCAGGGGGAAGGAGTTCAACCATTACGAAGTCGAACTTGCCCCGGATGCCGGGAACAGGAATCAGACATACTGGAACCAGTTCCGGGTCGACAGTTTGACACTGAAAGACCAGAAAACGTATCAGGTGATCGACAGTCTTGGAAAGGAAGCGAATTTCGACCGGATGGTCAAGACTTTCCAAACCCTGATGAGCGGAAGGATTCCCTATAAATTCATCGACTTTGAGTTGAATCGTATCCTGGGGTATAACCAATACGAAGGTCTCCGGCTGGGTCTGGGCATCCAGACCAACGCCCACCTGTCGAAGGTGGTGACTGTGGGTGGTTACGGTGCCTATGCTTTCAAGGACCACAGATGGAAATACGGTGGAAATGCAGGCTTCCTTCTCCATCGCCGCAATGAGCTGATGCTGAAGGTGAATTATTTCAATGATGTCATGGAAAGTGGTTGCATCCGGTTCTTTGATGACAATCCTTCCCTGCTTTTGGGAGACTACAGGGGATTGCTGTACCGGAAGATGGACCAGGCCGAGTTCATGGGTGGATCGATCGGATTCCGTACCCGGAAATACCTGTTGGTGAACCTGGCTATGAGCCGGACATTCAAGAAAACCTATGATCCGGATTACAGCATCCAAAAAGGGAATATCACGATCCTCCGGGATGAGTTCATCTTCACCGAGCTATCCCTGGGCATGAAATGGGCATACAAGGAAAAGTTCATCGAAACAGGAACAAACCGTTATTCGCTTGGAACCAACTACCCTATTGTCTGGATTCAATATACGCGCGGAATAAAAGACCTGTTCAAGGGTGACTTTGACTACAACCGGATAGACCTGAAGGTGAGAAAGACCTTTGCGATCAGGTACCTTGGCAACCTCTCCATGCAACTCCATGCCGGATATGTTGATGCTTACCTGCCCTGGTCCAATCTTTTCAACGGGATCGGCAGCTACCGGCTGTTTACCCTGTTTGCTCCGAACAGCTTTGCCACCCTGCGGATGAATGAATTCGTGATGAATAAGTATGCTTCGTTGTTCATCACTCATGATTTCGGGAAGTTGCTCTGGAAAGGGAAGAAATTCTCCCCTGAGTTTGCCATTGCCACCAATGTGGGCATCGGTGCGCTGGACAGGGAAGAGGACTATCGCCGCACCATCAACCTGGAGACCATGGAAAAGGGTTATTTCGAGTCGGGGTTACAGATCAACAACCTGTTGAATCTACAGATATATAATCTCGGAGCAGCCGTCTATTACCGATGGGGACCCTATGCTTTCCCGCATGAGGGAGAGAACTTTAGTTACCGCATCACACTATTTGTTCCATTTTAACAGATAGAAATCATGAAAGAATTCATCAAACGGCATGAGTTGTTTTTCTTCATCCTGGGGGTGGTTGTCATCTGCCTGATCTTCTGGTATTTTTCGTTGGTCATCGGGTATATCTTTTTATCGGCAATCATTGCGATCATCGGCCGGCCCCTGGTGGAGGTACTCGACCGGGTGAAAATAGGCCGGTTTCACCTCCCACACGTGCTGAATGTCACGGTTACCCTGCTACTGATACTTGCATTATGTGTGGGATTTTTGGCAATCTCAATCCCCTTGATCGTCCAGGAGGTTACACTTATCTCGCAAATCGACATCACAGCCATCCTGGAACACTATCAGGAGTACATTGATGCAGGCCAAAGCCTGATGGCACAGACCGGCATCCTGGAGCCCAACCAATCACTCGAGGCCTTCATTGAGCAAAAAGTGGAATCGCTGATCAGCCTGGCCACTTTTTCCACCCTCATCTCCAATGCACTGAAATTCACCGGTGAGTTCCTCTTTGGGCTTTTTACCGTCGTCTTCCTGGCCTTCTATTTCCTGGCCGATAAAAAATTGTTGCCCGGGGCCATCCTCGGGATGGTGCCTGAGAAGTACCAGGAACAGACTAAAAACGTCTTGCGGGAAAGCAAGGTGCTATTATCCCGCTATTTCATCGGATTGGTTCTCGATGTGCTTTTCATGATGGTAGGATATACCATTGGCCTGATGATCATAGGGGTGAAAAGCGCCATTGTGATCGCCATTTTCGGTGGCGTGATACACATCATCCCCTACCTTGGCCCATGGATCGCGGCTTTTGTCGGCGTGATCCTTGGCACGACCACCGCCTTGAGCACCGGCAGCTACGACATTGTCCTTCCGATTGCCCTCAATATCATCCTCGTCTTTGTCATTGTGGTTTTGATCGAGAACCTCATCATCCAACCGCTGATCTTCGGCAAAAGCGTTCGCGCCCATCCCATTGAAATCTATCTGGTGATCGTTCTGGCCGGCATCATGGGAGGGATCATCGGCATGATCATCGCCGTGCCGGTATATACGCTGTTGCGGATCATCGCCAAGGAGTTTTTCAGCCGGTTTCGGGTCGTTCAACGTATCACAGGACGGCTCTAAACGCTCGATACGCTTGAGTTATCCGACAAAAGATCAACGAATGATAAACTCAAATCGAACTTCAAAAATCGTTGATCAATATTCGAGTACTCAAGAAACCCTGTGATTATATCCTCTCCAGCACCGTCCGGATAATCCCTTCCATCGGTTTTTTATGACTTTTGCTGAAGGTGTTGTTCACCCGGTTGGCGATCACCAGGCAGACGGTCAGCATGTTGTGTCCGAGGATCTTGCCGAGGGCATAAAGCGAAGAGGTTTCCATCTCGAAGTTGACGATGCGGAGCCCATGAAAAGCGAATTGCTCCACCCTTTTATTTCCTTCGGGGAAAGCCAGTGGGATGCGCAACACCCGTCCCTGCGGCCCATAAAAGCCCGGGGCGGTGATCGTCATGCCCGTGGTCATCCCTTTGCCGATACGCTTAAGCAAGGCGGAAGAACCCTTCACCACATAAGGTTTTGGGAACTCCTTGTGCCAGCCGGTCTGACGGATGAACGCTTGCAGGATCTCCTTTTCATTGACTTTCCCGGAAGGCTGATAAAAATATAGGAGTCCATCGAGACCGAGCCCATATTCGGCAGCAACATAGGAATCCACGGGAATAGCGGGTTGGATGGCGCCGGTGGTTCCAATCCGGATAATATTCAGGGCTGTGTGCCGGGTTTTGACAGCTCGCTGCTCCAGGTCGATGTTCACCAGGGCATCGAGTTCATTGATCACAATGTCGATATTATCGGTCCCGATGCCGGTGGAAAGTACGGAGAGTCTCTTTTTCCCGATGAAGCCGGTATGGGTGATGAATTCCCGGTTGCTGATTTTTACCTCGATGCGGTCAAAGTATTTGGATATCTCTTTCACCCGGCCGGGATCGCCGACCACGATGATGTCCTGGGCCAGATGCTCAGGTCTCAGTTTCAGGTGATAGATGCTTCCGTCACGGTTCAGGATCAGTTCCGATGGGGGTATGGGGTGCTTTGCCATGTGCTCGAATATTGGTTATTTTGCCGAAACATTTGCAAAGATATGATAAGTTCAAGTTCAAGCTCCAGTTCCAGTTCAAGATAACAAACTCATGTCCTTGAACTTGTCCTTGTCCTTGAACTTGTCCTTGAACTTGAACTTGTCCTTGAACTTGAACAGAATTACGGAATGAAAGTAGAAATTATCAATATTGGTGATGAGTTGCTGATCGGGCAGGTGGTGAATACCAATGCGGCCTGGATGGCGGAGCAGTTGGTATTGGCCGGGATTAGCGTTGACCGGATCACGGTGGTTGCGGATCAGGAAGAAGCGATCCTGGATGCTCTCCGGGAGGCTGAACCAAGAAGTGATGTGGTACTTGTCACCGGGGGATTGGGTCCCACGCCGGATGACTCGACCAAGGGGATTCTATGCAGGTATTTTAACACGAAGTTGGTCTTCCATGAAGATACTTTCCGACATATCCGGGAGATGTTCCCTGCCAGCCGGTACAGGATTACAAAGAACGACCGGGAACAGGCAATGATCCCTGAGATCTGTGAGCCGCTCAGAAATTTCCATGGCACGGCACCGGGCATGTGGTTTGAACGAAACGGCAAGATCATGGTTTTCATGCCTGGTGTACCTTTTGAGTTAAAACCCTTGATGAGCGACTTTGTGATTCCCAGGTTGAAGGGGAGAACAACAGAGGTGATCCTGAACAAAACCGTGCTCACACAGGGCGTCGGTGAGTCGTATATTGCAGACCGGATAGCCGCCTGGGAAAAGAATTTGCCGGCCGCATTCAAGCTGGCTTATCTACCGCAACCCGGAATCGTTCGATTGCGACTGACAGCCAGGGGAAATGACCGAAATGTTCTGCAGTCTCAAATGGATGAAGCCATTAAAACCTTGCAACAGGTCATCCCGGAATGGATTTTCGGATATGATGATGACACCCTCGAAGCAATCCTTGCTGACCTTTTAACCCGGCAACATCTCACCCTTTCAACCGCTGAAAGTTGCACGGGTGGATACATTGCCCATCTCATCACTTCCGTGCCGGGGAGTTCACGTTATTACAAAGGCTCTGTCGTAGCCTATGCCAACGAGATCAAGGAGATGTATCTGGGGGTGACCCATGAGGATCTGATCACCCATGGTGCGGTGAGTGAACAGGTGGTATGCCAGATGGCGCTGGGTGTGAAAGCAAGGTTTCAAACCGAGTATGCCGTTGCCACCACAGGCATTGCCGGCCCGGATGGAGGTTCGCCTGAAAAGCCGGTAGGATTAACCTGGATTGCAGTCGCCGGCCCTGACGGTGTTATCGCCTCCCACTTCCGGTTTGGCGAACACCGGGAGCGCAATATCCGCAGAACCGCTTTAACGGCAATGAATATGTTGCGGAAGACCTTAGTCAGGGTAGTGTAAACTGATAACCTCCCCCCCAGCTTTTCCAATGACCTCACCCCCCGTCCCCCTCCAGGATTTGCCAATGACCTCACCCCCCCGTCCCACACTTTACAGTTTGCCATCTTTCACCTCTCTCTCAGCACCTATGAAGTCTTACCTGGCATTTCCTACAGGAAAATTCGAAGTAAGAGAAGATAAGATGTGAGATTTGACGCGCGAAATGGTGAACTGTAAGATTGGAAGTAAAGTCAACCCGCACTTTACAGACCGCATTACTTCGTGTACTTTGCGCAGAACTTTGCGTCCTTAGTGGTTAAAGAGAGGTTTTCCTAACCGCAAAAACCGTCAAGTCTTGCGCGGAGGACCCAAAGGGAAAGAAAACTTTTGACTTATTCAATAACTTGTTTAGATTTGCAACGGCAATTGCATTTTCATATCCCATGTCCTGGCAAAGTGATAACCGGATGCTCTTCCCTTATAGGGGTATTTCTGTACCCTATCGGTGGTGTCAGGTTGTTTTGCATCTTTTATCCGGCATATTCATGTTTTCCGTTATCTTCTTCAAAGTACGAAGCCAGAAGCCCGAAGTACGAATGAAAGTACGAGGTACGAAGTACGATTTAAAGGACGAACAACCAATAACTTAATAACCCAATAACTTAATAACCCAATAACCTAATAACCAAATAACTAACCCCATGAAAAAACTAATTGCAACTTTAACCCTGGGGGCGCTTTTCAGCGTTCCTGCCTTCACCCAAATGGGCATCGGAACGACGGCGCCGGACGGATCGGCCATGCTCGATGTGGTGAGCAATGCCAAAGGCTTGTTAGCGCCACGGATGACTACGGCACAACGAACTGCAATCTCAGCCCCGGCAGACGGACTGCTGGTATATGACACCGACACCCATTCGTTCTGGTTCTATAAATCCAGCGCCTGGAGCGAGTTCCTGGGTAATTCCACAGGTTGGTCGCTTACCGGCAATGCCCTCACCGGCACCGAGTTCCTGGGATCAACCAACAGCCAACCGGTGAAGTTTTACTCCAACAATACCGAGCGGATGAGAATTGCAGAGGATGGAAAAGTTGGCATTGGAACAACCAACCCAACGTCTGGTTTATCTTTTGACAAAACCTGGAATACCCTGCTTGCAAATAATGAAATCATTGGTATTTACTCAAAAACTACCATTGATCCCTCTGTCGACTACAATGTTGATTATAATTTTATCTATGCCAATACCCTTGATGTAACCATTCCCGGCACGGTTACAAAGGATCTGTCACGGTTATACATTCGAGCCAACAGGATTACTGCTTCCTATAGTGGAACAGGCACATTACCTGAACTTCATGGAGAAGATATCAATGTGACAGGTACATCTAAAGTTACCCGACAGTATGGATTATCAGTCAATACAACAAGCACGGATGTTTCTGGTACCAATACAAACCTTTGGGGTATCACCAGTAGTGCAAATGTAAGCGGATCGGGATTGACCGTCACTGATGCTACTGCAATATCAGCTTCAGCTGGTTTTATCTCTGCTACAGGTGGTAGTATTTCTAATGCGTATGCATTGAAAGCATCAACCGGAGTAAGACCATCAGGGACATCAATTACCAATGCGTATGGTCTTTATGTTTATAATGGTAACAGTTATGGAAACAACGGAACCATAACAAATCAGTATGGTTTGTACATTGCTGATTAAACATTAGGGACATCTAAAAAGTTTAACATCTTTTCAGCGGGAACCAATGGGATTAACTACTTTGGCGGAAATGTCGGGATAGGAATTTCAGGACCTTCCAATCTGTTACATGTCTCAGCTTCTTCCAACCCCCTCCGCCTCGAAGGGCTGCAAACCTCCACCCAGAGCGATGTGCTGGTGGTGGATAGCGATGGGGTGGTAACCAAGCGCAGCGGAGGTTTTGGAACTGACTGGCTGCTCGCAGGGAATGCTTTGACAGGGTCAGAATTTCTGGGTTCAACCAATAATCAGCCGGTTAAATTCTTTACATATAATGCGGAAAGGATGAGGATCAATGAGGATGGGAATGTCGGGATTGGTATAACCAATCCTGTCTATAAGCTGTCAATCAAGGGTTCAGCAAGCAATCCGCTTGCATATATTGAGAACACCTCAAATTCAGGAAGGTGCTTAAGTATCCAATCTGCAACAATAAATAGTGATGTGTCAATTTTTGATATAACCAATGGCAGTTCAACAATTTTCAGAGTTTCCGGATTTGGAAATACCTTTATTGGACCAAATGCACCAGCGACTGCTGTTTACACTCTTGAAGTTAATGGGGATTTTGGATATCGTCAGTCTGGCTTTACTGCCGCCAATGGCAATAATAATGATATAAATATTGGTAAATATAGTTTTATAAGGATTTCAGGTCCAACCGGATCCTTTGCTATTACAGGTATTTCTGGAGGACAAAATGGAAAAGTGGTTACATTATATAATTCAACTTCCCAGAACATGACGATTGTGAACCACAGTATTTCAAGTACGACCACATCAAGGATCATTACCCTTACAGGAGGAGATATTGCTACAATCGGTGAAGGAACGGTTACTTTACAATATAGTAGTTCAGAAACCCGTTGGATAGTTATTGCGGTACGTGATTAATGGTATTTTTTCTATCTTACACGGGAAAAAAAGTTACTCGGAAAACCTATCCAATAGAAGGGATCCCTTCCCTTATTTCCGAGAGACTTGTTTCCGAAAGAACCATTAAAAAGGAAATGCAATAAGTATGGGATTTGAAAACACCCTCAATGGGATCCAGGTTTTGTGTCCCAGTAAAAGTTGAACCTCAAATATGGCTGATCGCTTAAATTTTCACAATTGCAATGCTTTGGAGATTTTTTCAATGCATGATTGGGTTTATTCGGGATTCATTGCACAGGAAGTGAACAAGCTGCTTAAGAAATGAATTTTAATTTCAGCGGATTGTCAATCCCGGAAGGTCCAACGGATTATTATCTCGTTATGGTGAATTTGTGGTTCCTATTGTGAAGGCTATCCAGGAACAAGAGAATCAAATTGAATCTCTCAAAGCCTACTATTAGAAGCAAATTGAAAAATTAAAACACGAGATCGAATAGCTTAAAAGGCAGGACTTTTAAACTACTTCCCGGTTCATTGCAAGTACTCCTCCCGACCTTTTTCAAGGACCCCTCCCTTAATCCCTCCCCTTGGTTCCTGCGAAAGCAGGAATCCGGGAGGGGAAGGGGTGGGGTTGTTGCTGTTTGGGTGGGGTCCTTGCAATGTCCTCCCAGGCTACCCTTTATACACATCATTATCCCGGTAGAGATCAACCCGCACTTTACAGTTCGCCATCTTTCACCTCTCTCTCAGCACCTATGAAGTCT
>Ga0194127_10000251_pt1 | contig 87981 bp, 86 predicted proteins | sample TA2KigC100mmetaG_FD_148624 | JGI IMG/M metagenome (GOLD analysis project Ga0194127, IMG submission 148624) | Freshwater microbial communities from Lake Tanganyika, Tanzania - TA2015036 Kigoma Deep Cast 100m | ecosystem: Environmental > Aquatic > Freshwater > Lake | place: Tanzania: Lake... | reverse complement strand
TGCGAAGCGGGATCCACCCGACAAAGAAAAGTGGTCGTCCCGTTGCGAAGCGGGATCCACCCGACAAAGAAAAGTGGTCGTCCCGCTGCGAAGCGGGATCCACCCGACGAAAAACAAAAGACTCCTGATTTATCAGGGGTCTTTTATATTTTTGATGCGAATTAGTCATTCGGGATGTAGCGCAGCCCGGTAGCGCACTTCGTTCGGGACGAAGGGGTCGCTGGTTCGAATCCAGTCATCCCGACTAACTTTCAAAGCCTGTTCTTACAGGCTTTTATGTTTTTTTCAACTCCAAAACAAGCCTTATCTTCGCCCCTTAATGAAAATACTCATTAAGCAGGCCCGCATCGTTGACCCTCACTCCCCTTTCAACGGACAAATCGCTGATATTTTTATTGAGAACGGAATCATTACCCAGGTTGGTAATAAGATAACCGCCAAAGCCGACCAGGAAATAAAATTAGACGGTCTTCATGTCTCTCCGGGATGGGTGGATGTATTTGCCAACTTCGCCGACCCGGGCTATGAATACAAGGAAACACTGGAAACAGGCGCTGCCGCTGCCGCTGCAGGCGGATATACGGATGTGCTGGTCATTCCGAATACCAATCCTGTCATTCACAACAAATCTGGCGTTGAATACATAGCACAGAAGAGCAAGCCGCTGCCGGTCAATATCCATCCCATCGGGGCCATTACCAAAAACACCGAAGGAAAAGAACTGGCTGAAATGTATGATATGAAAGCCAGCGGCGCTGTGGCTTTTGGCGACGGCATCAACTGTGTGCAGTCCGCCGGCCTGCTGGTTAAAGCCCTGCAGTATGTAAAAGCTTTTGACGGTGTCCTGATACAAATGCCCGATGATAAAAGCATCAATCCTCACGGGCTGATGAACGAAGGCATTGTTTCCACGCAACTGGGGCTGCCCGGAAAACCTGCCATGGCAGAAGAGCTTATCGTGGCAAGGGATATCAAACTGGCCCACTATGCAGATTCAAAAATTCATTTTACAGGAGTAAGCAGCAAACAATCACTGGAATATATTAAAAGAGGAAAAGAAGGCGGCGCTGCGGTCAGTTGTTCTGTCACTCCTTACCATCTTTTCTTCTTTGATGAAGACATGACGGAATACGATACCAATCTCAAAGTAAATCCGCCCTTAAGAAATAAAGAAGACCGGTCGGCTTTGCAACAAGCCATCAGCAATGGTACAGTTGATTGCATCGCCACCCATCACCTTCCCCATGAATACGACAGCAAAGTATTGGAATTTGAATATGCCAAATTCGGAATGATTGGGCTGGAAACCGCTTATGCAGTATTGAGAACAATCATGCCTGCCATTTCAAATGAAAAATGGGTTGAACTTTTGTCTGTCAATCCCAGAAAATTATTCGGACTGGAAACTATCACTATAAAGGAAGGCAGTAAAGCCTCCCTCACATTGTTTGCCCCCGAAAAGAAGTGGAAGGTTGATGAGAAGGATATAAAATCAAAATCCCGCAACTCTCCTTTCCCCGGTAAAGAACTGACGGGAAAACCCCTTGGCATCATCAACGGAGAAAAAATCATTCTACCATAACCTTATTACTTATGCAAATCCGGCTTCATGCTGCGTTGAAAGGTGCTATTACTGCTATACTGATGATTGGTATTGCCCTTGCCGTTTATTATTCCGGCCAGCCAGCTAATTCCCCTTTTCAATACCTCATTTATGCTGTCTATGCGCTTGGCATAATCTGGACACTTTTAGCCTATCGCCGGTCGGCTTCATTCACCGGGAAATTTCCTGACCTGTTTAGCCAGGGCTTTCGTTGTTTTATCGTTGTTACGCTGATGATGGTCATGTTCACACTTGCATTTACAAAAATGCACCCTGAGTTTGCCGAAGAAGCAGCAACAATGTATAAAGAGCAGCAACTGAAAGAAAAGAATAAACTGCCTGCAGATATTGAGGCTGATGCTGACAAGTATAAAAAAAGCTATACTACCGTTATTGTTTACGGGGCAATTATCGGATATTTGATCATTGGCGCAGGCGTAACTGCGGCAGCATCCGGGCTTTTAATGCGGAGAAATAATTCATGAACCTGTCCATCGTCATACCACTTATTGATGAAGCCGAATCACTGCCGGAACTGACGGCATGGATCGAAACAGTCATGAACGAAAATCATTATAGCTATGAGGTCATTTTTGTGGATGATGGCAGCAGTGATAACTCCTGGGAAGTGATAGAAGGGCTGCGGGAAAAAAATTCCAATATCAAAGGCATCAAATTCCAGCGCAACTATGGCAAATCTGCCGGGCTGAACGAAGCTTTCCGTGCAGCCAGCGGCGATGTGGTGATAACGATGGATGCCGACCTGCAGGACAGCCCCGATGAAATACCTGAACTGAACCGGATGATTACTGAGGAAGGTTATGACATGGTAAGCGGCTGGAAGAAGAAACGCTACGATAATACTTTTACCAAAAACATTCCTTCCAAATTCTTTAATGCGGTTACCAGAAGTGTATCCGGCATTAAGCTGCATGACTTTAACTGCGGGCTAAAAGCTTATAAGAACAGGACAGTAAAAGGTATTGAAGTATATGGCGAAATGCACCGGTACATACCTGTACTGGCCAAATGGGCCGGGTTTAAAAAAATTGGCGAGAAAGTGGTAGAGCACCGTGCCCGGAAATATGGCAAGTCAAAATTCGGCTGGCGCAGGTTTGTGAACGGCTTTCTCGATTTGCTTTCCATTTCTTTCGTTGGCAAGTTCTCCAAACGGCCCATGCACTTTTTTGGATTATGGGGAACATTGTTTTTCCTGGTGGGACTTGGCATCTCATTATATCTTGTCATTTCAAAGATCATAGACAGCAGTTTTGCATTGACCAACAGGCCCGGATTTTATCTTGCACTCACTTCACTCATTATCGGTATGCAATTGTTCCTTGCCGGTTTTATCGGCGAGCTTATCTCCCGCAACTCTGCTGCCCGCAATAGTTACCTGGTTGAAAAGAAAACCGGTTTATAATGGCAAAAATTGTCATCATAGGGCCCGGGCATCCGTTGCGGGGTGGATTGGCTACATTCAACCAGCGTTTAGCGAAACAATTCATTGATGAGAGACATGATTGTTCCATTTACTCTTTCTCACTTCAGTATCCTTCTTTTCTTTTTCCGGGCAAAACACAATACAGCGATAAACCGGCGCCGGAGAACCTGGTTATTCATCCTGTAATCAACTCTGTCAATCCATTTAACTGGATGAAAATTGGCCGGCGATTGAAAAAGCAAAAGCCGGACATTATCATTGTACGTTTCTGGCTTCCCTTTATGGGCCCGGCGCTGGGTACAATACTGAGAAAAGTGCGGAAAAACAAACACACAAAGATTATCTGTATTGCCGATAATGTGATACCACATGAGAAAAGGTTTGGTGACAGGCCATTCACCAGATATTTTTTGAAAAGCTGTGATGCCTTTATCACCATGAGTGAAAAGGTAATGGGTGACCTCAGGATATTCCAGAAAACAAAACCCGCCAAACTGGTATCGCATCCTCTGTATGATAATTTTGGAGCGATCATTTCAAAATCGGAAGCAAGAAAACATCTTGGCCTGCCAGAAAATGAAAAGATTGTTTTATTCTTCGGATTTATCCGCAGATACAAAGGACTTGACCTGCTCCTTGAGGCAATGGCAGATGACCGGATAAAACAAGCTGAAATAAAATTGTTGGTCGCAGGTGAATTCTATGAAGATGCAAAACAATACCATGAACTGGTTGATAAGCTTGGGATAAAAGAACAACTGATATTAAAAACTGATTTCATTCCTGACAATGAAGTGAAATATTATCTCTGTGCTGCTGATGCAGTGATACAGCCCTACCGGAATGCCACGCAAAGCGGTGTAACCCCTCTTGCTTACCATTTTGAAAAACCGATAATGGTAACCAATGTCGGTGGTCTTCCTTCCATGGTGCCTAATGAAAAGGCCGGCCTTGTTGTGGAACCTGACCCAGCAGCGATAGCTGAAGGTATTCTGCGCTTTTACCAATTAGGAGAAGACTATTTTATTCCGCATCTTCGCAATGAGAAACAGAAATTTAGCTGGGCTAATATGGTGAACAGCATTTCTCAGTTAGCTAATGATATACAGAAGTAAAGCCCCCTTGCGCATAGGCCTGGCCGGCGGTGGCACAGATGTAAGTCCTTACAGCGACCTGTACGGTGGCGCCATTCTGAATGCCACGGTTTCCCTGTATGCAAATGCCACCATTGAGCCGCTTGATAAAAATGAAATTATACTCGAAGCCATTGACCGGAACGAACAGGAAAAATTTGGCTGGGCCCCCGAACTCCCTGTCCACAACAGGCTGGATCTGCTGAAAGGTGTTTACAACCGCATCCGGAAAGATTACGGGATAAAAGAACAGGGCTTCCGTCTTTCCACCTGGGTGGATGCACCTGCCGGTTCAGGACTCGGTACTTCCTCCACTCTCGTGGTGGCTATTATCGGCGCCTTTGCCGAATTGCTGCGCCTGCCGCTGGGCGAATACGATATGGCCCACTATGCCTATGAAATAGAAAGAAAAGACCTGGGGCTCGCCGGCGGCAAACAGGACCAGTATGCAGCTACTTTCGGCGGCGTGAACTTTATGGAGTTTTACGGGGATGATAAAGTAATTGTAAATCCCCTACGGGTAAAACAGCAGCACCTGTTTGAACTGGAGAATAATTTGTTACTCTATTATACATCCATCAGCCGTGAGTCGGCAGAGATCATCAAAAAGCAAAGTAAAAATGTTACCGACAATAAAGAAAAATCCATTGAAGCCATGCACCAGCTTAAAGAGCAGGCACGGATGATGAAGGAAGCATTGTTGAAGGGAAGACTGCATGAAATTGGCGAGATACTCGACTTCGGGTTTCAGCAAAAACGGCAGATGGCCGAAGGTATCAGTAACCCCCTGATGGAAGAAATTTACGAGACCGCCAAAAAAGCCGGGGCTACCGGCGGAAAGATATCCGGCGCCGGAGGCGGTGGCTTTATGATATTTTACTGCCCGGTAAACACAAAATACAAAGTGATAAAAAGTTTGGAGAACTTTGGCGGACAAGTAAGGAACTATCAGTTTGTGGAGCATGGGCTGATGACTTGGACGATATAGTTATTCGTTTATCAGTTAATGGGTTAATATGGAAAAAATCAGGCAAATAATTCAGGCGTCAATAGAAACAAAGGAAAAAATTTTGAAAGATGCCGGTTTAATCAATATCATTGACAAAGTGGTTGACATAATTACGGCTGCCTTTAAAAACGGGAACCGGGTTTATTTCTGCGGAAATGGTGGCAGTGCAGCCGATGCGCAACACCTGGCAGCTGAATTTTCCGGACGGTTCTATACGGACCGTAAGGCTTTGCCTGCTGAAGCTCTTCACTGCAATACATCTTACTTAACCGCTGTGGCAAATGACTACGGATATGATGTGGTATATTCAAGAATGATTGACGGCATCGGACAACAGGGAGATGTGCTGGTTGGACTATCCACATCGGGCAATTCAGCGAATATCATCAATGCTTTTAACGCCGCAAAAGAAAAAGGAATGATTACAATTGCTTTTACAGGTAAAAGCGGGGGCAAGATGAAAAACATGGCAGACTGTCTTATCAACGTTCCCTCCTCTGATACGCCCCGCATTCAGGAAAGCCATATCACCATCGGGCATATTATCTGCCAGTTAGTGGAAGAAAAATATTTTGCCTGACTTTGATAAAGGAAGCAATCATACTCGCAGGTGGTTTAGGAACAAGACTGAGAGAGGCCATTCCCGACCTCCCCAAATGCATGGCGCCGGTTGCCGGCCGGCCTTTCCTTTTTCATGTTATCAATTACCTGAGAAGCGAAGGCATTGAAAAATTCATTTTTTCGCTGGGCTACATGCATGAAGGGATTGAAGAATATCTCGGTGAGCAATTCTCAACGCTCAATTATCAATGTTCAATTGAAGAGGAGCCGCTGGGTACTGGCGGCGCAATTCAACTTGCCTGTCTGAAGACAACTGAAAAAGATGTGCTGGTGGCAAATGGCGATACCCTCTTTAAAGGTGATCTGCATACTGCAGCTGTATTTCACAATCACCACATGGCCGAATGTACCCTGCTGCTGAAACCCATGACCAACTTTGACAGATATGGTGTGGTAGAGATCAATAAGGAGAGCCTTGTCAGCAGTTTCAGGGAAAAACAACATTACGCTTCAGGCAATATCAATGCCGGTGTGTACCTCCTCAATGTTTCCCGGTTTCTGGATGAAGAATTGCCTTCAAAATTTTCCTTTGAAAAAGATTACCTGGAAAAATATTATAGCCAGCGGAGGGTGTATGGCCTGGTACAGGATAAATATTTTATTGATATTGGCATTCCGGAAGACTACAACCGGGCTCAAACAGAGCTGAGTAAGCCGCTCCTTGATTTGAGAACCATTGATACAAGCTGGACCATCTTTATTGACCGGGATGGTGTTATCAATCATGAAAAAAAAGAAGATTATATCCGCAATTGGCAGGAGTTTCGTTTCTTCGATGATGTAAAAGATGCTTTTCGCCGGCTCAGCAGCAAATTCGGAAAAATCATCATCGTAAGCAACCAGCGGGGCGTTGGTAAAGGGCTGATGACCGAAAAAGACCTGCGGATAATCCATGCTGCAATGCAGGCAGCTATTGAAGAGGCCGGTGGCCGGATTGATAAAATTTATTACTGCACCAGCACGGACAACAAACACCCTGACCGCAAACCTAACCCCGGTATGGCTTTTCATGCCAAAAGGGAATTTCATGATATTAATCTCTCCAAATCCATCATGATCGGCAATAAACCCGGCGATATGCTCTTTGCCCGCTATGCCGGTATGTACAGTGTATTTGTGGCCACCACCAACCCGGATGAACCCTATCCCCACCCCGATATGGACCTCCGGTTCAGTTCCCTGCCCGGTTTTGCCAATAGTTTATGACCAGCCGTAAAATTTTACAACCCTTTTGGCGTTACAGGCATCTGTAAGCCAGTAAATTTGTACTGAAGTTCAAATATCAATTGTTGAAAATCATCCTTTGTATAATAACTTTTGCTTTCTTCAGTCTTCCTGCAATCAGCCAGAAGATCAGCCAGGCCGACCTGAAAAAACTTAGGGCCAAAGAAGATACACTGAAAGAATATGCCATGTACCTGAACACCGACAGCCTTACGGAAGACCGAATGGTATCTGACAGCATATTTACAAAGACACTGGTAAGGGCGCTGCAAATCAGGAACTCCATTTACTATCCTTTTGACTCGGTGCTGGGCATTTCAAAACTGTATGCACCGGATACTTCGTTCCGTATTTTTTCCTGGAGCATCAGCTATGACGATTATTACCACCGCCAGCGGGGTGCTATTCAGTTCAAAACAGCAGATGGCTCACTGAAACTTGTTCCGCTGAGGGATGTTTCAGAGTTCACGGATAAACCGGGAGATTCGGTCCGCTACCGCGGCAACTGGATCGGCGCTGTGTATTACAATATCATCAAAACACAGCACAAAGGCAAAAACTATTATACGCTTTTTGGTTTTGACCCCAACGGCGCCCAAAGCAGCATGAAGTGGATGGAAGTGCTCACTTTTAATGAAAAGAACGAACCGGTTTTTGGAGGCCCTTTTTTTAATTACGACAAAGACAGCATCCCTAAAAAACCCAGATACAGGTTCGGCATTGAGTATAAAAAAGGCACAAGGGTACTGGTGAATTATATCCCTGAACTGGAAATGATACTGGTGGATCATCTTATCTCCGAAACCGAACAGCCCGAACTTGCCTGGACCATGGTACCGGATGGCGACCAGGAAGGTTTTAAATGGGAAAACGGAAAATGGGTGCATATTGACAAAGTCTTCACCTTTAAACTGCAGGATGGTCAGGCCCCTGTCGGCGAACCATTGCTCGATCCCAAGGGTAACCGTGATGAAAAGAAACTGCAGGAAAAAACGGATAAGAATAAATCCAAAGAAGGAAGATCTCCTGTTAATTACGATAACTAACAAAGCCTTTCTCTTTCACAACTCATTGGTTATCTTTACGGCCAATGTCTCAGATTATACATAGAATAAAACCACCCGGGAGTTTTTCGCTGGATATCAAAGAGCTATGACAATACCGTGAATTATTTTATTCTTTCACCTGGCGGGACATTAAAGTCAAATACAAACAAACTTATCTTGGTATTTTATGGGCACTGCTGCAGCCGCTGGGCCTGATGCTGATATTTACACTTCCATTTACTAAAAGCTGGAAGATTGAGACCAGCCCGGTTACCTATCCTGTTTTTGTTTTGTCCGGTTTGATACTCTGGAAACTTTTTCACTCCTCAGTATCCCATGCCGGTGAAAGTATGATACAGCATGCAGCCATTATCAAAAAAATTTACTTTCCGAGATTGATAATACCAGGCTCTGCTGTACTGGTGGCGTTCTTCGATTTTATCATTGGTTTGATAATCTTTTTGGTGTTTTGTATTATTTATAAGCAACCGCTTCACTGGCAGGCCATTCTCTTTTTCCCGGCTGGCATTTTACTGATTTTGGTTGCAGGATTCGGTGCCGGCACTTTTTTGGCTGCCTTAAATGTAAAATACCGTGATTTCCGGTACACGATTCCATTCCTGCTGCAGTTTTTATTTTTTGCATCCCAGGTCATATACCCGCTGCAGCAGGTTCAGCAAAGCTGGCTCCGGTATGTACTTTCACTAAACCCGGTGAATGCCGCAGTGGAACTTTTCAGAGCGCCCCTGAAAGAGAATAGCATGGATACAGATGTTGTGCTCATTGGCACGCTGTTGCCATTGCTTTACTGGCAACAGGCATCTATTACTTCAGAAAAACCGAGGCCTGGTTTGCCGATATTGCCTGATGCAGCCTGCCATTGAAATACGAAACCTGGGTAAACAGTACACACTGGCAGCATCAAAGCGATATGTCGCCCTGAGAGATGTAATAACTGACTCGTTCAAAAATTTAGTCAGCCAAAGAAAGAAAGCTGAAAAATTCTGGGCTTTAAAAGATATTAATCTTGATATAATGCCGGGGGAACGGGTGGGCATCATCGGCCGCAATGGCGCCGGCAAAAGCACCCTATTAAAGATAATTAGCCGGATTACGCCCCCTACAACCGGGGAGGCCATCATAAGAGGCCGTGTGGGCAGTTGGCTGAAGCAAGTGCAGCAGAAAGCGGGGCGATATAAACCGGCTGGTCGGTTTCCTGTAATGCAGCAGGATTGTTTTTTTGATCATAAAGAATATAAGCCGGGTTGGGAATATTTATCAGCAGCAGGCTTTCATCACTCATCCACCGGTTGATTCGCTGAAACACCCGCCCATGTTGCTCAAGCGGTATATGCTCCAGCACATCAAACAGTAATATCCTATCAAATAATTTATACTGCGGTTCAAAACCGAGAAAATCTGCTGTATGAAAAGTAAGGTTGGCTGCTTTTAAATGCTGTTGGGCAAACGCAATGGATTTGGGACTGATGTCCACTGACTCGATCCTGCCTGTTCTTATTTTCTTCAGCAATAAATAAGTAAGTGTACCGATACCACAGCCAATTTCCAGCACATTCGAATCAGTGCTAAGACCTGTTCTGCACAACCTTCTATACAGACCAAATATCCGGTCGTTAATTCCTTACCGCACCTGATAAGAAATAAAATTGTCGTAAAACTCAACCGAACTCATTGTGTTGTTTAATAATCTAAAAAACGTCAATCCCCAACAAAAAAAGGCATCACCCGATGCCCCTGACCTCTGAATTCCTACTTCCTGCTTCAGACCTCCTTCCTAATCATCCAGCTTCAGCACGGCAAGAAATGCCTCCTGCGGTACTTCCACACTACCGATTTGCCGCATCCGTTTCTTTCCTTCTTTCTGTTTTTCCAGCAGCTTACGTTTACGGCTGATATCGCCTCCATAACATTTGGCCGTTACATCCTTGCGCATGGCAGAGATATTTTCCCGTGCAATTACCTTGGCGCCGATGGCTGCCTGAATGGCAATCTGGAATTGCTGCCGCGGTACCAGCTCTTTCAGTTTCTCGCAGAGTTTTCTGCCAAAATCCTGGGAACGGCTGCGGTGGATCAGTGCAGATAATGCATCCACCTTATCACCATTCAGCAATATGTCCATCTTTACAATATCACTCTCCCGGTAACCGATGGGGTGATAGTCAAACGAAGCATAGCCCCGTGTCTGCGACTTCAGCTTGTCATAAAAATCAAATACAATCTCGGTCAGCGGCATCTCGAAGATCAGTTCCACCCTTGTCTGTGTCAGGTAACTCTGGTTCATCAGTATGCCCCGCTTGCCGAGGCAAAGCGTCATAATGTTGCCAATGTATTCCGGCTTGGTGATGATCTGCGCTTTGATAAAAGGTTCTTCTATCCGGTCTGTTTTTACCGGGTCGGGAAATTCTGTGGGGTTATTCACGGTTATCTTCTCCCCTGTTGTGGTATATGCAATAAAACTTACGTTGGGAACCGTGGTAATCACCGTCTGGTTAAATTCCCGCTCCAGTCTTTCCTGGATGATCTCCATGTGCAGCATGCCGAGAAAGCCGCAACGAAAACCAAAGCCAAGGGCCTGAGATGTTTCCAATTCATAGGTCAGCGATGCATCATTTAACTGCAGTTTGTCCATACAGTCACGCAGCTCTTCAAAGTCGTCTGTATTCACCGGGAAGATGCCGGCAAAAACCATGGGTTTTACTTCTTCAAAACCCTGTATCATTTGCGGGTTGGGATTGGAAGCAATGGTGATGGTGTCCCCCACTTTTACTTCTTTTGCATTTTTAATACCGGTGATGATGTAGCCAACATCGCCGCAGCCCACTTCAGGCTTTTCCGTCATCTTCAGTTTCAGTATCCCCACTTCATCGGCTCCGTATTCCTGTCCTGTTGAAACAAATTTTACCTGGTCGCCTTTTTTAATGGAGCCGTTCAGTATGCGGTAGTAAACGATGATACCCCGGAAACTGTTGAACACCGAATCAAAGATCAGCGACTGGAGCGGGGCTTCGGGGTCGCCTTTGGGTGGCGGAATCCGCTCTACTATGGCCTCCAGAATTTTGTCAACACCCACACCGGTGCGGCTGCTGGCATGAAGGATATCCTCTCTCTTACAGCCGATCAGATCCACCATCTGGTCTTCCACTTCCTCGATCATGGCACCGTCCATATCAATTTTATTGATGACGGGGATGATCTCAAGGTCATTGTCAATTGCCAGGTATAAGTTACTGATAGTCTGCGCCTGGATCCCCTGTGTGGCATCCACTAAAAGCAAGGCTCCCTCACAGGCGGCCAGCGCCCTGCTTACTTCGTAGCTAAAGTCCACATGGCCGGGGGTATCAATCAGGTTGAGTATATACTCAGTGCCATTTTTATGCTTGTAATTTATTTGAATAGCATGGCTTTTAATGGTAATGCCCTTTTCCCTTTCCAGGTCCATATCGTCCAGCACCTGGTCCATCATTTCCCGTTCGGTGATGGTATTGGTTTGCTGCAACAGCCGGTCGGCCAGGGTGCTTTTGCCATGGTCAATATGTGCGATGATGCAGAAATTGCGGATGTTCTTCATGTACGCCCTTATCCCTTAAAGGGGGAATTCATGTTGTTTTAAAAATGAGCCGCAAAGGTAGGCAATTTGGGCCGTTTTAGTGGGATTGCCGACTATGTTTATAGGATCAATCCTTGAGGAAAAAATAATCAAAGGGAAAGGCGTAAGTCAATATTATTCATTTAATACAAGGCCGTTTAATAACCTTAAGATCTCTTCTTCCGCATTTACGGCTCCTGCCGCAGGTGTTGAGACAGTTAATTGAACAACCCCGAAACTGCTCTTGGCAAAATAGCTATAACATTGAAGATTTGAACGGTTATCACCTGTTTGCCATTTTATATAATATACATTAAGTCCATTAACCGTTCGCCATTCTTCTTCCTGAATTCTCATTGACGGGTAATTTTGTTTTCGGAATAATTTGGTGTCATACACCCATTTTTCCATATCAACATCAATTTTCTCGGTTAGTACATTACAGGTATTTGCGATAAAATGGAAGCTTACTTCAGTTGGAGGTACATTGTTCATCAAATTCACTTTCCATTTTTTTGGATTATACCAAATGGAAAAATTTGTGCGGTTTGAATGCCATTCCTTTTTGTTATACGGGCTTTTTTGGAACTGCCCCCCCTACCGGCTTGCTGTATAAGTCTTCGGCCGTATCAGGAACGGAAGAACCTTTCATTACGGGTACAGGTTCTAGCTCATATTTCCATGAACCATCATCGTATAATATAATCCGCCGCCCTTCAGTTGTAATAGCTTTTCCTATTTCTTTTTTTTGTCCGAAAGAAACTATGGAAAGGAAGCAAAATATAATGCCAAAAAGTATTCTCATTTAAGTACCCCTAAGTGTTTAAAATTACGAAAACATCCTTATTCTTTCTCTTTCTCCACCTTGGTTCCTGTCGCCACGAACCATTCTTTTTACTGCATCCCGGTTCATAGAACATGAGCCGGGGCCGGAAGTTAAAAAAAATACCAACGGTAACGCATTCAAAGGAATTTTTCCCGAACTTAACAGCCCGATAGTTCAAAATCAATCCCTTCATTCTAAAACTTATGATCATGAATAAACTATTGCTGTTGTCATTCATTGCCGCCTTCTTCGCTGCTCCCGCCCTCGCACAGGAATCAAAAGACAAGGAAAAAGACAAGCAGAAAGATTATTCCGAGTGGCAGAAAAAAATAAAGGATGAACTAAAACTCACCGATGAGCAAACCGCCAAATGGGATGCCCTGAACAAGGAGTATAAAGAAAAAATAGATGCCGCTGTGCAGTCAGCCGGCGAGGATAAAGAAACCGCAAAAGCAAAGAAGATGGAACTGAAAAAAGAAAAAGAACACAAGTTCATGGAGATCCTCACCGAAGAACAGCAGATCAGGTACAAAGAAATGCTGGAACAAAAGAAAAAAGAAAGCGGCGCTGCCAAACCGGCCGGAAACTGAGACCAAATTAAATCTTTATTAAACCGGGTTGCTGCCAAAACCAACCCGGTTTTTCTTTACATACAGGTACCCTGTACGGTACAGGGGAGACTACGGCATATAAACCGGAACCTTCTGACAGTAACTTTGGAAAAACCCGAACCTCTTAAGCAGCCTTTTATTATTTCCTACCTTTACCCTGCAGGGCTGCCGTTACCAATACAAAAAAAATTAACCATTATGCGTATTGTTCAGGTTGTCTCAAAACCGGAATGCGATAATTTTCTTTCGCTGGTAAAGAAAAAGAAGCGGGAATTACGGCAAAGGAAAAGGGGTACTTTTTATCATGTAAAACCCAACCGCTGGAAGCATGTGAGCTACAGCGGTTACATTGATTTTCACAAAGCCCATAAAAATATTTCCATATTTGAAATAAAGACGAGGGCATCTGACGGAAACGACTGGCAATTGCTCCATTCTTTTCTGGGTTTTCTCGACAGACATTTTCATGACACCATGGAATCTGTTACCATTTTATACCGGGATTAGCTGCTTCATCAAAACCGGCAGCTGACCGGGCCCGGCCGGAAACATACAGAAGTAAAATAATCCTGAAAAATTAATTATATGAAACAAACCGCCTCCCGGTTATTACACCTCATCAACCATCACCTTCCGGCGCTTCAAAACATCAACGGGGAGGAATACAGCCGGAAACCTGCCCCCAACAAATGGAGCAGGAAAGAAATACTGGGACATTTAATTGATTCCGCCCAAAGCAATATCCGCCGTTTTGTAAAGGCGCAGTATGAAGAAACCCCGCTGATAACATACAACTAGGAAAAATGGGTGGCCATTAATAACTATCAGCATTGGGAAACTCCGGATATGATCAGCCTGTGGTATTTACTCAACAAGCAGATTTGCCAGATTCTCCATAATATGCCCGAAGAAATGTATCTGCGCAGCTGCATGACTGAAGAAATGCATACCCTTGAATGGCTGGCGACAGATTATGTAAAACATTTGCAGCATCACCTGCATGCTGTGCTGAAACTGGAGCCGGTAGCTTATCCGTAATTGTTTCCCTTGCCTGCATTATTTGATCAGTGCCCGCCCTTCAGTAACCACGCAGTTGGCCAGCGTCATCAGGGTTATTTGTTCAACAGGTCCCGCATTCACGGTGAAAGGCTTCTTGCTGTTACCGGTAAATATGATCTGGGTGATTTTTTTGGTGCACATCCGCTGCAGCAGCGTGGGGGGTGTGTTGCGGGAGTTCTTGAATACAAACTGAAACAGCCCCTCACAGTTCATGGTGCCCGCATTGCGGGCCGTCATTTTAGATTTGATGCCCTCAAAAAAAATATCGGCCGTGGAGTTATTGTCAAAACATTTCTCTGTTCCTTCAACCGAAAAAAGCACAATGATCTCCTTGCTGTCCGCATCAATGGTAACAGAAGCCCCGTCAAGACCAACAAAACCGCTGGACAGTTTGGTCTCCTTTGTATAAGGGTCGGTTTCCCTAATCAGTTTGCAAACCGGCGCCCCGGTGGAATCCTGTGCAGGAGCAAAAAGGGGCAACAGCAATAAAACAACCAGTAAGGGCTTCATAAATCAATCTTTAATGAGTAATGCTGCGTAATTTAAACATAAATCGTATTGGGTTGTTCCCGGCTATAGATTGAGAAATGGCGCAAACCGTTGCAGTATGTGGCACGCAACCGGGGCTTTGGCAGACCCGATTTATTGATAACTTTAATACTCCCGTGTGATAAGGCCATAATGAACCGGTATGAAACAAAAACTGATCATGGTGCTGTTGCTTGCGGTTAGCGCTGCTGCCAGGGCCGGTCATATTACCCGGGATTTTCGCCGGATTTCAGCTTTGTGGGCGGTTGTGTAAACCGGCCTACCTTTTTTACTGACCGTACTGTTTCAGTTTATGGTGTAGTAAACAGCTGGAACTGGGATTTTGGCGACCCTACCACCGTACTGGATGTATCCACCCTTCAAAACCCGACTTATCAGTATCCGCAAACCGGAACAAGAAGTGTCCGCCTTATTGTTACAGATTCAAAAGGTTGCCGGGATACTGCTGACAAATCCATCACCATAACAACAGGCCCGGCACTCAGTCTTTCATTCCGGGACACATTGATTTGCAGGAACGACAATCTTATACTTCAGGCAACAGGCAGCGGTACCTTTAGCTGGAGTCCGGCTGTAAACATTTCTGATCCAACTTCACCTTCACCGCAGGTGTTTCCGCCTGTAAGCACAACCTATTATGTAGACCTGAATGCCGGCGGATGCACCAACCGGGATTCTGTAAGGGTAAGCGTGGTTGATTTTGTTACGCTGATCGCTAACGACACTACCATTTGCAGCGGCGACCTGACGCAATTACAAATTCAATCAGACGGATTACAGTTTTCATGGACGCCGTCTGCAGAAGTGAGTGATCCTTTTGTAAAAAACCCGTTTGTAAATCCCGCAACAGTATCAGCTTTTACAGTTACTGCCGTTATAGGCGGATGTACGGAAACAAAAACTATGGTGGTAACTCCGGTGCCCTACCCCATTGCTAATGCGGGAAAAGACACAGCCATTTGTTATAACAGCGCCGCACTGTTGCAGGGCGGCAGCGATGGCAGTTCATGGGCATGGTCGGCGGCGCAATATGTAACGAATCCTGTACAACTAATAACATCCGCACAGCCGCCCAAAACCACGGCTTTTATACTTGCTGCCTATGATACAAGAGGATGCCCAAAACCAGAAGTTGATACGGTGATCATTACCGTGTTGCCCCGGTTAAAAGTAAATGCAGGTAATGATACCGCCGTGGTAAGAGGCCAGCCCCTGCAGTTAAATGCCTCCGGGGGCGTACGTTTTACCTGGTCGCCGCCTGTTAATCTGAATAATCCTGATATTGCTGATCCCATTGCTGTTTTCAATACAGCTTCAGCAGGTATGCAGTATATGGTTACCGCATTTGATTCGGCCGGCTGCAGCGCTTCAGACTGGATCATCATTAAAATATTTCAAACCGGCCCTGCGGTTTTTGTGCCCACGGCTTTTACACCCAATAGCGACGGGCTGAATGACCAACTGCGGCCCATCGGGGCAGGTATAAAGAGTATTGACTACTTCAATGTATATAACCGCTGGGGCCAGTTGGTATTCTCCACCCGCCACAACGGCCGGGGATGGGATGGCAGGGTAAACGGTATGGTGCAGCCAACAGGTACTTATGTATGGTCGGTTAGCGCTACCGACTATTTGGGCAAATCCTATTTTCAGAAAGGGGTCTTCACACTCATCCGGTAAACAAGGTGCTTGATAAGCATCAAATCTGTGCACAACTTTTTCTGTTGCTGATTCTCCTGTTAGCACAATAATTGCCGCAAAAAAAGTTCAACCCTGAGTATATGCATCCTGAATTTACCCGAGTGATTCAGTTCACCCTGCTGGTAAGGGCCGGAGGAAGGCTGAGAGAATTCAATTTTCGCAAACTGAACAATCCTGAATCAGAACAATTCAGCGCCAATGTGTGTGATGACAAGGGCGAAAGGCTGTTCTTTTACCTGCAAAAAAATGAAGGTGGCTGGAAATTGTCACTGGCCGCCCTGCCTCCCTGGATAGTACAAACTGAAAGGCAAATCAGCGAAGCCCTGCAGGAAGAACTTGTAAAGTGGTAATGCTCAGTTCATATTTTTTCTGAACCGTTTACTGATTTTTTCCAGCTGATCATTGCTGAGGCCGGTGGTTTTCTTCAACACAGTGATAAAATAATTCACTTCCCGTTCATCGGCAGGGCAACCCGTATTCATCTTGTTGCCGAGATCATCAGGCCTCATAGAATCAGCGATCAGGTTCCCATCCTTGTCAAAAATGAGCCAGAACGGAATGCCCTGCCCATCGCCTCCGTATTTGGTACGCAGAGAAGCCGCCCCGGTAGTTTCAAGGTTTTTTTTGTCGCCAAACTCATCCACCACAAAGTGGCGGATCAAAAAATTGTCGTCAAAGTATTTTTTTATGTCTTCGTCCTGCATGCTTTTATCCATGCGGTGGCACCATCCGCACCAGGATGCGGTGAACATCACAAAAACCTTTTTATTCTCCTTGCTTGCCTGCCGGCAGGCATCCTGCAAAATTTCTGTGGCCAAAGGGCGGGCCTGCGCCCCGGCCATCATGATAGAGGTCAGTGACAGGGCGATAAATGAGATGATACGCTTCATGAAACAGGTTTATAACCGTACGGCGGTGCCGGTGGCAATCACCATCAGCATACTGCCGCCGCCGCCTATTGTTTCAAAATCCAGGTCGACCCCCAGGATGCCGTTGGCGCCCATGGCCTGCGCTTTCTCTGATAATTCCCGCAGGGCATCTTCCTTGGCCTGTTCCAGTACCTTTTCATAGGTTTTGCTGCGGCCGCCGAACACATCCCGCAGGCCGGCAAAAATATCCTTGAAAATATTAGCCCCGATAATGCTCTGGGCATTGATTACTCCGAGGTACTCCTGTACCGGTCTGCCGTCAACGGCGCTTGTAGTGGTAATTAACATCTGCTGTGATTTTATTTTAGTTGTTCAAAAATAGCCTTTAAAGTTTCATTTTCTTCCACCGGTGTATTTTTTGCTGCTTCACAAATGTAGCGGATGCGTTTGTCAATATCGGGGTGGCTGCCCAAAAATTCAGGCAGTGCAGAAGCCGGAGCTGATTCTTTAAGGTGTAAAAAAAGGTCTTCAAAACCTCTTGGGTCAATTTTACGCTGGGTAAGGATTTCAAGGCCTTCTATATCGGCTTCTTTCTCCAGGCTGCGGGAGTATTTCAGGTTTTTAAGGTTATCAGCATGGTTCACCACCACATTGGTTACCGTACCGAACCGGCCGAACAACAGCCCCAGAAAAACTTTGGAGCCAAGACTGCGAAAAATGCGTTTGGTGGAATGCTTATTGTTGATATGTGTAAACTCATGGCTGAGCAGCGCTGCCAGTTCGGGATAAGATCTCACCTGCTTCAGCAGGGCCTTGTACACAACAATTCTGCCGCCCGGCAGGGCAAACGCATTTACTCCATTATCATTTACCACCGTGATCTTAATATCATAAGCGGTAGGCACCTCCATTGTCCTGAAAAATTCGGTGAGCACAGCCGAGGCGGCCACATCTTCCTGCCCTGCCAGCCCCAGTGCATCATACACTGCATCGCCAAGCTGTTGTTCTGTTTTTACCGATACTCTCGAAGCCAGTTGTTTTGAAAGCCAGGGTACCAGCAACAGGTACAGCAATACAAGCAGGCCCGCAATACCCATTAACAGAAGCCTGTTTCGTATCCACTCCTTCCCGCTGCTTTTCCGGTACCAGGGTTTTTCCAGTTCGGCCTGCAGAGAATGCATATATACTGCTGCATCCCTTCCTTCAATCAATAATTCCCCCGGAAGCTTTGTATGCCGCAAACGGGTGCTTTGACGGGCAAAATCAAAATCAGCCGTTACATCACGCAACAGCCAGTTCACCTGTGCATTGCTTCCGTCAGTTGCCTTATAGCCAATGCTCAGGTTTTTGTCAAACACCAGCACAGTGCTATCCGCCGCCATTAACCCTGATGAAGAATATGTGCCAAAATAGCTTTTCATGAAGGAAATATTCGGGTATAAAGATAACTGAAAGCCCTGCGCTTTACCGAATGCCGGCGGATTTAATACCCCGATAGTTATCGGGGTCAGCGATCACCAGGCCGATAACTACCGGCTGGCCGACAAAGTACAGGTGGTTTTTCCCGACAGTAGCACTTTCGAAATTCATTTTTATAAAAAAGGCGAAACTGTTCTGCATATTGTGCATGAAATAATGCCAAACGGTTATTTAAAAAATTACCCGGCAGGGTTTCAGGAAAGATGGCAGTCCTTATACCAACTCAGAGATCTATCACAAGCAGTTGAGTGTGCTTCCCTATACGGCGGCTGTATCCGGCGCCGTTGTAAAGCCCAACGAGGAAGGGGTGATAAAACACAAGGCCCTTACTGCCATGGAGGAACAGACCAATATGCAACTGGAGCAGATCCGCAAGCAAATTGAACTGCTGGCCCTGCAGGCGCATGAAATACAAAAAAGAAAAGAGCTTTCCCTGATGATCTACGGTGCAAAAATGTCTTTCAAACCCAATATCGGCCAGGTGTATTATCTCTATGAAAAAAAATGATAACAGCTGTATGCTTTCTTTGGTTTCGCCAAAAGAATGGGGTGATAGCGGCCCTTTCAAACGGTTTATAGCCGCCGTACAGTTACTTGCAGATCACACCTGGAAGGAGATCTAAATATCTGTATGTGAATTAGTTATATGCCATCTAAGTGTTTACGCCAATCATGTAACTGGTACGGTTAGGGGCATTGATACCGGCAGCGCTGGTAACATTTACAAAGTTGAGCCCCGTTTAATTTAAATTACTTAAAAAATACTAAGTGTATCCCTTTAGCGTTTGATTGGGCTATTATCCATTATTCTTGTTATGAGAAAAACCATCCTCATTACAGGTACAGGCATTTTATTGTCCTGCCCGTCCCTGTTCAGTCAAATCAATCTTAACTGGTCATCTTCTTTTAGTCCTGCATGAGGCAATGGAGACCTCAGCAGAACCGCTCCTAATATTGGCGGAAACAGCATTAGTTGTACTGCAACAGTAAGTATGACGGGCAGCGGTGCTTTTATGGCGGCCATGGGTTCTTCGGGCGCCCAAACACCTACTGTTGCTGGTGCAGTATTTACCATACCCGGCGCCAGTAACCGTATTCAGGTAACACCCAACTACACCAACACCAGCAGCTATACCACCATCGTACTGAGTTTCACGGCTATGACCACTAACGTGGTGTTTCGCATTGCAGATATCGATAAAAACGATCCGAACAGCAATTCCTATTTTGACAGGGTGACTGTTACGGGAAGTGATGGCAGTACAAATTATTTGCCCACCATCACAAAGTATGATCCGGTTACCGATCCTAATTTTTTTTAATCATCAGCGGGGTACTATTACTGTCAATTTTGGTTCAGCCGTCATGAATACAGTTACTGTCCGCTACGACAATCTTCCGGGAACCACCTCCAACCCGGCTTCTCAATCAATTGCCATTGGCTCAGTTTCGTTCCTGCAGTCCACCTTACCGGTAAGCCTTACGGATTTCAGCGGCTATCGTCAGGACCCGGACGTATTATTGAAATGGGCCACCCGGCAGGAAAACAACTCAGCGTATTTTGAAATTGAAAGAAACAGCGGTACAGGATGGGAAAAAACAGGTACGGTGGCAGCAGCAGGTTTCAGCTATCAGCCCCTGCATTATTTATATCAAGACATAAACCCCCGCGGCCGGCTTCTGCTGTACCGTCTCAGGCAGGTGGATGCAAATGACCAGTTTAAATACTCAAATATTGTCCGGTTGCAGGCAGAAAATGCAGGTAAGAGCTTGCAGACCTACCCCAACCCGGCACGGGACTATATCCATGCCATTTTATTTTCACCGGTACAGCAAGCCGTAACTATATCGCTGTATGACATAAAAGGCAGAATGATAAAAAAGGAATTAAAAAATATTCTGACAGGAGAAAACAACATCATGCTGTCTGTACCGCCGAATGTTGCGCTGGGCATATATCAGTTAAGTGTAACGGATGCAGCCGGCAATTTAATGGGCACAAACAGGCTGCTCATCAAACAATAGTCATTCTTCAAGGTTGCAGAGGCCCCGCACTGCTTATGCAGGCGGGGGTTTATTTTGCATCGGCTAACTTTGGCTTATGACCAACCTATCAGTAAACCTGAACAAGTTTGCCACCCTGCGCAATGCCCGGGGAGGAAATAATCCTGATGTGCTGAAAGCCGCCAGAGATGCACAGCGGTTTGGCGCCGACGGCATTACGGTACATCCCCGGCCGGATGAACGCCATATCCGTTACGATGATGTGCGGCAGATAAAAAAAATAATTACCACGGAGTTCAATATTGAAGGCAACTGCCGGGAACAAAAATTTGTGGACCTGGTGCTGGAAACAAAGCCCGGCCAGGTAACCCTTGTTCCCGATGCAGAAGGCCAGCTGACCAGCGACCACGGATGGGATACCCTGAAGTATAAGGAATACCTCATGGAAATGATTACCGTTTTCAAAAAGGCGGGTATCCGTACTTCCATCTTCTGCGACCCCGATATACAAATGGTGGAAGGAGCTGCAGCTACCGGAACAGACAGAATTGAACTGTACACGGAGAATTATGCAAGACTTTACGCACAGGGAAAAAAGCAGGAAGCTATAGCGGCCTATAGTACTGCTGCAGAAAAGGCAAGGGAACTCGGCCTGGGTATTAATGCCGGACATGACCTGGACCTGCACAACCTGAAATATTTCAAAACCCATATTCCCTGGACGCTGGAAGTAAGCATTGGTCATGCTCTCATCTGTGATGCCATTTATCTGGGCCTTGAGAATACGATACAATTATATAAACGCCAATTACTGTAATAATGTTATCAGGGTACAGACAATATACTTTATTGCGCCGCCTGCATTATACTATTTAGAGAAACCGGCTACAATGGAAAACACAGGTCTTTAGCGCATTACGTCTGTTTATCCATTAATATAGTACGTTTAATAAAATAATCTGTTCCGGGTGGTTTCTGAAACCGGATGGTAAAGTCCCAAAACCCGCCGGCCCGGCAGCCGCCATAATAATTCCATTCTTTGAGCAGGACAGCAGGATAATAGTTATCCCGGAATAGCCGGTATTCAAATCTTGCACAGCAATCACCTCCCGCATGAGTGTACCAGGCGGCAAGCGTACTGTCTTCTTCTTTCACCATCACAGTATCGTGTAAAAAATATTTTTGTCCGCCAGGCAATGACCCGGCCGCATGCCCCGGAAATGTAACAGAAGGTATTTCAGTAAAGGCCTTTTTATTGTCCCGCATTCGCCATACCCAATCTTCTCTGCAGATATTTCTGTGGCATTCAGATCCGCCGGTTTCATGCCGGCAGTATTCCAGGCATTGGCGGCATTGTTTGATACCCAGGATATGATAATTGGCAAAATCAAAATCCATGTATAGTACATACAAGCGCCAGCCGAAATAATCATACAAATCATTTTGACGGATGATATATTGGTAGGGGCCGGCTGCTTTTTTCCACCGGTGAGCGGTATCAAATGGCTCTGCCGCAGGCAGACGGTCCATAATTTTTAGGGCAGCGCTGTCATTGCCAAAATCCGGCTTTTGGCCCTGGATCAAATTGTTGAAAAATAGCACTACCCATATCAGTCGCATATAATCCGTTTTTCTGCTCCAAATTACCTGCATGCCTGCAGTTTCCTGTACCCTTTTGACGGTATTTTATCCTGCTTACGGAGCCGATATCTGCTTGAAGCATTGAGGAGGATGATGCAGACCGCATAGTGTCTATCCGAAAATGTTATTTGATGTATCTTGTCTGAAACCAAAGGAATGACAAGGATATGTTCCTTCATTATGCTGTCAGCAGCCATCTCGCTGTCTGCTGCAGGGCAGCCCCAGCCATTGCCTTTCGGCGACCCGTACCAGGGTCTCGACGTATCTACCAGTGGTTTCAGCTTTGCATTTTACGGGGGAAGCAGCTGGCGCTGGGCATATGAGTATCAATTTGCGTGGAATAGACTGAAGAAGAAATGGGTGCTCCTTAAAGAATCTTCCAGTCATTTTAACTCGCTGGCTATGGAAGCCACATTTAAAAACACCGAGATAGATGCAACTGAACTGGGTGAAATAACTTTTGACAAATTCAGCTATGAAAACACAGACGAACAAAAAAAATGGAAAGTAACCGCTTTAAAAACTTATTTCTATGATAATCCCAAATTGGGCGGCCCGCACAGAAAAGGATACCTGGTAAAAGGAAATATGGTTACCAGCAACCGGCTTCTTAAAAACTTTGCAGAAGTAAGCTTTGATAACGGGAAAGAGGTTACCAGTGGTTTTATCCTCAGGAAGGATATGGAACCCGTTCAATAATATTTTTGTGTTATTATGATTTAACCCTGAAAAAAAAGACCCCCTGAAGAGTCAGGAGGTCTAAAGTATAGCCATGAAAAACAAAACCTGAAGCTTTCGCTCCAAGCTCTGCACAATTTAATATTATTCTGCTTTTTTGGCGTATTTCTTTTTGAACTTGTCAATACGGCCCGCTGTATCCACCAGCACATTTTTACCCGTAAAGAAAGGATGTGAAGTGTTGGATATTTCCAGCTTTACAAGCGGGTATTCCTTACCATCTTCCCATTTCACTGTCTCCTTGGAGGCAGCGGTGGACCGGCTCAGAAAGGTATGGCCATTACTCATGTCTTTGAAAACAACTAACCGATAATGATCGGGATGGATTCCTTTTTTCATAATACTATGATTTTTAAAGCCTGCCTGCCGTCAGACAGGGTCACACGGATTTTGCCGTATGAATGAATAGATAATTTTGTCCAAAGGACTCCTTGCGGAGGGCGGCGAAGATAGCCAGTAAAAGGCTCTCTGACAAATCTTATCAGCGGGGATAAAAAGATGAAAGCGCCCAGTCTGTATCCCTTGCTTTCGCTTGGGTTACCTACCCGACGCTTTCTGGAGTTACTTCCGCCTTTTGAGGGGTTTCCGTCGCTCCCGGAGACACTTCCACCTTTTGAGGGGTTTCCGTCTCTCCCGCACTTCCTTTTATTGCTAAAATTCCGTGCAGTTGTAGGTCAAATATAGCTTCCTGCGCTACCGGTATCCAAATTTTTCCATCTTTTGATATGCACCTGTTTTACACTTAGTTATTAACATAGAAAAGAAGGTTATTCAGATTCCAGTATCCTTTAACTCCTCATATTGACATATTGTAAAGGAATTCCCAGAGAGGTATTTTTGCAAAGCTGGATAACGGCCTGCAGGTCATCAATTTTTTTCCCGGTCACCCTTACCAAATCATCATTAATAGCGGCCTGCACTTTCAGACCTGATTCCTTTATCAGCTTAACGATCTTTTTGGCATCCTCCTGTGCCAGGCCATTTCTCACTTTCACTTCCTTCTTCCACACCTTGCCGCTTTGCGCCCCCTCTTTGGAAGCATCAAAAGCTTCGGGAGCAATCCCCTGTTTGTGCGCCCGGCTGATCAGCACATCTATAAGCTGTCGCATTTTCATATCGTCCCCGGTTTCTATTTTAAGCAGGTATTCTTTTTTGTCAAGGTCAATTACCACATGGCTGCCTTTAAAATCAAACCGGTTGGTGATTTCTTTGGTGGTTACATTCACAGCATTGTCCAGCGCCTGGGCATCCACCTTGCTTACAATATCAAAGGAAGGCATAACAGAAAGGTTTTGGTCCCGCAACAAAAATAAAGAAGTCTTCCCCTCCGGAAAGACTTCTGCAAGAATAAAGATTAATGGTCAACAGATCAGTTTTCGCCGGTGTTTACCCTGTTCTTTTCATCATCGGCTCCGGTTTTTCTTTTCTGACCGTTTCCGTTCAGTTTTCCTTTATTAAACCTGTAAGTAAAGCCAAGGGCAACCTGTCTTGAGTCTCTTCTTTGCTGGAAGGCGGCATCAATATTACTGTATTTTATATCGCCTTTAATCTTCTGGGTATACAATATATCCCGGAAGGAAAGCCTGAATGTACCTTTCCCTTTCATTACCTGTTTGCTGAAGCCCATGTTCATCATTCCAAAGCCTTTTATCCTGAATACACCTTCCACGCCAGGCGTTCTGTAAAAGCCGCTTAACTCTGCCCGGGGATTGTTTTTCTTTATTGTGGGGAGTTTCGCTTAAGAATTTGTCTGATTTTTCTTTTGCTTCTTTGTAGAGGTTATGAAGGTCTGACCCACTTTGTCGTTGACCGGCTTCGCTTTCAAGATGTGTAAGTAATTCGGAACGCCTTTGTGGGTCAACATATTTTGACTCAATGGCTCTGTATTGGGGTTCTTTGAATTTGATTCCATCTCTTGTAAGATTGTTTGTAAAGTTAATAATATTATTTGAAAAATCATCGTCTTTACCGTTTGAAAAATCAAGTATTTTTATAGATTTATTATCTTCGGATATTTCATAGTCATTAATGCCTGATTTTCTTAATGCTATAATAGCTTTGTTTATATCATCAACGGGTATTTCTAATTCAATAGCTGTTTGATTATCTTTCCCATGTTCTATATATTTTGCCGCAATAGTAGATTCTTGTATTTCTGGTCTTGTCGCCCCAATAACAGCCGCCAATTTTTCAGCATCCTCTAATGAAACTGATTCATCTAAATGGATTCGATTTGAAACTTCTGTTATTTTTTCACCCTTATTATTTTCAAATCCACCGATTGTACTTTCAATATTTTTAATAGACAGCCCCATTATTTCACTAATCTTCTTCAAAGATTCTATATGCTGCTTATATTCATTGCTATCTCTTACTGTTTTGGCATCATCAATTCCCGGCTGGTTATTGTTATAAAACGCCATTAAAGCCGTTAAATGGTTTATAAATCTTGTTCAAACTTTTTTTCGCTTTGATGGGACAAACGTAGAGTTTGGAAAGAGAGGAAAATGTAATGCTCCTGCCAGATGTGGTTATAAATGTCCGAAATGCAGGAAAATTGAAGCGAAAGGTAATGCAGCTTACAAATTGAACTCTGCTTTAATCCCTTCCTGGTAAGTGCGGCCGGAAGTGATCTTGGTGAGGTTTTTATCTTCCATGATAAACAAATACCGCCCATTGAAATGCTTATGCATTTCTTTAATACGCTCCTTATTAATTATAAAAGACTTTTGAACCCGGTAAAATTGCGAAGGCAGTTTACCCTCCAGCACAGTAAGGGATTGATCGGTCAGGTGCTTTTGCCCGTCAATGGTATGAATGAAAACATATTTGTCATTCGCCTCCAGGTAGCTGATATTTTCAAATTTCAGGAGGTTGATGCGGTCGCCGCTTCTTACCGGCAGTGCCGTGGCCTTATGCGGGGCCTTTAGCTGTTCTATCATTTGCTGCAACCCTGAAATATCAATGCCTGCGCTCAGCTTATCGTATTTTTTCAGTTTTTCCATGCTTATCTGCAGCCGTTCTTCTTTAATCGGTTTCAGCAAATAGTCAATGGAGAAAGTTTCAAAGGCTTTGATGGCATATTGTTCATATGCTGTGGTGAAAATAATATCCGGCCGGTGTTCCATCCTTTCTATCACTTCAAAGCCGGTAAGGTCAGGCATCTGTATATCCAGAAATATCAAATCCGGTTTTAGTGATTCAATCTTTTCCAGGGCCTCTTCCCCGCTGGCCGCTTCACCAATCACTTCCACCAGGTCACGGTATTCCTGCAGCAGGCTTTTCATCAGCCGCCGGGCGGCCGGTTCATCATCAATCAGTATGGCTTTAAACAGTTTGCTCATCTTTCATCAGCTTATTTATAGATATTCTTACTTCTTTCCGCGGTTCATTGGCAAAATGAACTTCATACTGACCCGGAAAAAGCAAATCCAGTTTATCAAACATGCTTTTCACGCCGTAGCCCGGTGAAAGTTCGGCCGGAAATAACGGCCCGTTGTCGGCAACAACCAATAGCAGGCCGGTACCGTTTTTTTTCACATCAATCAGAATTTCGGTCATTTTTCCCGTTGCCTTCAGTCCATGCTTCACTGCATTTTCCACCACCGGCTGCAATACAAACCTGGGTACCAGGTAATGGTTCAGTTCTTTATCAATATTCAGCGAGTAATTCAGTTTGTCTTCAAACCTTATTTTTTCAATCTGCAGGTATACCTCGGCCATTTCGGCTTCTTCTTTTACAGTAGAATAATTATGATCGCTGTAATTGATGCTGTAGCGGAACAAATCTGCCAGGGCCACCGTCATTTTTCTTGCTTTCTTTCCATCGGTAACAGATAAATCAGCAATCGAGTTCAAGGCATTGTATAAAAAATGAGGATTGATTTTGGAATGCAGCGCATCCAGTTCGGCTTTTGTTTTCAGTTCCCGCAGGCGGGAAAGCTCCAGTTCTTTTTCATCAAATTTCCGTTTTCGTTCCAGGTCAAGGTAGCTGAGCAAAGTATAGATAAGACCGGTGGTTGCTCCAAAATAGATGCTTGATACATAGGAGTACTTGATATACTCAGCCATTTCCTTAGTGTCATATATCCAATAGGCAAAAGGTACGTTTACCAGCAACGCCATTACCGTTACTACCACTACAATCAGCAGCTTATGCCTGAAAAAAGAAAGCTGCTTTATCCGTTTATGCTCAGCCACAAACCGGGCTGCGTTATAAGTAAATAAGGTATTGGCTGTGGTAGAAATGAAATGGCCGATGATCATACCCCACCAGCCGAATTTGTACACTATATAATAGAAACCTCCGCCCATAGGTGATAAGGCACCCGACAGGCAGAAGATAATCAGCCAGACCAGTATGTTTTTGCGAAGCAGTTCGTTGCGTACACTGCCTTTAAAGAGATTATTAAACCTTGCGAGAAAAAATGCCCCCGCCATCACCAGAAGCAGGCATGCTGCTATCAGGATAAGATAAAATAATAAACCCGGTTCTTTCATTCCGGGCAAGATAGCAAAACCGTATTTTAATGCACCCCTCACTTCGCCAACCGTTTAATTTGGGGGATAAACTAAGTACTGTGATGTAGTATATTGCATGAAAATCAGCAGATGATCATTGATTTCAGATCGGATACTGTTACAAAACCCTCCCTGGGTATGCTGGAGGCCATGATGAAGGCCCCGGTTGGGGATGATGTGTTTGGAGAAGACCCTTCCATCAATGAACTGGAAAATTGGGTTGCCGGAATGTTTGGAATGGAAGCCGCCCTCTTCTGCCCTTCCGGAACCATGACCAATCAAATCGCCATCAAGTGCCACACCCAGCCGGGTGATGAGGTGATCTGTGATGAAACATCCCATATCTATCAGTACGAAGGCGGCGGTATTGCATTTAACTCCTCTGCGTCGGTAAAATTGCTGAAGGGAGACCTGGGAAGAATAACTGCTGAGCAGGTATTGGTTTCCATTCAGCCGGATGACCCCCACCGGCCGCATACCAGCCTTGTTTCATTGGAAAATACAAGCAACCGCGGCGGGGGCAGTTGTTATGATTTTAATGAGATAAAAAAAATACAGGCTGTTTGCAGGGAAAAAGGCCTCGCTTTTCATCTCGATGGCGCCCGGTTATGGAATGCGCTTGTTGCCAAAAAAGAAAACCCAAGGCAATACGGCGAAGTATTTGACAGTATTTCAGTTTGCCTCAGTAAAAGCCTCGGATGCCCGGTGGGGAGTTTATTGCTGGGCCGAAAGGATTTTATTAAAAAGGCAAGAAGAGTAAGAAAAGTTTTTGGTGGTGGCATGCGGCAGGCAGGGTTCCTTGCGGCTGCCGGAATATATGCGCTGCAAAATAATATTGAACGTCTTGCCGAAGACCATGCTCATTCAAAACAGATTGCTGAGGCCATATCCAAAAAAGATTTTGTAAAAATGATATTGCCCGTTGAAACCAATATCATCATCTTTGAACTGAAGGAAGGGCGAAGCGCCCCGGATTTGGTGGCAGTGCTGAAAGAAGAAAATATCCTGGGTTATGCCATCTCACCCAGCCGGGTAAGGCTGGTGGTGCATTTGGATATAACAAAAGTTATGGTAAGTAAAACAATAACTGCTTTTCAATCCCTCAAATAACCTATATCCCATGCTCCCCAAAATAAACCCCACCACCACCCCGGCCTGGCAGCTGCTACAGCAGCACGCCGGTGAAATGAAGAAGGTGCATATGCGGGAACTTTTCCGTAAAGACGATGACCGTTTCAAAAAATATTCTCTCTGTCTTAAAGACCTTGTGTTCGATTATTCCAAAAACATCATTAAGGAGGAAACCATAAAGCTGCTGCTGCAACTGGCTGATGAATGCCGGGTGAAGGAGGGAATAAGCGCCATGTTCAATGGCGCTGCGATCAATGAAACGGAAAAAAGACCCGTGCTGCATACCGCCCTTCGCAATTTTTCCGGGAAACCTGTTTATGCCGAAGGAGGTGATGTGATGCCTGATGTGAAAATGGCGCTGCAAAAAATGAAGAAGTTTTGCAATGCAGTGCATAGCGGCAAATGGAGGGGTTATACCGGAAAAAAAATAAAATACATCGTCAATATCGGAATCGGTGGCAGCGACCTGGGCCCGTTGATGGCAACAGAAGCATTAAAACCCTGTTGGAAAAAAGGAATGGAGACCTTTTTTGTTTCCAATGTGGACGGTACCCATATTAGCGAAACGCTGAAAAAGATAACCCCCGGACGAACCCTGTTCATTATAGCCTCCAAAACCTTTACCACACAGGAAACCATGACCAATGCCCGAACAGCAAGGGAATGGTTCCTGCGGCATGCCTGCAAAGAAAAATACATCGCCCGGCATTTTGCAGCTGTCAGCACCAATGAAAAAGAAGTAACGGCATTTGGAATAGACAAGAAAAATATGTTTGAGTTTTGGGATTGGGTGGGCGGCCGCTATTCCCTGTGGAGTTCCATCGGCTTATCCATCGCACTGACCACCGGGTTCAGCAATTTTGAAGAGCTGCTGAAAGGCGCCCATCACACCGATGAACATTTTGCATCCTCGCCATTTGAAAAAAACATACCGGTAATAATGGCGCTGCTGGGCATTTGGTACACTAATTTCTTCGGAGTGCAGTCTGAAGCCCTCCTGCCCTACGACCAGTATATGCACCGGTTCCCGGCTTATCTTCAGCAAGCCAATATGGAAAGCAATGGCAAAAGCACTGACCGCAATGGCGAGGCGGTTGAATATTCCACAGGCCCCGTTATCTGGGGCGAACCCGGCACCAACGGCCAGCATGCCTTTTACCAGCTGCTGCACCAGGGCACCCCTTTCGTTCCATGCGATTTTATTGCCGCTGCGCAAAGCCATATTCCCGTTGGCGACCATCACCTGAAACTGCTGAGTAATTATTTTGCTCAAACCAAAGCGCTGATGAACGGAAAAACAGAAGAAGAAACCGAAAAAGAACTGGAAGCGGCCGGGCTCAGCAATGAACAAATTGCAAAACTGCTGCCTTATAAAATATTTACCGGCAATAAACCCACCAATTCAATCCTCATAAAAAAAATCACTCCCTTTACCCTCGGTGAGCTGATTGCCCTCTATGAGCATAAAATATTTGTGCAGGGATTGATCTGGAATATCTACAGCTTTGACCAATGGGGTGTGGAGTTGGGCAAGCAGCTTGCAAATAAAATCCTGCCGGAACTGCGACAGGAAGGACCTGTTACTGACCCTGATGCATCCACCAGCGGCCTGATCAATGTCTGGAAGGAAATGAAAGAATAACTTTCATTTTAATAAAAGTATAGCCGGTGAAATAAGGAATAAAATATCTACCGTCCATTCGCAGCATTTCAACCAATCTTTTCCAGTTTATAAATCCTGAAGCAAAAAAATCAATACAAAAAAATCCCCCTGCGGTGCAGGGGGATTTGAGTATCTAAGGTTGTATGACCGTTATTTCGTTTGCTTGATTACGAAACCGGATACCGACTTCTTCGAGAAGAGGTCAATTACCCTTACCAGGTAAACACCGGCCGGCTGGAAGCCAAGATCCACATCAAAGCGCTGGTAGCGGGGTGATGATATGTTGGACAGGAAGATGTCGCGGCTCATCACTTCCTCACCGGCTGAGTTGAAGATCTGGATCCTTCTCTTTTCAGATACCACACCCGGATAGTACAGCCTGATCTGGAATGCACCGCTGGTCGGGTTAGGATAAATCCAGAGTTTATCACCGGCTTCGGCTTCGATCAGCAACTGGTTGGATGAGTTGCGGCAGCCGTTGATGTCGGTTACGGTAGCCTGGTACACTCCCAGCCTGTCGATAGCAGCCACTACACTGCTGGTTGCAGCGCCGGCAATCGGGGCGCCGTTCCTTGTCCATGCCCAGTTAGGCACAGCGTTCGGAGCGGGGCTGCTGGTTGCACTGACCGTTGATGTCTGGTTGGGCAGCAATGCCAGGTCGGTTGCAGAAATGGTAACCGTAGGCAGGGCATTTACTGTCAGCGTGGCTTCGTTGGTAGTAAAGCTTCCGGGGCAAGGCGCTGTGTTCACATTACAACGATACCTGAAGTTGTTCATATCAACCGGAGCTGAACGGGTAACGCCTGTTAAAGTAAGCGTACTGGTAGTGGCGCCGGAATATACACCGCCGTTGGTAACGTTACTCCAGGTTAAACCATTGTTTCTTGTTTCCTGCCATTGATAACCGAATGGCCCGCCCGATGCAGTTACAGTGAACGATCCGGTACCGCCAACACAAACAGCACTGCTGCTGGGTTGAACAACTGTGCCCAACGGATTTACAACATTAATATTAACACAAGTGGGAATACTTGTACATGCAGGAGAAGTTGTGCTATAAACCACGCAATACTGCGTATTCACTGCGGGCCTCACATAAATTGTATTAACCAGAGTTCCTGATACATATGCTACAGTTGCGGCCGGGTCTGTAAACATGGTATTGGGCGCTGCAGGTGTGGATGTCCAAACTCCAGTAGCCGGAACACCATATATTATTTCAAGCGACCAGGCAGTCAGTGAACCGGTATCACCGCCAAATGCATCAGCAATTCTGAGCGTCCAGCCGCCATTCAATATTGAATGGAGCGATGCCCAGGTTATCTGATTTGGCAGGAAGCCGGTAGAACCGGATGGCGCCCCAAAGAAATTGGCGGCAGGACCGGCCAGATCAGCCCTAAAGTTACCCACGGTTCCGTTTGTAGCAGTTCCCAGAGCAGCACCACCACTTTGGCGGATAACTGTTCCGTTCATACCAACGATACCATTACCGGTGGCTGACAGATAGAAATCAAGATTTATCCTGTTACCATTTGGCGCCTGCAGCGTCATTACAAGGTCGCCGATCCAGGTATGGGCCGGTATGCTTATTCTTACCCTGATATCCGATACCACATAGTTGGTGGCGGGCAAACCTGAAGTTGTAATGGTACTGCTGATACCTGCAAGGTTGGCATCAGGTATTGCTATCGGTAAACCAGTGGCATTGAAAGTTGCTGTGGTTGACGTAGAAGAATTGTTCAGCGAAATCGGCTGAATGGTGCCGTTGCAAATTGTAGTAGTTGCAGAAGGGCTCAGCAGGGCTACTACCGGAACAACGGACAAGGTTGCTAGAGGACCGAAATCAACCGCTGTACAGGGATTGGAAACTACAGCCCTGAACTGGTAACCATTCAGCGAGTTGGGAACAGCCGTCAGTTGCAATGATGCTGTATTGGCGCTTACCACCACACCGCCCAGGTCGCCAGGATTCAGGAATCCCTGCCAGGGACTGCTGGCATTCACCCGGTACTCCCATCTCCAGGTGGGGAAGGAAGCAGAGCCGGCGCTGTTAGTAAGTGTGCCTGTACCGGAACATTGTGCTGTAAATGTAGTTGGTCCCGTTACACTGAGAATAGGTACACAAGGCTGAATATTGATGATGTAATCTTCCGTTTCACCCCAGGTGTAAGGGCCGCAGGGCGTAATTCCCGCTGGGTTGCCTGTTTCCACATTGATCACCCTCATACCGGTAAGACCGATTAAAGCTGTTCCAGCAATAGTGGCATTGCCGGTGGCAAAATGCGGGCCGGTTACCGTGTTGGAAAGGAAAACCCTTTCACCGGGATGCTCGAAGTTTCCATTCTGGTTCATGTCAATCCACACACCTACTGCACTGCCGAAGTTACCGCCGCAGGTACCTACTTCTACTGAAATAGGTAATGTTCCGGTAACTACAGCGCCATTGGCCACAGGTGGCGGACCAATATTCCTGTAATTGGAATAACGACGGTTGATACTTCCGGGGCCCGGGGCAACTGTGGCGCAATTTGAGGTCTGATTAAGTGAACCATAGGTAACATTGAATATGTCTTCATCCGCATTGCTGGCGGCGGCGCTGGCGCAGTAACATGCCAGGAAAGGATTTTGTGCTACGCATACCGGGGTTGATGTTCCTGAATTACCGCTGTTGGTACAGGTAACGATGCACCTGTAGCAGGTAGCAACAGTTTGGGTAGCTGCCCATGTAGGTGCGTTAGGACCTGCATTAGTCCAGGGACCGCTTGCTGAAGGTGCTGTTTGCCATTGATAAGTAACGCCTGAACCCGGAGTTCCATTCTGGAGTGAAAGGTTAACAGGTGTGGTGGGGCATGCAGCGCTAACAGATGCAATGGTATTACCCGGGTTGGGTGTTCCTGCACAGGGAGCTGGAGGTGTACACAGAGGTGCATCAACACTTATTGAATAGTTGGCAGTTTGGCCGGCAACTATATTGGTTACGTGAAAAATAATGTTAGCCAAAGCCGGTGCGTTGATCTGGAAAGTAATAGTTGCACCAGATAAGGCACTGGAACCGGGGTCGCCCAGCCAGTTTTGGCATAGATCAGTAAGTACAACGGATCCATTGTGTGCAGTTACAAAACTAAATTGGGCACCGCTGGGGTTGGTAAAATTAACAGTAACGCACTGCACGGCATTTACCGGGTTGGTCCAGCTATGCTGTACATAATGTAATGCACCGCCTAAACCTGGTGTACAGGTACCGGGGGTTCCGCAGGGAGTAGAGGGAACACCATCCCTGAATGCCCTTAACGAAGTGGGTGTGTTTGCTGGCCCTACTGAGCCCGTCCATGTGGTACAGATAGCCTGGGGCGCATTGGGGTCTTTGATTTCAATTTTGCGGTTAGGCAAACCGGCATCATTGTCGGCCGCCATCAGTTTTTGTTCTTCTGCCAGTCTTTGTTCAGGAGTTTTGATCACCTTGTGAGGTGGTATAACAGGTTTTTCCTGAGCAAAAGAGACCTGGTTCAGCAACGCAAAAACGATTACGAGTGAAACCGTTTTAGCGCAGAAATACCATAAATTTCTTAGCGTAAATTTTGGTTGCATATTGTGTATTTTAAGTGATGATTGGAACGGGTGCAGCAGTCAGCACCCGGAAACCGGGACGTAAGATAGATTTTTTTAGAATATTAATAAAAAAAATAAGCCTCACCATTTATCCACTTCTTCTGCCCCTTTTTCGGGAGCAGCAGCCTGGCTTTCAACCGTTGCCGGATTATCGGTTGCAGCCACAGATTGGGCAGCTTCCGGCTGGCCGTTTTCAGCTGTAACAGGCTTGCCATCCTCCGGGTTTTCATCATGGTTGAAGGTGTCAAAATCAAAGTCGGGCATCAGTTCCGTCTTCACATAATCCACCGCTTCGCCCAGCGCCTTAATAAATTTGTTGAAATCCTCTTTGTACAGGAAAATTTTATGGCGGTCGTACCCGTTGTCATCAAAACGCTTCCGGCTTTCGGTAATGGTAAGATAGTAATCATTGCCCCTTGTGGCCCTTACATCGAAGAAGTAAGTTCTTCTTTTACCGGCCCTGATGCGTTTGCTGTAAATACTCTCCGCTTTCCCCGCCGAAGCATCTGCAAAAGCAGGTTTCTTGTCGTTGTTCTCGTACGCCACTTTCTAAGTTTTTAGCAGTTAAGGAATTAGTTTGGTTCTGGAAGCCACAAATATAGATATGTTTTTGAATCAGCCAAATGCTTTCAGCCCCTGAATCCCTTTTATTTCAGGCCGGTTCGTTAATGCTGCCGGCATCCCTTTGCTGGCGGGTATACATGGCGGCATAATACCCTTTGCGGGCCAGCAGTTCAGCATGGGTTCCTTCTTCGGCAATAGCTCCGTCGTCCAGCACCACTATTTTGTCAAAATGCAGCAGGGAAAATATGCGGTGGGTGATGATGATGGCGGTTTTGCCGTGCAGGTATTCATTCAGGTTGTTTATTATCGTTTTTTCCGTCCGGGCATCCACAGCGCTCAGGCAATCATCAAATATCACAAGGCCGGGCTCTTTTACCAATGCACGGGCAATAGAGATGCGTTGTTTTTGGCCACCGCTTAAGGTAACGCCCCGCTCACCCACCAATGTATCATATTGCTGAGGGGAAAGGGCAATTTCTTTGTCAACACTGGCCTTCCTGGCAGCCGTTTCCACCAGTGCGGATTCAGCATCCGGCACGCCAAAACTGATATTGCCGCTTACCGTATCACTGAACAGAAAAACATCCTGCGGCACATAGCTGATCTGCTCCCGCAGTGATTTTAAGCTGATCTGCCTGATATCTTTTCCTTCCAGTTCAATTTTTCCTCCGGTGGGGTCGTACATTCTGAGCAAAAGCTGGGCGATGGTGGATTTGCCGCTGCCGGTTCTTCCTACAATGGCCACCTTCTCCCCTTTTTTAACCCGAAGGCTGAAATTCTTCAGCGCATGGATGCCAGTATGCGGGTAAATGAAATTCACCTTGTCAAAAACTATATTGCCGTTCAGCCGGACCGGGGCAGCCCCGCTTTGGTCCCGGATGGCCGGTTGGGTATTTAAAAACTCGTCAATTCTTTTTTGAGAAGCTGCAGCCCGCTGTATCATACTGGCCGTAAGCCCGATGGCACTGACCGGAAAAGTGAGCATGTTCACATACATTACAAACTCCACGATGGTTGACAGATCCGTTTTTTCGGGATGGTAAATATGGTGCAGGCCCCCGATCATAATGGTAAGCAAGGTGCTTAGCCCGATAAGCAGGGTGATGGAAGGAAAATAAATGGCTTCCACTCTGGCCAGGCCGATGGCGTTTTTCTTATACGCTTCACTGTTGCGGGTAAAAAAAACCAGCATGGCTCTTTCCTGCACAAATGATTTTATCACCCGGATGCCGGAATAGGTTTCCTGGGCATTGGTGGTAAGGTCAGACAGCGACTCCTGTATCCGTTCACTTTTTTTATGAATGGTATTGTTTACGTAATAAATTACGACTGCCAGTATTGGAAGAGGGATGAGAACATACAGGGTGAGTTCTGCATCCCTTTTAATCATAAAGAAAACGCTGAGCGAAATAACTGCCATCAGGTTGGCCAGGTACATAACAGCCGGGCCGGTAAACATCCTCACCCGGCTTACATCTTCGGCAATGCGGTTCATCAGGTCGCCGGTGCTGTGTGTTTTGTAGAAAGCCGTGTCGAGTTGCTGGTAATGGCTATAGATTTCATTTTTCTGGTCATATTCAATAAAGCGGCTCATCACAATGATGCTCTGCCGCATCAGGAAGAGAAAAAAGCCGCGGAGCAAAGCCAATGTAAGTATGGTGATACCGCAGAGGGCCACCACCCGGATGGGGCCGTATCCCAGGCCCGAAATCCAGCCGGATATGGATGTCACCAGCATATCATATCGGGGGGGCCTGGCAGGAGGCTGATAGCCGGGCAGTTGCTGCTGTACATAGTCAATAACAAAGCCGGTAACCTGCGGCGACAGTACGTTGAAATAATTGGAAAGAAAAACAAACAGCACCCCGATGCCAAAGCGGATACGGTATTTCCAGAAATATTTAGTAAGGCTTTTGAGGTGCTTCACTCAAAGAATTTGAACGAAGTTAAATCATAGATTACTAATAGTTTGGGTATAAAAAATTGCGGCCGTACATTTGCGCCGGAGAGATGGCAGAGCGGTCGAATGCGGCGGTCTTGAAAACCGTTGACCCAAAAGGTCCGGGGGTTCGAATCCCTCTCTCTCCGCAAAACACTTCAAGCCCCACGGTAGTGGGGTTTTTTGTTTTCCCGGAGTCCGGCAAGCTTGGTTGCAAAGGGCGAAGGGGAAATAAAAAACACAGGACGCATAGCGGACTGGCTTGATGAGATTTGATGCCCCCACCCCGGATCACGGAAGGTAATCCTGTAAGCTCCCCTTATTTTCGGACCACCTGGATTTAGAGTTTTTTGTCTTTTAGTTTTCAAGGGATATGGGGCTGCCACTGCCTTTTCGTAGAAGGTATTGCTGATCACCTTTGCCAGGCCTTGATAAGCCGGTCTTCTTTCGTTGTCAAACCAGCGGACTATTTTTTCAGTACTGTCTGCCAGTTTTCGTACCTGCTGTAATTCTGCTGCGTTGAATACAGCGCCGGGGATGGAAAGCATTTTAAGTTCCCTGGTAAGATTCAGTACATAATCGTTGGGGAAATAGACCGCATTGGAAAGAAGCTGCCTGTACTCATGGCTCTGCAGGAGATCTGTTTCTGCAAATTCAATCCGGGTATGTATCCGCAGTTCCTGCGCCTTGCTTCGGGCATATTCCGTCAGGCAATAATTAACCAGCAGGTCTTTTATTTTATCAAACTCCAGTTGAACAGGTGCTGATACGGGGAAAAGCTTCATACTCTCGTCTCCGGGAAATTAATAAGCCTGGAAAGGTAATTGTATTCAGTCAGCACCGGTTGTTCAAATTTATACGGGCAGGTTGTTAATGATTTATCAAAGGACGAAATTTGCCGTTTGGTTGACAAACTGAAGGCAAACCTGTTGCGTAAATTGCATATCTATTCAATTAAAAAAATGAAAAACCTTATTACCACTTCGCTGGCAGGCCTGGTAACGTTGTTTTCCTGCGGTCAGCCATCTTCATCAGTTGAAAATAAAACCGAAACGATTAAAAAAGTTATGGAGACAAACAAAATGACATCCCACTCAGTTCCTTCAGGCAAAACCGACACTGCCACTTTCGCCAATGGCTGTTTCTGGTGCACTGAAGCCATTTTTGAACAACTCGACGGAGTCATCAGCGCCACATCAGGTTATACCGGCGGCCATGTGGAAAATCCCACATACAAAGCGGTATGTACCGGCGAAACGGGTCATGCTGAGTGCCTTCAAATAGTGTATAAACCTTCCAGGATCAGTTTTGATGAGCTGCTGGAAGTATTCTGGCAAACGCATGACCCCACCACCCTGAACCGGCAGGGCGCCGATGTGGGTACCCAGTACCGCAGTGGTATTTTTTATCACAGCCAGGAACAAAAAGAAAAGGCAGAGAAATACAAAGCAGAACTGGATAAAAGCGGTGCTTTTGACAGGCCCATAGTTACCGAGATCACCCCCTTTACCAAATTTTACCCGGCGGAAGACTATCACCAGCAGTATTTTGAGAACAATGAGAACTCCAATCCCTATTGCAAAATTGTGATACGGCCCAAGCTGGACAAATTCATGAAAGTGTTTAAGGATAAACTAAAGCATTAATCAGCTTAAAAGCCAGGAGGTATTTAATTGGGAAAGGCAGGATTGCTCCTGCCTTTCGGGTTTAGCGTACTATTCGCTGCATGGTAAAATGTTTTGGTTAAGGACGAATAGTTTTCATAGTGACCCGGCCTTTCATGGTATCGGACGGCTTTTCACGAAAAGGATTAGTTTTTCATCTCATTGGATTAGTCTTTCATGGTTCGGATGGTTTTGGGTATTGGATATGGATTAAAATTATTGCACCATCACCTTGCGGCTGATGATCTGTTTGTTTTTTGCTTCCGCTCAGGTTCAGAATGCTGCTCAGGGCCAGCGGTGGAGGATGCCCGTAATTAAATGTTTTAAAATATACGCTGCGAAACCTGATTTCTCCTTTTTCATCCGAAGTATTTCTGGTGCCAACCCTGACCCGAAACTTCGATATATTTCTGTTGACTACGGTGGCCATTACATCCTTGGCTGCAGTATCGATACCGGGATAGCTTGAACCCAGCAGGTTTTTGATATACACCCATCCATTGGGTACGGTAACGTTCAGGTTGCCCCCCGTCATGGTGAAATCATAATAACCGGGGAAAAACTGGATCTGGTCTTCTTCATATAATGTTCCATCATCATAGGAAACGCCATCCACATCAATGCAGGTAACCGGAACAAAATTCTGGTTCACCGGGCTTCCAGTTGCATTAACAAATTCAATCTCTCATTCAACATACCCGTTCGCATTCGGCTGTACATTGATAAATGGCTGTAAAGCTTCATTAAACCCCGTTCCATTATTATCTATTTCTGACAGGGTTACTCCGCCTACTTGTGATATTATCTTGACATTGGCATCAACGCCGGGTTTTGCTGAAGTAAATTTATACACCGCATTATTCTGCAGCGGAGTGCCTGAGATCAACGCAGATCCTGTAAAAGAATAATCCGGTTGTGAGTAGGCAGAAAAGTGAAACAGTAAGGCTAAAAATGAGCACAGGCCCACCTGGGTAATGATGCGTTTCATAAGTACGGCGTTTAGCTTTAACAAGGGTTGAATCGGGTCTCTCTGCGGATAAAGGATTATTGCGACGGAAGAATTATTTTTTTCTCCGGAACAAACCTATTAAAGGGTTTCGGAATTTTGCAATAGTCTTCGTAAAAATCCTATGCATTTTTTTGTTAGGAATTTTACGACTCAGCCGGAATGAACTGATATACAGTTATTGAATTTTTGTACGCCTCAGTTCAAGAAGATTGAGTGCATTGGGTTTAAAGCCTTTTACACGGGGCTGCACCAGGTGCACCACTTCATCGTACCAAAGCGGCACTACCGTTGCATCGTTCATCATAATCTGGTCGGCCTGGCGGTAAAGCTGGTAGCGCATTGAATCGTTGGTTTCTGTAATGGCTTTTTCAAATGCGGCATCAAAAGCCGGGTTCTTGTAGCGGGTGTAGTTGGGGGGCGCCGGGTTTTTTGAATAAAACACCGATAAATAATTCTCCGCATCCGGGTAATCTGCAATCCAGCTGCCCCGGAAGAAAGCTGCTGTGGAAGAAGATGTCATGGTAAGCAGCAGGGATTTCTGCACTACTTCCACCTGTACCGGTATACCGGATTCATCCAGTTGCTTGGCAATAAAGTTGGCCATGTCGGCATAAATAGCAACCGTTAATAATTTGATGGCGGGCAAACCCCTGCCGTCCGGAAATCCGGCTGCTGCCAATAATTTTTTAGTGATAGCCGGATTATAATGATACCCCTTCACTATTGAAGAATCAAATGAGGGAAGGCCCAAAGGCACAAATCCCGACTCGGCCGGTGTGCCCAATGAGTTCCTCAGGTACAATATCATTTTCCTTCTGTCAAAACCATAGTTGATGGCCTGCCTGATCTGCCGGATGCGCAAGGGTGAATTTTTTACAAGAGGATTGGCGGTATCCACCAGAATACCGAGGTATTCAATATTCAGGTAGGGGCTTGTGTTCAGCACAATCTTGCCTTCCCACTCTTTCCGGAGTGTGCCTTTTTTTGTCAGCACTTCGTCTTTAAAAGAAGCTTCAATGTCATTAATGAATTCCAGTTCCTTTTGCCGGAACAGCAAAAACTCCGTGGCCTTGCTGTCATAAAAAGATACATGAATGCCATCCAGGTAAGGCAACGGCTTACCTTCATTGTCTTTTTCAAAATAGTTCGGATTTCTTTTCATTACAAGCGCCTGGCCTTCTTCCCATGCCACAAAACGAAACGGACCGGTACCGACCGGGTGGCGGCGAAAATCAGTTCCATATTTTTCCACAGCCTCCTTTGGAACCACCGAACAATACTGCATGGAAATAATGCCCAGGATGGGGTTGTATGGCCTTAACAATTTTACCTGAAAGGTCGAATCATCAACCGCCCTGAACGGTTGCAGGGTGTCCACTTTGCCATTAAATATCCAGGCGCCGGGGCTGGCGGTATTTTTATCCAATATCCTGTAAAAACTGTACTCCACGTCTTTGGCAACCAATGGTCTTCCTTTGCCCCCCGGAAAAGCAGGATCGTCATGAAAAAAAACGTCGGTTCGCAAGTGGAAAGTAAATTCAGTGCGGTCATCAGAAATATCCCAGCGGCGGGCAAGAGAGGGGATGATCTGCAGGCTGTTGTCAATTTCCACCAGCGTATTGAACAACTGGTGCACCGGCCACATCACGGACTGGCTTTTGGCAAAGGCGGGGTCAAGGGAAGCAATACCGCTGAACTCGTTGTAGTGAAAGATATTCGCTTCATTGCTTTTCCTGCTGTAGCAGCCGGTCATCAGCCAGCAGGCAGCCACTATCCATTTATAGCTGGTACTATATTTCATCTTACTTGCAGGGCTTAAATTTACAGCATCAAAATTGATTGAATTGAAATACGTTAACAGTTTCATTTTTTCTGTGTATACGGGTTTATTGCTGATCGTCTTGATATTTCCCCGCAACTCATGCAGCCAGCCCCTGCACAAAAAGCAAAAATTTAACAGGCAGGATACATTAAGGGGCAGCATAACCCCGGAAAGAGCCTGGTGGAATGTGGTGCATTATAATTTGCAGGTTGTACCCGATTACACAGCAAAAACAATCAAAGGCTGGAACCAGATAGGTTTTGATGTAAACAGTGATGGAAAGAATAAGAGAATGCAAATAGACCTGCAGCAGCCAATGAAAATTGACAGTATTATTTTTAATAAGAAAAAAATAAAAACTTTTAAGCGGAGCGGCAATGTGTACATCATTGATTTTGGCAGTTACCATTTTGTTTCTGCCAAAACAGCGCTTAGCCGCCGCCACCCGGTAACCCTGTACAGCATTTACATTTATTTCAGCGGCAGGCCCCGTGAAGCTGTTAACCCGCCATGGGATGGAGGCTGGATCTGGGGAAAAGATGCCAAGGGACGGCCGTGGATGACAGCAGCCTGCCAGGGTCTTGGCGCCAGTGTGTGGTACCCCTGTAAGGATCATCAGAGCGATGAACCCGACCAGGGAGCATTGATACAGGTAAAAGTGCCGGATACGTTAGTAGCAGCAGCCAACGGAAGATTGTATTCGAAAGAGGATCAGAAAGATGGTACCCTGCTCTGGACCTGGCAGGTAAAAAACCCTATCAACAACTACAATATCGTTCCTTATATCGGTAAGTATGTTCACTTTTCTGATAACTACATTGGTGAAACAGAAAAAAATCTCTCACTGGATTACTGGGTGCTTGACTACAATCTTGAAAAAGCCAAAAAGCAATTTGGGCGGGATGTAAAACCCATGCTGAAAGCATTTGAATACTGGTTGGGCACCTATCCTTTTTATGAAGATGGTTTTAAACTGGTGGAATCACCGCATTTGGGTATGGAACATCAGAGCGCCATTGCATACGGTAACCATTATATGAACGGATACCTGGGCAGTGATCTTTCCGGCAGCGGCTGGGGTATGAAGTGGGATTATATTATTGTACATGAAGCCGGGCATGAATGGTTTGGCAATAATATTACCACTAACGATATTGCCGATATGTGGGTGCATGAAGGGTTTACCATGTATTCCGAAGCATTGTTTATTGAATATCACTGGGGTAAAAAAGCTGCAGATGAATATGTGCAGGGCATCCGGCTGAAAATTTTCAATGATAAACCCCTGATTGGCCCTTACGGCATAAACCAGGAAGGAAGCAACGATATGTATAATAAAGGCGCCAACCTGCTGCATACAATCAGGCAGGTGATAAATAATGACTCTATATTCAGACAGATACTGAGAGGGCTGAACAGGGATTTTTATCACCGCACAATAAACTCAAAAGATGTAGAAGCATATTTTTCCAAAGAATCAGGAAAAGATTTATCAAAGATCTTTGACCAGTATTTAAGGACAACAAAAATCCCAGAACTGGAATTAAAAGAAACAAACGGCAGCCTGTCTTATCGCTGGACCAATTGTGTTCCTGGTTTTGCAATGCCTGTTCGCCTTAAGAATGGCGGTCTTTGGTTATATCCGACAGTTGAATGGAAGAAAACGCCATTTACGGATGCCATGAAACAAAAAGCAATGGAAATCGATAAGAATTTTTATGCTACTTTAAAAGCGGGTGGGATATTTGAAAGCATACCACCTCCGACGGGAATGGGGCAATAGCTGATCAATTTCTACTACTTATCTTTACCGGCATGAGCAATATCCGCCGGCAGAGCATCATTTCTTCCATTGTAATTTATATCGGCTTTGCTGTCGGCCTGCTGAACACCTGGTTGTTTACCAAGCAAGGCCTTTTTCTTGATCCGCAGTTCGGGCTGTACAATGCCTTTATCGCCATTGCCATGATGATGATGGCCGTCGCCAATATGGCAATGCCCTCCTATATCTACAAATTTTATCCTTACTATAAAGATCATCTTCCGGCAAAGAAAAACGACCAGCTTACCATTGCCATCGTTACAGGCATAATAGGTTTTATCCTGGTAGTGGCTGCCGGTGTCATATTTAAAGGGCTGGTGGTAAAAAAATACATCACCAATGCGCCTGAGATTGTAACACATTACAACTGGATATTCATCCTCGGGTTTGGCTTTCTTGTTTACACCATACTTGAAGCTTATGCCTGGCAGCTGCATAAATCTGTTTTCACCAATTTTCTGAAAGAAGTAATGTGGCGGTTGTTTACCACAGCCCTGATTGTTTTATTCTGGCTGGGCATCATTGACAATTTTGATCACTTCATTCAGTTATTTTCATTCAGCTATCCTTTCATTGCAGCTGTTCTGCTCCTCTATCTTGGTTTCACCAAAAAAATTCACTTTACTTTCAGCATTAGCAAGGTTACGAGACGGCTGTCAACAAGTATTCTCCGGCTCTGTTCCTTTGTTTATGCCGGTTCACTGATATTCACATTATCCCTTGTTTTTGATTCACTGGTCATCAGCTCCAAACTGGACAATGCTTTGGCGCAGCTCGCTGTTTATTCCGTGGGTCAGAATATCGCTTCCATGATACAGGTACCTCAGCGGGGAATTATTGCCGCATCCATCGCCCATCTTTCACAGGCGTGGAAGGATAAAAATATGGCTTTGATACAGCGGGTTTACCAGCGGTCGTCCATCAACCAGTTGCTGTTCGCCTGCGGTTTTTTGTCCCTAATCATTCTCAGTTTTACAGATGCCGTGGAAACCTTCCGGCTAAAGGGAACTTACCTCGATGCCTATTATGTGGTCATTTTCCTGGGCCTGGCCAAATTGGTGGATATGGGCACCGGGGTAAACGCACAAATCATTGCCACCTCCACCTATTGGCGGTTTGAAATGCTGAGCGGCGTTATCCTGCTGCTGGTGATGCTGCCATTAAGCTATCTTTTTACAGTTGAATTCGGTATTGCGGGAACGGCTGCAGCCCATCTCATTTCCATCACCGTTTATAATATTATTCGCATTATTTTTCTCTGGAAGAAGTTCCGGCTATTCCCGTTTACCATCCAGTCGTTGTATGCCCTTATTTTATCCATCGCCTGTTTTGCACTATGTTATTTTGCATTCAATACCGTTCCCGGATGGGCAGGAATGTTTTTGCGAAGTATTGTTTTCGCTATACTTTTTGCACTGGGCACAGTGTATTTCAGGCTCTCACCCGATGTGCAGGCAGTGATCACCGCAATAAAAAACAGGCTGGGTTTAAAAAGAAATTAATAGAAGGCAGCAACAATTTGTTTGTTTTCAATCCGCCCGGCGCCAACAAATCGCTGGAGGTAATATTTCTCAAACAGGCTGTTCACCATTACACCTTTGGAGACAGAGGCATGGATGAACCGGTTGTTGCCAAGATAAATACCAACATGCGACACGCCGCGGCCGGTGGTGTTAAAGAAAACCAGGTCGCCTTCCCGCAGTTCTGTTGTGGATATTTTGCGGCTGATGCGGTATTGTTCCCTTGAAACCCGTGGCAACTGCATTCCATAAACAGCGGCAAATACTGCTACCGTAAATCCTGAGCAGTCAACCCCGCTTTTGGTGTTACCGGCCCTGCGGTAGCGGACACCATACCACTCATCTGCTTTTTCAAGCAATTCTTTGCTGGGCAATGATTCCACTTTCGTGTCAAGCAGCACGGCATATTTTAACAGGGTTGGTGACGCCATTTCCACTTCGGCAGTTCTTGCAGCAAGCAACTTTGAAAGCTCCGATGCTTCTTCCTGTGCTGCAGGCATTCCCACAATGTTGGAACCACCGGTGACAGGTATGGTGATGGCGGGCTGTGATTTAAGTTCCGTTTTGTCAATTGCCGCCGGAGCGGTAACCGATATCTGGTCGATAAATTTTGTTCTGAGGATTGGCTCTGTAACAGGGGCCGCCTGCCTGCTGCCTGTAAAGTTCAGCGGTTTAAAGGCAGAACAACTGCTCAAAAAAACTGCAACAACAAAAGCTGGTATTATGCTCTTAACCATTACGTCTTTCTTTTAGGATGATTTCATGGGGCTTTCCGGTAATCCCGCCAGCCGACGGGCAAAAACCAGACCTCCGGCTTTAAAACAGGGAGGCGTGCAAAAATAAGGTCGCAGGATTAAAAAAAACCCGATTTAAGAACTTAATTTCCCTTAGTAATACAGCCAACGGGTTAACCTGCTGTAAGCAAGTGATTTAGAATTCCTAACACCCTGTGCATATTGATTAAAATCAGCCGCTGGGCGGCTGCAATTATTTGGTTATTATTGACCCCATGTTTCTGATCATGCAATCCATCCTCAAATACACCATCATTGTATTTTTTGCCGCATCCTGTCAAAATTCAGGCAGCACTGAGCCTGCCGGACGAGATACACCGGCAGTTAATGTTCAAAAAGATACAGTCATAGTTCCGCAGCCGAAACCCTACTCACAGCTTGAATTCCTGAAAAAAGAAACGGTGGCTGCTGCGCCCGGTACCAAGTCGGTTATTTTTAACTCGGCCGGTTCAAAACTTTATGCTATGAACCTTGAAGGCATGAGTGTGTACGAGTTTGACCAGGCTACCCGAAAGGTGACCCGGGAATTCAAATTCACCCCCACCCGTGGCATGGGTTGGGATTATAACAGAAGCAGGCCCATTGTCTCCTTCCAGGAAAAACCGGTGGAAGCCTGCCTGAGTCACAATGATGAAATACTTTGGATTTCCCTTCACAATGCCGAAGGAATAGTTCCGATCTGGGTAAATGATTTTACAAAAAACAACGGCCCGGCATCTGTTGAGCAAAAAACCAAACCGGTTACGGTGCTTTATCCCGGCACTGCCAAAAGAGATTCCTTCAGGATACCACTGATTGAAACCGGTAAAACTCCGAAAGTAATTTCCAGAACGGCCGACAGCAGGTATCTGCTGGTAAGCAACTGGCACAGCCGCAACAACAGTGTGCTTGAATTGAGCGCAGCTGTTTACCCATATGGGAAAGTCATCAGCACCATACCGGTATCAGCCATTCCGAGAGGGATAGCGGTGGATGACATAAACAACAAATCCTATGTCGCTATCATGGGCGGCTCTACCATTGTAAGAGTAGATAATACCACCTGGAAAGAAGACAGCATCCTGAATGTGTGGAGCAGCCCCCGGCATGTGGTGATGGATACCAGCGGCCATTTATTTGTTTCTTACAACAGTCTTGGCACTATTGCCTGTTTGGAAGCGGGTACGGGCAAAACATTATTCACAGCCAAAACCCATGCACAGCCCCGTACGATTGTACTGTCCAAAAACCACCAATTCATTTTTGTGACATGCTACACCAGCGATTATGTGGATGTGTTTAAAATTAACTCCGGCAACTTTGAGAAAGTGGCATCTTTGCCCTGCGGCGGTCACCCCGTGGGGGTTGATGTTTTTGAGAATGATGATGTGTTGGAAGCCTGGGTGTGCAGTTATAGCAATGGCGCCATAAATATTTACTCTTTCAAAAAGAAATAAAGGATAGTGAGCATGAAGTTCTCGCATTTACATGTACACACCCAGTTCTCCCTGCTTGACGGGGCTGCATCCATACAAAACCTTTATAAGAAAGCCATTCAGGATGAAATGCCGGCCCTTGCCATCAGCGACCATGGCAATATGTTCGGCGTATTTGAATTTGTGGCAGAGGCATACAAGAATAAAGATGAGAACGGCAAAGTGAAAGTGAAACCCGTTGTGGCTTGTGAGTTTTACATTACGGCTGACCGGCATCAAAAAGCTTTTACCAAAGAACAGAAAGACCCCCGCCATCACCAGATTCTTTTGGCAAAAAATGAAGAGGGCTACCGCAACCTGATAAAATTGACTTCGCTGGGTTTTATTGAGGGTATGTACAGCAAATATCCGCGGATTGATAAGGAACTCATACTCCGTTATCACAAAGGGCTTATTGCCACTACCTGCTGTCTTGGCGCTCTGGTACCGCAGGCTATTTTAAAAAAAGGAGAAGAAGAAGGCGAGAATGAATTCAAATGGTGGCTCAATATTTTTCAGCAGGACTATTACGTGGAACTGCAGCGGCATGGCATGCCGGAACAGGATAAAGTGAACGAGGTACTGGTAAAACTGGCCCGTAAGTACAATGTAAAGATCATAGCCAGCAACGACTCCCATTATGTAGAGCAGGATGATTTTAATGCGCATGATATTTTGCTCTGCATCAACACCGGCGAAAAAATATCCACCCCCGCCCTCCGGGAATTTACAGATGATGATGTGCATGTGAAAGACAAACGCTTTGCTTTTCCCAATGACCAGTTTTATTTCAAAACTACCGGCGAAATGAGCAAAGTTTTTTCTGATCTGCCGGAAGCGATTGATAATACCAATGAGATCGTTGATAAAGTTGAACTGCTGAATCTTACCAGGGATATTTTATTGCCCAATTTTCCGGTTGAAAAAAAATTCCAGATTCACACCAAAGAAGAAACAATCGGGAAAAATATAATCAGTCCCGAAGCGCTGAACCAATGGGAATACCTGAAACACATTACATGGGAGGGGGCCCAACAGCGGTACAGTGAACTGACGGATGAAATAAAAGAGCGGATTGAATTTGAGCTGTTCACCATTAAGACAATGGGTTTTGCCGGTTATTTTCTTATCGTAAGCGATTTTATTAAACACGGAAGGGACCGTGGCGTCTTCATCGGACCGGGCCGCGGCTCTGCGGCAGGAAGCGTAGTGGCCTACTGCACCGGCATTACGAATATTGACCCCATCAAATACAATCTGCTGTTTGAAAGGTTCCTGAACCCCGACCGGAAATCAATGCCTGATATTGATACGGATTTTGATGATGAAGGCAGACAGAAAGTGATTGACTATGTGGTGGAGAAGTATGGCAAGAACCAGGTGGCCCAGATCATCACTTATGGTACGATGGCCGCCAAGATGAGCATTAAAGATGTGGCAAGGGTGATGGATTTACCGTTGCCGGAATCAAATGCCCTGGCCAAACTGGTGCCGGAACGTCCGGGTATTGAACTGAAGAGAGTGCTGCATGCCCCTCTTAAAATAAAAGATGGAGAAAAATCGCTGGAAGAAAAAGAAGGGTTGGGCAATGATGATCTGGAAAATGTAAAAAAGCTCCGGGATCTCTATAAACAGGAAACCACCCTTGCCGGAAAAGTATTGCATGAAGCCGAAAGGCTGGAAGGTTCTGTTCGTAATACCGGGATTCATGCAGCAGGCATCATCATCGCCCCTAAAGACCTGACTGAACTGATTCCTGTTGCCATTGCGAAAGATTCGCCTTTGTGGGTTACGCAAATTGAGGGAAATGATATCGAAAGCGCCGGCATCCTAAAAATGGATTTTCTCGGTTTAAAAACACTCACCATCATCAAGAATGCCCTTGCACTTATTAAAGAAAACCACGGTGTCGAAATTGACATTGACAAAATTCCTCTTGACGATAAAAAGACCTTTGAGCTGTACCAGCACGGGGCCACTATCGGCACCTTCCAGTTTGAAAGTCCCGGCATGCAGAAATACCTGCGGGAACTGAAGCCCGATAAATTCGGCGATCTGATTGCAATGAATGCCCTTTACCGCCCCGGTCCGCTGGGTTATATCCCCAATTTTATTGACCGTAAACATGGCCGGGAGTCCATCACCTACGACCTGCCCGAGATGCAGGAATACCTGGAAGAAACCTATGGCATCACGGTGTACCAGGAACAGGTAATGCTGCTGGCGCAAAAGCTGGCCGGTTTCAGCAAAGGTGATGCGGATGTGCTGCGTAAAGCGATGGGCAAAAAACAAAAGTCTGTGCTGGATAAAATGAAGGCACAGTTTATAGAAGGGGCCACCCGGAATTTATTGCCTGCAGAACGGCTTGAAAAAATATGGACCGACTGGGAAGCATTCGCCCAATATGCTTTTAATAAGTCCCACTCTACATGCTATGCCTATGTGGCGTATCAAACCGCTTACCTGAAAGCCCACTATCCGGCTGAATACATGGTCGCTGTGTTAAACAATGCCGGCAGCATTGAAAAGATCACCTTCTTTATGGAAGAATGTAAACGGATGGGCATTAAAGTACTGGGGCCTGACATTAATGAATCACTGAAAGGTTTTGCTGTTAACAATAAAGGTGAAATACGTTTTGGCCTTGGCGGCCTGAAGGGTGTAGGCGAGGCCGCGGTTGAAAGCATCATCACCGATCGGCAGAAGAAAGGCCACTTCATTACTGTGTTTGATTTTATTAAACGGATCAATCACCGCACCGTCAATAAAAAAACACTGGAAAGCCTGGCCTATGCCGGCGCCTTTGATTGCTTTTCTGAATTTCACCGGGCACAATACTTTCAGGTGCCGGAAAGTGAAACAGCCAATGGCCTGGAACGGGTAATGAAATACGGGCAGGTAATTTCAGCACAACATGCCACCATGGCCAACACCTTATTCGGCGACCTGCCTGTTACCATGGAGATACCGCCCCCCCGCCTGCCTGAATGTGAACACTGGCCGCTGACGGTGCAATTGGACCATGAGAAGGAAGTAACCGGGATGTTCCTCAGCGGGCATCCCCTGGATCATTACAAATTTGAGATGCAGCATTACGGGGTGACACCCATAGCCGATTTTAATGAATTCAGGGAGGCAATAAGGATGCATCCCAACCCCGGCAGGCCCTTCCGGCTGATAGGCCTGGTGGCCGAAGCCCAGCACAAGATTGCCCGCAGCGGAAACAAGTATGGCAATTTTGTGATTGAGGATTATTCCGGTAAAACGGATATCATTCTTTTCAGTGAAGATTATCTCAGGCTTTCGCCTTTTTTGCAGCAGGGAAGTACCGTTTTTATTACCGGTTATTTCAAACAACGCTACAACAGGGATGAATTTGAATTTAAAGTAAACACCGTTTCGCTGGCCGAAACTATGAAACGGAATATGACAAGACAGGTAACTATTGAAGCGCATCCCAAGGTTATTACGGAGGATATGGTGAGCTTTATTGAGAAAAACATGAAATATCATCCCGGGAAAGCCTCTTTTAAATTTACTTTGACAGAACCAAGGAATAAGATGAAGATCAGCCTGATTACCCTGAACAATGGTTTTGAAATGAATGAAGAAATGATCCATTTCCTGGAAGAAAGACCTGAACTGGAAGTACAGGTGTTAACGGTTTGATAAGGAGCAGCCGTTTGAGCAGTTTTGTAAGCTGGCTGACCCTGATTCATGTCAATTTTTACACAACTTTACGCCAGTTTCGCATGTTATGGCTGATGGATGTAAATTTGCATCCCTGCTGGAAATAATGAAGGGATTCAGTAAAAATTAAAACATACAAAATGGCAAGAGAATTCACAGATGCAAACTTTAAATCCGATGTACTCTCATCAGATAAACTGACCGTGGTTGATTTCTGGGCTGAGTGGTGCGGACCCTGCCGGGCCATCGGGCCGGTAATTGAAGAACTGAGCAAGGAGTATGATGGCAAGATAAATGTGGGCAAGCTCAATGTGGACCATAACCCTGAAGTATCCATGAACTATGGCATCACTTCCATTCCGGCTATCCTGTTCATCAAAGGCGGGCAGGTGGTTGATAAATTAGTAGGCGCCCAGCCCAAATCAAACTTTGTAAAAAAGATTGAGGCGCACCTGTAAGAAGTTAAAATTTCAAAAAAGCAAATCCCAAATTCCGGAAGGAGTTTGGGATTTCCTTTACCAAATATTGTTAGTAATTAATGCTTCACCTCCATCTTCTCATTCGGGTTATGTTTATGCCTGAATAAAACGGTAAAAAACAAAGCAACTACAGCAGCATAGATTGCAAAAGCCAGCCAGATACCAGGCCAGTCTTTGTCCCCTTTGGGCGAAGTGTAATAAGCATCAATGATGTACCCGCTTATCTTGCTTCCCAGGAAAGCGCCTACCCCGTTTGTCATCATCATAAATAACCCCTGGGCGCTGGCCCTGATTTTGGAATCGGTTGTTGTTTCCACAAACAAAGAGCCCGAGATATTAAAGAAATCAAAAGCCATCCCGTATACAATGCAGGACAAAATAATCATCCACAGGTTACCGGCGGGATCGCCGTAGGCAAACAGGCCAAAACGCAACACCCAGGCAATCATGGAAAAGAGCATGACTTTTTTAATACCAAATTTCTTCAGGAAAAAAGGTATGGTTAAAATGAAGACGGTTTCTGAAATCTGTGAAATAGTAATAATAACCGTTGAGTATTTTACAACAAGTGAATTGGCGTACTCCGGCACCTTTTTAAAATCATCCAGGAAAGAATCGCCATACATGTTGGTCAGTTGCAGTGCTGCCCCCAGAAACATGGAAAATATGAAGAACAATGCCATTTTATAATTGGCAAACAGCTTAAAGGCATTTAGCCCCAGTTGTTCAATAACCGATGCATTTTTGTCAATGGATTTTTGCGGCGGGCATTTGGGAAGCGTAAAGGCATAGATGCCTAAGGCAATCGCTACAGCGCCCCCGATTAAAAACTGGCTGGCATTCGCCTTGCTTCCGGAAAGATTGGTGGTCCAGGCCGCAACAATAAAACCAATGGTTCCCCAAACCCTGATTGGCGGAAATACTTTTACCACATCATAATTATTTCTTTTTAGGATTGTATATGAAATGGAATTTGAAAGAGAAATGGTGGGCATGTAACAAATCATGGCAGCGAAAATGACATAGTATAAGGTATCGGGGTCATTTACTTTGGGCACATAAAATAAAACCGCACCGTAAATTATATGCAGCAAGCCATAGAGCCGTTCAGCGTTCATCCAGCGGTCAGCAATAATTCCCGTAAGCGCAGGCATGAACAAAGAAGAAAGGGCCAGCGTGGAAAAGATGGCCCCAAACTGGGCACCCGTCCATCCTTTTGCATTAAAACAATAGGTACCGATTGTAAGAAGCCATGCCCCCCAAACAAAGAACTGGAAAAAACTGAGGATCGTCAGCCTTAGCTTTAAATTCATAATACCCGTTTTGGTTTTTGTTAAGAATAAAAGGGAAGATAAGGATTTTTGTCCCGATAGATTAGGGCCCTGTACCTTTGCTGTGGATAATTGATGCAGCATGATAACAGCTACCGATATTTCCTCAGATCTGAAGCAAATTGCCGCTAAAGTAAAATCCGGTCAGCGCATAACCGATGAAGAATGCCTTCTGCTGTTTGAAAAAGGCAGCCTGGGTTTTGCAGGCAGTCTTGCCAACTACATAAAAGAAAAACTGCACGGCAACAAAGTCTTCTTTAACCGCAATTTTCATATTGAGCCTACCAATGTATGTGTGTTCAGCTGCAACTTCTGCAGCTATAGCCGCCTGTATGCCAAAAGGGAAGAAGGCTGGGAACTCAGCATTGACCAGATGCTTGACATGGTAAAGAAATATGACGGCAAACCCATCACCGAAGTTCATATCGTTGGTGGTGTGCATCCCAAGATGGACCTCCAGTTCTTTGCAGACTTATTAAAAGCTATCAAAGCCCACAGACCTGAGTTGCATATCAAGGCATTTACGGCTGTGGAGTATGATTATATGTTCCGCAAGGCAAAGATGAGTGCAGAAGAGGGATTGAAGTTTTTAATTGAGGCCGGTCTTGATTCCATTCCCGGGGGTGGCGCCGAAATTTTTCATCCTGATATAAGAGAACAGATATGCGCTGACAAAGCAGATGCGGATGGCTGGTTGCTGATACATGAAACAGCGCATAAACTGGGCCTGCACTCCAATGCCACCATGCTTTACGGCCATATTGAGAAATACGAACACCGCATTGATCACATGAGAAGGCTGCGGGAACTGCAGGACAGATCCAGGCTTTCGCCGGGACAAGCCGGCTTCAACACCTTTATACCGCTCAAATTCCGCAACAAGGATAATGACATGAGCCATGTGCCTGAGAGCACCCATATTGAAGACATGAAGATGTACGCCATTGCCCGCATCTATCTTGATAACTTCCCCCATCTGAAAGCCTACTGGCCCATGCTGGGGCGGCAGAATGCGCAACTGGCACTCTCTTTCGGCGTAGATGATATTGATGGAACCATTGATGATACCACAAAAATCTATAGCATGGCCGGCTCTGAAGAACAAAACCCGACCATGACAACTGCAGAGCTTGTTACATTAATAAAACAGGCCAAAAGGGAACCGGTGGAGAGGGATACTTTGTATAATGAGATAAAGGACTATTCAATGGTCAACTTAACTCCTGAGCTTAATTAAAAAAGCCGCCTTTAACCGGCGGCTTTTAAATATCAGAAGTTCCCATTCACATCAATGTCCCGTTATTATCGTCATTGTTATTGACAACTGCTTCTTCTGCAACAGGGCTTTCCACCGCAGTTTCTGCCTCAGATACAGTTACCGTTTCCACTACCATTGTTTCCTCAGGCGTGCTGTACACTTCTTCAACCCTTTCAACAATTACCGGTGCCGGAGCAGGGGCTGGTTTCGGCGCTTTAGGTTTGGGGGCTGGCTTTTTAACTGCTTTGGGCTTAGGAGTAGGCTTCTTTGCCGCTTTCTTTACAGGTTTACTTGCCGTCTTCTTCTTTGGCTTTGCTCTTTTGGGGGCCGCTTTCCCGGCACGACGAGCAGGTTTCCGTGCAATGGGTTTACGTTTTGGTTTGGCCTTTGCCTTTTTCTTTGGCGCAGCTTTTTTGCGGCTGACTGTTTTCCTTGATGCTTTTTTTCTTGCAGGCTTAGCAGCCTTTCCGCCCCGGCGGGCAGCTTTCTTTGCTTTCTTTTTAGTTGCCATGACGATAGCTTTAAGCGTTTTAAATATTTTTGAGGGGGACAATAAAATTACAACTGCTTTTATTTAAAAGCATCAATAACCAAAAAAATAATCAACATTCAGGCAAACTGAGGGAAACGTTAACCGCCAGGCCGCCATCTGCCGTTTCCTTGTATTTATGGTTCATGTCAAGGGCTGTGTCCCACATGGTTTTAATAACAGCATCCAGCGAAACTTTGGCAAAGTCGGGAGTGCTCTGTAAGGCAAGCTGTGAAGCTGTAATAGCCTTTATGGCCCCCATGGTATTGCGTTCAATACAGGGTACCTGTACCAGGCCGGCTATCGGGTCGCAGGTAAGACCCAGGTGGTGTTCCATAGCTATTTCAGCCGCCATTAATACCTGTCGTTGTGTGCCGCCCATACATTCGGTTAAGCCCGCCGCAGCCATGGCCGATGACACCCCTATTTCGGCCTGGCATCCGCCCATGGCAGCCGATAAAGTGGCCCCTTTTTTAAAGATGCTGCCTGTTTCAGCAGCCGTCAGCAGAAACTCAATGATCTTTTCTTCCTTATCGCCGTTACAGAAGGTAATATAATATTGCAGCACAGCGGGTATTACACCTGCCGCTCCGTTGGTAGGCGCTGTTACCACCCGTCCAAAAGAAGCATTTTCCTCATTTACTGCAAGGGCAAAACAACTTACCCAGTCCAGTATGTACTTAAACCCGTTACCGCCTGAGCGGATGGCCTCCACCCAGGAGTTATAATCCGTATAATCCCTTCCGCTTATTAGTTTATTATTCAGGTCAGCAGCCCTTCTTTTTACGTTTAGCCCGCCGGGAAGCATACCGGGAGTATGGCAACCCCGGTAAATGCACTCCTTCATCACCCTCCATATATTCATTATCTCAGCCTTTATTTCCTGCTCTTTTCTCCAGGCATGTTCATTTTCAAGAACAATTTCATGTATATGCATGCCGGTTTTAATACACCAGTGCAGCAGGTCATCAGCGGTGTTAATGGGAAAAGGCAGCTGTGCTGTATTTTTTACTGAATCGGCCTCCCCTTCTTTTACCACAAAGCCGCCCCCCACCGAGTAATAGGTTTCGGCATAAGATTCGCCGCTTCTTGATTCAGCAAGAAAGGTAACAGCATTGGGATGAAAAGGCAGAGATTCGGTTACCAAGAATTCTATATCCTCCCTTGGGTCAAAATCCACCTCATGCAGCCCCAGCAGCACTATCTTCCTCATGGCGGCTATATCATTGATTTTTGCACTGATTTGTTCTACTGCAAATGTCACCGGGTCATCACCTGCTAGCCCTAACTGCACTGCCACATCAGTGCCATGCCCCCTGCCTGTTTTGGCCAGCGAACCATAAAGCAGCGCTTTTACCGCTGTCACATTCTCCAGTTTATTTTCTGATTGCAGCATGCGGGCAAAACGCTGTGCCGCCCGCCAGGGGCCAAGAGTATGTGAACTGGAAGGCCCCACCCCTATTTTAAAAATATCAAATACAGAAATGGCTTCGTATGACAAATGCAAATGTTTAAAGTCAAAAATACTCAGATGTCGGCGATCCCGTTAATAGTTGGAAAGCCTGAATCAAAAAGTAGTTACCGCTTATTGTGGTTTTATTGTACATCCACCAGTTCCACTTCGAAATAAAGAATGGAATTGGCGGGGATATTCCCCTGTGATCTGCATCCGTAAGCAAGCGAAGAGGGAATAATCATTTTGATGACCCCTCCCTTTTGAATCAGAGGCAAGCCTATCTGCCAGCCAAATATCACCTGTCCCAGCTGAAACTGTACCGGGTTGGTGGTTTGGGAGTCAAATACTGTCCCGTTCAGCAATTTACCGGTGTACCTGACAGATAACACGGAGGAATAAGACGGCGCATGGCCGCTGCCCGGATTGATGATCTGATAGTACATGCCGCTGCTGTGCTTGGTGGCAGCTATGCCATTGGTGGAAGCATAATTCTGCATTTCAGCATCCTCACTTTCCACAGTTCTGTTTTTACAAACTGCATTTTTCAGGCAGGAGGACAGGGAAAGGGAAAAAAAGATACCCAGGAGAAAAACGATCTTTTTCATATACAGGTTTCTATTTCGAAAAATGTTGTTCATTCAGGGTTGATTTAATGGTACCGCAAAATCAGGAAGACTGGTCCCGCCGGGCAAGCAACTCCTGGTAGCGTTGTTCATTCAAATCCCAGCGATGCCGGGCTGAAAATACGACAATGAAAATAACAATGAGCAGCAAACCGGCAAGCACTACCAGTGTGCCGGAGTGGTTCAGGTTAATCAGCATCACAGCCCTTGTATACCAGCCGGAAAAATAAGTGATAAAAATACCGCCCGATAGTAAAACCGCCAGCGGCAGCCCCGCTGCCAGCTGCCAGATCAGTCTTTTCTTCCGTCCCCGGTTCTGCTCCCAGTATGCAATAAAGTTTTTTTCTTCTTCTGTCAGCATCATCCATGCAAATTTAAAGCCTAAAAGTTGAGTAGCGGGTTAATTTCAAATAAGGAATATAACATTGATTTTACATAGCCCTGTATTGCGGGCCCGCAGCAAAATAGTTATCTTGTACACCAAACCCCTCTGGCTTTTGAAACTGTCTTCACTGATGGCCGAATTTCTTATCACCAACCATCGCCTCGATCTTCCGGGCATAGGCAGCTTTGTGCCCGGTACGGAAGCGAATCCTGAACCCGATCATGCCAGGTCTGCAAAAGATATTATTTCTTCCGGTATCAGTTTCGAATCGAATCCCGGCATCAAAGAGGCACCGAAACTGGTGGCATTTATTGCTGCCCGGACGGGGAAGATCAAGGCCCTTGCTGCTGCCGACCTCGAATCATACCTGGAACTGGCCCGCCAGTTTCTGAATATCGGAAACCCATTTCTTTTTGAGGGTATAGGAACATTAACCAAAATGCAGACCGGGGATTTCCGCTTTACTCCCGGCGGCCCCGTTGCTGAAAAAGCCTCTGCTGAAAACGTTAAAAAGATGGCAGAAATATCAGGAAGTGCTGATGAATCATCAGGCGGTTTTAAGAATATTTTCTATACCCCCCGGGTAAAAACAGATAAGCGAAAAACTCTTTTTATTTTCCTGCTAATAGCAGGTCTTGGCCTTGCCATCTGGGGCGGATATACTGTTTATAAAAAAACCACCGGCAGTAAAAAGGAACCATTACCGGATAAAAAAAATACGGAGAACCCAGTTTCAGATAATACTATAAATAATGATACAGGCAGTATAAAACAGGATCCTTCGATTCATGATCCGCTTCCCAAAATACCTGCGGGTAATTACAAATTTGTGGTGGAAACGGCTGATAAAACAAGGGGACTGATGCGGTATACCCGGTTAAAAAGTTTCGGCCTCGATATCCAAATGGAAACAAGCGACTCCCTGACTTTTAAATTATTCTTTTCGTTGCCTGCCGCCCCCGCGGATACTGCCCGGCTGATTGATTCATTACAGCGATTATATTCCCCTGCAGGCAAGAAAGCCTATGTTGAAAAATAAAAAGCCATCCTGCCCGGATGACTTACTTCAGAGGTCCCTAGCGGATTCGAACCGCTGTAGCAGCTTTTGCAGAGCTGAGCCTAACCACTCGGCCAAAGGACCATACTAATTTATAACTGATAAGAACTGTTTGCTGAGCCTATCCGCCAACCGGCGGACAAAGCACCAGAGATATTTTCGATTTCAGATTTAAGTCCCGATATTTATCGGGATTAGATTTGAATCTTAAACAGGTGCAAATATAGAGCTTTTGCCTGACTGTCTTTATTAAACGCCAAAGATATGAGCCGAATAGCTGAATCAGAATTAATCATAAATGAAAGAGGCGCAGTTTACCATCTTGACCTGCGGCCGGAAGAAATTGCCGGAACGGTGATTACCGTAGGCGACCCGGACAGGGTTAAAGAAGTTAGCAAGTATTTCGACCGTATTGAAATAAAAAGACAACACCGGGAATTTATTTCACATACCGGCTCTATCGGCAAGAAAAGGATAACTGTACTTTCATCCGGCATCGGCCCGGATAATATTGATATTGTCATCAATGAACTCGATGCATTGGTAAATATTGATTTTGCCACAAGGGAAATCAAAAAAGAACTCAAAGCCATCAATATCATCCGGATTGGAACGTCGGGCTCGCTGCAGGCGGATATACCTGTGGACAGTTTTGTGGCCTCAACACATGGACTGGGGGTTGATAACCTGTTGAATTTTTACCGTCATGAGCAAAACGAGCAGGAAAAAGAATTACTGCATTCATTCGTAACGCATACGCAGATTCACACACAAATCGGCAATCCCTATATATCCGGCGGTGCTGGTTCCCTTCTCAAACATTTTGTGCATGACTTTCACCAGGGCATTACCGTTACCTGTCCCGGTTTTTACGGGCCGCAGGGAAGAATTTTGCGGCTGGGGATCCGTAATCCCGAATTGGTGAACCGGCTTACCGATTTTCGCTTTGGACGGCACCGCATCACTAATTTTGAAATGGAAACTTCAGCTATCTACGGACTGGGCAAACTGCTGGGGCATCATTGCCTCGCTATCAATGCCATTGTGGCCAACCGGGTAAAAAAGGAATTTTCAAAAGATGGAAAGGCTGCTGTGGAGAACCTTATTAATAAATTTATTCAAATCTTTGCTGATAATATAGGATGAAACTGAATTTTTTCAAATACCAGGGCACCGGCAACGACTTCATTCTTGCAGCCAACAGGAAGAACCAATACTCTTCCCTTTCAAAGCAACAGATAAGGCAGTTATGTGACCGCCGTTTCGGTATCGGCGCCGATGGTCTCATGCTGCTGAATGAAAAGCCGGGTTTTGATTTTGAAATGAAATATTACAATGCAGATGGCCGGGAAGGCAGTATGTGCGGCAATGGCGGCCGCTGTATGATAAAATTTGCATACCATCTCGGCATTCACCGGGAGATATACAGGTTCCTGGCTTCAGACGGATCTCATGAAGCAGAAATGGATCCGGACGGAATTATATCCCTTAAGATGAAAGATGTTAAAAGTGTACGCAAATTTCATAATGATTTTATTCTTGATACCGGATCGCCGCATTATATAAAAATGGTTGCTAATGTAATGGACTATGATGTGTATAAAAAAGGATACGAAATAAGGCACAGCAAAGAGTTTGAAGAAGAAGGCATTAATGTAAACTTTGTGGAGCAAATGGACGAACACGATAAGATTACCGTCCGCACTTTTGAAAGGGGTGTAGAAGATGAAACCTACTCATGCGGAACAGGTGTTACCGCAGCAGCCCTTGTTTGTTATCATAATGAAAATGGTTTTAATGATGTGGAAGTAACCACCCTGGGGGGTAAACTCACTGTGGAGTTTGACCGGGTGGATGATAACCGGTATGAGAACATCTGGCTTTGCGGCCCGGCAGAAAAGGTTTTTGAAGGCGCAGTGGAAATTAAATGAACGGTGCCCTTACCATAGAACAAATAAGTACGCAGGTAACAAAAGCAGCAGCGGATCTTGCGGGCTATTGCCGGTCGCTTACGGATGAACAATTTTTTTACCAGCCTGTCGGTAAATGGTCGCCGGCGCAGCAGGTAAAACACCTGATTACCGCCACCCATACGGCAAAACTTGCATTCACACTTCCCAAATTCATCGTCAGGCTGATTGGCGGAAAACCCAACCGTCATTCAAGAACCTATGATGAGTTAGTGGCAAAATATAAACTGAAGCTGGAACAGGGCGGTAAAGCCAGCAGACCCTATATCCCCAAACCTGTTCCGGCATCGTATGGAAAAGAAAAACTGCTGATCCGCTATTCACAATCAATGCAAGATTTTGCAGGCGCCGTTGCTAAAAATTGGAAAGAACCACTCCCGGATCATTACCTGGCCCCGCACCCATTGCTGGGCAGGGTTACTTTGCGGGAGTTGTGCTACTTTACCATTTATCACACTCATCATCATTTAACTGCTATCAGGAATTTGATCAGCAATGAAAAAACCCGACTACTGACTTCCAACTACTGACTTCCAACTTCCCTTACCTTTGCCGCCGTGATTCAGTACTTTAAGAATATCAATCAGCAAACTGTTGCCATTGACAAACCTGAAAGCGGGGCATGGGTCAACGTCTCCCCCCCGCTCAGGCAGGAGGAATTTACTGAGCTTTCCGGTCTGCTGGAAATACCGATAGATTTTCTTACCGACTCGCTGGATATTGACGAAAGAAGCCGTTTTGAAGAAGATGATAATGTAAAACTCATCGTTATTAAAACGCCTACGGAAAACAATTCTTTCAACGAAAGCGATGCTTATTATATTACCATTCCCATCTGCATCATCCTTACCCATAACCAGATTGTAACGGTTAATTCTTTTGACAACCCGGCCATCAAAAAATTCCTGAACACCTTCCCCAACCGGGATACGGAAAAGAAGAACATGATGGTGCTGAAGATATTTGAGAAAGTGACCCAGGTCTTTATGCAATACCTGAAGGAGATCAACCAGCGCCGCAACCTGATGGAGCAAAAATTGTATGCCAGCAGCCGCAACGAAGAGCTGCTGGAACTGATGAAGATCCAGAAAAGCCTGGTGTACTTTGTTACGGCGCTTAAGTCGAATAAAATGCTCATGATGAAAATTGCCCGGACCAATTTTCTGAACCTGAATGAAGAAGAGAATGAGTTCCTCGAAGACCTGATCGTGGATACATCACAGGGCCTTGAGATGGCCAATATCTACACTAATATCCTCAGCAGTACACAGGATGCATTTGCAAGCATTATTGCCAACAACCAAAACCAGGTATTAAAGCGTCTTGCCGTTATTATGATCGTACTTACTTTCTCTGTTTTGATAGCCAGTTTATTCGGTATGAATGTGCCGAGCGGTTTTGAACATTCCAGCTATGCCTTTTATATTGTTGCATTCCTCTCCCTTGGTATCGCTCTGATCATAGGCTGGTATTTCTTCCGGAAAAAATCTTTTGATGCATGTTTAACCTGAGAGTGTACGGCGTATTGATCAATGACCAGAAGCAGGTGCTGGTAAGCGATGAGCTGATCCGTGGTAATTATTATACCAAATTCCCGGGCGGCGGGCTCGAATTTGGCGAAGGAACCCGGGAATGCCTTAAACGAGAATTCCTCGAAGAAATGAACCTGAATGTATCGGTAGGAGAACATATTTATACGACAGACTACTTCCAGCTATCGGCTTTTAATCCCCAACACCAGATCATTTCTGTATATTACGTTGCCAGCCCGCTGGAAGCAATTAATATCCCCCTCAGGTTAAAACCCTTTGATTTTGACGAAGAGCAGATGAAAATTTATGAAACAACGAGTGAAACTGAAACATTCCGTTTCATTGACTGGAACGATTTCAGCCCTGAAAGCGTAACACTTCCAATTGATAAAATTGTAGCAGCAATCATCAGGCAAAAATTTTAATCATCCCCCATTGCGGCTTTCTTCATTTGGGCTGCCTGGTCATGGCCCAGGTATCTCTCAATCCAGCCGTGTACCAGGTAAATGACCGGTGTAAGTAACAAAGCTACCATAAACTTATAAATGTAATTAACGATACATATGGCAATCAACTGGTCAAATGGCCAGGGTTTGCCTTGTCCTTTCACAAGCATGGGATAGAAATAAAAAGCGATCAGCAGAACCACAAAACTGTCAATCAGCTGGGAGATGACGGTTGAACCGGTTGCCCGCAACCATATCTTTTTCTCACCGGTGGCTTTTTTTATTTTGTGAAATACAAAAACATCAACGAGCTGTGCTACAAGAAAGGCAGTCATCGAAGCAATAATAATACCAAGCCCTTGTCCATATACGCCATTGAAAGCTGTGGCCATATTGTCAATACCAGCCTGCTGTTTACTGGTAACCCACCAGGTGTTGGGAACAGTCTGAATAGCGCCGAATACCATCAGAAATCCGAATCCTATCAAACAAATGGTAAGCCAGCTCAGGAACCTCACTCCCCTCATGCCATAATATTCATTGATGATATCTGTCATTACAAAAACAACAGGCCAAAGCAAAACACCGCAGGTCAGGTTAAAAGAATAAGTGCCGCCGAATAAATGAATTTCAACCGGTTTCCATCCAAGGGTTGCTTCCAGTGAAAAAATTTTTACCCCGATAAATTCTGCTATCAGCGCATTGGTAATAAAAATGCCCGCAAGTATCAGGAACAGCCGGGTAGGTTTGTTATGTATAATAGTCTTTATCATATTTCCGCCTGAGTATACAGGTAATTGATGTAAAAAATATAAGCCAGTAATATAAGCAGCATAACCACATTCCCAATAATAAGCCAGCGTGGTACAATGGAAGCCGGTTTCTTTTTTACCAGCCACAGGATAAGATAGCAAATCAAAGTCAGCGGTACCATAATCATTCCCATAAAAAACCCTATGGTGATGATGGTGGAAACAAGGCTCTCATCCTTTATCCAGTCCCATTTAAGCAACGAGAGGCTCACCAGAAAAAAGAGTCCGCAGATAAAAGCCAGTCTTGACAAAAATAAAAGCCAGCGCATCGGGGATTTTAGTCTAAAATAGCATTATTTTGTCACCTTAATTAATTGAAACAGAATGAAAAATTCATTGCTGAAAAAAGCTCTTCCGCACCTAATTGCTGTTGTTGTTTTTTTAGTTGTTTCCGTATTTTTCTGCAAGCCGGTGCTGGATGGAAATGTACTGAACCAGCATGATAATGTTGGCTGGAAGGGCATGGCGCAAAATTCCTTTGAATACAAGGAGAAAAACGGCCTTTATCCTCTCTGGAACCCCAATCTTTTCAGCGGAATGCCCAACTACCAGGTGGCCATGGAAGGCAAAACTGTGATGCCTGACATGATTAAGATACTGACGCTGGGAACACCCAAACCCATCAACTTTTTCTTTCTGGCCTGTATCTGCTTTTATATTCTGTGCCTCTCATTGCGGATAAAACCGGTTATCGGCATGATGGGTGCCCTGGCCTATGCATTCTCCACCTATAATCCTGTAATTATTGCTGCAGGGCATGATACGCAAATGCTGGCAACTGCTTTAATGCCGCTGGTATTGGCCGGCATTGTAAATACCTATGAAAAAAATTACTGGCTGGGTTTTGCATTGACAACCTATGGCGCCTACCAGCAAATAGGTTTTAACCATTTACAGGTCAGTTATTATTTCTTCCTCATCGCTGCGCTGGTCACTATACCATATGTTGTTAAGTGGATCAAAGAAAAAGACTGGAAACATCTCGGTATGGCGGCCAGTATAACGATCGTTGCCGGCATTATTGGATTGGCTGGTAATGCTATGATGCTAAAGACAACTTCTGAGTACAGCAAGTATACGATGCGTGGCGGAAAGAATATTGAAATAGTGGGTGATACTGTAAAAGCTACCCAAACAAAAGGTCTTGATACGGCGTATGCCTTTGAATACAGTCTTGGCAAAGCTGAAACATTTACACTGATGATGCCCAATGCATTTGGCGGAGGCAGTTATAATCGGCTTGGCGAAGGTTCAAAGCTTGCAAAAAAAATTACTGAGAAAGGATATAATGGCGAACAAATAGCCCAAAGCGGTGGCATGAAATACTGGGGTAGCATATTTACTGCAGGACCTCAATATCTTGGCGTCTTCATTTTCCTGTTAGGCATTTTAGGTTTTGTAATTATAAAAACTCCTTTGCGATGGGGTTTATTAGCGGCAACCATACTGGGCATACTGATGACATGGGGAAAATATTTTGCCGGGTTCAATGTTTTCCTTTTCGAAAATCTTCCATTGTATAATAAGTTCAGGGCTCCTTCTTTTGCCCAGGTAATACCGCAGCTTACCATGGGTATCATGGCAGCGCTTACATTACAACAACTATTGTTTGCAGAAAAGAGCAAAGAGTTCCTGAAAGATAATTTTAAGAAGATCCTCTATACTGTCGGTGCTGTATTTGTTTTGACAGGGCTTGTTTATTTAGGCATGGATTATAGTACTGCTGATGATAACGGATGGATCAGTTGGTCTGTACAAAACACCAATTCTGACGAATTAGGCAGAGCCATCGTGTCAGGATTAAAAGCGGAAAGAAGAGCTATGTTCGGTGGACAGTTGTTAAGAGCTTTAGGACTCGCATTAGTAGGTATTGGCATTTTATATACTTATGTAAAGAACTGGCTCAAACCACTTGCTGCTGCTATTATTTTATTAGTGATAAGCACTGCAGAGATCACATTGACCAGTTATAAATATTTTAATAATGACAATGATCAAAATACGTATAGAGGTGATGGCTCTTTAAAATCAGATGACGAAAAACTATTTGTATCAAAAGATGATTACTACAACGCTAATTTCAGTCCGTCCCCGATAGATAACCAGATATTAATGGACAAGTCGCCCCATTTCCGTGTATACAATATGGCAGGCACAAAAGATGGTGGCACTTTCAGCGAATCAAGAACATCTTACTATCACAAATCGGTAGGAGGCTATCACCCGGCCAAGCTTCGCATTTACCAGGATATAATAGAAAGGTATTTACCACCCGGAAGACCGAATATATCAATACTGAGAATGCTGAATACAAAGTATGTCATCATACCAACAGGCCAGAACCAACCGCCTGCACTTGACAGTCTTCCCGATTCATATGGGTCAGCCTGGCTGGTAAAAAATGTAAGACTGGTAAATGATCGTGTAGAAGCCATACAAGCAATCGGCACGGCCAACTTAAAGGACACCGCCATCGTTGAAAAATCATTTGCAAAAATGGTGACACAGCCGCAATGGGACTCCGGCTCCTCTGTCCGGATGACAAAATTTGATAATGATACTGTGGAATACGAAGCCAGCTGCAACGGGCCGCAATATGCCGTATTCAGCGAAGTGTATTATCCCCTTGGCTGGAATGCTTACCTTGATGGTAAGAAAGTGGACTATTGTAATGCCAATTATATATTGCGGGGTATGTCAGTACCCGCAGGTAAACACACCATCCGGTTTGTATTTGAGCCGCAGTCGGTAAAAAAGGGAACATCCATTATGTTTATAGCGTCCATTGCCGTTTTATTGTCGCTGCTGGGTGGCCTGTTCATGCATTTCAGGAAGTATTTCAGGAAACCGGCCGGGGCCGGGTCATAGTGCTGCATGAAAAAGGTTCTTGTAATAGCGCCTTATGCCTATTTGCCGTATTATTCAGGCGGACAAAAATTCATTGCCCGATTTCTTCACCACCTTGGGCAGAAAACTGATCTTACGGTAATATCCGTAGCTGAAAGCGATATTTCACTTGCTTCAACTTATAAGATCATTCCCCTGCTGAAAAAATCTTTTTCCCGTTATTATGACTCCAGCCTGGTAAAAAAGATCACTGCTGTTGTAAAAGAAAGAGGTATTGATACGGTTATATGGGAACATCCTTACTATGCCTGGCTGGCTTTTCGTATCCGGAAAAGAACAGGCGTAAAAACCATGATCCACACCCATAACATCGAATACCGGAGGTTCAAAAGTACCGGACGATGGTGGTGGCCTTTTTTAAAATGGTATGAAAAAAGGTGTTTCAGAAAAGCAGACGGGATTTTTTTTATTAGCCCGGAGGATAAGGATTTTGCAATAACCAAATGGGGAATAGCGGCGTCCAGGTGCTTTGACCTCCCATTTGGAGTTGATATAAGTGAATATCCCGGGGACAGGGCAGAAAGTCGTGTTACGGTTTGCCGGAAGCATGCTATTCCGGAAAATGAAAAGATACTTTTGTTTACCGGCGCATTTAATTACAAACCCAACCACGATGCACTGCAGACCATTCTGGAAGAAATTAACCCCCGGTTGTTGAGTGAGAGAGGTCTCAGCTATAAAATAATTATTTGCGGAAAGGGGCTTTCGGAGAATGTAAAAAACTTGCGGAAATATAGCAGTCAAAATATCATTTATGCCGGTTTTGTCAGCGATATTGAAACTTATTATAAAGCTGCAGATATTGTTTTAAACCCCGTCATCAGCGGAGGCGGCGTAAAAACAAAAGTGGTGGAGGCGATAGCTTTTGGAACAACGGTAATTTCAACTGAAAGTGGCGCAGCGGGAATGGACAGAAATGCTGCAGGAAAAAAGCTAATTGTTGTAAAAGACAGTGATTGGGAAAAATTTGGAGAAGCCATTATCAACAATTCAAATGCTATTTCATCATCAGCAGCCGGATTTTATAATATATATTCATGGAAGAAAATCATTCAGCGAATAATTATCGTATTGTAAGCTGCAATCTATATGGTCTTTATTCTGAAGCCATCTTTCAATCCCCTGATTAAATCTTTTTTTCTTGCCTTGTTAAACTGCAGCCAGAAAAATATACGGGAAAATATCGTATAAAAAATTGCGAAGATTCGTTTTATTCCTTTAAAATTTTTCCGGATAAAATAGATCTTATTTCTGTTGGAATAATAAACATAAAAAGCAGAAAGGTCTCCCCCGCCTGATGATGATACCTTATGCAGTATGTTTATGGAAGGTTCATAATAAAGCTTAAACCCCGTCTTTGCTGCCCGGTACACAAAATCTGTATCATCATAATAAGCAAAATATTGCTCATCCATCATCCCGATTTTATCAAAGACCTGTTTATTGATCAACATGAAACAAGTGGGAGCATATGTAATATGCCTGGGAACATTATATGCCGGTCCATCGGTTTTTTTATATCCATCATGTACCCCCAATGCTCTCCATGTATCCATGTGCCCGCCTGCCATCCATAACCGGTGGGTATCGAAATAATATATTTTAGGGACGACCATCTTTTCTCCTTTCATTTCACAAACAGATAGCATCTTCATCAGTGCATCCCTGCTCTCAATTTCAATATCATTGTTCAATAACAATACATAATCGCAACCATCCTCCAATGCCTGTTTGATTCCTGCATTATTTCCTGCAGCTACTCCAATATTCCCTTCACTTTTAATGTGGGAGTATTGAGTAACAGGGTATTCTTTCACCAGCCGCACAATTGATGAATTGGTGAGATCATTGACGGAGTTGTCAACCAGGTACAGAATGTAATCCTTATAAGACTGTTTTGAAATGCTTCTGAAAAAATCTTCCAGCACATTGTCGCTGTTGTATAAAACTGTAACTAGTCCCGTTTTAGCCATAACAGTTTACTTCATGAGTCCTTTCTCTTTCATCTCCTTCACTGATTCATCAAACCGGCTTTCATATATTGATTGTTTATTTACCCAGTCGGTAAATTTCTTTAAGCCCTCAGTAAAGGAGACTGAGGGTTTAAAACCAAGCAGCCTTTCAATCTTGCTAATATCAGCATAATTATGCCGGATATCACCGAGGCGGTAATTGCCCGTGACCCGCAATTCACTTTCTATTCCATAACTTCTAACCAGCGACCGGGCCACTTCCGTTACAGATACAGGAACACCGCTACCTACATTGAATACCTCGTTATTTGCTTCATCCCTTTCTATCCCAAGCACTGTCGCCCTTACCACATCATCAATAAATACAAAATCACGGCTTTCATTTCCATCTTCAAATATGTTGATTGGCTTTTTATTTTTTATCAGGGAAGTAAAAATAGAAAGTATCCCGGTGTAAGGATTGCTCAATGATTGGCCGGGTCCATACACATTCTGATATCGGAAAGTGACTGCAGCAATTCCCAATGATTTGCAGACCAGCATCACCATTTGCTCCTGGTTTTGCTTGGTTATACCATAAACGGATGAAGGATGAATTTTTGATTCCTCATCAGTGGCTGCCAGTTGCAATAACGAAGCACCTGGATAAGTAACTTCAAAATTTCCTTTATCCATGTCTTCTGCTTTGCGGTGAGACGGATAAACAGCCCCAAGTTCAGCAGATAAATATTTTCCTTCTCCATAAATAGCCCGGGAAGAAGCAACAACAACTTTTTTAATATTGGTTTTTTGATTGGCAAGGATGTCAAGCATGATAGCTGTGCCGCCGATGTTCACATCCACATAACGGCTTACTTCATACATTGATTGACCAGTACCTGTTTCTGCAGCCAAATGAACTATCACATCATTTTCTCCAATTGCTTTTTCCCAATCAGCCCTGGAAGTAACGGTTCCATTGATGAAATAAACTTTGTCTTTTATTGAAAGATAAAGAGGTGAATTTTTTTCAGGATTGTTGCCGTGGATTTGTCTGGATAAATTATCAAGTACAGTCACATCATACCTTTTCTGTAAAAGATTTAAAGCCAGATTGGAACCGATAAAACCTGCACCCCCAGTAATTAAAACTTTTTTCATGAATTAGTTTATGAATTCACCATTCTCATTTGTCTTTAGCCACTCACTTTTCTCAAATGAATACCGTTTGATGATCCTTGCCGGAGCGCCGACAGCCACACAATAATCGGGAATATCCTTCATCACTACGGAATTGGCGCCAACCACACTTTGTTTACCAACACTTGCCCCTATAACGCAAACATTTTCGCCCAGCCAGGCCCCATCACCGATTACTACTTGGGCTGCTTGCTTCACCGGCTGGTCTATTACCGGCATATTTACATTTTCATATTGATGAAGGTTATCAGCGATATACACTTTATCCGCCATCAGCACTTTTTTCCCTATTTCAATTTTTGAAGTTGCATAGAAATGACAAAACCTGCCAACATATGTGCCATCTCCAATGGTTAATGAGCAATTATTGTTTCCAGTAAGCGGAAGACAGGCCAGCCACCCTCCATCATTTATATATACACCCGAACCAATATAAATCCTTTTGTGCCCATCCACTTTTGTATGCATCAGTTTGGAACGGGAACCCAGATTACCCAATGATAACTTATAAAATGGGTATTGAAACAGGTACCAGTTCAGTAAATGAAATAGTTTTCGCATAAATGGTGAACAAAGTAACGAATTTCCTCTCAGACGGCTTGGCAGAAATAGCTCAAAACTACTACTTTTGAAATCATTATCTATTTATGAACGGTCTCAATATTTTTCAGCGACTCCGTATTGCGGTATTCAAACAGAAAGCCAAAAGAAAGATCTTTACTTCCCGTCTTTCGAAGATGACCCAGCCTGATCTGTTTCCTGCCACAGCCCCTGATGCTGTTCATTTCAAGCACTTCGGGTTGCTCGGTGATATCATTTATGCCATACCTGCCATGAATGCACTGGCAGGAGATAAAAAAATCTTTTTGCACCTTCAGGTCAACCAGAAATCACTTTACAAAAGATCAATGAGACATGCCAATAAAGACAAGATATTGACAGAAAAAAATGTTGGGCTTTTGGCACCGTTATTATTATCTCAACCCGGTTTCGGCTCCTGTGACATTCTCACTGATCAAAAAATTGACTACGACCTGGATGAGTTCAGAAAATTTCCTTTCGACTATAATAAAAATCATATCTGCCGCTGGTATTTTCATATGTATGGAGTGACGGCAGACCTCAGCAAGCCCTGGTTGATGGTAAAGCCCGATGAATCTTTCCGGAACGAGATAGTCATTGCCAGAAGTTTCCGCTACCGGGCGCCGGGTGTCAGTTATGATTTTTTGAACAGCTATCCTAACAGCACTTTTGTAGGTACAAAAGAAGAATATGATGACATGAAGAAAGCTATTCCCGAATTAAGACATAAACAGGTCAGCAACTTCCTTGAACTGGCGCAGGTAATTGCCGGGTGCAAATTTTTTATCGGTAACCAATCATTCCCTTTTGCTCTTGCTGAAGCCCTAAAAGTAAAAAGAGCACTGGAACTTTGTTTTGAATGCCCGAATGTGATCCCCGAAGGTGAGAATGCTTACGACTTTGTTTACCAGCCACAATTTGAAAAAGTGGTGAGGCAGTTGAATGAAATAGGATAACTATTTAAAGATGCTTTCGTTCTTCACTAAGAAAACTTGCTGCAACATCATTGTCCTGTTCGTGGAAAATGGCGATATCATAATATCCCATCAGGTTCTTTGATGAAGAAATATAATCATGGAGAGATGTAATAACTTCTTCATTCTTCATTTCCGTAGCAAGGACAAGGGTGCCTTTATGGTCAAAGAAAACAATCTTATTGTAACCATATCCTGCAAATGACATAACTGTGGAAAGCCCGTCTTCATTAATAGCTTTCATATTGGTCCGGTTATACTCAAAGAATAAAACAGGCTTATTTTTTTTAATTGTATCAAAAGCACCCCGAAGAACGATTGTATCAAAACCCTCAACGTCCACCTTTAGCAGTTTTATATCTACCTTATCATTTTCGCTGAAAGAAACTACTTCATCTAGAGTCCTGAATGAAACCCGGGTACTTCCCTGTTCATCAGGGATAATCGTAGCATTCCAACCATCTTTATCAAAGTTCACTGTTGTTTCCTGAGGCTTATCACTGAGAAAGGTCTTGATCAGTGAAACACCAGAAAACTGTTTGGTGTTTTTTTCCAGGAAACTGTAAGAAATCTCGTCGCCTTCTATTGCAATCACCGGAACATCCGCAACTGACTTAAGTACAGCAATGGTATCACCAACATTTGCTCCAACATCAATCACTGTCATTCCTGGATACTTCTTGTGAATAGCGATTGCTAATCTTCCTAATTGAATGTTCAAATCAGGGTAAATAGTATAATTAACAAGTTGGGGATTGTTACCTGGCATCAGTATATCAAACTGACCCACTTTAACTGTTGAAGGTGTTTTGCTCCTCTTAATATAAGGAACCCCGGTTTTAAAAATATCATAACCCCTTCGGTTCAGAAAATTTATGATAAATTTTTTCATAACGGATGCTGTCAGAACATAAATCAAAATCCAGATGATGTATCTTCGCCGGAAATAAATTTGTTCATGGGATCTCCTGTAGTGTCAGGTCTTAAAAAGATAATTGCCAATACTTTTTTCCCGCATGTGAGGAGAAGCTATTCCCAAAGTGGCGAAGATATAATAATTAGCGATTTATTTGGTCGTCTCGGTATCCAACAGCCCTCGTATCTTGACATTGGCGCCAATGCACCCGTTGCTTTAAATAATACTTACCGGCTGTATGCAAGAGGAAGCAATGGCGTTTGCATTGAACCTAATCCTGTTCTTTATGAAAAATTAAAACAAAAGAGAAAAAGAGATATTTGCATCAATGCTGGAATTGCTTTTGATGAAAACAGGCAGGCTGATTTTTACCTGTTCACAGGTAAAGCACATGGACTTAGCACTTTTTCAAAGCAAGAGGCAGATTTTTGGGAAAAAACAGGTAATGAAGAAATTGGCAGGCACAAACCTGCATCCATAATAAAAACACAGCTTCTGGATATCAACGAAGTAATGAGAAATTATTTTTTCCCTCATCCCAATCTCATTTCTATTGATGTCGAAGGACTGGATTTACAAATAGCAAAAACGATCGATTTTGAGCAATATAAGCCTGAAGTGATTTGCGCAGAAACTTTATGGTTTGCAGAAAATAATAAAGAGACTAAGAATTACCAGTTAATCGAGTTTTATAAAGACAGGGGATATTTTGTATATGCTGACACTTATATCAACAGCATCTTCTGTCGTAAAGATGCTTATAAGAATATCTCCTTCTGATCCTGTTACAGATTCGGGGCTATCTCCAAAAAATACGCTATACTTCTTCTCTTAATATCGTCAAGCCGGTAGCTCAGATGAAGATTGTAATATTTCTTCAGATCATAGGAATCAAATGGGTTTTCTGATACGATCTCATCAATATGCTGAAGCCCTGATGCATTAGCCGCATTAAAAATTTCAATAAACTCTTCGGGCATTTTTTTTTTACTGGCCCATACAGCAAATACAAAGGGCAGCCCGGTTATCTTTTTCCACTCCGAGCCAAGATCATAAATAAAAGTGGAGATTTTTCTTTGCTCAAATGCCCTGTCGCCGATTACCAGGCCGGCTGTAGTGCCGGTAATCTCATCCCGGTAACTTTCATTTTCCGCATGAACCATTTCAGGGTTAATACCCCAGTATTCCCGCATCAGGAATTTGAGCAACTCAACCGATGTCCGGCTCTGATAATCGAGATACACCTTTTTTATTTCATGAAGAGGAACTTCGCTGAATAAAGCCACCGAAGCAATTTCCCCTTCGGTACCTATGCAATAATCACCAACAATGTGAAAGCCGGGTATTTTTTTTAATACTGTCACAGGCACCAGCCCCACATCAACTTCATCGTTCAGCAGCATATCAGCAATCTTTGCAGGATAACTGCCAACCAGTTCAATCTGTTCGCTGATGGGCGGCCGCTGAAGTCCGTATAAGAGGGGTTTAGTATTTAAATAATTAACGATCCCGACCTTTATCTTCTTCAATTAGGCTAATTTTGTGTGCAAAGGTAGCAGAACCGGAACCATAAATCAGCAGCAGTATGGAATTAACAGCACTCACCTCTCTTTCAGCAGTTGACGGCAGATACCGCAAACAGGTGCAGCACCTGGATGAATATTTTTCAGAGTACTCACTGATGAAATACAGGATACTGGTGGAAATTGAATACCTGCTTTATTTGGGAAAAAGGAAATTGTTCAAATTGCCTCGTAAATGCATCAAACACCTGCAAAAGCTGGCTGAGGACTTTGGCCCCGAAGATGCCCAGGAGATCAAACAAATTGAATTCACTACCAACCATGATGTAAAGGCCGTTGAATATTTTTTAAAGAGCGAACTGGAAAAATGCGGAGGGAAAGATTGCAAAGAATGGGTGCATTTTGGCCTCACTTCTCAGGATATAAATAATACTGCCATTCCGCTCTCCTGGAAACATGCTGTCGAATATGAATACCTGCCCGCTTTGCTGAACCTGAACACACAACTGAAACTGCTGGCAAAAGAATGGAAAGACATCCCCATGCTGGCACATACACACGGGCAGCCAGCCAGCCCCACCCGGCTGGGTAAAGAAATCATGGTTTTTGCAGAAAGAATCGAAAACCAGATTGAGCAGTTTATCCGCATACCTTTTACAGCCAAATTTGGTGGCGCCACCGGCAATTTTAATGCCCACCATGCTGCATTCCCCAAAATTGACTGGGTAAAATGGGCAAATGAGTTGATCTCAGGTCTGGGGTTAGGCCGGCAGCAGCATACCACACAGATTGAGCACTACGATAACCTCGCTGCTCATTTTGACTGCATGAAGCGAATCAACAATATCCTTGTTGATTTTTGCCGGGATGTGTGGAGCTATATTTCCATGGAATATTTTACGCAAAAAACAAAAAAAGGCGAAGTGGGGTCGTCGGCCATGCCGCATAAAGTAAATCCCATTGATTTTGAAAACGCAGAAGGAAACCTTGGGCTGGCCAATGCAATTTTTGAGTTTCTTGCATCCAAGTTACCTGTATCAAGATTACAGCGGGACTTAACCGATTCAACCGTATTGAGGAATATAGGCGTTCCCTTTGCCCACACACTGATAGCCTTTCGCTCCGTCGAAAAAGGACTAGGCAAATTAGTGGTGAATGATGCTAAAATATATGAGGACCTGGATACTAACTGGGCGGTTGTTGCGGAGGCAATCCAGACAATTTTAAGAAGGGAAAATTATCCAAACCCCTACGAAGCTCTGAAAAACCTTACCCGGGGCAACAACCGGGTGGATAAAAAAATGATACATCAGTTTATTGAGGGTCTGAAAGTGAAAGAGGATGTAAAAAGGGAGCTGAAAAGAATAACACCGCATAATTATACCGGCATCCTGGCAAAGTTTTAAGCATTCCGCTTTACAATAAATATCGTAAGTTCCTTCCCCTCCTCCTCTTTAATGCTGTGAAAACGAAAACCGGTTTTCTGCAATACTTTCCTGGAAGCAATATTGGCTGTTTCGCTTACTGCATAAATTTCGGGCACACTGGTGTTATCAAGAAAATATTTAAGCCCGGCCTGAGCCAATTCTGTTGCCAGCCCCCTGCCCCAGTATTCCGGGATAAAAGAGTAGCCAAGCTGTGTTTTCTCTGGTTCTGACGGAATGGGAATGATAGCAAATGAACCTATAAACCGGCCGGTTGCTTTGTCCTCCACAGCCCAACGTCCATTTTGCGGTGTCGGGTCTCCCATTTCCAATATCTGCTTTAAATGTTCATCACTTTCTTCCTTTGTTTTTACCGGCCGGATATACCGCATCACCTCTTCGCTGCCATTGAGCAAAAAGAAATTGTCCTGATCCTGTTCGGTGAGTGCCCGGACAATCAGCCGTTCTGTTTCAAAAGCTATACTGTTTACCCGCATGTTCATATTCATAGTTCATTTTGAATATTTGACGTTTCGTAAGTCCCCTTGAGGAGGATTTAGGGGGCTTATTTATGAATCTCCGATGTAAAATGAAATTCAATATCAGGATTATTTGTCTTTTCTGTGTTAAGGAACCATTCGCTCTGGGCAAGATAAATCGGATAACCATCCTTATCTTCTCCTGAGTTAACCTGTTTAAAGCGCAGAAAGTCTTCCAGTTTCTTCGGGTCCTTGCTCGTAAGCCAGCAGGCTTTATAAAACGGCAGAGTATTAAACACTACTGAAGCGCCATACTCATGCAGCAGCCGGTACTGTATCACTTCAAACTGCAGCTCGCCTACACAACCGATGATTTTTTTATTGCCCCCAAACTGGGTAAACAACTGCGCCACTCCTTCATCCGTAAGCTGCAACAACCCTTTTTCCAGTTGCTTGGTCTTCATCGGGTCTTTGTTCACCACTTCTTTAAATATCTCCGGAGAAAAAGAAGGAATGCCGGTAAAATAAAAATCCTCTCCTTCTGTCAGCGTATCGCCGATCTTAAAATTGCCCGTATCAAAGAGACCCACCACATCGCCGGCATAAGCATCTTCAATAATGCTTTTATCCCTTGCCATAAAAGAATAAGGATTGCTGAAACGGACATCCTTATCCAACCGCACATGATGAAAATATTTATTCCGTTCAAACTTACCCGAGCAAACCCTGAAGAAAGCAATCCTGTCCCTGTGCTTCGGATCAAGGTTGGCATGGATCTTAAAAACAAAACCGCTCATGGTATCTTCTTCCACATCCACATCTCTTAACGTTGTATGCCTGCTGCGTGGCGTGGGTGCAATACGGATAAAAGTATCCAGCATTTCCTTTACACCAAAATTGTTGATGGCGCTGCCAAAAAAAACCGGCGCTACTTTTCCGGATAAGTAATCTTCCACTTTCAATTCACCATGCACCCCATCCACCAGCTCCACATCCTCCCGCAACTGGTTGGCATCTTTTTCACCAAGCTTTTCATTCACCACTGCATCGTTAAGATCAGAAACTGCTACTGCATTTTCATCTGCTGCTTTGGTGCCAGCAGTAAACAACAATAAATTTTTATCATGCAGATTGTAAACGCCTTTGAATTCCTTGCCGCTGTTGATGGGCCATGTCATCGGGTGCAGGTGGATGGATAATTCTTTTTCTATTTCTTCCAGCAGGTCAAAGCGGTTCTTGCCATCCCGGTCCATCTTATTGATGAAAACGATCACCGGTGTATCCCGCATCCGGCACACTTCCATCAGCCTTCTTGTTTGTTCTTCCACACCATTTACACTGTCCACCACAAGGATTACACTGTCAACAGCCGTCAGTGTACGGTAAGTATCTTCAGCAAAATCCTTGTGGCCGGGAGTATCCAGCAGGTTGATCAGGATCTTATTGTACTCAAAACTCATTACCGATGTGGCCACAGAAATTCCACGCTGTCTTTCTATCTCCATAAAATCGCTGGTGGCATGTTTTTTTATCTTGTTGCTTTTCACTGCACCCGCCACCTGTATGGCCCCGCCAAACAGCAGGAATTTTTCCGTCAGTGTCGTTTTCCCCGCATCCGGGTGAGAGATAATCGCAAATGTCTTTCGTCTTTTTATTTCGTTGTGATATTTCATTGCTGGTTGATAGTTTCTGGATATAGGTTACTGGTTTTTAGAGGCGGCAAAGGTAAGGGTTGAGAGGCATTTTTATTGGCTAGCGATTGTACCATCATAATCGTCAGTTGTGTCACTCACTTCATCGTTCGGTTCTCTGCATGGCATTTTGGAAACTTACTTTCTCTTTTTGAAGTACCTTTAATTTGAGCAGTCGTTGGAAAGAAGACATCAACTGTTCGGTAACAATAATCCTGTTATTATTTACTCAGGGTTTATCCGCCCGGGATATTCACTCCAATGCCGAAAAAAGCATCGCTCTGATCATTGGCAATGCAGATGATGTTAACGGAACCAAACTTAAAAACCCAGTTAACGATGCAAACCTGATGGAGGATAGTCTGAAAAAAATCGGTTTTGAAATCATTAAAATCACTGATGCTGATAAATCCGGATTTGAAAAAGCCATTTATGACTTCAGTAAAAAATTACCCCGCTACAATATCACTATGTTTTTTTATGCCGGGCATGGAGTTCAGGTTGACGGAATTAATTACCTGCTTCCTGTTGATGCGGTTTTAAATGAAAAAAATGATGGCAAATTCCAGGCCATCTCTGTAAACTTTATTACGGAGGAGTTTGACAAATACCCGGGTAACGTCAGTATAATAATACTGGATGCCTGCAGAAACAATCCGTTTCGTTCATGGATGCGGGGGGCTGAAATTGGTTTTAAGAGCATTGCCAACCAACCCGCCGGAAGTATTATCGCCTATGCCACCCGTGAAAAGGCAACCGCATATGATGGTGATGGCAAAAATGGATTATACACAGAAAGTCTCATAAAGGAAATTATGAAACCACAATCTATTGAAAAGGTCTTTATGAAAACCCGCAAGGCGGTCATGGAGAAAAGTAAATACAGCCAATGTCCCCAGGAATGGGATATGATGACCAGGAAATTTTATTTCATAAAGCCAGTTCATGAAAGTCCGAATATGCCTGTAGCAAGTAAACTCATTAGTGCCGTTTATAGTATATATTAGGCTGATAATGAAAAAAGGGATGTCTGTAAAGTCACTGAGTTTGAAATATTTGATGTAACTGAATCATCCTTTAGGATCAAAGGTCTTGACCAAACCTGGTGGGGTGTCGGGGTCATTCACAAAGACAATACCACCGGCCGGTATGATTGGGAATTTGAAAATGGGGCAAAAGGGAGCAGCTATATCTGGTTCAATAGTCACGGCAGCATTAAAGGTAAAGTGAGCGGGTCAAATGTGGATTTGGACTGGATTTATATAGCCTACCCTATGAACTAGTCTTCCTTCAATCACATAAACCAAAGTATCATCACCCCGTTTTATATATCCTTACCAGCATTTCAAACAAATCAGGATGATTGGCTTTTAATAAAGCCGGTTGCTCAAAGAAATATTCTGAAATAACCGCAAAAAATTCAATGGTATTTGCAGCTCCATACATATCAATATCCGAACCGTAGGTTTTCATCTTACTGATAGTAGTCTCCATCATATTTTTCCAATGACCGGTATATTTTCTCTCCAAAATTATTTCAGGAATTCCGTCAAAGGTGCCGTCCATTTTATCAATCAGATGCACAAATTCATGAATGGCCGTGTTGCGGGCACTTGGTTCATTAATAAAATCCTGTCTTAACTGCCATTTGTTTATGATCATGACATTTTGCATGGCCCCGCTGCCCACCATGCCTCCGATTGGCCGATCGGAACCTGCCTGGTCGAAATCTTCATTGAATGCCCCGGGATACAACAAAACTTCATGCAGGTTGATATACTGCCAGTCGGGAATGGCAAAAACAGGAATGATGGCTCCGGATGCAATTAACAGTTTATCAATATCCTCAACAACGGCATTCACTCCGGTGATTTTGACTGCAGATAAAAAGTGTTCCATTCTTTTTTCAAACCTTACTTTTCCTTCCTCATTCAGTTGCCGGTAAAATTTTACATAATCGGTAAGCAGTTCCCTGTAGTTGTCCGGCAGTAAAACAACTTCCTTTACTATGCCTGCCCTAAAGACAAATAGTATTATCAAAACGATCAGCCCAAAACCCAATAAAACCTCTGAGACAGTGAACATAGGAGGGTGAAGTTAAACAGGATTGATTAATCAAAAACAAATTTGGATTGGTAAATAATTTCTTCTCACTAAATCATCTTGCGGTAATTTTGCTCTATGATCCGCCGGACCTTCGAAATTGTTGGCAGCAGTTTTAAAATGGCGCTGCAGGAATTGTGGAAGAACAAACTCCGCACTTTTCTTTCGCTGTTCGGCATTACTATTGGCATTTTCTGCATCATTGGTGTGCTGGCCACGGTAAACAGCCTGGAACAAAATATCCAGAACGAAATAAAATCGCTGGGCACCAATACCATCTATATTGACAAATGGGACTACAGCGCCGGCGGCGGGCCCGACTACCCCTGGTGGAAATACGTAAACCGGCCTTCGCCAAAGTATCATGAAATGAAGCAGATTAAGGAAAGAACTCCATCAGCAAAATATGCTGCCTTTGAAATAAACGTTAAAGACATTGTTGAATTTGAAGATAACCAGCTTTCCAATGTAAATATATACGGCATTTCCGAAGATTTTCGTTTGATACAGCCCATTGATGTGGAATCCGGGCGGTTTATGTCGGATGCAGAGTTCAGCCAGGGCAGTGCGGTAACAGTAATCGGAAATGAAATTGCCGAAAAATTATTTGGTATTCCTGAAAGGGCTGTTGGTAAACTTATCAGCAGCCGCGGAAAGAAACTTACCGTGACCGGTGTCATCAAAAAACAGGGGAATACGATGATCGGGGGCTGGCAATTTGATCAGAGCATTGTGATGCCCTATCGCTATGCCCGCAACCTTATGGATGAGAAAGGGGCCGACCCGGTGATCCTGGTTCAGGGGCAGGATAATTTGAACAGCAAAGCGCTGAAAGATGATTTGGCAGGAACCATGCGGGCATTGCATAAACTCCCGCCTTCCAGAGAGGAAGATTTTGCGCTGAATGATGTGAATGATTTCAGCCAGGCTGTGAGCAATATTTTCGGCCCTGTTAATATCGGAGGCTGGATAATAGCGGGTATTTCTTTACTGGTAGGTATGTTTGGTGTGGCCAATATTATGTTTGTTTCTGTAAAGGAGCGAACCAGCCAGATAGGTTTAAAAAAAGCTGTGGGTGCCAAAAACAGGGTGATACTGGCTGAATTTCTTTTGGAGTCCGCCTTTCTCTGCATTATCGGGGGGATGATGGGGCTCACATTGGTTTTCCTGCTTACCCTTTTGCTTACTGAGGCGCTTAATTTTCCTGTTTTTATTTCTACGGGTTATATGATGCTCGCTATTGTTATCTGCATCATAACAGGTGTGCTGGCCGGCATTATTCCTGCCCGGCAGGCTGCCAGAATGGACCCCGTGGAGGCAATAAGAAGTAAATAGTCAAATGAGTCATGCAGGTCATATTAGTCAGTAAGTTTGTGTTCCGGTTGGTTTATTTGACCCCCCATTTGACTCATTTGACCTTATGACTGTAATTCTTGCAATAGAGTCTTCTTGCGATGAAACCTCTGCAGCCATTTGTGCTGATGGAAAAATTCTTTCCAACTTTATTGCCAACCAGACCATTCATGAAAAGTACGGCGGCGTGGTGCCTGAACTTGCCAGCAGGGCGCATATACAACATATAGTGCCGGTGGTTGATACAGCGCTGAAAACCGCTGGCTGCAAGCTGACTGATATCAACGCTGTAGCATTTACACAGTCTCCGGGATTAATAGGTTCCCTGCTGGTGGGCAGCCAGTTTGCCAAATCACTGGCACAGTCACTCAATGTACCGTTGATTGCCGTTCACCACATGCAGGCCCATGTTCTGGCCAACCTGATTCCCGCCTCTGCGCCGGGCAGGGATGACCCCAAACCATCCTTCCCGTTCCTGTGCTTAACTGTAAGCGGAGGACATACGCAAATTGTACAGTGTGATTCGCCGACTCAAATGAAAGTGATTGGCGAAACAATTGACGATGCTGCCGGCGAGGCATTTGATAAATCAGCCAAACAGTTGGGGCTTCCCTACCCCGGCGGGCCGCTGATTGACAAATATGCCAAAGAAGGCGACCCCGGACGTTTTAAATTTCCCGAACCACAAATACCCGGTTTGAATTTTAGTTTCAGCGGACTGAAAACTTCCATTCTTTATTTTTTACAAAATGCTGGGAAAAGCCACCTGTACAAAGAAGAATTTACGGCTACGCCGGAAGAAAGAGATGAATTCATAAAAAACAACCTGGCTGATATTTGTGCGTCGATCCAGCACCGCATCATCACCATTTTGCTGAATAAACTGAAGAAAGCATCATGGATTACCGGAATCAAAGACATCTGCCTTGCAGGAGGCGTTTCTGCCAACAGCGGACTCCGAAAAGCATTTGAACAAATGGGGGAAAAATATCACTGGAACACTTTTATTCCTGATTTTCAATATTGCACTGATAATGCAGGCATGATTGCCATTACAGGATACTATAAATACCTTGCAGGACAATTTTCTGATTTATCCGTCAGCGCTTCGGCAAGAGCCGGATGGTAGCTTAACAAATGATGCCTAATTCTTTTTTTCAGTTTAAACAATTTACTGTTCACCAGGATAAATGCGCCATGAAGGTGACTACGGATGCCTGTTTATTCGGGGCATGGGTAGCAAATGAAGTCAGAAGTATGAGCTCAGAGGTTCGAAATGCACTTGATATTGGCACTGGCACAGGAGTACTGGCCCTTATGCTTGCGCAAAAAAATGCGGCTGCAGTCATTGATGCAATTGAAATAGATGAAGACGCTGCGGCTCAGGCTGAAAAAAACATTGCCGGTTCTCCGTGGAACGGAAGAATTCATGTCATCCGGGGCGATGCCAGGGCGCATGAGTATAACAGGAAATATGACATTATTATCAGCAATCCTCCTTTTTATGAAAGGGAACCGAAAGGAAGTGACATGCGGAAAAATATGGCTCATCATAATGAGGGGCTTCTTCTGCCCGAATTACTGCATATTATTAAGAAGAGCCTGAAACCCGGCGGAAATTTTTTCCTGCTCCTTCCTTATAAGCGAAATGATGAAATAAGAAGCATGCTGACCCGGCCTGAGTTCTCTGTCAGGCAGATCATCCTTGTAAGACCGTCAGTAAATCATGATTACTTCAGAATTGTTTTAAGCGGAGCAAAAGAATACGGCGGTGAAAATGAAACAATCATGGAAGACATTTCCATAAAAGATGAATATGACAGGTATACCCCCGAATTTGTAAACCTTCTCAAAGATTATTACCTGTATCTGTAGATAACTGCCGGCTCAGGTCAATCTCCCTGCAGCATAATCTTTTAAATATTCGAATTCTTTTGTAAGGACGCCGTCTTTCGTCATGGTAGCCCGCCTGATAATATCTGAGCCATGGCCCACCAGGTCTTCCAGCACATGTTTTATCAGTTGCTCACCGAAATAGCGGCTGGCATCCCTCGGCAGTTCATTGGGCAGGTTTCCCACTGCCATGATGTCAATAGAACCGGGCAGGTAAGGCCGGGTCTTTTCTAATGTATGGCGGTTGATGCCATAAACAGGGTCTTCAATAGTTTGATCGCCGCTGTTAATGGGTACCGAGCCGTTCACATCATCTGTAATATCGGCAATAGTCTGGATGATGAAACTCTCTGTCTTCACATCTTCCTTTTCAAACAGCCGGGGCACATTCTTGTCCCAGTACACTCCATTCATCAGTATATCTGTCTGCGCTGCATAAGGCAAAAATTTACATTCATAATTTTCAGGATGGTGGTGAAAATCCTCTCTGCCGTATTTTCCCGTCTGCCTGTTCTGGTAAAGCTCAGCTCCCTTTAATTGGGTATAAACAGGGTAGGCAAACCTTCTTTTCAGGTAATCATCCGGCTCTACTTCATGAATACCCATCAGGTTCATTATTTCAAGTACTCCATGTGCCACTCTGCCCGATCCGGTAACGGCAATCTTTACATTGGGCAGCCGGAGACCAAAATAATTATGAATCAGTTCTCTGAAACTGCGCTGCTTATACACCCTGTCTAATGAAAATAATCCGGTTCGGTTCCCATAGGCCATCATGCCATTATGAGCGCCTACTACCCCTGCAAAAAATCCAAATCCTATGATACGTTGCCCGTCCTCATGCTCCAGGCATTCAAAATCAATCAGGCTTATTTTTTTATCCAGTATTGCCTGCAGCAGGTTTTGGTTGCGGGGTTGCTTCTTTTTGGTATGTGAGAAAAAAAGATAAGTTTTCCCGGGTATCAATTGTTCCACCGGTACTTCCTTGATGCCGATAAGAATATCGCAGAGGTCTACATTTTCCCTCACCTCCACTCCCGCCGAAACATATTCCTTGTCCGTGAAACAACGGGTTGAGGAAGATTGGGCAATAATCTGCACATCCGTGCTGTTCTTATGTACCCATTTACATTGTGCCGGGGTGAGCGCTACTCTGTTATCAGCAGGAATTTTCCCCTCTCTTATAAGTCCAATCCTTGTCATACAGACGTTTATCGCTTATAGTTTTTAACTGCCCGTTTTAACCGAAGCTGGCAAGCGCAAAGTTGCCGTTTCTGTCTTTTCTGAACAAACTGATTTAAATCACAAAACCGGCATGATAAGTGTTGTAACTTTAATCATTCTTTAAAGAATCTGTTGCCCGGATGGTTACACCTTCGGGTTTTGGATGTACACAAGAAAAAGACCCGGGATGAGAAAAATTCGCATTACTGTTGCGGCTGCTGCAGTCGTATCGCTCAGCTGGTTATCCTGCAGTAAGCCTGTTGATGACCCCACTGTTAATACTCCTTACCAGCTTAGTTACGGGATTCTATAATCTACCTGAAACCTGTTGCCGGGGATTATATTGTATTGCCGGTTAAACAGAGCCCCGGTACCTACTCCGGTTTCCCGGAAGGAATTGAAATTAATGAAGCCACCGGGGCCATTAATGTTTCCAAAAGCGAGACAGGTCTTCGTTACCGCATTACCCATATTTCGGCAAAAGGCGATACGAGCCAAACCATTGTGGTGCTTTCAGGCATTACCTATACCGATCATTTTTACATACTGGCACAGGGCGACTCCGTTGCTCATCCCGTGTACAATGCTAATTCCGGCAGGGTTCTGCCTCTAAATGGATCTTCATTTGATGAGGGTAACCTGGCAAATGGGGGTGGCTGTGCTGTACGAACAGATAATGGCAAAATCAACCTGGCAGAAAGCATCCGCAAAGGTGTATTTGGCGCCAATCCGCAAAACGACGACAAGAAAGAGTTTGAAATCAGGTGGAATTGCCGGAAATATCCTTCTGGCAGGAATAAAAGAGTGCAGCCAGGCCAAGCAAGGCTGCTGCTGCAAGTTCATAGGTTTTTTTCATAAAGAAAGTTTTCATTTTACAATCATGTTGTCTGTAATAAGTAAACACAGAAACTCAGATTGTAACCGGGCAAAAAAACCTCCCCAATCCCGGTTTAAAGCAGAAGGACGGGGAGGCCACCATTAACCACTGGCAAGCTCTATCTCCATTTAAGCATCTTTACTTTCCGGATTAACCGGGCTGTAACAATGCTGTGATATTTATGTTCGGGGGGCGTCTTTTATTTTCCGAAGCAAGGGAAGTGCAAAGTCATAGTCCTTATTGCGGATATAGCTTCGGGGAAGTTTCTGATGATTTCCATGCTTATTCCTTTATTTGTACTCAAACAGGCTAATTTTGTAACCAAACTAAGGCATTTTTGTTAAGAAAAGACCTGACTAAAGTAACGGCGGCATGACCTATTTTGAACTCTTTGAAATACCACTACAGCTGAAAGTGGATAAAACCGGCCTTCCGCTTAAGTATTTTGAACTAAGCCGGAAATATCACCCCGATTTTTTTACCAATGCCAGTGCTGAAGAACAGGCAGAGGCCCTTGAAAAATCAGCTTTACTGAACAAAGCCTTCCGCACCTTTCAAAACCCGGATGAAACAATTAAATATGTGCTGCAACTGAAAGGGCTGCTGGAAGAAGAGGAAAAATATGAACTTCCGCCGGCTTTTTTAATGGAGGTACTGACAATTAACGAGGCTATGATGGATGCAGAAGATGAAACTGTGAAAGGCAAGCTAAAACTGGCCATTGATAAAATTCAACTTGAAATTTATGAGCCTGTTCAGAAAATGGTGGAGCATTATCAGGAGGGTATTACTACCGAAAAAGAATTGCTGCAGGTAAAGGAGTATTATTACAAAAAGAAATACATTGACCGTATCAGGCAGCAACTCACTGTTTAGGCAGTACGGTTTTAAATTTCACACTTTACCATTTCCATTTTACATTTGCAGCCCTGCCGCCCGGGTGGCGGAACTGGTAGACGCACTGGACTCAAAATCCAGCGGTAGCAATACTGTATCGGTTCGATTCCGATCCCGGGCACTTTATTAGACTGAAGCCGATTCTTTGATGAATCGCCTTTTTCTTTTTCGGCTAGATGACTTACCAGTAAAGGGATTTCATTGAATATGAAATTTATTGGTAAAAAGACCGACAAAAAGAATAATTTTGAATTTTACAAAGTGAAAATATGAAACTAAGAACATACAGCTTTTGGATTTTGGCATTGAGTAGCCTTATGCTACTTTCGTTTACCTACAATAACAGCACTTATCAAACTGAGTGTGTGACTTTGGGTACCGATGGCTATGTCTCCATAAAAATATGGGACACAAAAAAAGGAGCTAAGTACAAACCTGAACAAGCACGAAGAGATGCCATTCATGCAATTTTATATTCAGGTATTTCTGGTGGGTCTAGTTGTACAACGCAGCCACCAATATTAAAAAAATCAGAAGAACAAGAAAGTTTTAAAGTTATTGAAAAAAGTTTCTTTTCAAAAAAAGGTAAATGGTCAATGTTTACAAGAAGTTCAGCAACTGAAACAACATTGCCAGCCAACATTGGAATAAAGAATTGGAAAGTTTATCAAGTTGCAATATCAAAAAACGAACTTCGAAAATTCTTAGAAGATCAAAAAATAATCAAATCACTAACCAATGGATTCTAATATGAAAAAATTACACCTTTTTATAATAGCTTTTGGTCTGCTTGTTTCAACAAATACAATTTTTGGTCAAGCTAAAAAGCCAACTTTAATGGTTTTGCCTAGTGATAACTGGTGCGAGCAGCGTTACTTCATGGTTGAGTTTGACAATCAAGGTACTAAACAGAAAGTACCGAACTATAAACAAGCATTTCAAGAAGATGGAGAGCTAGGCCAGGTAATTAGTAAAATAGGCTCTCTTATGATAGACAGAAGTTTTCCTCTTAAAGATGCTGAGCAAGAGTTAAAAAACATAGAAGCACGATCAGCAGAGGACAACATGACTTCCAGTGTCGCAACCGGATCGGGCCTTTCCGAGAGCCCTTTAGATAAACTTAAGAACAAAGCTAAAGCGGACATCTTACTACAGATCTGGTGGAAAGTAACTAAGACAGACAACGGGAAGGTGGTGTCTTTTGTCTTAGAGGCATTTGATGCCTATACAAGTAAAAGAGTTGCATCATCAACCGGAAATAGCACACCCAACAATAATGACATTGTTCCAGTCATGCTGCAACAGGCGATTGTATCCAACATTGACCCCTTTGTGTTACAGCTTCAGGCGCATTTTGACGATATGCAGCAAAACGGGCGAGAAATACGCCTGACAGTCAGAAAATGGAATAAGAGCAATTGGAAAAATTTGGATTGATCAGTAACTTTCAGCAATGACATCCGACGGCTATTCCCTTCGAAACCGGGTTAAACTGGTAAGGGGCGGAGATGAATATTTTACCCTGCTGCATGAACTCGTCAGCAAGGCCCGCCGCACCATTCATCTTCAGTTCTACATTTTTGATGATGATGAAACAGGCACACAGTTGAAGGAAGCTCTTATAAATGCATCCCGAAGAGGTGTGGACGTTTTTCTGCATGCAGATGGCTATGCTTCACAGGTTCTATCCAGGCAGTTTATTGCAGGGATGAAAGAGTCCGGGATCCGCTTTAAGTGGTTTGAACCTCTTTTTAAAAGCAGGAAGTTTTATTTCGGCCGGCGGATGCACCATAAAGTGGTAGTGGTAGATGGTATTTATTCCATGACAGGAGGAATCAATATAAGTAACCGGTATAATGATATGTCCGACAACCCCGCCTGGATGGATCTTGCAATATTTTGCGAAGGTGAGGCCTCGCTGCAGCTTCATAATCTTTGCAGAAACATGTGGGGTAAACCCTATAAGGACAAACTTGATTTGCAGGCTGCAGAGGAGTTCTTCCGGCAGATTCCCGCCAAAGATTATCATTCGGTAAGAGTGCGCCGCAATGACTGGGTGAAGCGCAAAAATGAGGTAACGAGAAGTTATTTCTATATGTTTCACCATGCAGAAAAAGAGATTATCATCATGTGCAGTTATTTTTTACCGGGCAGAGCTTTCCGCAGAGCTATGAGCAAAGCGGTAAAAAGAGGGGTAAAAATTAAAACCATCCTGGCAGGTCCCTCCGATGTAATGATAGCCAAACATGCCGAACGATACCTGTACGACTGGCTGTTGAAGAATAATATTGAAATCTATGAATACCAGAAAACGGTACTTCATGCCAAAACTGCCGTGTATGACAGCCGTTGGGTTACTGCAGGGTCATATAACGTAAATAACATCAGCGCCTATGCCAGCCTGGAAATCAACCTGGACATCCGGAACAAACCATTTGCCCTGCACATCAAAACAGAACTGGAAAAGATCATCCGGCAGGATTGCAGAAAAATAACTCCTGACAATTATATTTCAAGTACCCGTTTCTTCCGGAGGTTATGGCAGAGATTATGCTTCAGTTTCATCAACACGATGCTTTCGCTGTTTACTTTTTATTTTAAGCAGGAAGAATAACTGTCAATTCCCCTTAATCCGCCTGAGCAGTGATCTGAAAGTTTCTTTGTTCCACCGGGCAAACCTGCCCCGCTGTACCACAAAATCATTTTCTGAAGGATGCTGCAAATAATAGTAGAATACAAAGGGAGCCCCGGCATCATGCCATCCGGCCATCTGCCCGAAACGAAGATCATTAAAAATCAACGTATCGTTTATGTTCTGAACAGTATAATAACCTTTTGAAAAGCGCAGCAGTTTTTGCATGTCTTCATGGTCGCTTACAGTCCTGAGCAATGAATCATTACGTGGTACAAACCGGAAATCAATTTTTCTCTCTTTGTCAAATAGGGAACGATAACCAATGTGGAAACCTGAATCGTTGGAAGATACAACATACCAAAGCCAGTTGTTCAGCGGCGTGGGTGTGGTAAAATAACTGTTGTAAGCAATCTGCTGCCTCTTAAACACATCCCTTACATCACTGTCAATTTTGATTTTGTTAAGCCCGCAGTATAACAAATAGATACTGCTGAGCCCAACGCCAAACCTCCTCCACCAGCCGCGGCGGGGATGATCTTTTCTTAAAACAAGCAGGATTATAAAAGCTATCCCCAGCCAGACTGAATAAAAAGGATCGGCCACAAATATCCAGTTATAAGATACCCTGTAATGACTGAAGGGTTCAAACCACCCCACACCGTATACATTCATTCCGTCAATCAACAGGTGAATAAAGGCCTGTACTCCGAAGAAAAGAATCCATCGTTTGAGAGAAATGTCATGAGGCCGGTGCCATCTTTCAGCCAGAAGGGCGAGCAGCGGTGTTATCATCACCACAAAAAGAATGGAATGGGTAAAACCACGATGGGCCAGCAGATTTTCAGAGGTGTTGAGCCAGAAGGAGGCAATAAAGTCAATATCCGGAACACTTTGTGCCACTGCGCCAAGAAACATGGCTCTTTTACCCAATTGTTTACCGGCAAATGCATCACCCATGCAGGCGCCAAGGGCTATATGTGTCAGGGAATCCAGAAGAAATAATTTTACTTCTTCGCATGATGCAGAAACAAAGGCAGCCCGGATTTCCAGTCGCCATCAATGTATAGCTCAAACGAATACCGTCCTGTTTTTTCGAACCTGAGCTGA
>Ga0194127_10000250_pt1 | contig 88425 bp, 81 predicted proteins | sample TA2KigC100mmetaG_FD_148624 | JGI IMG/M metagenome (GOLD analysis project Ga0194127, IMG submission 148624) | Freshwater microbial communities from Lake Tanganyika, Tanzania - TA2015036 Kigoma Deep Cast 100m | ecosystem: Environmental > Aquatic > Freshwater > Lake | place: Tanzania: Lake... | reverse complement strand
ATGCTGATCACGAGCGGCGTCCTCCTGCGCCCGTCGACGTTCGACGAGCGTTCTGGTTTTCATCAACCAGGAGTGTACGCCGCTCTCCTTTCACCCTCGCTCATACACACTCTATGCCGCAGGACCCGGGCTCCACGTCCAGACAGGCCGCGATCAGATCCGTTTCCGTTCCCTTGAGCTTCGCGAGCTTGCCTTCGAAGGACTCGTAGCAGGTCAGCTTCGCTTTCACATCCCAATTGGCCCGAGCCGGAAGCGCGGGCAGCACGAACAGAGACAGAACACCGAGAGCAACGATCGAACGCATGTAAAACCTCCTTGTTCCCATGGCTCGTCACGCTCGGCGCGTCTGTCAACGAGGTCGCAGAGCCCGCGATCAGCCGGGCTTCGCCTTGATCCGCACCGGCATTCGCGCGAGGCGCTCGAAGTCACGCTGCTGCCGCCGAACGCCCCACCAGTCGTAGAGGAAGATCTCGATCGGGCGCCACATGGCGACCCAGCCGCCGATCAGCAGGCTCTCGCGGCCGAGCTGGAACAGCGCGGAGCTTCCCACCTCGGCCAGCGCGTTTCCGACCAGCACGCACACGGTCATGAAGCCGAGGCCGATCATCAGGCTGGTGCGCCCGCGCGACATCAGCTGGCGGAACTCGCGCTGCTTGACCTCGGCGCGGTAGAGAAAGTGACTCTGCACCGCTGCCGCGACCTGCGCCGAGAGCTCCTCATCTGGAAGCGGCCCGCGCACGTGGACCAGCAGCTCGAGCTCCGCCTTGTGCGGCAGATCGCGCGCCCAGCTGACGATGAACGCCTCGGCCGCCTCGTCGAGCGAGCGCTCGCGGAACGGAGACGGGTCGAGCGTGTGGAAGAGCTGGTTGACCTCGCGGAGCGCGAGCTCGATCCGGGCGACATTGCTGCCGGTGGCATCCACGTCGAGTGATCCCGTAGCGGGATCGCGATCCGCTGTCGAGCTTCTCGCGGTGTGTGCGAGACTGCGGCTCGGTGCCTCGCGACCGGGGCCAGGAGGAGCAGCGATGACCACGATTCCGAAGCGCGGCCTCGAGACCGAGGAGCTGTTCCGCCGCCTCGAGACGTTCCGCAAGGACGACGTGAACTGGCGCGACGGCCGGGTCTGGGCGTACGTGTACGACCCCGGCGCGGAGGCCGAGGCGGTGATCAAGCGCGCGTACACGATGTACCTGACCGAGAACGCGCTCGACCCGACGGCCTTCCCGAGCGGGATGCGGCTCGAGAACGAGCTCGTCGCGATGGCGGCCGCCCACCTGCGCGGCGACGCGAACGTGGTCGGCAACTTCACCAGCGGCGGCACGGAGTCGATCATCTGCGCGGTGAAGGCCGCGCGGGACTTCGCGCGGGCGAACCGGCCGAAGGCGACCTCGCCACACGTGCTGCTGCCGACCACCGCGCACGCGGCGTTCCACAAGGCCTGCCACTACCTGGACGTCGGCGTGCGAACCGTGCCCGTCGACGCGAAGAGCTTCCGCGCCGACCCGCTCGCCATGCGCGAGGCCATCGACGAGAACACGATCCTCATGGTCGGATCGGCCGTCTCCTACGCCCACGGCGTGGTCGATCCGATCCGCGAGCTCGGCCAGATCGCCCTGGAGCGCGACCTGCTCTTCCACGTCGACGGCTGCATGGGCGGCTTCCTGCTGCCCTATTTCCGGCGGCTCGGCGCGTCCGTGCCCGACTTCGATTTCAGCGTGCCCGGCGTGACGAGCGTCTCGATGGACTTCCACAAGTACGCGTTCGCTGCGAAGGGCGCGTCGGTGATCCTCTATCGCAGCGCCGAGCTGCGGAAGTACCAGATGTACGCGTGTGCGAACTGGACCGGCTACACCGTGATCAACCCCACCGTGCAGAGCACGAAGTCGATCGGCCCGCTGGCGGCGGCCTGGGCGGTGCTGAACCACTTCGGAGACGAGGGCTACCTGGAGATCGCGCGCCAGGTGCTCGATGCGACGCGTCGCATCGCGGACGCGATCGAGGCGATGCCCGACCTTCGCCTGCTCGGCCGGCCCGAGATGAACCTGGTCGCGTTCGCCTCGGACACGGTCAGCGTCTTCCACGTGATCGACGAGATGAAGCTCCGCGGCTGGTACATCCAGCCGCAGCTCGGCTTCGCGAGCTCGCGCGAGAACATCCACCTCTCGATCATGCCCTCGAACGTGCGCTGGGTGGACGCGATGCTCGCCGACCTGCGCGAGTGCGTGGAGAAGGCGCGCTCGCTCGTAAGCGGCGAGCTCGCCGCGAAGATCAGCGCCGCGTTCGCGAACGTCGATCCGGCCTCGATCGGCGACGACACGATTCGCGGCCTGCTCGCGATGAGCGGCGCGGCGGGCAACGCGCTTCCCGAGCGGATGGCGGACGTGAACGAGGTGCTGAACGCGCTTCCGGTTCCGATCCGCGAGAAGCTCCTCGTCGGCTACCTGAACACGCTCTACCGGCAGCCGGAGGAAGAGAGCGCCACGGGAAGCTGAGCGACGCGGGCGCCTCGCTCAGGCCAGTCGCTCGCGCGCGAAGCGCGCCACGGCCTCCAGCGCCGCGAGGCCCTCCGGGTGGAGCGCGGCGAAGACCGGCGCGTTGTGTGGCATGTCCTTCGCGACGTGCAGCGCGACCTCGACGCCGGCCCGCTCGAGTCGCGCCGCAAAGAGCAGGATGTCGTCGCGCGGAATCTCAAGCTCGCCGACCGTGATCAGGGTCGGCGAGAGTCCCGCAAGCTCCGCGTACGTTGGCGAGACGCGCGGATCGTCGAGCGGGATTTCCCCCGCGAAGTCCGCCGCCTGCCGCGCGAGCACCCCTCGCGTGCCGAAGTCGAAGCGATCGTTCTCGGTGTAGGACGCGCCGGGCAGGGTCAGGTCGACCCACGGCGAGACGAGCGCCGCGCCAGCCGCCTGAGGCCGGCCCAGATCGCGAAGCGCGAGCTGCAGCGCGATCGCGAGATTCCCGCCCGCCGAGTCGCCTGCGACCACGATCGCGCCCGGCGGCGTGCCCGCGCCCACGAGCGCATCGAACGCGGCGCACGCGTCCTCGAGCTGTGCCGGGTAGCGGTGCTCGGGCGCGAGTCGGTAGTCCACGCCGACGACCTCGACGCCGCTCGCGACCGCGAGCCGCGCGAGCAGCTCCGCGTGTGTCGTCCGCGCCGACCCGTACGCGTAGGACCCTCCGTGGAAGTAGAGAATCGCCGCCCCCGCGCGCGCCCCCGGCGGCACGACGCGCAGCGCCGGAACGCCGCCGAGCGAGATCGGCTCTTGCCGCGATCGCCTCGCGAAGACGCTCGGGTACGGCCGCCGGTCCATGTCCGCGCGCAGGCGAGCCGGCGACCAGTCCGCCGAATCGTCCCAGTCCGCGCGCAGGTAGCGGACCGTCCACTCGAAGCCGAACGACCACGACGCTCTTCTCGGGCCGTGCCGCAGCCGGGCGTGGAGCGTGTGCAACCCGGCTGCTCCGAACAGACGAAGCATGCGAACCATGTGCTGCCCTCGACCGCTAGTCGCAGCTCCCGTCGCTTCCCGCGCTGCAGGCGAGCGGGCAATCCGGACACTTCGGGCCCGCGGCCTTCCCGCTCAGGCTCCGGAACACCGCGAGGTCCGCCGAGTTGATCAGCGAGCCTCGCTCGTCGAGGTCGTAGCGGGCGCAGGGCTGCACGCCGGTCGTGCCGCACAGGTCGCTGGCGCGGCTCTTGCCGTTGCTCGCGCGGAACTGCGTCAGGTCGCCCGTGCCGATCAACGTCCCCGTCGGCGTGAAGTCCGCGTCGCAGACGTTTCCATAGCCGTCGCGGTCGTCGTCGCGCTGGCCGCCGGTGAGCGTCGCCCATGGGTTGGTCGCGAGGAAGTCCTCCGCCACGAGCGGGTTGGCGACGAGGACGCAGTTGTCGGCGCAGTCGCCGACGCCATCGCCATCCGAGTCGCTGTCGTCGACGGCGCCGTTGCAGTCGTTGTCGAGACCGTCGCACAGCTCCGCGCTCGGCAGGCCGGGCAGGCAGGTGTCCCTGCCGTTCGCGCACACTCCGGTTGACGCGCACTCGCCCTGCCCGCACGCGGTCGGCACTCCCTCGAGACCCGGACCGCAGCCCGCCGCGAGCGCCGCACATTCGCCCGGGACTCCCGGCTCGAGCAGCGACTGGAGCGGCACATAGGGACAATCGTCGTGGAGGTCGAAGAGCCCGTCGAAGTCCGAATCGACGGCGTATCCGGGAATCCGGACGCCCGGGCGGCCGAGGTCGCGCAGCGGGGGATACACGCGCTCGAGCCGCGACCAGCTCGCCGGGCCGGCGACGCGCGCACCGGCCGGAGTCGAATCGCTGGTTTCCATGCTGAACGGTGTCGTGCCCGGAAGCGGCGTCAGGTCGTCGGTTTCGGACGAGCGGACCGCGATGACGCCAGTAGAGAGCGTCGTGGCGGACTGCGGCGGGCAGGAGCCTCCGCTCGAGGTGCAGAAATTGGGTGTGTCGACGAAGAGATTGTGTGACTCGGTCAAATTGCCGCTGGTTCCCTGCACGATGAACAGGTCGCGAATGTCCCAGACGACCGAATCCCGAACGACCGCGAGCGCCGTCGGATTGTCCGAGGTCTGCCAGGCCACGCCGCCGGGGCTCGAGGCGAGGCCCGCGAACGTGCCGTGCAAGAGTGACAGGTCCGAAGTCAGTGAGTCGTGAGTCCCCACGTCGAAGCCGCGCGCCCAGCCGCAGCTGAGATCCGGCGGGCAGTCCGTCCTCGTCACCGCGACGTCTTCGTAGCTCTGGTCGGACGAAGTGAAGAACCAGGGTCTCGACGAGCCGGTGTAGAGTCCGGTCGCTCCGTTGGCGCGGCCGAGTCGGATGAACGCGCCCCTGACCACGTCCGCCTCGGCGATTCCGCGCAAACCATCGGCCACGTAGGATGAGAACACGTCGGCGCCCACGATCCCGTCCGAGCTCGCCCCGGGCTGGGCGGAGAAGGCGGGAACACTGCGGCAGAGCGAATTCACTACCAGCACACGGAATGCGTTGTAATCGGCGTTCGTCGGCGCGCCGACGCACGAATCCTGAAGGTTCTGGAAAACGCCATCCGAGACCAGCCAGCGCCCCGATGCGGTGGCGCCGGTCTGGTTCGCGACCCACATCAGGCCGCCGTTGTGAAAGTTCGAGCAGAGCGGCGCCAGGATGTCGACACCGTCGCGGAGCATCAGATCCGTGTCCTGGAAGTCCAGACACTGCGCCGACGGCTGCTGCCCGAGCGTCGAGGCGAACGTGCAGGTCGGATGGTCGAGCGTGATCCGCGCGAACTGGTACCGGTTCGGGGCGCTGGTCGAATCGCCGTTCACGACGATGCAGTCGTCGCCCAGGCGAGTGCCGCGCCAACCGACGATCGCGACGATCCCGTCACCGCCGGGGTACTCGTAACGGTTGATCCACAGACCGTGTCCGCGCGACGGATCCGCGCCCAGATCGGTCGGCAGCGGATCGCGAGCGGTCACGTCCTCGTTTGCGCCAAGGCCGTTCTTGATGTTCTTGTACTTCACCGCCTCGCCGCCGCCGAAGTGCGAGATCTCGACCTGCCGCAGGTAGAGTGCTCCGGTCGTATTCGCGCCCGTGAACCGCGACTCGATCGGGTCGTAGTCCAGTCCGAACGCCGCATCGCCCCGGCCCCAGAACGAGATCCGCACGCCTTCCAGATCGACGACGGAGTCATCTTCGAACCGCAGTCCGGCACCGGTCTTGCTTTGCACCGGCGCGAACTGCTTGTTCGCCTCGGGCACCGTGAGCGTCACTGGGTTCCAAACGACGAATGGATCTCCAGCCGCGAAGCGCTCCACGTATTCGACGGCGGAGCGCCCGGTCGAGGCTGATGAGCCGATGATTCGCGCCGCGGCGCCGTTCGAGCAGCTCGCGCTCGGGTAGCCCGAGACGAGCGAGAACCGCCCCTCGTTGACCGGCACGTCGGCGATGCGCCGTGCGGAGGAGCACGGCAGCCGCTCGGACGAGGCGCCCGCGAATGGCGAGTCGTTGCTCACGGCCGGGCAGTCCGCGTCGCAGACGAACCACGCCCCTAGACTGGCGCGGGCGTCGGCACCTTCGAGCCCGCTCGGCCAGATCACCGTCGTCGAGCCCTGCGCCACCGTCGCGGTCGCGGTCGGGCTCGACGGGCCGATCCCTCTCGCCGCCTGCTGGCCCTCGGAGTTGTAGTCGAGCACGAGGCGACTCGGGGCCGACGCGCCGACGATCCTGTACCAGGTGCCGCGGTGCGCCGACGGCCAGCCGAAGCGGATGTAGCGGCCGACGAAACGCGCGTCGCCGTCCTCGATCCCGCCGAGCCCATCGACATCGATCGAGACGTCGGTGCAGTCCGCGGCCTGGAACGGAGCTTCGGGCAGGAAGTCGGAGTTGGCGGGGCAGTTCTCGCCCGTGACTGCGGTGACTACGCCGCTTCCCAGCCGCACACCACGAGCGCGAAAGAGACCGCCCGCGACATTCGCCACCTCGCAGTTCGTGGTGTCGACCGCGTCGCAATCGATCTCGAGCCGGTCCCCGCCGGAGAGCTCGATCGTGCCCTCGTTCCGGATCGCGTAGCTCGCGATCGGATCACCGACCGTGAGGACCTGACCGCCGACGCTGGAGAGCGCTCCGCTCTCGATGGTCAGGTCGGCCGCTGCCTGCGCGCACCCGCCCTCGAGCGTGACGTGGTGGCCCTGCGCGATCGTGATCCGATCGCTGGAGCCCGGCGTTCCGGGCGGATCCCAGGTCTCGGCTGCGCACCAAGCGCCGTCGCCGGTCGACGTCCGAGACGCGGCCCGCGCCAGATCGGCACAGACCAGCAGCGAGCACGCCATGACTGCGGCAGCAAGGAATCGCACGCGACGGAACTCCGGGGTCGACACCGACCAGAGACGGGGGCGACTGCGCTCCAGAGCAGAATACCACGACGCCGCGTCGTTCCTCGGCGCGCCGCGCGCGGCGAGCGCACGCGGACGGGCAGCCAGCCCGCGCAACCGCGCGTTGTGGTACACGAAAGGCATGCTCGACCGAATCGACCGGGTGCAGATGGCGGTGCCGGATCGGAAGGCGGCCGCCGCGGGGTGGATCGCGATCCTCGGAGCGGAGCCGGATGGGGAAGATCGAATCTCGGCGCTCGCCGCCCGGCGCACCCGGCTCCGGCTCGGCGACGGCGCGATCGAGCTGCTCGAGCCCGACGGTGAGGGTGCGGTGGCGCAGGCGGTACGGGCCAATGGCGCGCACCTCTTCGCGGCGGGCGCGTCGTCGGCGGATCTCGATGCGCTGCTGGCGCGGCTGCGCTCGCTAGACGCGACGGTCGTCGTCGAGGCGGGGCAAGCCTTCGTCGCTCCCGTCGCGGGTCTTGCGGGGCTGCGGCTGGTTCTCTCGCGGAGCGAGCGGCGGCCCGCGGTCGGCGCGGTCGACGGACTGTACGAAGTCACGTATCTGGTCGCCGACGCGCCGAGCGCGACGGCCCGCTGCGCCGACGTCTTCGGGCTCGACGCGGAAAGCTTCGTCCCGATCGAATCTCCGCACTACGGCTACCGCGGCACTCTCACGCTCTTCCACCCCGACCGCCTCCACCGCTTCGAGATCGTGCACCCGCACGTCGCCACCCAGACGATGGGCCGCTTCTTCGCCAAGCGTGGCCCATCTCTCTACATGGCCTTTGCCGAGAGCGGGGAGCTGCCTGCGATCGAGGAGCGCGCGCGAGCCCGCGGCGCGGGGTTCACCGCGGTTCCGGGCGCGGGCGAGCGCGACGCGGAAGGTCTGCAGACCGTGTTTCTGCATCCGCCCGCGCTCGGTGGCATGATGCTCGGCATCTCGCGGCGCAAATGGGCGTGGACCTGGTCGGGGCACCCCGAGCGGGCGCGCTCGTGAGCGCGAGATCGCGAATCGAGGAGCTGGCGCCGTGAGTCGAGATCGCAAGCAGGTCGTGTTCGTCGGGGGCTCGGTCGCAGGCCTGATCGGGGCGCTCGCGCTGGCGCGAAGCGGCCAGCGCGTGACGATTCTCGAGAAGGATCCGACGCCGCTCCCCGAGACGCCGGACCAGGCGTTCGACGCGTGGGACCGGCGCGGCTCGCCGCAGGTGCGCCACTCGCACGCGTTCCTCGGCCGCATGTTGAAGCTGATCCGCGAGCGCGAGCCGGCGCTTCTCGCGCGGCTGCTATCGCTGGGCGCAGAGGAGATCACGTTTCGCGCGCAGGCGCGGCGCTACTTCGAGGACCCGAGCTTCGAGCCGGGCGACGACGACGTGGTGCTCCTGGCCTGCCGGCGCGTGACGCTCGAGTGGGCGCTGCGCCGGCACGCGCTGGCGACCGGCCTGGTCGAGTTCCGCGACGGCGCCGAGGTGACGGGACTGGTCACCTCGGGCGAGCGCGGCGCCCGCCCCCGGGTGACCGGAGTGCAGCTGCGCACACGGAGCGGCGCGGTCGAGACCGTCGCGGCCGATCTCGTCGTCGACGCGAGCGGCCGGCGCACGAAGCTCGCCGACTGGCTCGAGGCGATCGGCGCGCCTCGCCCGCGCGAGGAGAAGCAGCCCTGCGGGATCTTCTACAGCTCCCGCTTCTACCGGCTTTTTCCCGGCGTTCCGCGCCCGAACCAGGACGGCGTGATCGGCGGCGACCTCGGCTACATCAAGTTCGGGATCTTCCCGGGCGACTCGGGCACGTTCTCGATCACGCTCGCGGCGGCGCCCGACGACGACCCGATGCGCGCGGTGCTGCGCGGACCCGGCTTCGACGCCGCGACCCATGCGATCCCCATGCTGATCGAGTGGGTGAAGCCGGAGGTCTCGACGCCGATCTCCGAGGTCAACGGCATGGCCAACCTGAACGACGTGCGTCGCCACATGGTCGAGAACTCCGAGCCGCTCGCGCTCGGGATCGTGGCGATCGGCGACTCGCTGGTCCACGCCAATCCGATCACCGGACGCGGCTGTACGCTGGCCTGGATCACCTCGTACGCGCTGGCGGACGCGATGTCGAAGCACCCGGACGATCTCCGCGCGCTCGCGCTCGCGCTCGACGCCGCGGTCGAGCGCGAGGGCGCCCCGTGGCTTCGCGCGCAGATGGCGCAGGACCGCGACGCGGTGGCGGTGAACGAGGCCATGCGCCGCGGCGAGGATCCGTTCCGCTTCGAGCAGGCCGACGGCTCGGTCGACCCCGCCCGCTTCGCGCGGAGCGTGGTCCGCGACGGCCTGATGCCGGCGACGCGCGAGAACCTCGACGTGATGCGCGCGCTGATGCGCGTCGCGCACATGCTCGACGCGCCCGAGGATCTGACGGGCCGACCCGAGATCACCGCCGCCGCGCTGGCCGCGCACGCACGCCGACACGAGCGCCCGCCGCTCGTGGTCGGCCCGTCCCGCTCGGAGATGCTCGAGATTCTCGCGCAGCCGGCCTGAGCGCCTCGCTCAGCGGGGGCGCTCGGCGCCCAGCGGCCCCAGGGTGGTCTCGACCACCGTGCGCAGGAAGCGCGCGACCTGCTCCGGGGAGCGTCCCGAGAACTTCATCTGCGCGACGACGGGCGCGGCCGCCACGATCACGCGCGCATCCTCTTCGGCATCGACGCTGGCCGCCACCGTGCCTTCCGACTTGCCGCGCTCCACGATGCGCGCGACGCGCGCGGTCAGGCGATCCTGGAACGCGATGAACCGCGGCCAGACCTCGTCGCGGATCGCCGCGCTCCACTCCAGCCAGAGCCGCGCGTACTCGGGATGCTCGTCCACCGAATCGGCGAACGCGGTGGCCAGCGCGAGCAGGACACGCGGCGCGGGGAGCTCGAGCGCGAGCACGCGCTCGACCATCCCGACGTAGAACTGCTCGACCTCATCGAGAACCGCGCCGACGAGCTCGGCGCGGGTCGGGAAGTAGACGAACACCGTCGAGACCGCGACCCCGCTCTCGCGGGCGATCTCCGCGTGCCGTCCGGCGGCAAGGCCGCGACGGCCGAAGACCCCGAGCGCGTGCGCGAGCAGCCGGGCCCTGCGCTCCGAGGGATCGAGGCGACTCGCCCGGGTCCTGGCTTTCATGCGGATGCCCCGAAATAGTTATTGACAGGATTCGCAGTTTGTCTGAAAAGGTCTATTGACAAGGCTATCAGTAGTAGCCGGATCGATTCCAGCTCCCAATTCGGAGGATCCATGGCCGAACCCATTCGCGTCCACGAGCTGCCGACCCTTCCCACCGACATCCCTCTGCACGAGGCGGAGCTGTCCCAGTACGAGGAGCGCTACCGCGGGGGCCTGCGCCGCTGGAGCGAGATCCTGCAGCGCAACGCCGAGCGGATGCACGCCGGCAAGTACTCCCTGCACTGGCTGAACGACGACGGCGAGAACTGGGGTCGCCGCGCCAAGCCCTCCTCGCGCGGCCTGACCTACACCGACATCAACCAGATCCCCGGCTACGGCACGGTGCCCGAGGTCGCCGACTGGCTGAACTTCGCGCCACGTGGCGCGGTCCGCGATCCCTACCGCGACGAGATGCCGATCATCGACGACTACACGGTGCTCGACGGCCGCGAGCTCTGGGCCGAGAACGTGATCACGCTCTACGAGGAGGCGAAGGCGCGCCAGTGGAACGCGACGCGCGACATCGAGTGGAAGGAGCTCGAGAAGCTGCCGGACGACCTCGAGAAGGCGACCTGCCAGCTCTACACGTTCCTAACCGAGGTCGAGTTCGTGGCCGGCGATTTCCCGGCCAAGTGGCTGGTGCGGATCCCGCAGGACTTCCTCGAGGTGAAGAGCTTCCTCACCACCCAGATCATGGACGAGGCGCGACACCAGGAGGTGTTCCGGAAGCGCGCGATCGCGGGTGGCGGCCTGCGGCACTCCTCGCCCGGGTTCGAGTGGGCGCTGAAGGCCATCCTCGACGCGCCCACGCACACGATGGGCACGTTCCTGCTGAACGTGCTCGGTGAGGGCTTGGTTCTCTCGGTGTTCCGTTCCGGCGAGATGATCGCCAAGACGCACGTCGACAAGGAGATCTTCCGGCGCTGCCTGCAAGACGAGGCGCGCCACGTCTCGTACGGCGTGATGCAGCTCAAGTGGTATCTCGATCACCACTCCGATCGCGCGGGCGCGCTGGAGGAGCTGCACCGCTTCGCCGACGTCGGCGAGCAGGTGATCCTCACCGCGTTCACCGAGGCCGCGCTGGTCGAGCCGGTCGCGGTGCTGCTGGGCGGGGGAATCGACAAGATCGATCAGGGCATGCAGGGCTTCACCAAGCTGTGGAGCATGTTCATGGAGGAGTACCTGCAGCGCTGCGAACGCGCCGGCTTCGACCGGCGCGGTCGCATCAAGCTGCCCACCGTCGCGCCGTGGGGAGGGCGCTAGCATGGCCGACACGATTGCGTTCCCGTCCGTCGCCTGGTTCCAGCGCCTCGCGCAGCTGATGCACGAGAGCCGCGCGCGCCAGATCCAGCTCGGCTACGTCGACTGCACGGTGCTCTTCACCGTGAGCGACGGCGGCGCGGGCGGCCGGCCGTGGTCGGCGCTGGTCACCTTCGAGGAGTTCGACGCGGTCGACGTGCGCGAAGCGGGCCCGGCCGATGCGGCCAGCGCCGACTTCGCGCTCGAGGCTCCGCTCGCCACCTGGCGCGAGATGATCGAGAGCATCGCTGTGGGCGGCGGGCGGCCCGACCTCGAGCACACGCTGAACCGGCTCTCGCACCTGGGTGAGCCGCTTCGCGTGACCTCGGATGACGTGCTGAAGAAGGACCTCTACTTCCGCTTCAACCAGAGCCTGCAGGAGTTCGTGAACGCCTCGGCGAACTTCCGCACCCAGATCGCAAGCCCCTAGGAGGGCCGGCCGTGGCGCGAAGCGGGCACTTCTACATAGACGAGACCTGCATCGGCTGCGGCGCCTGCGAGCACGCGTGCCCGGGAAAAGTCGACGCGATCTACGCGGTCGCGGGCGACTTCCTGGGCCGCTTCGCGATCGTGCTCGACGACTGCATCGACTGCGGGAAGTGCGTCCCGCTCTGTCCGGCCGCGTCGATCCACGACGCGCGAAGCGAGGGCGTGATCGAGGGCAGCGGCGGCTACACGCGGATCAAGGAGCTCCAGGCCTGGGCGCGCGAGCGCGCGGAGTAGCTCGCGACGCCGCGCCGATCACATCCCGGGCACGAAGATGTGGATCAGAAAGAGCACCACCGGGAACACCACGAAGAGCAGGAGCAGCAGCACCATCCCCTTCGTCGAGATCTCCCTTCCGGTGTTCTTGCCCGGCACCGGCTCGCCCGGCTTTCCGCAGTTCGGACAGGCCCAAGCGACGCTCGGAACCTCGATCCTGCAGTCCGGACAGATCATCCGCGACATTCTCGCCCTCGCCTCCCCGTGACCTGCCCGAGAGAATACGCTGCGGGCCCACCCGCGCGCCGCGCAGCCGTCGGTTGCAACTTCGTGCTCGCGCCGCGCACTCGGTAGGATGGCCAGCCAGGGAGGAGATTGCGATGGGGGACGAGTTCCGGGACTTCACGCTCGCGGCGGTGCAGGCGGCTCCCGTCTACCTCGACCGCGATGCCAGCGTCGACAAGGCCTGCGTCCTGATCGACCAGGCGGGAGCGAGGGGCGCGGACCTGGCGGTGTTCGGAGAGACCTGGATCTCGGGCTACGCGAGCTTCGGCGCCTGGCCCGAGCACCGCGCGTTCCGCGGCGCGCTGCAGCGCTTCATCCAGAACGGCGTCGAGATCCCCTCGCCCGCGACCGACGCGCTCTGCGCCGCAGCGCGCCGTGCGGGAATCGACGTGGCGATCGGGGTCGCGGAGCGCGACGCCACGACGCACGGGTCGATCTACTGCACGCTCCTGTTCATCGGGCGCGAGGGGCGGATCCTCGGCAAGCACCGCAAGCTCAAGCCGACCTTCTACGAGCGCAGCGTCTGGGGCGAGGGTGACGGCAGCACGCTGCGCCTCTACGAGCGGCCCTACGGAAAGCTCGGCGGTCTGAACTGCTGGGAGCACCAGATGGTGCTCCCCGGCTACGCGCTGATCGCGCAGGGGCTGCAGGTCCACGCCGGAGCCTGGCCCGGCTGGACCGAGACGCGGCAGGAGATCCTCTCGCGCGCCTTCGCCATGCAGGCCTGCGCGTACGTGGTGATGACCGGGTCGGTGCTGCTCCCGGAGCGGATTCCCGACGAGCTTCGCGAGGTGGTCCGGCCGATGAACGGTCACTCGGCGATCATCGGCCCGAGCGGCGACGTGCTCGCGGGGCCGCTGCTCGACGCGGAGGGAATTCTCACGGCGAAGGCCAATCTGGGGCAGATCGCGTACCTGAAGATGATCGCCGACCACGCCGGTCACTACACGCGTCCCGACGTGTTCGACTTCCGCGTGAACGCGCGCCCGAAGCAGGTGGCCGTGTTCGAGGGCCGAGAGGACGCGGCGCTTCCCGCAGAGGTCCGCGCTGCGATCCAGGCCGGGCTCGCGAGCGGCGAGATCCGCACCGAGCGCGATCTGCGCGGCGCGTTCGAGGACCTCGCGATCGCGCCGGGCGGTTCGCGCCGGGCGCGCGCCTAGCCGCGTCCGACCCGGCGCGGCGCCTCGAGGTGCGCGATCTCGTTCAGCGCGACGACGCTGCGCTCGCCCGAGGACGCCGCCGCGAAGCGGTTGATGCTCGTGTAGACCGGCTGGAAGAAGAGCGGGCGCGCGATGCCGAGCACCTGCGACGCGAAGACGTTGATCACGCCGCCGTGGCAGAACACCGCCACGCGGCGGCCGCGATTTCGCGAGATGCAGGCGTCGAGCGCCGCGCGAACCTCGGAGGCGAAGACCTCGATCGGCACGCCCCCGCCGTAGCCGTTCGCCATGAACGCCTTCCACGCCGGGTAGTCGCTGCGCCGGAGCTCCTCGAGCGGAACGTAGAGGGCGCTGTCGCGATCGAACTCCGCGACGCGCGGCTCGATCTCGACCTCGAGCCCGAGCGCCGCGGCGAGCGGCGCCGCCGTCTCCATCGCGCGCAGCAGCGGGCTCGACACGATCCGGTCGATCGACTCGTGGGCGAGCCAGCGCGCGACGCTCTCGGCTTGCTCGCGTCCTTCCGGCGAGAGCGGCGGGTCGGCGGGAAGGCCGTCGTCTCGCTCGACGCGCAGCGGCAGGCCGTGACGGATCAGCAGCAGGTCCACGGCGCGCCAGCGTAGCGGCTTCCGGCGCGAATCACCGTACGGCCGTCTCCCACCTTCCGGCCGCCGGCGGTAGGATGCGGCTTCACCGGAGGACCCACGATGCGCGCCCGAACCCTGATCGCGAGCTTCGCCCTGCTTCTCGCCAGCTCCGCCGTCGCGGACGAGACCTGCCAGTCGCCGTATCTGCCCAAGGTGACCGGACAGGAGGACTTCATCTACGTGTGGACGGTCGGGATCGAGGGGCTCGGCGACGGCTCCGACAAGCTCGTGACCGTCGGCGCGAATCCCGCCCTGCCCGGCTACGGAAAGGCGATCTCGAGCGTGTCGGTGGGCGGCCGGCACGAGGCGCACCACGGCGGCTTCACCGACGACCGCAAGCAGCTCTGGCTCGGCGGACTCGACACGAGCCAGATCTTCATCTTCGACGTCGCGACCGACCCGGCCAGGCCGAAGCTGGTGAAGACGATCACCGACTTCGAGAAGGCGACCGGCGGCATCGTCGGCCCCCACACCTTCTACGCGATTCCCGGCCGGATGCTGATCACCGGAGTCTCGAGTTCCGATGGCTCCGGAAAGACGGGAATCGTCGAGTACAACAACGCGGGCGAGCACGTCCGCACGATCTGGATGCCGAAGGGCGCGGAGTACGGCTACGACGGGCGCGTGAACGCGAACCTGAACCGGCTGCTCACCACCGCATTCACGGGCAAGAAGAACTACATGCGCGCGCTCGGCGATCTGATCAAGGATCCCGAGGCGATGAAGAACTTCGGGAACACGGCGGTGCTCTGGGACTTCCACGCGCGAAAGCCGCTGCAGATCTTCCAGATGCCCGGCGCGCCGCTCGAGGTGCGCTGGGCGCTGCAGCCGCGGCACCACTACGCGTTCACGTCGACCGCGCTCGAGTCGAAGATCTGGCTGGTGGCGCGCAAGGACGACGGCACGTTCGAGGCGCTGCCCGTGGCCGATGTCGGTGACCCGTCGAAGACGCCGCTTCTGGTCGATCTGAGCCTCACCGCGGACGACCGGTTCCTGTTCGCCTCGACGTTCCTCGACGGCACGGTACGCGTCTTCGACGTCTCCGAGCCGCGCAAGCCCAGGCAGGTATACGAAAAGAAGATCGGGCCGCAGGTCAACATGGTCTCGCAGAGCTGGGACGGCGAGCGCGTGTACTTCACGTCCAGCCTGCTCGCGAACTGGGACGGCACGGGAGGCGAGGACGCGCAGTTCCTGAAGGCGTACGGCTGGGACGGCGCGAAGCTCGAGCCGCGCTTCGAGATCGACTTCCGCGCCGAGAAGCTCGGCCGCGCGCACCTGATGAATTTCGGCCAGCGCGGATTCTGGAGCGCGCGCGGTGCGGGCGAGAAGGTGGTGGCCGGCGAGTAGCTCGCGCCGCGCCTCAGGCCGGGGCGGCTTCGCCTCGCGCGGACTTCCCCATCCAGCGCGCGCAGGTCGAGATCAGCGCGATCTTGTCGACGGGCTTGCTCGCGTAGTCGTCACAGCCTGCGTCGATGCAGCGCTTCCGATCGTCGCTCATCGCGTGCGCGGTGAGCGCGACGATCGGCAGCGTGCGGCCCCGCTGCCGCAGGGTGCGCGCGAGCGTGTAGCCGTCCATCTCCGGCATCTGCATGTCGGTCAACAGCAGGTCGAACGGCTCGTCCTCGGCCTCGGCCGCCTCGATCATCTCGAGCGCGGTTGCGCCGTCCGCGGCCAGCGCGACCGTCGCGCCCGCCTTCTCGAGCAGGCCCCGGATCAGCCGCTGGTTGTCCGGGCCGTCTTCGGCCAGCAGGATGCGGCCGACGAGCCGGGCCCGCGGCAGGACGCGCTGGGTGCGCTCGTCGTCCGCGGTCGCATCCAGACTCGTCGCCAGCGGAGCGCCGGGGGCCGGCTCGAGCGGGAGATCGACGCGGAAGCACGAGCCGCGGCCGGGCGACGTGTGCACGAGCGTGACCGAGCCTTCCATCAGCGCCGCCAGGCGGCGGCAGATCGTGAGTCCGAGCCCGGTGCCCCCGTATTGGCGAGTCACGGTCGTGTCGGCCTGGCTGAACGGCGCGAAGAGCTTGCGCTCCTGCTCGCGAGTCAGGCCAGCGCCCGTGTCCTCCACGTCGATGACGAGCCGCGCGAGCTCGCTCGTCTCGCCGCCGGGTTCGGCGCGGACGCGAACCGTCACGGCTCCAGCGTCCGTGAACTTGATCGCATTCCCGATCAGATTCATCAGGATCTGCCGCAGTCGCGTGGGATCGCTCATCACGCGCTCCGGGAGCGGGCTGTCGAGCCGCAAGCCGAGCGCGACGCCCTTTCCCGCGGCGCGCGGCCGCATCAGGCCCTCGAGCTCGCGCAGGATTGCGAGCACAGGAGTCTCGATCCGCTCGGCCGTCGCCTTGCCCGCCTCGATCTTCGAGAGATCGAGGATGTCGTTGATGATCGCGAGCAGATGTCGGCCCGCCGACTGGATCGTCTCGATCGCCGCCGCCCGCAGCGGGCCCTCGGGACAGCCGTTGCATCGATCGTCCTCGTGGAGCATGTCGGCGTAGCCGAGGATCGCCGTGAGCGGCGTGCGGATCTCGTGACTCATGTTGGCCAGGAACTCGCTCTTCGCGCGGCTCGACCAGCTCGCGCTCCTTCCGCTTGAGCTCGCTGATGTCGCTGCCGACCGCGATCAGGCCGCAGAAGGCTCCGGTGGCATCCGTGATCGGCCCGACGCTGAGATCGACCCAGTACCTCCGGCCATCCTTGCCTCGGTTGCCGTACGTCCCGCGGTGTACCTGGCCGCCCTGCACCTTCGCGACCGCCTCTGCCGGGAGGATCTCCTTCGGCCGACCCCGATCGAAGATGCTCCGATGCGCCCCGATCAGGTCCGAGCGCGGGTAGCCGCTGAGCTCGCACATCAGATCGGTCACTTCCGTGATCGTTCCCTGCGCGTCCGTCACCACCACGATCGCGTGTTGGTCGAGCGCCGCGCGGTAGGCCGCGAGCTTCGAGAGCGTGCCGTGCGCCTCGAGCTCGCTGGCCTGCAGGTCGTGCGTCATGGCCCGGGCCATCGCCAGCGCGCGAATCCATCCGGTGCCCAGGCTCCACAAAACCAGAGCGAGCAGGCCGGTCACGAGCATGCCACCCGCGCCGATCAGAACCGGCGTCTCGCGGTTCAGGACCGACTCGAACGCGGACGCGGGCGCCATCACCAGGATCCACTCCACCCCTGCCGCGTCGATCACCGAACGCTTGGGGCGGAGCCAGTCGGCATCGCGCTCCAGAATCGGCTGGCGGGCCTCGCCCGGCCGGCGCCGCCCGCCGACGTAGACGAGCGCCTCGCTCTCGCTCTCCGCCCCGTCGTAGATCTCCACGTCCACCCAACCGCCGGCAGCGTCGACCATCCGCGCCAGCGTGTCGCCGACGAGCGCCGTCACGTACACCCAGCCGACCAGCGCGCGGCTGCGCTCGCCCAGAGTCGACGTGTGAGCGCCCTCGCGAAACACGGGCAGGTAGCAGATGAAATCGGGGCTCCGCTCGGCGCCGCGGCCCGTGACGAGGATGCTCGAGCAGGTGGTCTCACCGCTCCGCATGGCCCTCTCGGCGGTCTCGCGACGCTTGGCGTCGGTCGCCGCGTCCCAGCCGGGAGTCGCTCCGTCGGCTTCCGGGGGCTCGAGCAGGCGGGTCACGTACAGCTCGGGCCGGTCGCCCGAGCTCGAGACGGTGAACTCCGGATCTCCGGCCGCCCGAACCGCTCTGGTGTAGGCGGGAAGCTCGCCCCGCGCCACGCGCTCGATGTAGCCGAAGCCCATCGCGCCCGGGAACTCGTTCGCCAGATCGCGCGACGCCAGGTAGTCGCGGAACCGAGCTTGCGTGATCGAGCGGTTGGCGATGATCGCCCCGCGCGCGCCGCGCAAGCCGTACGCGTAGCTCCGCAGCCTGCGCTCCGTCTCGACCTCGATGCGCTCGGCGAGCACCTCGAACCTCGCCGCGTCTGCAGCGCGCGCCTCTTCCCGCATCCGCCAGGCGCCCACGACGGAGCCGCCGATTCCCAGCACGAGCACGGCCCCCACCGTCAGCAATAGCGGGCGCAGCGACTGCGATCGATCGCCGCTGTCCTCGGCTTCGGCACGCCGCGAGGCCGCCAGACCGCGCCACATGATCAGCGGCCCCGCGACGACGCTCAGGGCGATCGCGTCGAGCGCCGCCTCGGCCAACCCGCTCGACCCCGGCAGGAGGCGCGGGAGCAGGAGCATGATCGCCATCTCGACCGTCGCGACGATCGCGAAGGTCTCGACGAGAACTCGCTGCATCTCGAAGCTGCGCTTCACGGCTCGTCATCGGCCTGCGCGTCGGGAGCGTTGAGCAGCGAGGGAGCGATGCATGTGCGCGCGAGGCGCGGCAAAGGCAGTGATCGCGATGATCTCGCCGCACGGCCGAGGCAGCCGTCCCGGCACGCGCTTCCAATCTCGATCGCGCGGAGTTACGGTGTCTCGCCCGCGCCGGACTGCGAGCCGGGAACGCGCGCCGACGCCCGGCCGCGAGTCTCGATCTCGAGCAGGCGCATCACGAAGGACAGCGCATGATTCCCGATCCGCTCCACCCCGCGATGGTCCACTTCCCGATCGCCCTCGCGTCGCTCGTCCCCATGTTCGCGTTGCTCGCCGCCTTCGCGATCCACGTCGGATGGCTTCCCGCGCGGGTCTGGCTCGGCGTCGTACTGATGCAGGCCATGCTGGCGGGCACCGCGTGGGTCGCGCACGAGACCGGCGAGAACGAGGAGGAGAAGGTCGAGAAGGTCGTGGACGAGCGCTTCATCGAAGAGCACGAGGAGGCCGCCGATCTGCTGCTGAGGAGCGCCGCGGTCACCTTCGTGATCTCGCTCTTCGGTGTGGCCGGAGGGTCGATCGGAACGATCGGACGCGTGGTCAGCATCCTCGCCATGTCGGGCGTCGCCGTGGCGAGCATTCCGGCCGGAAAGCTGGGCGGCGAGCTGGTCTACCACCACGGAGCCGCCTCTGCCTACGTGAAGACCGGCGAGGCCCCGGCCGCTCCCCCTACCCAGGAGTAGTCGCCGCCCGGCCACGCGGGCTTGGACGATTCGAGTGATTACTCTAATAATCACTGCGTGGACTATCGGATCGACGAGCTCTCGGCGCGAAGCGGCGTCCGGATCGACACGATCCGCTTCTACCAAGGGAAGGGGCTGCTGCCGCCGCCCCGGCGCGATGGCCGGATCGCGATCTACAGCGAGGAGCACCTCGATCGGCTGCGGCGGATCCGCCGTCTGCTCGCGGACGGCCTGTCGCTCCAGCTGATCCGGCGCGTGCTCGACGCGCAGGACAGCGGGGGCGAGGACCGCGAGCCGCTGATCTCGGCCCTGGTCGCAGAGCGGGTCGGCTCGCGCACCTACTCGCGCGCGGAGCTGGCCGCGGAGGCCGGCGTTCCCGAGGCGCTGATCACCGCCGCGCAGGGGGCGGGGCTGATCCAGCCGGTGCGGCTCGACGAGGAGGAGCGCTTCAGCGAGCTCGACTGCAGCCTGCTCCGCGCCGGGCTCTCGCTGCTCGGATCGGGGCTTCCGCTGCAGGATCTGATCGACCTCGCGGTTCGCCACGCGCGCGCGACCCAGGAGCTCTGCGAGGGCGCGATCGATCTCTTCGACCGACACGTGCGCAAGCCGCACGGCGAGGCGCTCGACGCCGAGCAGGTGACGCTGCGGTTTCGCGAGCTGCTGCCGCTCTCGACGCGGCTGGTGGCGCTGTTCTTCCAGCGCACGCTGGTCTCGCGAGCACTCGCGCGGCTGGAGGGCGCGGGCGAGGACAGCTCGCTTCGCGCCGCGGTCGCGGCGACCGAGTCGGCGCAGCTCGAGGTGAGCTGGAAGTGAGCGCCGTCCACGCGCCGCTGCCGACCGGGGCCGAGAAGCGCGTGCAGGTCCGCGCGATGTTCGACCGCATCGCCCCGCGCTACGACGCGCTGAACCGGCTCTTCACCGGCGGGCTCGACCGCCGCTGGCGGCGGCTGGCGCTCGACGCGGCGCGGATCGCCCCCGGGGATCGCGTGCTCGACCTGGCCTGTGGCACCGGGGACCTCGCGCAGGCTGCGGCGGCGCGCGGCGCGCGCGTGCTCGGAGTCGACTTCGCGCGCGAGATGCTGCGCGGCGCGAAGCGACGGCGCGTTCCCGCAGTTCTGGTGCAGGCCGACGCGGCCGCTCTGCCGCTTCGCACCGCGAGCGTCGACGCGCTCGTCTGCGGCTTCGCGCTGCGCAACTTCACCGAGCTGCCGGCTGCGCTGGCCGAGATCGCGCGGGTGCTCGCTCCGGGCGGGCGCATCGCGCTGCTCGACGTCGATCGGCCCGAGTCCCGGCTCGTGCGCGCGGGCCACTCGCTCTACTTCGATCGCGTCGTGCCCGTGCTCGGCGGCCTGCTCTCCGACCGCGCGGCGTACGCCTACCTGCCGCGCTCGACGAGCTACCTGCCGCCCGAGAGCGACCTCCTGGCGCAGGTGGCGCGCGCCGGTTTCACGCAGATCCAGAAGCGCCGACTGCTGCTCGGCGCCGCGCAGCTGATCAGCGCGGTGCGCGCGCGGAGCGCGGCATGAGCCGGCGCGCGTCGCATCTTCGCGCCGTGTGCGCCGAGGCGAGCGCGCGCGGAGAGCACCTCGTCGCGAGCTGGACCGAGCGCGTGGCGGCGCGCGACCTGCTCGCGCTGTTCGCCGCCGCGACTGGCGCGCGCTTCCTGCTCGAGCGCCCCGGACGCGGTGTCGGGCTCGCTGCGGTCGGAGCGTGCGCTGCGATCGCGAGCGAAGGCGAGGATCGCTTCGCGCGCGCGGCCGAGCAGAGCGATGCGCTCTTCGCACGACTGCGCGCGGCCGCAGCCGAGAGCGTCAGCGCCGCCGTGCTCGCGTCCGCGCCGAAGCTCGTCGGCGGCTTCGCCTTCGCCGACGCGCCACCGGGCGGTGTATGGGGCGGCTGGCCCGCGCTCTCGTTCGTCCTGCCCGAGCTCGCGGTCGCGATCTCGGACGGGACCGCTCTCGCAACGGCGTCGGTCGAGGTGGCGCCCGGCGCCGACGCGGCGGAGCTCGAAGCCCGCGTCGCCGCGATCCTCGCGACCGCCTCGTGCTCGCCGCGGCCACCCGCGCCCGCGGGCACGCGCGGAGCGCTCGGCTTCAGCGCCTGTGCCGATCGCGCCCCGGAGGCCTACGAGGCGGGGGTATCGCGGGCGCTCGCAGCGATACTGCGCGGCGAGCTCGAGAAGGTCGTGCTCGCGCGCTCCTGCGAGCTGTCGCGACACTCCGGCTTCGCGCCGGAGCAGGTCCTCGCGCGCCTGCGCGCCGATCATCCCGACTGCAGCCTCTTCGCCGTCGGCCACGGCGACGCCTGCTTCGTCGGTGCTACGCCCGAGCTCCTGCTCGAGCGCGACGGCGCGAGGCTCCGCGCGAGCGCTCTGGCCGGCTCCGCACCGCGCGGCCGCACCCCCGAAGAAGACGAGCGCAGCGCGCAGGAGCTGCGCGAGAGCAAGAAGGAGCAGGAGGAGCACGCGATCGTGCGCAGAGCGCTCGCCGAGACGCTGCAGCCGCTCTGCACGCGACTCGACGCGCCCGAGGCGCCGGAGATCCTTCGCCTGGGCTCGATCCAGCATCTGCACACTCCGTTCGAGGGCGAGCTCCGCGGCGGCACCGAAAGCGCCCTGCTTCGCCTGGCGGCGCGGCTCCACCCCACCCCCGCGACCTGCGGCGCGCCGCGCGCGGCCGCGCGCGAGTTCATCGCGGAGCACGAGCAGCTCGAACGCGGCTGGTACGCGGGCTCGGTCGGCTGGCTGGGCAGCCAGGGGCAGGGAGAGCTCGTGGTGGCGCTGCGCTGCGCGCTGCTTCGCGGCGAGCGCGCGACGCTGCTCGCGGGAGCGGGGGTCGTGGGCCGTTCGGTGCCGCGCGCCGAGCTCGCCGAGACCAGCCTGAAGCTGCGCGCGACGCTTCCCGCGCTGGTCGAGCTTTGAGCGCCCCCAACCGAAACATCGCCTTCGCGCTGGCGCTCTTCGACGAGCTCGCTCGCGCGGGCGTGCGCGAGGTCTGCGTCTGCCCGGGCTCGCGCTCCGCTCCGCTCGCGATCGCCGCGGCCCGCACGCCTGCGCTTCGCGTTCGCACACATCTGGACGAGCGCTCGGCCGGCTTCTTCGCGCTCGGGCTTGCGAAGGCGAGCGGCGCGCCCGTCGCGGTTCTGTGTAGCTCCGGAACGGCGGCCGCGAACTTCCTGCCCGCGCTGGTCGAAGCGAACCTCGCGCAGGCTCCGCTGATCGCGCTCACCGCGGACCGTCCGCCCGAGCTTCGCGACTGGGGGGCGGCGCAGACGATCGACCAGCAGCGCCTGTTTGGATCACACGTGCGCTGGTTCGCGGAGCTGCCGCTTCCCGAGCCGAACGCCGCTCTGCTGCGCCAGCTCCGCGCGACCGCGGCCCGAGCCGTCGCCGTGGCCGGCGGACCGCCCGCCGGCCCGGTGCACCTGAACGTTCCGCTGCGCGAGCCGCTCGATCCCAGGACCGATCCGGCCGACCGCGAGGCGCTGGCCGCACTCGCAGATGAGCCAGGGCTGCACGGCCGCGATCGCGGGCCGTACCTGCGCGTCTCGCCCGCGGAGCGCGCGCCCGATCCGGCGCTGGTGCGTCGCTGGGCGGCGGAGCTTGCGGCGTCGCGCCGCGGCGTGCTGATCGTCGGCGCCAGCGAGTGCAGCGCGGCGCTCGGCGTCGAGCTCGCGCGGCTCTCGCGCGCGCTCGGCTGGCCGATCCTCGCCGACGCCGCATCCGGACTCCGCGGCGGCGCACACGTCGCGCGCGCGCCGCTGCTCGGCGCCTACGACTCGATCCTTCGCGCGGAGCGCTTCGCCGCGGAGCACGCGCCCGAGCTCGTGCTTCGCTTCGGAGCGGCTCCGACCAGCAAGGGCACCGCGACCTGGATCGAGCGCTCGCCGGGCACCGAGCTGCGCATCGTCGATTCCGAACAGGCGTTCCGCGACCCCGCGCACCACGCGGCCGAGATCGCGCGCGCAGAGCCGGCGCGGCTCTGCGCCGAGCTCGCCGACGCGCTCGAGCCGCGGACCGGCGCCGGACCCGGAAGCTGGCTCGCGGACTTCGTCGCCGCCGAGGCTCGCGCACAGCGCGCGCTCGCCGCGGGCATCGCCGCCGAGCCCGAGCTCTTCGCGCCCGGCGCAGCGCGCGTGCTCGGAGCGAGCTGGCCCGCGGGCGGAACGATCTTCGCGTCGAACAGCATGTCGATCCGCGACCTCGACGGATTCCTCGCGCCGCGCGCCGCGCCGCTGCGCGTGCTCGCGAGCCGCGGCGCGAACGGCATCGACGGAATCACCAGCGCAGCGCTAGGCGCGGCCGCGGCATCCGACGCGCCGCTCGCGTGCCTGATCGGCGACCTCGCCTTCCTGCACGACGCCGGCGGGCTGCTCGCCGCGCGAAGGCTCGGCCTATCGACCACGTTCCTGGTCGTGAACGACGACGGCGGCGGAATTTTCTCCTACCTGCCCGTGGCGGCCTACGGCGAGGACGCCGACTTCGAGCGGCTCTTCGCCCTGCCGCACGGCGTCGATCTCGCCGAGCTCACGGCCTTCGGCGGCGGCCGACACGCGCGGGTGTCGAAGCGCGACGAGCTCGAGGCCGAGCTCGACCGCGCGCGCAGCGAGGGCGGCCTGCAGGTGCTCGAGCTACGCGTCGACCGCGGAGCGAACGTCGCACACCACCGCGCGCTCTGGGCCGCGGCCGCGAACGCCGTCGACGGAGACTCGCCCCGATGAGCGCGCTCTCGCGCCGGATCTCGCGCGGGTCCTACGCGCTCGCCTACGAGCGCGACGATCTGGACCCGCAGGTGGTGCTCCTGCACGGCTTCACCGGCTCGGTTCGCACGCTCGACGCGGTCGCGCAGGGTCTGCGCGACCACGGCCTCGGCACGCTCGCGGTGGATCTGCTCGGGCACGGCCGCTCCGACGCGCCGGAGGATCCGAAGCTGTACGCCCTGGAACGCACCTGCGCGGATCTCGCCGCGATCCTCGACGCCGAGCGAATGCCGCGCGCCGCGCTGCTCGGCTACTCGATGGGCGGGCGCGTGGCGCTCGGCTTCGCCTGCACGTATCCCGAGCGCGTGCGCGCGCTCGTGCTGGTGGGCGCATCCGCGGGGCTCGAGCAGGAGGCGGAGCGCGCGGCCCGCCGCGAGGCCGACGATCGGCTGGCAGACGAGATCCTGCGCTTTGGCGTCCCCGCCTTCGTCGAGCGCTGGATGGCCAATCCGCTCTTCGCGTCGCAGGCGCGGCTGGGCGAGCGCTTTCTGGCCGAGTCGCGAGTGCAGCGGCTTTCGAACTCCGCGGCCGGGCTGGCCGGCTCGCTTCGCGGCCTGGGCACCGGCGTGCAGCCGGCGCTGCACGAGGATCTCGCGCGGCTCGCGCTTCCGGTCCTGCTCGTGCACGGCGCGGAGGACGCGAAGTTCCGCGCGATCGCGCACGACCTGGCCGCGCGACTGCCGGATGCTCGCGTCGCCGCGATTCCCGACGCCGGCCACGCCGCACAGATCGAGAACCCGGCCGCGTTCCTCGCCGTGACGACCGAGTTTCTGTTGCAGACCCACCACGATCCCTGAGATCCGAGGAGAATTCCGATGTCCCAGACGCCCCCGACGCCCTCCCGCCTGCCCGACTGGAAGCTGATCCGCCGCTACGACGACGTGAAATACGAGCAGGCCGAGGGAATCGCCAAGATCACGATCTGCCGGCCCGAGGTGCGAAACGCCTTCCGGCCCAAGACGCTCTTCGAGCTGATCGACGCCTTCTCCCGCGTGCGCGAGGACCCCGAGGTGGGCTGCGTGCTCTTCACCGGCGAAGGGCCGGACGCGTTCTGCTCGGGCGGCGATCAGCGCGTGCGCGGGGACGCCGGCTACGTCGGCGACGACGGCGTGCCGCGGCTCAACGTGCTCGATCTGCAGAAGCTGATCCGCTCGATGCCCAAGCCGGTGATCGCGTTGGTCGCGGGCTACGCGATCGGCGGCGGCCACGTGCTGCACATCGTCTGCGACCTGACGATCGCGGCCGAGAACGCGCGCTTCGGCCAGACCGGTCCGCGCGTGGGCTCGTTCGACGGGGGCTTCGGCTCTTCGTACCTGGCGCGAATCGTCGGCCAGAAGAAGGCGCGCGAGATCTGGTACCTGTGCGAGCAGTACGACGCGCAGGAGGCGCGCGAGATGGGACTGGTGAACAAGGTCGTCCCGCTCGCCGATCTCGAGAGCGCCGGCGTCGAGTGGGCGCGGCGGATCCTCGAGCACAGCCCGCTGGCGATCCGCTGCCTGAAGTCGGCGTTCAACGCGGACTGCGACGGCCAGGCGGGAATCCAGGAGCTGGCGGGAAACGCGACGCTGCTGTTCTACATGACCGAGGAGGCCCAGGAGGGCCGCAACGCCTACGTGCAGAAGCGCAAGCCCGACTTCGCGCGCTTCCCGTGGCGACCGTGAGATGAGCGCGCCGGCCTCGAGCGCGCCGAGCCTTCCGCGCGCCGGATCGTTCGGCGCGTGGTGGCTCGCCTCGCGCCCGCGCACGCTTCCCGCGGCGCTCGCGCCGATCGCGGCGGGAACCGGCGTGGCCGCGGTGGAGGGCCGCGCGCGGCTCGGACTCGCGGCGCTCTGCTTCGCCACCGCGCTGCTCCTGCAGCTCGCCGCGAATCTGGCGAACGACGTGTTCGACTTCGAGCGCGGCACGGATTCGGGCGCGCGGCTCGGCCCGCCTCGCGCCGCGCAGCTCGGACTGCTCTCGCCGCGGGCGCTCCGGCTCGGGCTCGCGAGCGTGCTCGCCGCGGCGACGCTTTCCGGTGTCGGGCTGGTCGCCGCGGGCGGCTGGCCGATCTTGCTCGCCGGTGCGCTCGCGCTGCTCGCCGCCTGGGGCTACACGGGCGGACCGTGGCCGCTGGCCTACCACGGGCTGGGAGACGTCGCGGTGTTCGCGTTCTTCGGCGTGGTGGGCGTGGCGGGCTCGCACTTCGTCCAGGCCGGTGAGCCGAGCCTCCTCGCGCTCGCCGCTTCGGTGCCGATCGGAGCGCTGGCGACCGCGATCCTGGCGCTGAACAACCTGCGCGACCGCGAGGGCGATGCGCGCGCCGGAAAGCGCACGCTCGCGGTGCGCAGCAGCGAACGGGCCGCGCGCATCTGGCCGATCGCGCTGCTCGCGCTCGCCTTCGCCGCGCTGCCCGCGCTGGCGTCCGCGCCGCAGGCAGGTGTGGCCGCCCTGTTTCCGCTCGTGCTCGCACCCGAGGCGCTGGCGATCGCGGGCTCGCTTCGCGCCGGGGCGAGCGGCGAGGCGCTGAATCCGCTGCTGGCGCGAACCGCGCGGCTCACCGCGCTGTTCGGGGTCGCGCTCGGGGCCGCGCTCTGGGCCGCGGCGTGAAGATCGCGCGCGCGCGCGTGTACCCGATCGCGCTTCCGCTGCGCGCGCCGCTCGCGACCGCGCACGAGACGATCGAGGTCCGCCGCGGCGCCCTGCTCGTGCTCGAGTGCGACGACGGACGCGTGGGCCTGGGCGAGGCCACGCCGATCGCGGGCTTCGGGCTCGAATCGCACCAGGCCGCGCGCGCGATTCTTCCCGCGCTGGCCGGACTCGCGCTCGGCTGTGATCCGCGCGAGCCGGCCGCACTGCGCTCGCGCGCCGCGGCGCTCGGGGCATTCGCGCCGTGCGCGCGCGGCGCGCTCGACAGCGCGCTCCTCGACCTGGAGGCGCAGGCCCAGGGCATTCCGGTCGCCGAGCTGCTCGCGCGTCGCTGCGGACGGGCGATGCGAGACACGGTCTCCGTCTCGGCGCTGCTCCGCGGCCGCACGCTGGACGAGCTCGTCGAATCCGCGCGTGTCGCGCGAGACGCGGGCTTCACCTGCGCGAAGCTGAAGCTCGGCGCGGGCCCGTTCGAGCGCGAGCTCGAGCGCGTCGCGGCCGCGCGCGAATCCCTCGGAAGCGGGATTCTCCTGCGGCTCGACGCGAACGGAATCTTTCCCGACGCAGCGCGCGCGCTCGAGGCGCTCGAGCGGCTGGCGCCGTTCGCGATCGAGCTGGTCGAGCAGCCGGTGCCCGCGGCCGCGCTCGCGGCGCTCGCGTCGCTTCGCGATCGCTCGCCGATCCGGATCGCGGCCGACGAGTCGGCCGTCGACCCCGACTCGCTCGAGCGCGTGCTCCGGCTCCGCGCCGCCGACGTGATCGTGCTCAAGCCGAGCGCGCTCGGAGGAGCGACGGACGCGCTCGCCGCGGCCGCGAGAGCTCGATCCGCGGGCCTCGCGGCGTTCGCGACCACGCTTCTCGACGGCGCGGTCGCGCGGGCCGCGGCTCTCGCGGTCGCAGCGGCCCTGCCGGAGCCGCTGCTCGCCTGCGGTCTCGCGACCGGCGACCTGCTCGCGCGCGATCTCGCAGACGTCCCGGTCGTCGTGCGCGGCGAGGTCGCGCTGTCGCGCACGCCCGGGCTCGGCGTCGTTCTCGACGACGCGAGGCTCGCGTCCTGCAGCGACGGCGTCCCGCTCGAGGTGGCGGCGTGAAGCCCTGGCTCTGGGAGCGCGCGGCTCGAACTCCGGACGCGCTCGCGCTCGAGGCGCGCGGCGCGCGGATCTCCTACGGCGAGCTGAACGCGCGCGCGGAGCGGCGCGCGGGCGCGCTGCGCGCCCGGGGGTGCGCACCGGGAGATCGCGTCGGCGCGCTCTTCGGCAACGACCCGGCCTTCGTCGAGTGGCTGCACGCGGCGGCTCGCGCGCGCGTCGTGCTGGTGCCGCTGAACGCGCGTCTCACCCCGGCCGAGCACGCGCGCCAGCTCGACCATGCCGGCGCGCACCTGCTCGTGCACGCCGACGAACCGACCGTCGCCGCGGCCGCGCACGCGGTCACCGCGCTCTCTGCGAGCTTGCGCGCGGTGAGCTCGTCCGAGCTCGCGCAGGGCTCCGCGGCTGCGCCTCCCGCGGATCTGGATCCGGCGCATCCCGCGGCCCTGATCTTCACCTCCGGCACCAGCGGCGATGCGAAGGGCGTCGTGCTCAGCTTCGGAAATCTGCTCGCGAGCGCGATCGGCTCGATCCTGCACCTGGGTGCGCTTCCGGCGGACCGCTGGCTGGCGACGCTGCCGCTCTTCCACGTCGGCGGGCTCGCGATCCTCGTGCGCAGCACGCTCGCAGGAAGCGCGGTGGTGCTGCACGAGCGCTTCGACCCGCTCGAGGTCTCGCGCGCGCTCGATTCGGACGCGATCTCGCTCGTCTCCTTCGTGCCGACCATGCTCGCGCGCGTTCTCGACGTGCGCGGCGAGGCTGCGCCGCCCGCGTCGCTTCGCGCGATCCTGCTCGGCGGCGCGGCCGCGCCCGCCCCGCTGCTCGAGCGTGCGGCGAAGACCGGCTGGCCGGTGCTGCCGACCTACGGCCTCTCGGAGGCCGCCTCGCAGGTCGCGACGCTTCCGCCCGGAGCGCCGTTGCGCAGCGATGGGGGCGGATTGCGGCCGCTCTTCGGCGTCGAGGTTCGCATCTGCGACGAGCTCGGCGCCGAGCTTCCCGACGGCACCCCCGGCGAGATCCTCGTGCGCGGCGCGACCGTCACTCCCGGCTACTGGCGCAATCCCGAAGCGAGCGCGCGAGCGCTGGCCGACGGCTGGCTCCACACCGGCGACCTCGGCGTTCGCGATTCCCTCGGAGGTCTCGCGGTGGTGGGTCGCGCGGACGACATGCTGGTCACGGGAGGAGAGAACGTGCACCCGGCGGAGGTCGAGGCCGCGCTCGCCGAGCACCCGGACGTGATCGAGGTCGCGGTCGCGGGCCTGCCCGATCCCGACTACGGCCAGCGCGTCGCCGCCTGGGTCGTGCTCGCGCCCGGCGCGGTCGCGGGCGCGGCGGACCTCGAGTCGTTCGCGCGCGCGCGCCTCGCGAGCTACAAGCTGCCGCGCAGCTGGCGCTTCGTGCGCGAGCTGCCGCGAAACGCGAGCGGCAAGCTGGTGAGGCGAGAGCTAGCAGAGCAGGCGCGCGGCGATCACGCTCATTCTTTGTAGTAGAACGCCTCGCGCTCGCGCGAGGCCTTGACCACCGGGATCTCGGCGTCGGAGAGCGCGGGCATCCGGCGCTTTCGCGCCAGCGCCTTCTCGATGTGCGGCGCGAGCTCGCGCGCCTTTCGCGCCTCGCGCTCCTCGCGGCCCTCGACGAAGTGCGGCAGCACCTCGCGGCCGAACAGATCGAGGCTCTCGCAGATGTGATCGTGGCGGTTCTTCCCGCCCTGCTGCAGGAAGATGATCTGGTCGACGCCCACGTCGCCGAACCCCTTCACCAGCTCGCGGTAGTCGGCGGGCGTGCCGATCCCGGGCGCGCCGATGGTCGGCAGCTCGCGGCCCTTGAGCTCCTGGTACTCCTCCCAGAGGCGGCTGCGGCCCGGCACGGCGTCGTTCGCGACCAGCGCGTTGATCGCGTACCGGAAGAACGCGAAGCCGTCCATGCCGCGCCGGTGCGCTTCGGCCGCGTCGTGGTGCAGCGAGAACCCGGCGACCATCGCGATGTTCGCGTTCACGCTGTGGCCCAGCGGTACGCACTGCTCGCTCTTGATGATCGAGTAGTAGAGGTCCGCCCAGGTGCGGGCCTCGGCCGGGTCGAGGAACGTGAACGCGAGCGCCCCCAGTCCGTTTCGAGCCGCGATCTCGATCGTCTTGCGGTTCGTGCAGGCCAGCCACATCGGCGGGTGCGGCTTCTGCAGCGGCTTGGGCAGGACGTTCCGGCAGGGCATCGAGAATCCCTCGCCCTGATATCCGGGGTACGGCTCCATCACCATCATGTTGGCGATCTGCTCGGCCGCCTCGAACGAGATCGCCTGCTTGCGCTTGGCGTCGATGCCGTAGCCGTGCAGCTCGAGGCGCGTGGCGCCCTCGCCGATTCCGAACTCGACGCGGCCGTTCGAGACCAGGTCGAGCATGGCCACCGCTTCAGCGGTTCGCGACGGGTGGTTGTAGTTCGGGATCACCTGCCGGATTCCGAAGCCGATCCGGATCCGCTCGGTCTTCGCGGCCAGCGCCGTCAGGAAGACCTCGGACGCGGAGCAGTGGGAGTACTCGTCCAGGAAGTGGTGCTCGACCGCCCAGGCGTAGTCGATGCCGATCCGGTCGGCGAGCTGGACCTGCGCGATGGCCTCCTGGATCAGCTTGTGCTCGGAATCCGGTGCCCAGGGCTTGGGCAGCTGCAGCTCGTAGAAGACGCCGAACCTCATGGTGTTCCCTCCCGATCGCGACCTTGAGTGGAAAAACGCAGGCGAGCCGTGGCATAGTTCGAATACAATTCAAACCAACGCAGGAGGGTACCAGGAATGGCGACGGTCAGTGGATCGGCAGCGGCGGGCCAGCGCGCGGAGCACTTCGACGTGCTCATCGTCGGCGCAGGCATCTCCGGCGTCGGCGGCGCCTACCACCTGCAGCAGCAGTGCCCCGGCAAGAGCTTCGTCGTGCTCGACTCGCTCGAGAGCTACGGCGGCACCTGGCTCACGCACACCTACCCGGGCATCCGCTCGGACAGCGACCTGTACACCTTCGGCTATCGCTTCAAGCCCTGGACGACCGCTCCGGTGGCGACGGCCGACGAGATCCTGAAGTACATGGGCGAGGTGATCGACGAGAACGACCTCGCCAAGCACATCCGCTACCGGCACAAGATCACGACGGCGAAGTGGTCGAGCCAGGACAAGCTCTGGACCGTCGACGCCACGCGCCTCGACACCGGAGAGCAGCTGCGCTTCACCACGAACTTCCTCTGGATGTGCCAGGGCTACTACCACCACGACAAGGGCTACACGCCGGAGTGGAAGGACATGGAGCTCTACAAGGGCACGCTGATCCACGCCCAGAACTGGCGGAAGGATGTGGACTACCGGAACAAGAAGGTGCTGGTGATCGGGTCCGGGGCGACCACGGCCACGGTGGTGCCCGCGATCGCGGCCGACACGGAGCACACGATGGTGCTGCAGCGCTCTCCGACCTACTTCTACCCGGCGCCCAACAAGAACGAGGTCGCCGACATGCTGCGCGAGCTCGACATCGACGAGAGCTGGATCCACGAGATCGTGCGCCGGAAGATCCTGCACGACCAGCAGGTGATGACGAAGCTCTGCATCGACTTCCCCGACCTGGCGACGGAGCAGCTGCTCGCCGGCGTGCGCGCGTACCTGCCCGAGGAGGAGGTCAAGGCCAACTTCACGCCGAAGTACCGGCCCTGGCAGCAGCGCCTGGCGTTCGTGCCCGACGGCGACCTGTTCAAGGGCATCCTGGCCGGCAAGGCCTCGGTGATCACCGACGAGGTCGACCGCTTCACCGAGAAGGGCGTGCTGACGCAGTCGGGCAAGGAGATCCAGGCCGACATCATCATCGCGGCCACCGGCTTCAACATCTGCGTGCTGGGCGACATCGCGTTCAGCGTCGACGGCAAGCCGATCGACCTGCACGACTCGGTGACCTACCGCGGGATGATGTTCACCGGGATGCCGAACCTGCTCTGGATCTTCGGCTACTTCCGCGCCAGCTGGACGCTCCGCGTGGACCTGCTCTCCGACTTCGTCTGCCGGCTGCTGAGCCACCTGGAAAAGAAGGGCAAGAAGCAGGTCGAGGTCACGCTCCGGCCCGAGGACAAGGACATGCCGATCTCCGGCTGGATCGACCCGAACAACTTCAATCCCGGCTACCTGATGCGCGCCATGCACCTGCTGCCGCGGCGCGGCGACAAGCCCGAGTGGCAGCACACGCAGGACTACTGGACGGAGAAGGTCGCGATCCCCGCCATCGACCTCGACGGCAAGGAGTTCATCTACCGCTGAGCGAGAGCCCGAGCCTCAGTCCTGGAGGGCAGCCATCGCGAGGTCGGGATGGCCGTCCGCGACGCGGTTCTCCTCCAGGGCCGAGGCCGGCGGCAGGCGCAGATCCCAGACCAGTCCGACGTAGCTCAAGGCCTTCAACACGTAGTAGGAGATGTCGATCTCCCACCAGTAGAAGCCCATGTTCGCGGAGCCCTGGTAGTGGTGGTGGTTGTTGTGCCACCCCTCGCCGAAGGTGAGCAGGGCCATGATCAGCGAGTTGCGGCTCGTGTCGGTGAGCGCGTAGCGACGGCGCCCGAACATGTGCGTCACGGAGTTGATCAGGAACGTCGAGTGGTAGGTCAGCACGGTCGAGCCGAAGAAGCCGATCCAGAGCGCGCTCCAGCCACCCAGCGCAAAGCAGATCGCGCCGAGCACGATCGGCGGAACGTAGTGATACGTGTCCAGGAAGCGCAGCTCGGGGTAGCGCGCGAAGTCGCGGATCGCGCCGTACTCCGTGTCGTTGTAGCGGTCGCAGGTGATCCAGCCGATGTGGCTCCACCAGAAGCCCTTCATGGGCGAGTGGATGTCCTCGGGCTGATCCGAGAAGCGATGGTGGTGCCGGTGATGGGCCGCCCACCAGAGCGCGCCCTTCTGCGCCGCGATGCCTCCGCCGAAGGCGAGCAGGAATTGCATCGCACGGCTGGTCTTGAAGGCGCGGTGCGAGAAGTAGCGGTGGTAGCCCGCGGTGACGAAGAACATCTTCAGCGCGAAGAGCACGCCGCAGAGCGCAACGTCGAAGCTCGTGACGCCGGTCCAGATGGCGGCGAGCGGGAGCAGGTGCACCAGGATGAACGGGGTGCTGCGCACCCAGTTCACGCGCTCGTCCGGCGCTCGGTCGTACCGCGTAAGCAGCGAATTCAGCATGGTCGCACTTTGTTTTCGGGGGTAGGCGCGACTCAGGTTGTTGCGTCGGGGGCGCCCGTTCAAGCGGGGGCGCGGCTTCTCGACACAACTATGACAATCCGCACTTCCGGCCGGCGGCTAGCGCGCGGCGAGCGGTACTCCGCAGTGCGGGCACTGCTTCGGCGAGAGGCTCCGTCCCAGGTACCGGCCGCACGCCGGGCAGCGCCAGACCAGCCAGGAGCAGCCCACGCCTGACAGGACCAGCACGACCGCGCCGAGCGCGATCGTGATCACGGCGTTCACACCGATGTCGGGGACGAACGGCGAGCCCATGATCACCAGCGCCACCGCGCCGGCCAGCGGCACCAGGCAGGCCACCTGGTAGCGCTGCTTCCGGATGAGGGGGGCCCTGAACTCCGCCTTCTGCTTCTCGGAGTACCTGCTGCGCCCGAACGCCACGAGGCTGGCTTCGGTCAGCGCTTGGGCGCGGCTTCGCGCTGCGCCAGGTAGCGCTCGCGGTTCTTCGGCGTGGCGCCGGGGTGCTTCACCTCGCCGGGGCCGATGCTGCGCGTGAGCGAGGCGAACTCGAGCAGGATGCCGTCCGGGTCCTTGAAGTAGATCGAGCGGATCCACACGCCCGGGTGCATCTTCTTGGCGACCTGAGTCTCGGACTCGTCGTGATCGACGAGCTCGGTGACCGCGATCCCCTTGGCGACGAGCTTCGCGCGGTACTCCTCGATCTTCTCGGGCGCCACGTCGAACGCGACGTGGTTCATCGAGCCGTGCGCGGTCACCAGTCCCCGGTCGCCCGGCGCGGCGATGCCCGGCGCCGCGGGCGGGGAGTCCGGGAACCAGAAGAACGCGAGCAGGTTCCCGTTTCCGATGTCGAAGAAGAAGTGCTGGCCCATTCCGCCCGGCAGATCGAGCGTCTTGATCAGCGGGATGCCGAGCACGTTGGTGTAGAAGTCGACCGTCCGCGCCATGTCCTTGCAGACCAGCGCCAGGTGGTTGATCCCGCGCAGCTCGAACTCCTTGTTCTCGAATGCCATCGTGCGGCCTCCTTCTCGATCAGCCTACCACGGTCGCGCGCAGCAGCTCCGGGCGACGGGCGGCGACCATGCGCCGGAAGCCGTCGCGCCAGGGCACCTGCGTCGGCCCGATCAGCTCGTGCATTCGCGTGGTGTCGATGCAGGTGCTCTCGATCGTCCGGCGCGTCGGGGCAAAGACGGGCTCGAGCCCGGTCAGCTCTCCCAGCCACGCACACCAGTCCTCGATGCTCACGGCCTCGCTGCCGCCCCAGTTCACGATCGTCGCAGGCACCGACGCGACCGCGAGCAGTCGCGGCAGGCTGGCGAGCAGGTCGTCCTCGTGGATCGGATTGAACAGGCTCGGGGCGTTCTCGTGCACGGCGATCGGCTTTCCCGCGCGCATCAGCTCCAGGTGGACTGCCGGCCAGCCGCCCGCATCGCCGTAGGGCACGTTCAGGCGCGCGATCAGCGTCGGCAGCCCGAGCTGCCGCGCGGAGAAGCGGGCGACTCCTTCCGCCGCGATCTTGCAGATGCTGTAGGTCGGCAGGAAGCCGAACGCCGCGTGGTTGTCGCCGAGCGGCGAGGTCTCGCGCAAGCGCTCGTGGCCGTTCGGCGCGTAGACCGCCGTCGACGAGCAGTGCAGGAACGCGCGCGCGCTCCGGCAGTGGTGCATGAGGAACCCGGTGCCTTCCGCGTTCGCCGCGAGGTCGCGGTCCCAGTCGTGGGTCTTCGCGACCGAGAAGTTGAGCGCGTAGCTGAAGTCGTCCGGCAGCTTCGCGAGATCGCCGCTGGCGAGATCCGCTGCCACGCAGCGCACCCCGGCCGCCTCGAGCCGCGAGCGGGCGCGCGCGTCGCCGAAGCGCGCGACGCCCCAGACCTCGTTCTCGCGCGCGAGCGCGACTGCGAGCGGCCCGCCGACCTGACCCGTCGGACCGGCCACCAGGATCTTCTCGCCTCGCAACATCGTCTCCTCCGTCAGTCCGTGCCGAGCCGGTCCAACACGTCTGCTTCCTCGAGCCCGAAGCGCGCGAGCTCGTACTCGTGCGCGCCGTGCTCTCCCTGCGGATGGGCCGCGACGTGCTCGCGCATTGCGCGTTCGACCCCGGCGGAGAAGTCGAGGCCGAAGTGCGCGTGGATCTGCCGCGCGGTCCGGAGCGGATCGGCGACGAAGTCTCCGTAGGCCACGTCGAAGAAGTGCTCCGACGGGGCGCGAGCTCGCTGCGCGAGCGCCCGCGCCTGGCTCGCTTCGAGGTACTCGAGCACGCGCGGCCCCAGATCGGAGAGAGGCGCGAAGTGCCGCGACTCGAGCAGCGACTCGAGCATGCTGCAGTACGACGCCACGCACTCGCGCGGGTCGCGGTGCGTGAAGACGATGCACGCGTCCGGGATCTGCTCGAGCAGCACGTCGATCGCCCAGAGATGCGCGGGCGATTTGAGCAGCCAGCGCGCTCCGGGGCGCTGCAGCTGCAGCATGCGCAGCAGATCCAGGTAGTAGCGGTAGGCCGGGCGCAGATCCTGCTGCCTGAACCACGAGGCGTACGGCTCGACCAGCACCTCGATCCCCATCTGCACGTCGCAGAACGCGTGCGCGAGCAGGAGCACGCACTCCTCCGGAGTGTCGGCGCTGGCGAAGTGGATCTTCGCGAAGCCGCCGTCGCGCTCGCGCATGCGCTCGTAGGCGCCCTTCACCGCCAGGTAGCGCGGATCGGGAGCGCCGGGCGGGTGACCGGGAAGCGGATCGGGAAAGAATCCCTCCCAGAGCAGAAGCGGGCGGGCGTTCGGATCGCAGCCGAGAAGATTGAAGAGCGCAGAGGTGCCGGTGCGCGGCAGCCCGGTCAGGTACAGCGGCCGGCGGATCTTCTGCTCGCGGATCTGGGGCGAGGTCCGCAAAGCCTGCTCGACGCGGAGCCGCGTGCCGAGCAGCTGCACCACGCGGCGGAAGGCGAGCTTCCGGCCCAGCTCGTCGAGCCCCGCGCCGCGATCGTAGGTCTCGAGCAGAATGCGCAGTCCGGGGCGGAAGGACGGATCGCCGAAGTCCGAGAGCCCGGTGGCGGCGCGCGCGGCGTCGAGCACCGCCTCCTCGGTGAGCGCGAATTCACTCACCGCGCAGCTCGGCCCGCCGGACCAACCGCGTCTGCGGCTCCGGGAATTCAGCAGCGCCGACCCAGCGCCAGCACATCGTCCCCTGCGCGTGTCCGCAGGTGTCGAGCCAGTTCTCGACGCCCGGATCCGAGTGCGCGACCACCACCCGCACGGAGCCGTCCGCGCGCAGCTTCGCCGTGAACGGGTTCAGGTGGATTCGGTCGTAGCGGTAGTCGAGTGACTCGAGCCAGTGATTGGCGAGCTGGAAGTTCCAGTAGTCGCACTTCGGCGGGGTCGCCTCGATCACGAGCGCCTCGTCCGGCGCGAGCTTCCAGTAGCTGTGGAAGTAGGCGATGTTCGGATCCCCACCGGCGCGAAGCGCCTTCTCGGGGTCGAAGCGCGGCAGGCGGTTCGCGTGCTTCTGGAAATCGCCCGCCCAGCCCGCGAAAAGCCTCGCGCAGCCGTGCACGAACGCCGCGGCGCCTGCGAGCGAGCGCTCGAGCTGCGCGGGGCTGAACCGGCGCGGCCGGTGCGGCCCGTCGACGCGCTCGATCCGGATCTGCGCGGGGACCTCGCGCGCGTGGTCGAGCCGGGTCTGGCGGACGATCAGCATCCGGCTCTCCGGCTCCATGCGCAGCCAGTTCCCGGGCTGGGGCTCCGCGCTCACGGCGATCTCGAAGCTTCCGTCGCCGCGGAGCTCGAGATCCCGGCCCTCGAGGTAGCCGGTGGTCTGCAGCGAGCCGGTCGAGCCGTAGCCGCCCTTCTGCGTGCCGAAGCCCAAGTAGTGCACGGTGCCGCGAACGCCGGTGATGCGATAGCGGCAGCTGCCGTGGATCGGCGCGCTCTGGTAGATGTTGTCCGGATTGTCGAGGCCCATCTTGATCGTCTCGTGCGCGGTCCGGCGCAGCTCCGGCGCCTGCGGATCGGAGGCCTCGACGAGTGTCTCGAACGCGGCGCGCGTGAGCCGGGTCAGATAGCGGAAACCCTCGGCGCGGGTGAGCGGGTCCGCGGGCGCGGCGTCGTCGAGCACGACCGCGCCGGCGGACTTCAGCGCGTCGCAGAAATCGCTCCAGGCGCGGCCGTCGACGATCCGCTGCTCCGACCCGTCCGCGTCGCCCATGGCCGCGCCCTCCGTGTGCACCAGCCTACCGCAGACGCGCGCGAATCGGCTCCGCCTTTGCGCGGAGGCCCGGGACCGGCAAAGCTCGCAGCCGTGAAGCCCTTCGAAGCGCTGCGGATCCTCGAGATCGCGGGCTCGCCGGCCGGCGCCTTCGCGGCCCGGCTCTTCTCCGACTGCGGAGCGGACGCGACCCGTCTCGAGCGGCCGGGCAGGCGCTGCGAGCGCGCGGCGTTCGAGCGAGCGCTCGGGCGCTGCGACGTCGTGATCGAGAGCGAAGCGCCCGGGCCGCTGTCGCCGCTCTCGGATACGATCGAGCTTCCGGCGCTGATTCGCGTGCGCATCTCGCCGTTCGGCTCGAGCGGCCCCTACGCGCGCTTCCTCTCCAACGAGTTCACCGACGACGCAATCAGCGGCCACACGTGGCTCGCCGGCGAGCGCGGGCGCGAGCCGTTGGCCCGGCCCGGTCGGATTTCTCAGCACCAGGCCGGCGCACAAGCGTTCATCGGCGCGCTGGCGGCTCTTCGCGTCCGCGAGCGCACCGGGCGCGGCCAGATCGTCGAGGTGAGTCACTTCGAGGGCCTGGTCGGAATGCACCAGCACACCCACGCGATGTGGTCGCACGGGCGGCACGTGCTCGAGCGCGAGGGGAACCGGCAGCCGGGCTTGCCCCACCCGGTCGGGATCTACCCGTGCCGGGACGGTTTCGTGCAGCTCGCGCTGCCCTCGCAGCCGATGCGCGACGCGTTCCTCGCCGCCGCGGGAATGCCGGAGCTCGTGCTCGACCCGCGCTTCGCCGATGACCTCTCGATCGCGCGGAACAAGGCTGCGTTCGACGCCGCGATCGCGCCGTGGCTCGCAGCGCGAGCCGCGGAGGAGATCGCGAGCATCGTCCAGTCGGCCGGCGGCGCGTGCGGTCCCGTGCCCCCGCTGCTCGCGCTGCTGGGCGACCCCCAGCTCCGCGCGCGCGGCTTCTGGCGCGAGGACGGCAGCGCCCGAGCGCTTCGCCGGCCACGGAGCCCCTTCCCGCTCGGCGAGCGCGAGAGCGCGGGACCGTCCGTGCCAGAGCCCGCAGCCGCGCCGCCCGCGTGCGTGTCGAGCGCGGGTCCGCTCGCCGGACTGCGCGTGCTGGACCTGTCGCGAGTCTGGGCCGGGCCCTTCGCTTCGCGCCTGCTCGGCGATCTCGGCGCGGACGTGATCCTGGTCGAGGCGCCGCACGCCCGCGGGGTCGGTGCGCTCGCTCCAGAGCTCGCTCGGCTCACGCACCTGTATCCCGACGACGAGCCGGGCGAGCGGCCGTGGAATCGCAACGGTGGATTCAACGAGCTGGCGCGCAACCGGCGCGGAGTCACTCTGGACCTGAGACGCGCCGAGGCGAAGCGCGTCTTCGAGCGGCTCGTGAGACACGCCGACGTCGTGATCGAGAACTTCGCCCCGGGGGTGATGGCCGGCCTGGGGCTGGGCTTCGAGCGGCTGCGCCAGATCGACCCCGCGATCGTGCACGTCTCGATCTCCGGGTACGGAAGCACCGGACCGCACAGCAGCCGCAAGGCGTTCGGGCCGACCATCGAGGCGGGCAGCGGATTCTCGCTCTCGATGGGTCATGCCGATTCCGGCCCGATCCGCTCCGGTGTCGCCTGGCCGGATCCCGTGTCGGGGCTGGTCGCCGTCGCCGGAGCGCTGGTCGCGCTCCACGAACGCGACGCGCGGCCGGATCGGCCCGGGCGACACGTCGACGTGTCGATGCTCGAGGCGAGCCTCTACTTCACGAGCGATCTGCTTCTGGAGGCGCAGCTCCGCGGCGCCAGCCCCGCCCGCGCCGGAAACCGCAGCCCGCAGCGTGCGCCGCAGGGCTGCTACCCGTGCGCGGGTCGCGATCGCTGGATCGCGATCAGCGTCGAGAGCGACGCCGAGTGGGCCGCGCTCTGCCGCTGCGCCGGGCTTGGCGCGGAGCTGGCGGCGCTCGGACTGGCGGCGCGACGCGACCGCCACGACGAGATCGACGCCGCGATCTCGGCCTGGACCCGGAGCTCGGACCCGATCGCGCTCATGAACCTGCTGCAGAGCGCCGGAGTCACCGCGGCGGCGCTCGCCGACGCCCGCGATCTCGCGCGGGATCCTCAGCTCGCCTCGCGCGGATTCTGGGTCGCGCTCGAGCATCCCGAGACGGGCCTGCGCTACGCCCCCGGCTGCGCGATCCGCCTCTCCGAGACTCCCGCCAGCTACCGGAGGCCGGCGCCGTGCCTGGGGCAGCACGACGCCGAGGTGATGCGCGAGCTCGAGGAGCTGGATCAGTAACCCTTGAAGTCCGGCTTGCGCTTCTCGACGAACGACGAGGTTCCCTCTCGCGCGTCGCGCGTCGCGGCGGTGAGCGTCGCGACCACCGCCTCGTAGTCGAGCATCTCCTCGAGGCTCGAGGTGAGGGACTTGTGGATCACGCGCCGCGCGAGATCGATCGCGACGCTCGGGCCACGCGCGAGCCTGCGCGCGTACTCCATCGCGGCCGGGAGCGCCTGCCCTTCCGGCACCAGCTCGTCGATCAGGCCCATCGACTGCGATGTCTTCGCGTCGTAGACGTCGCCCGTCGCGACCATCATGAGCGCGTTCGAAACACCCGCAATCCGCGGCAGGAAGTAGCTGAGCCCGCAGTCGGGGCTGAAGCCGAGCCGCACGAAGATCGCCGATGTTCGCGCCGTCGTGTCGGCGAAGCGGCGATCGCAGGCCAGCGCGTAGGCCAGCCCCGCGCCCACCGCGGGGCCCGCGATCGCCGCGATCACGGGCTTCTCCACTTCGACGATCATCCTCGTCACGTCCGCGAACGTGCCGGCCGGCGTCTTGCGCTGGTAGCGCGGCATCGGCTGGTTCGGGTCCGAGAGCCCGGGCAGCGGTCGATCGCCCGATCCGCTCAGGAACTCCGCGTCGCCGCCGGAGCAGAACGCGCGGCCGGCGCCGGTGAGCACCACAGCGCGGACCTCGTCGCGCTGCCGGATCTCGCGAAACAGCTGCGCCACGTCTCCGGCCATGTCCCAGGTGACCGCGTTCAGGCGATCGGGCCGGTTCAGCGTGACCACGCCTACGCCGTCGGCTAGCTCGAAGAGGACGTGATCTCGCTTCGTCATGGCTTCCCTCGTGATTCGCGGTCCGTCGCGCCGATCGCGTGCAGCGCGGCGACGTAGCCGAACGTGCAGGCCGGGCCCAGCGTCGCGCCCGCGCCAGGGTACGTGCGGCCCATGACCGATGCCGAGCAGTTCCCGATCGCGTACAGGCCCGCGATCGGCGCGCCGGTGCGGTCTAGAACCCGCGCGTGCGCGTCGGTCGAGAGCCCTCCCTTGGTGCCGAGCTCGCCGGGATGCGCGACCAGCGCGTAGAACGGCGGTGTCTCGAGCGGCGCGAGACACGGGTTCGGTGTCACCTCGGCGTCGCCGTAGTAGCGGTCGTACTCCGTCTCTCCGCGGTGGAAGTCCAGATCTTTTCCGGTCCGCGCGTAGGCGTTCACCTTCTCGACCGTGGCCACCAGTCGCGCCGGGTCCAGGCCGAGCTGGGTCGCCAGTCCCGAGATCGTGTCGGCCTTGCGCAGGTACCCCTGCGTGAGCCGCTTCGGCAGCATCCTGTCCGGCTGCTGCGCGCCCGGCAGCAGCGGGCCGCACGGGTACTTCTTGCGGAAGGTCGCGTCGAAGATCAGGTACGCTGGGATGCAGGGCGAGTTCGCGCCGTGCTTCTGGTACATCGCGTTCACGACGTCGGTGTAGGGCGCGGCCTCGTTCACGAAGCGCTCGCCGCTTCCGTTCACCAGGATGCTTCCGGGCAGCGACTTCTCGATCACGAGCAGCCGCGCGCGCGCCTCGCCCGGAACCAGCGTGGTCGGCGTCCACCACGCCTCGTCCATCAGATCCTTGGCCGCGCCGATGCCCTCGCCCATCCGCAGCGCGTCCCCGGTGTTGTTCGGATTCGCGCAGGACCACTCGGCGCTCGTCGGCGCGGGCAGATACTGCTCGCGCAGCGCCGGATCGGCCTCGAACCCGCCCGCGGCCATCACGACGCCGCGCAGCGCCCGGATCCGGACGGCGCGTCCGCCGCGCTCCGCGCGCACGCCGACGACGCGGCCGCCCTCGCGCAGCAGCTCGCGCGCCGGAGTTTCGAGCCAGAGCGGGATCTCGCGGTCGAGAAGCGACGCGCGAAGCATCCCGACCAGGGCGTTTCCCATCGCCAGGTTCCGGTCGCGCCTGGACTTGAGGCGCCAGGGCAGATCGAGCGCGTAGCGCGACACGAGCTTCAGGGTGAGCGCGATCCAGCCCGGCGATCGCGTCAGCAGCGCGCGAGCTTCGGGGATCGTCATGAAGATCCGGCTCATGATCAGCATCTGCGGGCTCTGATCGCGCATGCGCAGCAGCTCGTCGCCGAGAATCGAGGCGTTCCAGCTCGCCGGCTCGATCGACCGGCCGCCGGGCTTGCTGCCCGGAACGCGCGGGTAGTAGTCGGCGTACTCGGGCAGCGCCACCATGCGCAGCCGCGTGCGCTCGCACAGGAAGCGGACCATCTCCGGGCCCTTCTCGAGGTACGCCCGGATCCGATCGTCACCGACACTTCCGCGTGTCAGCTCGCGAAGGTAGGTCCAGGCCTCCTCCGGGGTGTCCGGAACGCCGGCGGGGCCCATCAGGTGGTTGTTCGGGATCCAGAAGCCCCCACCCGACATCGCGGACGATCCGCCGTACCGGTCGGACTTCTCGATCAGGAGCGTCCGCGCGCCGTGATCGTGGGCGGTGAGCGCCGCCGTCATCGCGCCGGCCCCGGAGCCGATCACCAGCACGTCGACCGTCTCGTCCCAGGCCGCGTCGTCCATCGACTCAGCTCCTCTTTCCGCGCAGCAGGAAGCGCGTGACGCCGAGCACGTCCTCGCGGAAGGCCTCGAGCCGCGCGGCGCTCGGCGGCTTGCCGCGATTTCGCCGCTGCAGGAGCGGGTCGCCGGTCACGAACCAGACCGTCGCGCCGGCCAGGATGCTGACGAGGTGCGCGGGAGTCACCTTGCGCACGGCGCCCTCCTTCTGGCCCTGCTCGATCCCCTGCAGGACCATCGCGTACATCGGGTCGACGAGGCGACGCACGCCCGGGCGCAGCTCGCCCGCCGAGTCGGCCACCTCGCGCATGAAGAGCCGGGCCAGCGTCGGCCGCTCGCCGGCGTAGCGGATCCAGGCGTCGACCATCGCCTCGATCCGCGCGGCATGGGAATCGTCGCTCTCGAGCGCTTCACGGATGCGCTGCAGGAGCGGCGTGAAGGCCGACTCCAGCACGCCCTCGTAGAGCGTCTGCTTGTCGCGGAAGTGGTAGATCACCGCGGCGCGCGTGATTCCGATCCGCTCGGCGATGTCCTCCAGCCGTGCGGGCGCGAATCCGCGCGCTGCGAACTCCTGCTCGGCGGCCGCGAGAATCTGCTCGCGCATTCCCTCGCCCGCCTGGGCCGCCCGCCTGGGGCTCGCGGGTTGGCTCGCCGCCATGTCCCGCTATCTTACTCGGGAGTCAGGCACTGTCAACCGGATTTCTCGACGCTGGCCCCCATGCGATCGAACTCCCAGAACGCGCGCAACGAGACGATCTTCCCCGCCGCATCCACGCGGTACACGAACACGCCCTCGGTGCGGAAACGCGAGCCGTCGGGGAGCGTGGTGCTGATCTTCGCGACGTTGGCGACCTCGTCGCCGCAGGCGTACGAGTCGCGGAGCTCGAACTTCACACGGACCGGCGCGATCGTGCGGTCCCAGAACGCGCCGATCTCCTGCTTGCCCCGGTGCCCGCTTCCCTGCGGGTCGAGCGGCGAGCGCCCGACCGGATCCTCGACGATCGCATCGTCCGCGAAGAGCTCGAGCCACTGCTGCTTCGCGTTCTCCGGGCGTGTCTCTACGATGTGTACCGACCGGCGCGACGCCGTTCTCGCGGGATTCTCACTCACGTCCTTCCACCTTCATTGCATTGCAGCCTATACTACCGCGCGCGCTGGAGCGCCCCTCGCCGAAAACTGAGAGACCGGATGGCCAGGCAGGACAAGCGCATGAGCGAGGCCGACGTCGTGGCCCGGCTTCGCGACGGCATGACCATCGGCATCGGTGGCTGGGGCTCGCGACGCAAGCCGATGTCGCTGGTCCGCGCGATCCTGCGCTCGCAGCTGCGCGACCTGACGATCGTCTCCTACGGCGGCCCGGACGTCGGGCTGCTCTGCGCCTCCGGAAAGGCGAGGCGCGTGGTCTACGGCTTCGTCTCGCTGGACTCCATTCCGCTCGAGCCGCACTTCCGGCGGGCGCGCGAAGAGGGGCGCATCGAGGCGGTCGAGTACGACGAGGGCATGCTGCAGTGGGGCCTGTACGCCGCGTCGCTTCGCCTGCCCTTCCTGCCCACGCGCGCGGGTCTCGGCTCGGACGTGCTCACGATCAACCCGCACCTCTCGCTCGTGCGGTCACCGTACGCGGACGGCGAGGAGCTGGTGGCCATGCCCGCGATCGAGCTCGATGCGGCGCTGATCCACATGAACCGCGCCGACGCGCGCGGCAACGGCCAGTATCTCGGTCCCGACCTGTACTTCGACGACCTGTTCTGCGGCGCGGCGCGCGAGCGCTTCATGAGCTGCGAGCGGATCGTCGAGAGCGGCGAGCTGCTGCGCGAGGGGACGTTCCACACGCTCCGCATCAACCGCTCGATGATCGACGGCGTGGTCGAGGCGCCCAACGGCGCGCACTTCACCGAATGTCCGCCCGACTACGGGCGCGACGAGGCCTTCCAGCGCGAGTACGCGGCCACCGCGCGTGATCCCGGCCAGTGGGAGACGTTCAAGAAGACGTATCTGGAGCTTCCCGACGAAGCGGCCTATCAGCGCGCGGTGCGCGCGCGATGACGGGCGCAACCCGCGCCGAGATCTGCGCCGTCGCGATCGCAGAGACCTTCCGCGGCGATGGCGAGACACTCGTGAGTCCGATCGGGACGTTGCCGAGCATCGGCGCGCGGCTGGCGCGGCTCACGTTCGAGCCGGACCTGCTGCTCACCGACGGAGTCGCCATGCTGCTGGCCAGCGTTCCGCCGCTTGGCGGCGAGCCGCACGAGCCGCCGGTGGTCGAGGGCTGGCTGCCCTATCGCAGCGTCTTCGACACGCTCTGGGCCGGGCGTCGCCACGTCATGATGGGCGCGACGCAGGTCGATCGCTTCGGCAACCAGAACATCGCCTGCATCGGCCCGTTCGCGCGGCCGAAGGCGCAGCTGCTCGGCATGCGTGGCGCGCCGGGGAATACGCTGAACCACCCGACCAGCTACTGGGTGCCCAACCACGGCCCGCGCGTCTTCGTCGAGAAGGTCGACGTGGTCTCGGGCGTCGGCTACGACCGCGCGGCCCGGCTCGGCGAGCGCGCCCGCCGCTTCCACGAGATTCGCCGCGTCGTCTCGAATCTGGGCGTGTTCGACTTCGCGACGTCGAGCCGGACCATGCGGCTCGCGTCGGTCCACCCGGGCGTCTCCGTCGCACAGGTCGTCGAGAGCACGGGCTTCGCACTCGAGATCGCGCGCGACGTGCCCGAGACGCGATCGCCGACCGACCTCGAGCTCGAGATTCTGCGCACGCGGCTCGACCCGCTCGGAGCCGGCCAGAAGGAACTCGGGGGCTAGCCCGGCGATGGCCTCACCACTCGATACCGAGCTGTGTTCGATCCTGGGGATCCGCCATCCGATCCTGCAGACCGCGATGGGCTGGATCGCCACGCCGGAGCTCGTGGCCGCGAGCTCGAACGCGGGCGCGATGGGATTCCTCGCCACCGCGAACCTGCGGCCCGACGAGGTGGACCGGGAGATCGATCGCGTGAAGCAGCTCACCGATCGCCCGTTCGGCGTGAACCTGCTGATGGAGGCGCCCGGAGCGGAGCAGATCGTCGACGCGATGATCGGCCAGCGCGTTCGCGCGGCGAGCTACAGCCGCGCGCCGAATCCCGACTTCATCAAGCGCTTCAAGCAGGCCGGGATCCTCTGCATTCCCACCTGCGGCGCGGTGCGACACGCGCAGAAGGCCGTCCAGCTCGGCGCCGACGTGATCGTGATCCAGGGCGGCGAGGGCGGCGGCCACACCGGAAGCGTCCCTACGTCGATCCTGGTCTCGCAGGTCGTCGACGCCGTCGACCGGCCGGTCGTCGCCGCGGGCGGCTTCCACGACGGACGCGGGCTCGTCGCTGCGCTGGCCTTCGGGGCGGTCGGGATCGCGATGGGCACGCGCTTCCTGCTGACCCGAGAGAGCCCGGTTCCCGCGGCCACCGCCGAGCGCTACTTCCAGGCGGGCGTGGACGACCTGATCGTGACCACGCGAATCGACGGGATGAGCCACCGCGTGATCGTGAACGAGCTGGTTCGCGAGCTCGAAGCGAGCAGCCGCGCGGCGCTGCTGCTGCGCGCGCTGCGCAGCGCTCTCGCCTACCGCAGGCTCTCCGGCGCATCGATCCCGGAGCTCCTGCGCGCTGCGTTCGCGCTGCGTCGCAGCGAGAAGCTCTCGCGCGCCGAGACCCTGATGGCGGCGAACTCCCCGATCCTGATCCAGGCCGCGATGGTCGAGGGGCGGCCGGCCGAGGGCGTCCTGCCCAGCGGCACGGTGGCCGGCGTGATCTCGGATCGGCCGAGCTGCGCGGAGCTGGTCGAGCGCATCATGCGCGAGGCCGAGCAGACGCTCGAGTCACTCCAACGATGAGGATTGCGCGATGACGCTTGCGCTCGAGATCCGAGACGGCGTGGCCGAGCTCCTGCTCGACCATCCGCCCGTGAACGCACTGGATAGCGCGGGCTGGTCGAAACTGGCCGAGACGCTCGCGTCGCTGGGACGCGGCGGCGAGGCGCGCGCGGTGGTGCTCGGCGCGAAGGGCCGCGGCTTCTGCGCCGGCGTCGACATCAAGGAGCTCGCCGCGGACTCGAGCCGGATCACGCGCGTGAACCGCGCCTGCTTCGACGCGTTCGCGGCCGTGCACGACTGCCCGGTCCCGGTGATCGCCGCCTGCCACGGATTCGTGTTGGGCGGCGGCATCGGCCTGGTCGGCTCGTGCGACATCATCGTGGCCTCGCACGACGCGAGCTTCGGGCTGCCCGAGATCGATCGCGGGGCGCTGGGCGCCGCGTCGCACCTGATGCGGATGTTCCCGATCCAGAAGGTGCGCAAGATGCTCTTCACCGGCGAGCCGATCCCCGCCGCCGAGGCGTATCGTCTGGGCGCGATCGAGGCGCTGGTCGACCGGGACGAGCTCCTGCCGCGGGCGCGCGCCATCGCGGCGTCGATCGCCGCGAAGAGCCCGCGCGCGATCCGCCTCGCGAAGGAGTGCATGAACGGGATCGAGCTGCTCGACGTGAAGACCAGCTACCGCTTCGAGCAGGGCTTCACGCTGGAGCTGTACACCTCGCCCGACTCTCAGGAGGCGCGCGACGCCTTCGTCGAGAAGCGCGGAGCGAAGTTCCAGGAAACCAAGTAAGCGGAGGGGACCGAGATGCCGGAGGCCTACATCATCGACGCGCTACGCAGCCCGACGGGGCGGCGCGGCGGAGGGCTCGCGCGGGTGCACCCCGCGGACCTCGGCGCGCACGTGCTCGCGGCGATCGTCGAGCGAAGCGGAATCGACCCGTCGATCGTCGAGGACGTGGTCTTCGGCTGCGTCGACACGATCGGCCCGCAGGCGGGGGACATCGCGCGCACCTGCTGGCTCGCGGCCGGACTTCCCGACGAGGTTCCGGGAACGACCGTCGACCGCCAGTGCGGATCGTCGCAGCAGGCGGTCCACTTCGCCGCGCAGGCCGTGATGAGCGGCACCAGCGACGTCGTGATCGCCGGCGGCGTGCAGAACATGAGTCTGATCCCGATCTCGTCGGCGATGACCGTCGCCGAGCCGCTCGGGTTCAAGGACCCGTTCTCCACCTCGAAGGGCTGGGTCTCGCGCTACGGCACGCAGGAGGTCTCGCAGTTCCGCTCGGCCGAGATGATCGCCGAGAAGTGGAGCTGCTCGCGGCGCGAGATGGAGGAGTTCGCGCTGCGCAGCCACGAGCGCGCGATCCGCGCGATCGACGAGGGGCGCTTCGCTCGCGAGATCGTGCCGCTGGAAGGCGTCACGACCGACGAGACGCCGCGGCGCGGCACCTCGCTCGAGAAGATGGCGGCGCTCGCGCCGCTCCAGGCAGGCGGCCGACTCACGGCGGCGGTCTCGAGCCAGATCTGCGACGCGTCGAGCGCGCTGCTGATCGCGTCCGAACGCGCGGTGAAGCAGCACGGCCTCACGCCGCGCGCGCGGATCCACCATCTGTCGGTGCGCGGCGCGGATCCGATCTGGATGCTCACGGCGCCGATCCCGGCCACGGCGCACGCGCTGGAACGCAGCGGCATGAAGCTCGACCAGATCGACCTGGTCGAGATCAACGAGGCGTTCGCGCCGGTCGTGCTCGCGTGGCTGAAAGAGACCGGCGCCGACCCCGAGCGCGTGAACGTGAACGGCGGCGCGATCGCGCTGGGCCACCCGCTCGGCGCGACCGGCGCAAAGCTGATGACGACGCTGCTGCACGAGCTCGAGCGGACCGGCGGGCGCTACGGGCTGCAGACGATGTGCGAGGGCGGCGGCCAGGCGAACGTGACGATCATCGAGCGGCTGTCCTAGGCCGGCGGCGGAGCGCGGAGATGCCGGGGATCTGCGACGACCGGGTGGTGATCGTGACCGGCGCGGGGCGCGGGATCGGCCGCGCCCACGCGCTCGAGTTCGCGCGCCAGGGCGCGCGCGTGATCGTGAACGACGTCGGCGCCGAGCTCGACGGGAGCGGCGGCTCGGACGGTCCCGTCGGCGAGGTGCTCGCCTCGATCCGCGCCGCCGGCGGAGTCGCGATCGCAAACGCCGAGGACGTCGCGGACTGGGACGGCGCGGGTCGCCTGGTCGGCGAGGCGCTCCGCGAATGGGGCCGGCTCGACGTCGTGGTCAACAACGCCGGCATCCTGCGCGATCGCATGTTCGCGAGCGGCTCCCCCGAGGAGTGGGACGCGGTCATGCGCGTGCACCTGCGCGGTCACTTCTGCACCTCGCGCCACGCGGCGGCCCACTGGCGCGAGCAGAGCAAGGCGGGCCAGCGCGTGGACGCGCGGATCATCAATACCAGCTCGGGCGCGGGACTTCTCGGCAGCGTCGGCCAGAGCGCCTACTCGGCCGCGAAGGCGGGGATCGCCGCGCTCACCCTGGTGCAGGCCGCCGAGCTCGCGCGCTACGGCGTGACCGCGAACGCGATCGCGCCGGCCGCGCGCACGCGCATGACCGAGGCGGTCTTCGCGCAGACCATGGCCAAGCCCGAGCCGGGCCGCTTCGACGCGATGGCGCCGGAGAACGTCGCGCCGCTGGTGGTCTGGCTGGGAAGCGCCGAGTCACACGCAGTCACCGGACGCGTCTTCGAGGTCGAGGGCGGGAAGATCTCTCTCGCCGACGGCTGGCGACACGGCCCGGGCGTGGACAAGGGCTCGCGCTGGGAGCCCGACGAGATCGGCGCCGCGGTCGCGGAGATCCTGGCCAAGGCCGCCGCGCCCGAGCCGGTGTACGGAGCCTGACTCCGGCGTGTGCCGTGGCTACGCGCGCTGCGAGCTCACGGCGACGACCTCGCCGGTCATGTACGACGCGTAGTCGCTGGCCAGGAACACCATCACGTTCGCCACCTCCCAGGGCGCGGCCGCGCGCTGGAAGGCTTCTCGACTCTCCAGCTCCGCGAGCTCGGCCTCGGGCATCGTCTTGGACAGAAAGCGGTGCATCGCCAGGCTCGGCGAGACCGCGTTCACGCGCACGCCCGCCTCCGCCGCCTCGATCGCGGCGCAACGCGTGAGCGCCATGACGCCCGCCTTCGCCGCCGCGTAGTGCGCCTGCCCGGCCTGCGCGCGCCAGCCGAGCACCGAGGCGTTGTTCACGATCGCGCCGCTGCGCCGCTCGAGCATGTGCGGGAGCACCGCGCGCATCATGCGGAAGGTTCCGTTCAGCGTGACGTCGAGCACGCGGCTCCACTCCTCGTCGCGCATCTCGACGATCCGCGCCGTCCCGCCCAGGCCCGCGTTGTTGATCAGCACGTCGATCCGGCCCAGCTCGGCGATCGCGGCGTCCACGAGCGCCCGGACCTCCGGCTCGCGCGTGACGTCACAGAGCCGTGTGGGCGGCCGCGTTCCCAGCTCTCGCTCCAGCTCGTCGGCCGCCTCGCGCAGACGCCGCTCGTGGATGTCGCTGATCATCACGCGCGCGCCCTCTTCCGCGCAGCGGCGCGCGGCGGCGAAGCCGATTCCGGCGCCCGCGGCCGCAGTGACCAGCACGGTCTTGCCGGCCAGGAGATTGCGGCCCGGGGGGTAAGGGGGAAGCTCGCGGCTCATCGTCGCCGAGATGGTATCGGATCGCGGCTGCGGCGTGCGGCGTCGATCGCGAGGGGCCCCGCTCGTGGTATATGAGAGGTCTTCGGGAGGAGGCGGAAGGTGAACGAGGACAACCGGCCGGTATTGGTGGGAACGGCTCAGCTCGTGGTTCGGGACGCGGATCCGCGCGAGGCGCCCGAGCCCCTCGCGATGCTCCTGCAGATGGCGCGTGATGCCGCGCAGAACGCGGGGACCGGTGACCGGGCGTTGCGCGGGATCGACAGCGTGGGGCTGGTCGACGTGGCCGGATGGCTGGCGCCGAACGGCGGCCGGTTCCTCGCCGAGCAGCTCGGCGCGACCAGTCGCTGCGAGCTCGCTTCCGGGCTCGGCGGCGAGGCCCCGCTCACGATGGTGAACCGGCTCGCGCGTCGGATCGCGAGCGGCGAGTCGCGGATCGCGCTCGCGGTCGGCTGCAACAACATGCACACGCTGAAGCGCGCCCGGCAGCGGCAGGTCAAGCTCGACTGGAAGATCGGCGGATCGGGCCAGGCCGAGGTGATCGCCGAGCCGTCGCTGGGGAACAACCCGCTCGAGCAGCAGCACGGTCTCGACATGCCGGTCCAGAACTACCCGGTGCTCGAGAACGCGCTCCGCGCGCGCCTCGGGCTCTCGCTCGAGAAGCACCGCGAGCGGCTGGGCCGGCTGTTCGCCCCGTTCACGGAGACCGCGGCGAAGAACCCCTACGCCTGGTTTCCGGTGCGCCGCAGCGCCGCCGAGCTCGTCACGCCGACGGCGGAGAACCGCATGATCGCGTTCCCGTACACGAAGTACCTGAACGCCGTGCTCGAGACCGATCAGGCCGCCGGCGTCCTGCTGATGTCGGCGGGCGCCGCGCGCGAGCTCGGGATCGCCGAGGACCGCTGGCTCTACTGGTGGGGCGGCGCCTACACCAAGGAGCGTGCCTGGTTCGTGAGCGAGCGCCCGGATCTCTCGCGGGCTCCGGCCATGGCCGAGTGCGCGCGACGGACGCTGGGAAGCGCGAACGTGACGATCGACGACATCGACCGGATCGACTTCTACAGCTGCTTCCCGGTCGCGGTGCAGTCGGCCGCGGAGTCGTACGGGGTCGCGGACGGCGACCCGCGCGCGCTCACCGTGACCGGTGGCCTGCCCTACGCGGGCGGGCCCGCGAACAACTACACGCTGCACTCGCTCGCCGCGATGGCGGATCTGCTGCGCAGTCACCCGGGCGAGAAGGGTCTGGTCACGGGCAACGGCTGGTATCTGACCAAGCACTCGGGCTGTGTCTGGTCGACCGAGCGCCCGACCGGCGACGGCGTGGACCCGGGCCCGAACGCCGCAGATCCGCTTCCCGCTCCGCTCCCGGTCGTCGTGGCGTCTCGCGGGACAGGGCGCATCGAGGGCTACACGGTGGTGTACGACCGCGAGGGCGCGCCGGCGCGCGGGATCGTGATCGGGAGGACCGACGAGGACCAGCGCTTCATCGCGAACACGCCCGCCGACCGGGCGCTTCTGGAGCGCTTCGTCGCGGGCGAGCAGGTCGGGCGCAAGGGACGGCTCTCGCGCGACGGGGAGCTCGGCCGCTTCGAGCCCGAGTGAGAGCCGAGAGCCTCGGAATGGCGACCATCTTCGAGTCACCGAACCAGCTGATCGGCGCGGTGGGCCGCCACCTGGGCTACAGCGACTGGCTCCAGATCGAGCAGGACCGAATCGACCGCTTCGCGGAGGCGACCGGGGATCGGCAGTGGATCCACGTCGATCCGGAGCGCGCGGCGAGCGGGCCGTTCGGCCGCTGCATCGCCCACGGCTACCTGACCCAGTCCCTGGTCAATCTGTTCCTGCCGCAGATCGTCGAGGTGCGCGGCACCTCGATGGGCGTGAACTACGGCGCCGACCGGCTGCGTTTCCCCGCGCCGGTTCCGGTGGGCTCGCGGGTGCGCGGCGGCGCGGAGCTGCTCCGCGCCGAGCCGGTCGCGGGGGGCGTGCAGGCGACGATCCGGGTCACCGTCGAGATCGAGGGCGGGAGCCGCCCAGGCTGCGTGATCGACACGATCAGCCGCTACTACGCCGAGGAGTCGTCATGAGCGTGCCCCGAGAGGTGACCCAGAAGCGTCTCGCGGTGCTCTCGGCCGGAACGCTGCGCTACACGCCCAGCCAGAAGTTCACCGTCGCGGACCGGATCGAGGAGCGCGCGGCGGCGGATCCGGATCGGGTCTTCGTGCTCTTCGAGGACCGGCGGGTGAGCTACGGCGAGCTGAACCGGCGCGCGAATCGCGTCGCCTCGGCCGCGCTATCGCTGGGCCTTCGCCGCGGGGACGTCGTCTCGCTCTTGATGGAGAACCGCCCGGAGTTCATCTCGACCTGGGCGGGGCTCGCGAAGCTCGGCGTGACGACCGCGCTGATCAACACCCAGCTTCGCGGGGACGCGCTCGCCCACGTGCTCGACACCGCGCGCGCGCGCCACCTGATCGTCGGCAGCGAGTGTCTCGACAAGCTCGAGGGAGTCTCGGGAGCCGATCGAGTGGTCGCGGTCGATCTGGACCCGGATCACCCCGCGGAGCTACCGCGCGGGGCGTGGAGTCTCTCGGACGCGCTGGAGCGAGGGTCCGAACGGAATCCCGATCCGGGCCTGCGCGCGGGTCTCGTCGCGGGCGACGACCTGTTCCACATCTTCACCTCCGGAACGACCGGGCTTCCGAAGGCGGCGCGGCTCAGCCACATGCGGTTTCTGGGCGTGGGCGACGGAATGTCGGCCGTCGCGGGGTACGGCCGCGACGAGGTGATCGCCTGCGTGCTCCCGCTCTTCCACGGAGCCGCGGGAATGGTGGTCGTGTCGTGCGCGCTGCACCACGGCGGGGCCATCGCGCTGCGGCGCCGATTCAGCGCGAGTCAGTTCTGGAGCGACGCCGTTCGCTACGGCACCACTGCGTTCCAGTACATCGGAGAGATCTGCCGGTACCTGCTGAGCCAGCCCGAGAGCCCGCTCGACCGCGCGCACAAGATCCGCGTGATGATGGGAGCGGGCCTCGGCCGCGACATCTGGCCGGCCTTCCAGCAGCGCTTCGGCATCGAGCAGATCCTCGAGGGCTGGAGCTCGACCGAGGCGAACACGTCGCTTCTGAACGTCGACAACAAAGTCGGCTCGTGCGGGCGGATCCCCTTCCCCGACTATCACAACGGTCGCTTGATCCGTTACGACGACGAGACCGGCGTTCACCCGCGCGGCTCGGACGGGCTGTACCAGCTATGCGCCCCCGGGGAGATCGGCGAGTTCATCGGCGTGATTCCGGATCTTCCCGACTCGGGCGCGGGCCGCTTCGAGGGCTACACGTCGAGCGAAGCCACCGATGCGAAGATCCTGGTCGACGTGCTGCGCAAGGGCGACCGCTGCTACCGCTCCGGCGACCTGCTGCGCTGCGACGAGGACGGCTACTACTACTTCGTGGACCGGATCGGCGACACGTTCCGCTGGAAGAGCGAGAACGTCTCGACCCAGGAGGTCGCGGAGTCGCTGGGCGCGTTCCCGGGCCTGGAGATCGCCAACGTTTTCGGCGTGCGCGTGCCCGGGACGGAGGGCCGCGCGGGAATGGCGGCGCTGGTGCTGCGCGACCCCGCGGCTTTCGACGGCCGCGCGTTCTACGCCTACACCGAGGAGCGTTTGCCGAGCTACGCCGCGCCGGTCTTCGTGCGCCTGTCGTCGAGCGCCGACATCACCTCGACCTTCAAGCTGAAGAAGTTCGAGCTGCAGCGCGACGGCTACGATCCGCAGCGCATCCGCGATCCGCTCTTCGTCAGGGACCCGTCCGCGCGCGACTACGTGCCCGTGAACGCGAAGAACCTCGCGCGACTGTCGCTGCGCCCGTTCGCGGGCGACGCCGGCTGAGCCGGCTAGCGCCGCGCGGGCTCCGACGCATCCGCGAGGTCCGCGCGCAGCGTGCGCGCCACGAGCAGGAAGACGAGGCTCCCGAGCGCCGCGATCACCCCGGCGCTCACCAGCGAGTAGCGGATCGCGTGGGAGCCGAAGGCCGCGAAGACGCGGTCGTCCCCGAGCCCGACCAGCAGCGGCCCCGCGCCCAGCCCCACCATGTTCAGGATGAAGAGGTGCAGCGCCGAGGCGGTCGCGCGGGTCTCGGGCCGCGCGATCCCCTGCACCATCGCGAGCATCGGGCCGACGTACATCGCCGCCAGCGTGTAGGCCGGCGCGAAGCAGAGCAGCGCCGCTCGCGGCGTTCCGAGCAGAAGGAACCCGAGCAGGAACGGGAACGAGGACAGACACTGCAGCGCGCAGAGCCGCGGCACCCAGCGCGGATCGATCGCGCCGAGCCGGTCGGCGAGCATCCCGCCGAGGAACACGCCGAGCGACCCGCCGATGCCGATCACGAGCCCGAGCCACGCGCCGATCTCGACCGGCGCGAGCCCGTGCACGCGGCCGAGGAACGCGGGGCCCCAGGCCAGCGTCGCGTAGCCCGAGAGTGACTGGCAGGAGCCCGCGAGAACGATGAACACGAACGAGCGCCGCGAGAGCAGCTCGCGGATCACCGCGAGCGTCCCGGGCGCGGCCCCCTGCCCCGTGACCGCGCCGCTCGGCGCCGCGCGCGGCGGCTCGCGCACCGTGAAGCGCACCAGGAGAGCGAGCGCGATTCCCGGCAGGCCGACCAGCAGGTAGACCGTGCGCCAGTCGAAGTGAGTGAGCACCCAGCTCCCGCCGAGATACGCGAGCATCGAGCCGACGTACACGCCCGAGGCGTAGATGGACAGCGCCGTCGCGCGCGAGCCCGGCGGGAAGTAGGCCGAGATCAGCGAGTGCGAGGGCGGCGTGCCCGCGGCCTCGCCGATGCCCACGCCCACCCGCGCCAACGCAAGCTCCGCGAAGCTCCGCGCCAGACCCGACGCGGCGGTGAACAGGCTCCAGACCGCCACGCCCGCGGCGAGGATCGCGGTTCGCGAGCTGCGGTCGGCCCAGCGCGCCACGGGGATGCCCGCAAACGTGTAGAAGAGCGCGAACGCGAACCCGGACAGGAAGCCCATCGCGGTGTCGGAGGCGCCGAGCTCGCGCTTGATCGGCTCGAGCAGGATCGCGATCACCTGCCGGTCGACGAAGTTCGCCACGTAGACCAGCCAGAGCACGCCGAGCACGTAGCGCGGGTAGGCCGGGGAGCTCGCGCCGCGATCCGTCTGCATCGCCTCTCTATTATCATGGCCGCGATGACCCCGACCGACCCGCTCGCCGAGACGATCCCGCGCCTGCTCCTCGACGCGGGCGCGCGCCGAGGCGGGAAGATCGCGATCGAGGACGGCCCCGTCGCGCTCGGCTACGCAGCGCTCGCCGAGGCGATGCTAGACGCCGCGCGCGCCTTCATGGCCGCGGGCATCGGCCCGGGCGACCGCGTCGCGATCTGGGCGCCCAACCTCTGGGAGTGGATCACGGCGGCGCTGGGCCTGCAGGCCGCGGGGGCCGTGCTCGTCCCGCTGAACACCCGGCTCAAGGGACTCGAGGCCGGCTACGTGCTCGAGAAGAGCGGCGCGCGCGTCCTCTGCACGGTGCGGGGCTTCCTCGGCGTCGACTACGTCGAGCTTCTGCAGCGCGCGCTCGGCGGCGCCGCCGCGGGTCGGCCGGTCGCGGGCCTGCCGAAGCTCGAGCGGATCGCGGTGCTGCGCGGCGCGGACGGCGCAGCAATCGAGCCGGGCGTCGAGGCCTGGTCCGAGTTCCTCGCGCGCGGCCACCGCGTCGCCGCGATCGACGCCCGACACCGAGCGGAGTCGGTCCCGCCCGACGCGCTCTCCGACATCCTCTTCACGTCCGGCACCACCGGAAAGCCGAAGGGCGTGATGACGACCCACGCGCAGAACCTGCGCTGCTTCGCGGCCTGGAGCGAGATCGTCGGGCTGCGTGACTCGGACCGCTATCTGGTCGTGAATCCCTTCTTCCACGGCTTCGGCTACAAGGCCGGCTGGCTCTCCGCCTTCATGCGCGGAGCCACGGTGATCCCGCACGCCGTCTTCGACCCGCCCGCGGTGCTGGAGCGGATCGCCCGCGAGCGGATCAGCGTGCTGCCCGGTCCGCCCACCCTGTACCAGTCGATCCTCGCCACGCCCGACCTGTCCCGCTACGACCTGTCGCCGCTGCGCCTGGCCGTGACCGGCGCCGCCGTGATCCCGGTCGAGCTCGTCCACCGCATGCGCCGCGAGCTCGGCTTCGAGACGGTGATCACCGGCTACGGACTCACCGAGAGCACGGGCGTGGTCAGCATGTGCCGCCCCGAAGACGACCCCGAGACGATCGCCACGACGTCGGGCCGCGCGATCCCGGACGTCGAAGTGCGTTGCGTCGCCGAGGACGGCGCGGAAGTCCCGCGCGGCCAGCCCGGCGAGATCGTGGTGCGCGGCTACAACGTGATGCTCGGCTACCTGGACGACCCCGCCGCCACGCGCGACGCGATCGACGCGGGCGGCTGGCTCCACACCGGCGACGTCGGCGTGATGGACGCGCGCGGCTACCTGCGCATCACCGACCGCATCAAGGACATGTTCATCGTCGGCGGCTTCAACTGCTACCCCGCCGAGATCGAGAACGCGCTGCTCGGCCTGCCCGGCGTCGCCCAGGCCGCCGTGATCGGCATCCCCGACGAGCGCCTGGGCGAGGTCGGCATGGCCTTCCTCGTCCCCCGCCCCGGCGCCAGCCTCGACCCCGCCACCGTCACCGCTTGGTGTCGCGAGCAGATGGCCAACTTCAAAGTCCCCCGCCACGTCGAGATCGTCGACTCGCTGCCCATGAACGCCACCGGCAAGGTCACGAAGTTCGTGCTGCGGGAGCGGGCGCGCGAGCGACGGTGAATCAAGCCGAGACGCCCACGCGACTCAGGTCAGCCGAAGACCCATGCGGCAGGCGAAACCACACTCGGCTACGGCGTCATGGACTCGTCTAGACGAGCCTCCGGCGAATCCGCGGCGATTCAGCCGCGCGTTCGGTGACCGCGTCCGTCCAATAGACCGGATTCTCGCGTCCGGCGCATTGGACGCATTCGTGCCCCGAGCAGCTCAGGAGTCCGTGAAACCCGCTCCCGCTCAAGGTACGGCGATTGCACTAAGGTCGGCGCCGTATCGACTCAGGAGAAGTGATGACTCAGAAGCTAACGAAGTCCTTGTTGTGCCTCTGCCTGGTGTCCTGTGCCACGCCACTCGAGTCGCGTCTGTCGCCCGGTGAACCGGGAGCGGGAGTCTCCTACTTCCTGCCCCGGCAGCTCCTCAAGCTCACGGTCACGCGCACGGACAAGACCCAGCGGGTGCAGTACCTCGCGAACCTGAAGGCCGAGAAGACAGCGGCAGAGAAGGCCTTGGAGACGGTCGACAAGGTTATTGTCGATCTGCAGAAGCTGCGCGAGCGGCTCAAGCTCGCGCCTGGGCCGAGGGCCGTGGAAGCGGTCAAGGCGGTCGACGCCCGCGTCGAGGAAGCGTCGACCGCGCTGACGGTCCAGAAGGCCGCGATCGACAACAAGGCGCTGGAGATCAAGCAGCTCGAACAGAAGATGGCCGAGGACAAGAGCACTGACTGCGCGGATGCGATCGCACTCGCGGTCCTCCCGCCTGAGCCAGACCCAAGCCTTCGCTACGTCGCGCAGCTCGGGCATTCGGCATCACGCGACGACAAGTGGACGATCGCCACTACACCGGCGGGCCTGCTCAGCAGTGCGGACGTCGTCCTCACCGACCGTAGCGCCGACATCGTCGTGGAGGTCGTCCGCTCCGCGGCGCTCGTTGCGAAGGCGGGAACGACCCTGGCGACGCTCTCGCGGGAGACAATGCCCGACGACAAGAAGCCCGCCTGCGTGCCATTTCGCAAGGAGCACATATTCGACCCGGATCCCAAGCGTTCGGATCTGGCGACGCTGAACCAGGTGCTCGACACCTGGGGCGTGGATCTCGATGTCAAATTGTCGGCTAGTCCTTCGAAGGAGCTCGAGCCACCTCAGCAGAAATGCTTCGGCGGCGTGCGAGGAACCATCGTCAGGTGGCTGGGGGGGTGCCGCATCGACAGCTCCGACGGTCTCTACTACCGCCGCCCGATTCCGTACGGACTCTCGATCCTCAGAGCGGACGGCTCACTCCTTCACGAGACCCGCGTCGCTCTCCCGAACGGCGCCCCGATCGACTTGTTGCCGGTACCCGACCCGTGGCTGGTGACGAACAAACAATCGATGAAGTTCGACCAGGGCATGCTGACGTTCGTCGAGTCGGAGCAGCCAAGTCAGTTCCTTGAGCTGGCGCGGTTTCCGGGTCGCGTCGCGAAGGAGCTGATCTCCGTCCCCGCCGAGATGTTCCAGCTCAAGATCGACCACTCGAGTCAGGAGACGGCCGAGATCGAAGCCGAGAAGGCGATTGTCGATGCACAGAAGGCGTTGCTCGAATCGCGCGACGCCCTTGCGACGTTGCAGGGGGAGCACGCTGAGGATTGAACCTCGACCGGCGCGTCGGCCCGGCGCGGGCTTTGCTGGGGCGCGTGTGTCGACATCAGTCCCTTCGGAGCGCACGCGCGAAATCTGCGGACGCGGGAGCAGCGCGATCAGCGGCAGGTGCTGGCGGCCCTGCAGGACCTCGGAGTCGAGCAGATATGCGGGCGCGCCGCAGGCGCCTGCCTCGATCAGCCGCGTGCGCTCCGCGGCGATTAGGCTGGGCCCTTCTCTCGTACACACAGGCCGCGAACCCCGACGCCGAGACGCCGAGTTCGTGCAGAAGAGCTTCACCGCATCCGCGACCTTGCCGGACAGGCCCACCGGAATGAAGTCCAGATCGTGCGACGGGTAAGCGTTCTCCGACTAGATCGAGACGACGGCCCCGCCCGAGAGCACAACCTCGACACCGTGTCTCTCCAGCGTCCCGCAGACCAGCCCTGCTAAGTCCTCGGTCGAGGTCCTCGGGCCGATCGAGCTCACATCCGCTTCCCCGTCGGCCACGGGCGACGCCGCTCCGGCAGGAATCGCTTGCGCTCCCTCGCAGGCAGGGCCCGGAGGGCCTTTCGTAGGAGTGCGCGCAGCTCGTCCCGAAAGGGGAATGCTGGATTCCACTCGAAGAGACGAGTTCGCCCGCGCAACCGGCTCACCACGATCCGGCCGCGCTCGAGCCGATCGAGCTGGCGCTGCACCATTGCTACGGGAAGGTCGAACGCGCGCGCGATCTCGCTCGGGTATCCCTGCTCGAACTGATCGAGATACAGGAGCGCCTTCTCGACCGTCGCATTGCCGACCAGACCTTCGAGCACCTGAATCCTGCACCTACCTCAATACGGGTTGATCTTGCCCTGATTTGAGGTGGATGAACGGAACGAGGCGTGCGGACGCCCCCGCACAGCTCGTCGGAGCGTGGCGTGCCCTGCCTTCCTCGTGAATCGACCCGCTTCTCGCGAGAGAAGCCCCTCGCCTTGTCGAACCACCCCGGATTCAGGCACCAAGGTCCCGTGCGCCTCCCCCGGCGAGATCGTGGTGCGCGGCTACAAGGCTCCACGCTAGCGACGTCGGCAGTATGGACGGGCGCGGCTACATGAGCATCAGCGACCGGATCAAGGACATGTTCATCGTCGGCGGCTTCAACTACTACTCCGCCGCGATCGAGAGCGCGCCGCTCGGCCTGCCCGGCGTCGGCCAGGCGCCGTGATCGGCATCCCCGACGAGCGCCCCGGCGAGGTCGGCATGGCCTTCGTCATCCTGCGGGAGCGGACGCGCGAGCGGCGGTGACCGAGATCCGAGAATTCCGGTTGAATGTCGCAGCTGCTGGAAGCGCTCGAACGCGAAGACGCTGATGGGGGGCGCGTTCCTCTATACTCCGCCGCCCTATGCGACGCCTTGCAGGAAAAGTCGCCCTCGTCACGGGCGGCGGCAGTGGAGTGGGACGGGCCGCGGTCGAGATGTTCGCGCGCGAGGGCGCGCGGGTCGCCGCGTGTGGCAGGAACGCGGCACGGGTCGAGGAGACGATCGCGGCCGTCCGCGCCGCGGGGGGCGAGGGTCTGGCCGTCGCGGCGGACGTCTCGAGCGACGGGGACTGCGGCCGCCTGGTCGCCGCGATCGTCGAGCGGCTCGGCGGGCTCGACATCGTCGTCAACAACGCGGGCGTCGGCTACGACTACGAGCTCACCCACCCCGGCGCCATGGCCGACCTCGCGTCGACGCCGCCCGCCAGCTGGCAGGACGTGATCGCCATCAACCTGAGCTCGGTCTACAACGTGTGCCGCCACGCGCTGCCGCACATTTTCGCGGCCGGCGGCGGGGCGGTCGTGAACGTCGCGAGCATCGGCGGCGTCATGGGCATGGCCGACGCCCATGCCTACAGCGCCGCCAAGGGCGGAATGGTGAACCTGACCCGCTCGATGGCGGTCGCCTACGGTCCCAAGGGCGTGCGCACCAACTGTGTCGCGCCGGGCAGCATCGAGACCAAGATGATCCGCCACCGACTGAGCGCGGCCGGCGACCCGCACCTCGCCGACGCCACGCGCTTCATGGTCTCGCCGCTCGGGCGCGTCGCGCGGCCGGACGAGATCGCGAGCGCCTGCCTGTTCCTCGCCTCCGAGGAGGCGAGCTACGTCAACGGCGCCATCCTCGTGGTCGATGGCGGCACCACCGCGACCTGGTCGTAGCGAGCGGCCCGACTTCCTCGGCGCCTGAGTCACTCGGCGTCGGACATCTCGATCGCGCCGGCCTCGACGTGCTCGCGGAACTCGTCGGCCGACAGGCCGAGGATTTCGCGGAACACGTACGTGTTGTCCTGGCCCAGGGCGGCGCCGGCGGGGAGACGCGGGCGGGTTCGCGGGCCCAGGCCGAGCGGGATTCCGGTCGCGGTCACCCTTCCCTTCTTGTAGTGCTCGAGCTCCTCGAAGAATCCGCGTGCGGCCAGGTGGGGGTCGCGCTCGTGCTGGTCGCGGGTGTCCTGCACCGCGCCGGCGGGAACTCCGGCGCGCTGCAGCAGATCCATCACTTGAATGTCGTCGCGCTCGCGGGTCCAGGCCGAGATGCCGGCGTCGAGCTCGTCGGCGTGCGCGAGGCGGCCCGCCGCGTGCGCCAGGCGCGAATCCGCGGCCCAGTCGGGACGGCCGATCGCGCGGCAGAGCGCGGCCCACTCCGCGTCGCTCGTCACCGCGATCGCGCACCACCGGTCTTCGCCGCGGCAGGGATAGCAGTCGTGCGGGGCGGCCCAGGTCGAGCGGTTGCCGCGCCGTGCGGGCGTGACTCCGTCGGCGAGCTGCTCGAGCAGCGCGTGGCCGATCGAGGCAACGGTCGCCTCGAGCTGAGACAGGTCGATGTGCTGGCCCTCGCCCGTTCGCGCGCGGTGATCGAGCGCGGCCATCAGCGCGACCAGGCCGTGAAGCGCGGAGAGGCCGTCGGGGTAGGCGTACTGGGTCATGGTGCAGGAGCGGCCGGCAAAGCCGGAGAGCTCCGCGAGGCCGGAGAGCGCCTCGATGTTCGGGCCCCAGGTGACGTAGCTGCGACACGGGCCGGTGTCGCCGAAGCCCGAGCTCGAGAGCATGACCAGGTCGGGGCGGGCGCGTGCGAGCTCGCGGTAGCCGAGTCCCAGCTTCTCCATCACGCCGGCGCGCTGGTTCTCGATCACCACGCCGCAGGCGGCGGCCAGTCGTCGGGCCAGCTCTGCGCCGAGCGGATTCGCGAGATCGAGCGCGACGAAGCGCTTGCCCGCGTTCCAGTCGGTGAACCACGGCGAGAGCTGCGGCTGGGTGCCGAGCTCGGGCGCGCGCGGCGGAACGTACAGGCGCACCACGTCGGGGCGCTTTCGCGACTCGACGCGGATCACCTCGGCCCCGCAGTGCGCCATGAAGCGGCCGATCCACGGCCCGGCCATCGCGGAGCTGAACTCGAGCACGCGCAGGCCCTCGAGCTCCGCGCCCGATTCCGCGGCAGCGGCGTACGTGCGCGCACGCAGCGGCGGCTCGCCGCCGAGGATCTCGGTCTGGTGCTCGCCCGGACGCGGCGCCGGCCGAGTCATCCGCCAGGGCGTGCGCGAGAGCCGGTACGGAGCGCCGGGCATGCGCATCGCCCCCGCCACGGGGTGCGCGAGCTCGGCGAAGAATCCGCGCGCTTCGAGCTGCGGGTCTTCGATCAGCGCCGCGGCGCCGTTCACCGGAGTGAACGCGATGTGGCGGCGCTGACCCTCGCGGTAGACCTCCTGCACCGTGAAGCGCTCGGTCAGCTCGGCGATGAACAGGTCGAGCAGCTCGCGGTACTCGATGCGATTGGACGACGGCCCGTCGAAGATCGGCGCGAGCACCTCCTCGTTGCCGGTCACCTCGTGGACCCAGCGCGCCAGCGCCTGCCAGTGCGCGGGGCGGTTGATCATCAGGTAGACGAGCCCGTCGCGACACCGATACGTGCCGGACGGGACCGATGCGAACAGCCCCGCGCCGCGCCTGCGCGGCACGATTCCGTCGTCGAGGTACTTGCCGACCCCGGTGATGTGACTGAGCGAGAGCACCGCCTCCTGGATCGAGACGTCGACGTGCCGGCCCTGCCCGGTCCGGTCGCGCTGGTGGAGCGCGATCAGGCTGCTCGCCGCGGCGACCAGCGACGCCGACACGTGCGCCTGCTCGCCGGCGAGCCGCACCGGCGGGTCCTCGGCCTCGCCGATCACGCCGGCCGCGCCGCCGAGCGCGGTCGCGACCAGGTCCGAGGACTTCCAGCCGCGGCGCGGCCCCGTCTGGCCGAAGCCCGTGATCGAGGTGAGCACGAGCCTCGGATTCGCGCGACACAGGGCAGCGTAGCCGAGGCCGAGCGCGTCGAGTTGCCCGGGCGGGAAGGCCTCGATCAGGAGATCCGAGCCGCGCGCGAGCTCGAGCAGGCGCTCGCGATCGCGCGCCTCCGCGAGGTCGAGCACGACGCCGCGCTTGCTCGTGTTCATGTACAGGAAGAACAGGCTCGCGTCGGGATGGGCGACGCGAGCGCGGAACGGCGGGTGCCGCCGCGAGGGATCGCCGTCGGGCGGCTCGACCTTGATCACGTCGGCGCCCAGGTCGGCGAGAAGCTTGCCGCAGTACGCCCCGCTCGCGTCCGCGAGGTCGAGCACGCGCCTGCCGTGCAGGGCGCCGCTCGACTTCGCGACCGTCACCGTCCCCCGTCCAGCGCGGACGCCGCGACGAGTTCTTCGAGGTAGCGCGTGTCCCAGTACGAGAGCTGCAGCTGCTTCGCGCGGCGGAAGTAGAGCTGGATGTCGTACTCCGCGATGAATCCGACGCCGCCCCAGATCTGCACCATGGTCGCGGTCACGTCGCGGTAGGTCTGGCAGGCGAAGAGCTTCGCCATCGGCGCGAGCCGCTCGCTCGGCCGTCCGGTCGCGATCGCCCAGGCCGCCTCGTACACCAGAGCCTTGCCACCGTCGATCCGGGTCACGGCGTCGGCCAGGTAGTGCGCGATCGCCTGGAACGCGCCGAGCGGCTTGTCGAACTGCTTGCGCTCCTTGGCGTACTCGGCGGTGATCTCGAGCGCGCGCTCGGCACCGCCCATCGCCTGCGCGGCGAGCAGCACGATCGCGTCGAGCATGACTCGATTCCAGGTCGCCCAGCCCGAGCCGGGCGCACCGACGCGCGAAGACGCGGGCACGCGCACGCCGTCGAGCTCGACGCGGTACTGGGTGTCCGAGGCCAGGCTGTGCTGCTGCGCGAGCCCGACACCGGATTGCGACGGATCGACCAGGAAGAGGTCGATCGCGTCTCGCGCCGGGCCCGTGCGCGCGAGGACCAGAAGCTGCGTGGCCGCGCGCGCGAACGGCACGTGCAGCTTGGTGCCGCGCAGCCTGTACTCGTCGCCCACGCGCGCCCCCTCGAGCTGCACGCCGTCCGGTCCGAAGCCGCGCTCGGGCTCGAGCCATGCGGGTGCGACGATGCTCGCGCCCGAGGCCAGGCCCGGCAGCAGGCTCTGCTTCTGCGCCTCGTCGCCCGCGCGCAGCAGCGCGCCCGCGCCGAGCACGGCGCTGCCGAGCAGCGGCACGGGCGCGAGCGCGCGGCCGAGCTCCTCGAAGACGACCGCGCTCTCGAGCAGCGTCTGCCCGCCGCCGCCAAATGATTCGGGGATCTGCAGCCCGATCAGCCCGAGCTCGCCCATCTTCTTCCAGAGCTCCGCCGGGTAGCCGATCGGATCGTCCTCCAAGGCGCGAACCACGGCGATCGGAGAGTGGTGGCGACAGACGCCGCGCACCATCTCCCGAAGCATCTGCTGCTCTTCGCTCCAGTCGAGATCCATCGCCACTCCCTCTTCGCCCCGGCCGCGTTGCTACGGCCGCCAGTCGCGCCCGCGCCGCCGCCAGGGGTTGTCGGACGCGTCCGTGGGCAGAGCGATGCGCGCGCTGCAGCTCATCATGCTGTCCCCCTTCACGGTCAGATCGATCGAGACGCTCGCCCAGACACAGCCGGTCTCGTCGCTCGCGACGCCGTCGACGCGCCCTTGAAACACCATGGTGTCACCGGGGCACACGGATTTCTTGATCTTGAACTTCATGCGGCCGAGCCGGCCGAGCGGACCGGTCCAGTCGGTCAGGTAGCGCTCGAACCACGCCACCATGTTGGGGGTGTTCAGGAAGATGTCGCGCACGCCCTGGTTCTGGGCGAAGTCGCGATCGTGGTGCATCGGCCGCCAGTCGCGCGCGGCCAGCGCCCCGAGCACGACGGTGGTGGCGGTCACGGCGACGGAGAGCGGCGGGAGCGCGTCGCCCGGCTTCACTCGATCCGCTGTCAGGGCCGCGAGCTGCGCGGTCACGCGCCGTCCCTCCGGTAGCCGTAACAGTTGTAGCTCTCGGTGCCCACCCACTCGCCACGCTGATTGGTGTACTCGACCTCGATCACCCAGAAGCGGCCGGTGCCGAGCCGGTTGGTCCGCGGCTCCGAGATCGAGCGCAGCGTCTGCCGGCTGCGCAGTCGATCGCCCGGCCGCACCGGCTCGCCGAACGAGAGCTCGTTGTCGGCGATGATCGCCTCCGGCAGCGCGAGCTCGCGCTTCAGCCGGAAGTGCATCTCGAGCGGCAAGCGCTCCTCGCGCCGGCCCGGCGCCCAGTGGTGCGGGCGCAGCCAGACCGAGAGCATGCTCGGCGGCGCGATCGGGCCGCCGCTGATCTCGCGCGCCACCGCGTCGTCCCAGAACAGCGGATTGCCGTTCTCGACCGAGGCCAGGCTCGTCGCGATGTAGCCGCGCTCGATCTCGAACTCGCCCTCGTCCTCGACGAGCGGCACGCCGATCCAGGCGCGCACGTGTTCGGGGATCTCGGAGAGCTCAGCCATCGCGGTATTCCTTCGCGTCGTGCCGCGTCACGCGACCACCCCGTCGCGGCGCAGGCGCTCGATCTCCGCCTCGGCCAGGCCCGCGGCGCGCAGAAGCTCGATCGCTTCGCCGCCGGAATCCGCGCCGAGCGGCCGGCCCGACGGCTCGCGGCTCGCACCGGCCAGGATCGGCGCGAGCTGGCGAAGCGTGCCGCGCTCCGCGTGCACGGCGGATTGGAAGGAGCGGCGCTCGGCGAGGTGCGCGTCGCGAGCCAGCTCGGAAACCGTGTAGACCGGCGAGACGCAGGTGTCGCGCGGCGCGAGCTCCGCGATCCACTCGTCGCGATCGCGGCGCGCGAAGGCCGCGCGGAACGCGGCGCGGATCTCGTCCTGTCGGGCGTCGTCGAGCTGGTGCGCAATCCACGCCTCGAGCGAGAGCGCGCGACACAGGTTCGCGTAGAACGCAGGCTCGATCGCCGCCACCGCCAGGAAGCGGCCGTCGCGCGCCGGGTACACGTCGTAGCACGCGTAGCGCCCGGTCAGGAGGTCGGATCCCGGTCCCGGCTCGTCTCCGGTCGCCAGGTACCCGTCGATGGCGAGCGACATCAGCGAGAGCACGCCGTCGGTGGCCGAGACGTCCAGATGAGCCCCGCGCGACGAGCGCCCGCGCTCGAGAAGCGCGGCCAGGATCGCGATCGCCGCGTGCATCCCACCGCCGGCCGCGTCGGCGACGCTCGCGCCCGGCAGCGCCGGCGCTCCATCCGCGCGGCGGCCCGAGCACGCGAGATACCCGCCGAGCGCCAGATAGTTCAGGTCGTGCCCGGCCCACTGCGCGTAGGGCCCCGTCTGGCCGTAGCCGCTGGTCGAGCAGTAGACGATCCCGGGATTCAGCTCGCGCAGGGCCTCGTAGCCCAGACCCAGCCGTGAGGCGACGCCGGGGCGGAAGCTCTCGATCAGCACGTCCGCGGTTCGCAGCACGCGGAGCAGCGCGTCGCGGCCCGCGGGCTGCTTCAGGTCCACGCGCAGCCACTTCATGCCGCGGCCCGCGCCGTAGCTGTGGAACGGCGGCTGGATCTGCGCCGCGGCCTTCGCCGGCGGCGGAGCGACCTTGATCACCTCCGCGCCGTAGTCGGCGAGGATGCGCGAGCAGCGCGACGCCGGCCCCACGCTCGAGAAGTCCAGCACCTTGTACCCGGAGAGGAGAGGCACCGCCGCCACGGCCCGTTAGAAGTTGCGCGGCAGCCCGAGCTTGCGCCGCGCGATGATGTTCTTCTGGATCTCGGACGCGCCGCCGCCGATCGTCTCGACCACCGTGCAGCGATAGCTGGTGTCGGCGCGGCCGTTCATCGGCGCGTCCGCCTCGCCGACGCGGAGCTGCGCGGCGGGCCCGCCGATGTCGAGCGACGCGTTGGCCACTCGCTGCGAGAGCTGCGTCGCGTAGAGCTTGTACTCCGAGGCCTCGACCGTCGGCGCGGCCCCGCCCTTCATCGACTTCGCGACGAAGCTGAAGCCCAGCACGCGCGCCACCTCGGTCTCGGTCAGGAGCTGCGCGATCCGCGCGCGGATCACCGGGTCCTCGCGCAGCGGGCGGCCGTCGCGCTGCGCGCGCGCGACGTAGTCGCAGAGCAGCTCGACCCGGCCCTGGATCGGCGAGAACGTGAACATGGTGAACCGTTCCAGATCGAGCGCTTCCGAGATGTACTGGAAGCCCCGGTTCAGCTCGCCGACGCGGTAGTCGTCGGGCACGAAGACCGAGTCGAAGAAGACCTGGTTGGTGATCTCGCGCTCGCCGATCGTCGGCATCGCGTGGACCGTGAGGCCCTTCGCGTCCATCGGCAGCAGGAACAGGCTGATTCCGTCGTGCTTGGCCCGGTCGGGATCCGTGCGCGCGCCGACCCAGTACCACTGCGCGAAGTGCGCCGAGGTGGTGAAGATCTTCTGGCCGTCGAGCCGCCAGCCGTCGCCCTCGCGCACCGCCCGGAGCTGCATCGCCGCGGCGTCGGAGCCGGCCTGCGGCTCGCTGTAGCCGATCGCGAACTCGACGTCGTTCTCGAGGATCTTCGGCAGGAACTCGCGCTTCAGCTTCTCGCTGCCGTGCCGGATCAGCGTCTTGCCGATGATCCCGACGCCCTTGCCGATCTGCGGCGCGCCGCGCCGGGCCAGGCACTCGTTCAGCAGGAACTCGAAGATGCCGTCGGCCTCGCGCCCGCCGTACTCGCGCGGCCAGGTCATGCCCAGCCAGCCGCGCTGCCCGAGCTTCTTCATGAACGCCCGGCGCTTCGGCGTGTCGACGAGCTGCGCCATGTTCTCGCGGCTCGGGTCCATGACCTCGGGGTCGTGGTTCTCGTCGAGGAAGCGCTCGACCTCGGCCACGAACGCCTTCTGCTCGGCGGTGAAGTCGAAATCCAAGGCCCGACGTCTCCTCACTCGCGAGTCAGACGCCAACCTACCACAGATCGGAAGCGTTGGACGCGCGTCTAGACGAGCGTCCAGCAGGGGAGCGGCGTCCCCGCCTGGTCGTGGAAGCGCAGCGCGACCCGCCGGCCGATCTCGACCCCCTCCGCCGCGCCGTCGCTGCGAAGCCAGCGGCCGTCGCCGTCGACCAGGTAGCCGATCAGCCGCACGCCGACGTCGAGCTCCACGAGCAGGAGCACGTACGGAACCCGATCCGCGAAGGCCGGCAGCGTGGGCGGACGCATCACGGTCCAGGACGCGACGAAGCCGTCGCCGGAGACCGCCGTCCAGACCGGACCCGGCGTCTGGCAGCTCGAGCAGACCGGCCGCGGCTGCCAGAGCCACGTCCCGCACGACGCGCAGCGCTGGATGCGCAGCTCGCCGCCGCGGCAGCCGTCCCAGAACGGCTGCGTGTCCGCGTCGGGCACCGGGACCGGAAACGCGCGGGAGCGGTCGTCGGCGCCCTGCGTCACCACGGCTCCTTCGAGAACACGATCGCGCCGGTCGGGACCACGTTCCCGCTCGTCACCAGACAGTGACGCACGTTCTCGACCTGCGACGTGGAGCTGCCGCGAACCTGGCGAACGCCTTCGACCAGAAGATTGAAGCCGTGCACGTAGGCCTCGGACAGGCCGCCGCCGCTGGTGTTGTACGGGGGATTGCGGCCCTCGGCCATGTACGCCGGCGCCTCGCCCTCGCCGCAGAAGCCGTACTCCTCGAAGGCCAGCGGGATCTGCGGCGTGAAGGCGTCGTAGAGCTGCACCACGTCGATGTCGCGCGGCGCGAGCCCGGTGTTGCGCCAGAGCTCGGGGGCGACCCAGCGATTCGGCGTCCGGCCCAGCTCCTCGCCGTAGTAGAACGTCATGGCGGTCATTTGCGGGCCCGATCCCATCGCGAAGCCCGTGACGTGGACCGGAACCACGTCGAGGTCGCGCGCCCGCTCCGCGCTGGTGAGCACCATGGCCATCGCGCCGTCGGTCTCCAGGCAGCAGTCGAACAGGCGCAGCGGGTCCGCGATCATGCGCGAGCCCAGGTAGTCGTCCATCGAGAGCGGCTTGCGCATCATCGCCGCGGGATTGCGCTGCGCGTGCTGGCGCTGGGTCACCGCGACGCGGCCGGTCACCTCGGGCGTCCAGCCGTACTTGTGGATCCAGTAGCGCGCGTGGAGCGCCATTCCGTCGACCGGACGCACCAGACCGTACGGGCGCTCGAACTGGTCCTGGCCGGTGGCCTGAAGCTGGCTTGCCCAAGGGCGCCCGCCCGAGCTGCGGTTTCGCGAGCGCCAGACCACCACGACGTCGGCCAGGCCGCTCTCGATCGCGAGCGCCGCGAGGCCCACGGTGGGCGCGCCCGCGCCCCCGCCGTAGTCGATCTCGCCGAACATCTTCAAGTTCGGGACGCCGAGGATCCGCGCCATCTCCATCTCGGTCGTGCTCTCCCACACGTACCGGAACATCCCGTCGACGTCGCGAACGCTGAGCCCGGCGTCCGCGAGCGCGCCCAGGATCGCGAGCGCCCCGCCGTGGCGCTCGGTCGTGCCGATGTTGCGCGAGAACGGCAGCGCGTGGATGCCGACCACCGCCGCCTGGCGGTGCCGCGCGAGGTGCGTGGGGCGAGTCATCGGCCGGGATTCTGGCAGCTCGGGCCGGTCCGGGGAAAGGCGGTCAGGAAATGATCGCGTCGATCAGCCCCCAGCGCCTCGCGGTCGGCGCGTCGATCCGAGCGCCCGAGAGCGCGAGCCACGCCGTGCGCTCGCGGCCGATGCGACGCGGCAGGCTGACCGTTCCGCCCGCGCCGGGAACCAGTCCGAGCGAGAGCTCGGGGAGCTGGAAGAACGCGTCCTCGCGTGCGACCACGCGCGAAGCGAACGCCGGCAGCTCGATGCCCGCGCCGACGCAGGCCCCGTGCAGCTCGGCGCGAACCCTCGCCGCGCAGCGGGCGATGAGCGCCGACGCGCTGCGGCTGCTCCGAACCGCGTGCGCGGTGGCCGGGTCGGGACGCGAGCCGAACTCGTCCAGGTCGCCGCCGCTGCAGAACGACGGCCCGACACCGGAGAGGATCACCTCGGCGATCGACGGGTCGAGCTCGGCGAGCCGCAGCCCCTCGACCAGCGCGTCGCGCATCGCCGCCGAGAAGGCGTTTCGGCGCCGGGGCCGGTTGAGCTGCAGCCGCAGGCGGTCGCCCTCGCGCTGCACGAGCACCGCCGGCTCGCCGTCGTCCTGCGGCGCGGGTCGGACCTCGCGCCCGGCGCGCCAGCGCGCGAACTCCGGACCGCTCTGCAGCATCGAGTAGACCAGCGACTCCGCGATCAGCGCGTGGTGGACGTCGAGCCGCGCACCCAGGCGGAGCAGCTGCACCAGCGCCTGCGCGGCGAGCGGCGCGCGTGCCGCGGTCGCGGCGACCGGCTCGAGCTCCTCGCGCGAGGCCACGACCACGTCGAAGCGCGAGAGCAGGCGTCCGAGCGCGGGATCCGGGCGCGCGCCCGAGAGCGCGAGCGACGGGCACGGCAGTCTCCCGAGCGCCTCGCACGCCGCGTCGATCGCATCCGGCTCGAGCCCGGCCGAGGATCGGTGGAAATCCGCGATCAGGATCGAGTCGCCCGAGAGCGGCGAGTAGAGCTCCATCGCGTCAGGCGACCCCAGCTGCTCGAGCGCTTCGCCGAGCGGCAGGATCACGAGCTCGTCCGCGGAAGCTACGGCGTTCCTCTCGCGAAACGCGCGAGCTCCGCGCGGACCTGGCGCCGCAGCAGCTTTCCCGTCTCGGTGTAGGGAAGCTCCGCGCGGAACTCGATCTGCTCCGGCGTGCGCGACGAGCGCAGGCGCGATCGAACCCACTCCGCGAGCTCCGCCGTTTCCGCGCGCTGGCCCGGCGCGAGCACGACCGCCGCGGCGACCGCCTCGCCCCACTGCTCGCTGGGGATTCCGACCACGGCGCAGTCGGCGACCGCGGGGTGCTGGCGGAGCACGTCCTCGATCTCGCCGGGCGAGAGGTTCTCTCCGCCGCGCACGATCACGTCGTCGATTCGGCCCTCGACGAAGAGGTAGCCGTCGCGGTCCAGCCAGCCGGCGTCGCGAGTCGGGAACCAGCCGTCGGCGTCGAGCCGCGAGCCGTGCCCCAGGTATTCGCCCGAGACCTGCTCGCCGCGCACGAAGACCTCCCCGCGCTCCTCCGGCTCGACGGGAGCTCCGCCCTCGCCACGGACCTGCAGCTCGACGCTGGGAAGCGCGCGCCCGACCGAGCCCAGCCTGCGGCGGATCTTCGCATCGGCGCTGGAAGCGGCCGCACGGTGGTCTTCTGGGTCGAGCACGGTGATCGTCGAGCTGGTCTCGGTGAGCCCGTAGGCGTTGGTGAAGTCGCAGTCGGGCAGCAGCTCCATCGCGCGCGCGATCACCTCCTGCGGCATCCGACCACCGCCGTAGGAGATCGCGCGCAGGTCGGGAAGCTGCGGACTCCCCTCGCGAGCCAGCGCTTCGACGATCCGCACCAGCATGGTCGGGACGACGAAGGCGCTCGTGACGCGCTCCTTGCGCGCGAGCGCGACCCAGGCCTCCGCGCTGAAGCTCGGCAGCTGCACGATTCGCCGGCCCGCGTAGACGGAGCTCGCCATCGCCGCGATTCCGGCCACGTGGTACGGCGGCACACTGACCAGTGTGGCGTCGTCCTCGCCGGCCGAGCCGAACTCGACCGAGCCGAGGATGTACGAGACCAGGTGCTTGTGGCGCAGCACCGCCGCCTTCGGCGCGCCGGTGGTTCCGCTGGTGAAGAGCAGCACCGCCGTCGCGTCCGGGTCCATCTCCCAGTCGCTCTCGCCGGGATCGCCGGCGCGAGCCGAGGAGAGGAACGCGTCGCGCGAGAGCACCCGGCTTCCGTCGAGCTTCGATAGCGCGCCCGCGCGCTCCGGATCGGTCACGAGCTGGCAAGGCGCGACTTCGGCCAGGAGCCGCGACAACTCGCTCCCGGTGAGCCGATAGTTCAGCGGCACGAACGGCACGCCCGCCCACGCGCTCGCGAAAAGCCCCACCGGCAAGGCCAGGCTGCTGGTGTCGAGCAGCGCGAGCCGCTCGCGGCCCGAGCCCCGGACCTCACGCGCGGCCGCGCCGGCGGCACGGAACAGATCTGCGTAGCTGAGCGACGCGCCCTCGTTCCGGAACGCCTCGCGGTCCCCGAATCCGGAGGCCGCCATCTCGAGCAGCATCATCAGATTCATTCGACTAGTCCGACGACGGCAACGCCTTCGCTTCCTTCAGCACCAGCGGCACTCCGGCGACCGAGAGCGAGCCCTCGCCCGGCTTGGTGCAGAGCAGCTCGAGATCGCCGGAGGCGCTCACGTAGCGCTTGCCGAGCGCGGTGCCGCTTCGCGCGTCGGCCGCGATCGCGAGCCCGGACGGCTTCGTCGCTGCCGGGTCCAACATCGGCACGCCACCGCAGCAGATCTCGACCTCGGTCGCGGGCGCCTTCACCAGCATCACCTCGGTCGCGCACACGGCGCTTCTCAGCCGGCTTCCTGTCTTCAACACGGGCATCAGCGCGCTCACCTCACACTCTTGGGCCGATGCCGCGCAGCGTATCATCTCGAGATGACTCGAGCGCGCGCGATCGCCGGTCGGTCCAGATGCTGATCACGCGCGCCGAGGTCGAGGGCGTGGCTCCGCTCGCCGTGCGCCTCGCGAATCGCCGCATCGAGGCGATCGGCCGCGATCTCGCGCCGCTCGCCGGCGAGGACGTGCTCGACGCGGCAGGCGGCGCGCTGCTTCCCGGCCTGCACGACCACCATCTGCACCTCTCCGCGCTCGCCGCCGCCATGGGCTCGGTCCGCTGCGGCCCCCCGCAGGTGAGCGGCGCGGAGCAGCTCGCACTCGCGCTGCGTGGGGCGTCGGGCGGCGACTGGATTCGCGGCGTCGGCTACCACGAGTCGGTCGCCGGCGATCTCGATCGCGATCGGCTCGACGCGCTCGTCGCGGATCGGCCGATCCGAATCCAACACCGCACGGGTTCGGCCTGGCTGCTGAACTCGCGAGGAGTGGAGCGGCTCGGGCTCGACCTGGAGCTCGGGCCGCCCGGCGTCGAACGCGACGCGTCGGGGCGCGCGACGGGGCGGCTGTTCCGGCTCGACGGCTGGCTTCGCGAGCGGCTCCGCGACGGCGGCTGGCCGAGCCTGGCCGACGTGAGCCGGCGACTCGCCTCGCGCGGAGTCACCGGACTCACCGACGCGACCGCGGGCAACTCGGGCGCCGAGCTGCGCGCGTTCGTGCGGGCGTCCGACGCAGGCGAGCTGCTGCAGCGGCTCGTCGTGATGGGCACGCCCGACCTGCCCGACCCCGCGCACGGCTCGGTCGAACGCGGAGCCGTGAAGCTCGTGCTCGACGAGCGCGAGCTGCCGGCCATGGACGAGCTCGCGGCTCGGATCGCGCGCGCGCACGAGGCCGGGCGAGCGGCCGCGATCCACTGCGTCACGCTCGCGGAGCTCGTGCTCGCGGCGGGCGCGCTCCGAGCTTCGGGCGCGCGCGAGGGCGACCGGATCGAGCACGCGTCGGTCTGCCCGCCCGATGCAGCACACCTGCTCGCGGAGCTGCCGGTCGCGGTCGTGACCCAGCCGGGGCTGGTCTGGGAGCGCGGCGACGCCTACCGCGTCGACGTCGAGCCCGACGATCGCCCGTGGCTGTACCGGCTTCGCGGACTGCTGGACGCGGGCGTCCCGCTCGGCGCCGGAACCGACGCGCCCTTCGGCGAGCCCGATCCGTGGCTTGCCATGCAAGCCGCGGTCGATCGGCGCACCCGTTTCGGCGCCGTGCTCGGACCCGACGAGCGGCTCTCGCCGGAGCGGGCGCTCGGCCTGTTCACCTCGTCCGCGACGGCGCCGGGATCGCGACCGCGCCGGGTCGAGCCGGGCGCGCGGGCCGACCTCTGCCTGCTCGAACGGCCGTGGTCGCAGGTGCGGTGCGAGCTCGCGCAATCGAAGGTGGTCGCGACGTTTCGCGACGGCGTCGAGATCTTCCGCGCGACCGCGGAGTCTTGATCCCGCGTCACTTCCCGGTGTTGGACGCGCCCAGGAACGCGGGCCGCTCGCCGCCGCCGTGCAGCTCGAGCGCCGAGCCGGAGACGTAGCCCGCAAGGTTCGAGGCGAGGAACAGGCAGGCGTTGCCGACATCCTCGGGTCGGCCGAGCCGGCCCAGCGGAACGGTGGCGGCGACCGCGGCGATCCCGCGCGCGTCGCCATAGTGCAGATCGGCCTGCTCGGTCTGGATCATGCCGACCGTGATCGCGTTCACGCGGACTCTCGGGGCCCATTCCACCGCGAGCGTCCGGGTCAGGTTCAGCAGGCCCGCCTTGGCCGCGCCGTACGCGGCCGTTCCGGGGGAGGGCCGCACTCCGCTCACGCTCGCGATGTTGATGATCGAGCCGCCCTGCTCCTGCTTCTGCATCACCGCGTTTGCGGCTTGCGCGAAGTGGAGCGGCGCGATCAGGTTCAGGCGGATGATCGCTTCCGAGAAGCGGGGCGAGGCGGTGGCAGCCGCCGCCGGGGGCGAGCCGCCGGCGTTGTTCACCAGCACGTCGATCCGCGCGAAGCGCTGCAGCGCCAGGCCGATCACCGACTCGATCTGCTCGACCTCGCGCACGTCCGCGCGGGCGAAGTGCGCGCGGCGCGAGCCGGCGGCGGGAAGCTCGTCCACGTCGCTTCTGCCGCAGACCAGGACCTCGGCACCCGCTTCGAGAAAACGCCGGGCGATGCCGCGACCGATCCCGCGCGTCCCGCCGGTGACGATCACGACCCGGCCGGTCAGGTCCAGTGGGCCCGCCATGCTCCGCTCCTCAGTCCGCACGTCGATCGCTTCGCGCCTGCCGGGATGGTGCCCTCGATCGATCGCGCGAGTCCAGGCTCAGTTCTCGAGCGCCTCGGCCACGAGCTCGGCCAGGTCCGCCGCGCGGATCCCCCCGGCGGGATCGCGAGCGCGCAGGCCGTCGTCGAACATCTGCAGGCAGAACGGGCAGCCGACCGCGGCAGTCGTGGCGCCGCTGGCCAGCACGTCTTCGATCCGCGTGTGGTTGATGCGGGTCTCCGGCGAGTCGTCCATCCAGGCGTAGCCGCCGCCCGCCCCGCAGCAGCGCGAGCGCGATCCACCCGGCTCGAGCTCGCGCATCGCGCCCGGCCGCGCGAGCGCCGCCACGACGTTTCGCGGCGCGTCGTACACGCCGTTGTGTCGGCCGAGGTAGCACGGATCGTGGTACGTGACGGACTCGAGCTCCCGGCGCAGCGGCAGGCGTCCATCCCGGATCAGCTGCTCGATCAGCACGCTGTGGTGGATCACCTCGTAGTGGCCGTCGAAATCGGGGTACTCGTTGCGCAGCGTGTTGAAGCAGTGCGGGCAGGTGGTGATGATCTTGCGCACGCCGTAGCGCGCGAACGTCTCGATGTTCGTCTTGGCGCAGGTCTGGAAGCCGAGCTCGCTGCCGGTCCGCCGTGCGGGGTCGCCGCTGCACGCCTCCTCCGCTCCGAGCACCGCGAAGTCGACGCCACCAGCCGTGAGCACCTTCGCCGTCGCGCGCGTGACCGCGACGTTGCGGTCGACCATCGCGCCGGTGCAGCCGACCCAGAACAGGTACTCCGCGGTGTCGCCACGGCCGAAGACCTTCAGATCCAGGTCGGCGAACCAGTGCTCGCGATCCCGCCCCGATCCCGCCCAGGGGTGCATCCGCTCGTCCACGCTTCGCAGCATCTGCTGCAGCGGCTCCGGCATCCTCGCCTCGGTCATGACCAGGTGACGGCGCAGATCGACGAGCTTCGGCACGTGCTCGATCAGGACCGGACACTCCTGCTGACAGGCGCCGCAGGTACGGCAGCCCCAGACCTCGGCCTCGAGCACGGCGGGAAGCGGCGCGCCGTCGCGGCCGTCGCCGACGAGCGGGCGCGTGCCAGGCTGGCTCAGATGGTCCTTCAGGTCGCGGATCAGCTTGCGGGGGCTCAGCGCCACGCCGCTCTGGTGCGCCGGGCAGACGGATTCGCAGCGACCGCAGTTCGTGCAGGCGTCCAGATCGAGCAGATCCTTCCAGGTGAAGGCGCCGATGCGCCCGACGCCGAGCTCGGCGACGGATTCCGGATCCGCGTCGAGCGCGGCCTCGATGTCGAAGTGCGCGAGCTTTCCCGAGGGAGCCAGATTGCGCGTGAAGACGTTCGCGAGGCCGTAGGCGATGTGCTCGAGCTTTCCGTACGCCACGTAGCCGATGAAGCCGAACGCGGTCAGCGCGTGCACCCACCAGAGCGCGCGGTGCAGGAGCAGGAGCGAGGTGTCCGAGAGCGGCCGAAGCAGCAGCGCGACCGCGTAGCCGCCGGGCGACCAGATCGCGAGACCTGGCTGCGACTCGAGCTCGGTCACCGCGATCCGCGCGCCTTCGATCGCGAAGCCCTGCGCGAAAACGAGCCCGAGCAGCGCGAGCGCCAGCCAGTCGTCGAAGACCGTGTGCAGGTGCGCGGGGCGCAGGAACGCGCGCCGCCAGACCGCCATCCCGACGCCGATCAGTCCCGCGATCCCGAACAGGTCGGCGAAGAGCGAATAGCCCAGATAGAAGCGTCCCTCGAGGAAGTGCACCCCGCTCCAGTCCTGGAGCGAGATCAGCGATGTGGCGATCAGCTCGGCGCAGAATCCGTAGAGGATCAGCAGATGCGCGCCGCCCGCGAGCGGATCGCGCAGCTGCCGCCGTCCGCCGAACACCTCGACGAGGAGCCCGCGAAGCCGCAGCAGCGGCCGGTCGAAGCGGGCCTGCGGCCGGCCGCTCCGCCACAGCGCGTACCGCCGAGCGACCCCGCGCGCGAAGAGCAGCAGCGCGAGCAGCGCGAACGGATAGATCAGCGCCTCGCCGACGACGTTCCAGTAGATCTCACGGGTGGGCAACGCGGCTCCGTTCCGCCCGCCGCTCGAGCGCGGCGCACGAATTGGTTGACTTCGACTGACTCATGAGTAAGCTAGCCCCGTGAGGGTACGGGATCCGGCCGGCGGCGACGAGTCCGGAATTGGCGCGAGCAGATGGCGATCGCGCTAGCGGAGTCGTTCGAGGTCGCGGCCGCGCTCGAAGACGTCTGGCGCTTCATGCTGGACCCCCGCTCGGTCGCGGCTTGTCTGCCGGGGGCCACGATGGAAGAGGCCCTCGACGACCGCACGTTCCGCGGCAGCGTGAAGCTCCGCGTCGGCGCGATCACCGCGAGCTACCGCGGCCAGGTGCGGCTGGTTCGCGTCGACGAGAGCGCGCGCGAGGTCGAGATGCTCGCCGAGGGACGCGAGCCGGGCGGCGGATCCGCGCTCGGCACGGTCTCGAGCCGGCTGCGCGCGCGTCCCGGCGGCGGGACCGAGGTGCAGACCGAGGCCAGCATCGATCTCTCCGGCCGGATCGTGCAGCTCGGCCGCGGAATGATCGAGGGCGTGGCGCGGCAGCTCTTCGCGGAGTTCGCCGCGCGCGTGCGCGCGCAGCTCGAGGCGGCGGCGCCGCCGCCGCGAGAGGAAACCCTGCGCGTCCTGCCGCTGCTGCTTCGCACGGCATGGCAGCGGATCGCCGCGCTGTTCCGAGCGCTGCTGGGTAGAACGGGCGCCTGAGCGAAGCGACGAAGCGTAGAATTCGAAACGAGACAGGAGTTCCGGATGCCTCGGTATCTCGTGGCCTGCGACGCCGGCGGCACGATGACCGACGTGATCGTCGTCGACGAGACGGGGCGCTGCGTGATCGGCAAGGCCCCGACGACCCCGCACGACGAGAGCATCGGCTTCATGGAGTCGCTCGACGAGGCGCTGGGCTATCTCGGCCTCGACCTGGCCCGCGACGGCGCCGGCTTCGCCGCCGACGTCGAGACCGCGATCTACACCGGCACCTCGATGTTGAACGCGCTGATCAATCTGTCCGGACTCGAGACCGGCCTGATCGTGACGCGCGGCTTCGAGGATCTGATCGTCCAAGGTCGCGGCTCGCAGAGCTTCATCGGCTACCACTGGCCCGAGATCACGCACATGCAGTACCGCAAGCACCGCGAGCCGCTGGTGCCGCGGCGGCTGACGCGCGGGGTGACGGAGCGCATCGACCTGTTCGGGAAGCCGGTCATCCCGCTCTACGAGCACGAGGTCGAGCGCGGCGTGGCGGAGCTGCTCGACCTCGGGATCGAGTCGCTGGCGATCGTCTTCCTGTTCTCCTTCACCAATCCCGCGCACGAGCAGCGGGCGGCCGAGATCGCGCGCCGCGTGATGCGCGAGCGCGGCCGGGAGATTCCGCTGGCCGTCTCGAGCGACGTCGCGCCCACCGCGCGCGAGATCTCGCGCGCCAACTCCACCGTGATCCAGGCCTACGCGACCGCGCCGGCGCGCGAGCAGCTCTTCGGCGTCGAGCGAAAGCTCCAGGCGCTCGGCTACCGCCGTTCGCTCAAGACGGTGCTCTCCTACGGGGGCATCACGAACATCCGCTATCCGCGCCTCTTCGAGACCGTCATGTCGGGCCCGGTCGGCGGCCTGATGGGCGCGAGCTATCTCGCGAACACGATCGGCGTCTCCGACGTCGTCTGCTCCGACGTCGGCGGAACGAGCTTCGACGCGGCGGCGATCAGCGCGGGAATGCTGCCGATCGACCGCCAGCCGCCGTTCCAGCAGATGTACGTGAACGTGCCGATGCTCGACATCCGCTCGATCGGCGCGGGCACCGGAACGTACATCCGGCTCGATCCACAGACGCGCCGGATCAAGCTCGGGCCCGATAGCGCCGGGGGAATGCCGGGGCCGGTCTTCCAGGACACGGGAAACGAGATCCCGACGGTGAACGATTGCAACCTGCTGCTCGGGATCCTGAATCCGGACTACTACCTCGGCGGTCGCGTGAAGGTGTACCCGAAGAAGTCGCTCGAGAGCTTCGAGCGCCACGTGGCAAAGCCGCTCGGTCTGGACCCGTACGTCGCCGCCGAGCAGTGCCTGCACCTGATCAACGTGACCATGCACGAGCACCTGGTGCGCAGCCTGATGGTCGGCCGCGACGTGCGCGACTACACGCTGCTCGGCTACGGCGGCGGCGGCCCGCTGCATCTGCTCGGCTACGCGGGGGACACGCCCTGGAAGGCGATCTGCACCGTGCCGCACGCGGGGGCGTTCTCGGCCTGGGGAGGCGCGTGCATGGACTACGCCCACCGCCGCCACCGAAGTGTGTCGGGCGTGATCCCGCCAGGCGCCGACGATGCGGCGCTGATGCGCGCGGCGGCGCCGGTCGGCGCGGCGTGGGACTCGCTGGCGGCCGAGCTCTTCGAGGAGCTGCTCGCCGAGGGCTTCGGGCGCGAGCAGATCTCGCTGCGGCGGATCGCCTACCTGCGCTACTTCGGCCTGCTCGAGGACGTCGAGGTCGAGTCGCCGGTCCCGCGCCTGGCCGACGCGTCGGACGTGCGCAAGCTCCTCTCGCGCTTCGAGGAGACCTTCGCGCGCATGTTCACGCTCGCGGGCCGGCCCGCCTCGCCCACCTACCAGATCAGCGAGGTCAGCGTGATCGCGCAGGTCGACACCGTGAAGCCGCGGCTCGTCCTGCACGAGCTCGAGGCGGCCGAGCCGCGGCGGCAGGCGAGCAAGGGATCGCGGCAGGTCTTCGAGAAGGGTCGCTGGCAGCAGGCAGAGATCTACGAGATGAGCGAGCTGCGCGCCGGCAACCGGCTCGACGGTCTGGCGGTGATCGAGGCGCCTAACACCACCCTGTTCGTGCCGTCCGACTGGAGCCTGCGGATCGACGAGCGAGAAATCTATTGGCTGTCGCGAAAGGATCCGCGCCGATGAACGCGAGCGTCCCGAATCCCGAGCGACCGGTCCATGGACGGCTGGTCGAGAACGACCGGCTGCTGAAGGAGACCGGGCACCTGTTCGGCCTGCGCGAGCTGCGCCGCAAGCAGGAGAACCCGGGCAGCTACGAGGCGATCTGGCAGATCCTGCAGAACATCTGCAACACCGGCTGGACCGTCGGCTGCAAGGTCTCGTCGTCGCCGATCGCGACCGAGGGCGGCGACGCGCTCTGGGCGCTGCACCTGCCCACCGGCGAGGCCGTCTGCACCTCGCGCGGAATCACCGCGCACCCGGGACTGCTCGCGCTCTTCGTGCGCTCGCTGATCGAGCTCGGCTACGAGGAGGACCCCGGCATCGCCGCGGGCGACGTGTTCGAGAACAACGATCCGCACTACGGCGGCATCCATCCGGTCGACTTCGACACCGCGATCCCGATCTTCCACCGCGGCGAGCTGGTCGCCTGGGCCTCGGCGGTGAGCCACGCCAACGACGCGGGCTACATCGTGCCCGGCTCGATCGGCTTCATGAATCCGAGCGTCTTCGGCGACGGCGTTCCCGTCACGATGGAGAAGATCGGCGCGAAGGACCGCTTCTACCCCTGGTACGAGATGCGCATCCGCTCGCGCGTGCGCACGCCCGACTGGGTGATGGGCGACGCGCGCGGCCGGCTCGCCGGCTGCATCACGATCCGCGAGCGCGTGCTCGAGGTGATCGAGAAGTACGGCCGCGACTATTTCCGGGACGTGATCCAGGAGTACGTCGAGGACAGCCGCCGCTACGCGGTGATGCGCGTGAAGACACAGGCGATCCCGGGCCGGCTGCGCAAGTCGAACTTCAAGGACCTCGCGATGGCGGGCAAGCGCGTGCTGCTGCCGGAGCAGGACGTCGACTGTCTGTTCAATCTTCCGCTCGAGCTCGAGATCGACGCGGAAGCGAGGCTGCGCTTGTCGCTGCAGGGCGCGAGCGGCTGGGTGCCGTTCGGCGAGAACATCACGCCGACGGCGCTCGTCTCGGCGCTTCTGAACGGCTACTCGCACGTGGTCGGCTTCGACATGTTCAACTCCGGGCCGATGGCCGCGTGGACGCTCGACACCCCGCCCGAGGGCTCGTGGGCGAATCCGTTCCCGGCCAACTACTTCGCGTCGTCGGGCGTGGCGTGGGCGCCCGCGGTGATGTGGATGAGCTCGCTGTACGAGGCGTTCGGGCGGCTCTACTACATGCGCGGCTACGTCGAGGAGGTCGCCGCCGGCGCCGCCACGACCATGACGGCCGAGTTCGTCGGCACCGACCAGTACGGCAATTTCTCGGCCGCGCTCGCGCTCGATCAGGCGAGCAACGGCTCGCCCGCCCGCGGCATGGCCGACGGCGAGAACAGCGCCTGGTGCATCTACACGCCGAACGGGGACTTCGGAAACGCCGAGTTCGGCGAGTCCTATCAGCCGGTGCTCTACCTGGGGCGGAACGTCGAGCCCGACTCCGGCGGCTACGGGAAGTTCCGCGGCGGGCTCGGCCACACGGCGGTCTGGATGATCATGAACACGCCGGGCATCAGCTACCAGTGCGGCTGCGCGGGAATCCGCAGCAAGATCGTCGCGAACCACGGGATGTTCGGCGCCTACCCCGCCGCGCCGGACCGGCCGAGCTACGCGAGCGGCACGAACCTGAAGGAGCGCATCGACGCGCGCCTGCCGCTGGTGCACGAGCGCGGCGATCCGGAGGCACCCGATCTCGCCGTGCACCTGCGCGCGACGACGCTGGAGCCCGACCTCGTGGCGCCCTTCGTCACCCCGGAGCCGCTGCACGAGTACGACGTGGTCGTGCACCCGATCTCGGGAGCGCAGGCGCAGGGCGATCCGCTCGAGCGCGATCCGGAGCACGTGCGCGCGGACCTGTCGAAGGGCTGGACGCGCGAGTGGGTCGCGCGACAGGTCCACGGCGTGATCGCGGCGCAGGATCCCGCGAGCGGCGAGTGGACGGTCGACCTGGAGGCGACCGCGGCGCGCCGCGACGAGATCCGCCGCGAGCGGCTGCGCCGCGGCGTGCCGTTTCGCGACTGGTGGAGCGCGGAGCGCCGCAAGATCCAGGCCTCCGAGGGCATGCACCCCGCGGTGCTGCAGATGTGGCGCACGTCGCTCGCGGCATCGCCCGGCTACGCCGCCGAGCTGCGCGGTTTCTGGCAGCTCCCCGAAGACTTCGAGTTCTAGCGCGGAGGCCCCTTGGCGTCGTACGAGAGCGAAGAGATCGAGAGACTGATCGACGGAAAGCTTCCGTGGTCGCGCGTGCAGGAGATCATGCGCGAGGCGAAGGATCCGGACCGCTTCGACAAGTGGATCGCGGTGCTGCAGAGCCGGGTGCCGTGGAGCGAGCGGATCCTGCTGCCGCTCACGCCCTGTCTCTCGATCGTGCAGAAGCAGGCGGAGCGCGTGGTGAAGTGCCGCTGCGGGCACGAGTTCGGCGACTACCGCGTGAACTGGAAGCTCGCGGCGCTGATCCACGTGCGCGAGACGCGCGAGCAGCTGCGCGAGGTCTACCGCGGCCGCGAGCAGCCGGACCCGGCCTGGATCCAGATCCGCGAATACACCTGCCCCGGCTGCGGCGCGCAGCTCGAGGTCGAGGCGGTGCCGCGCGGCTGCCCGCCCGACTTCGAATTCCTGCCCGACCTGGACACGTTCTACGAGACCTGGCTCGGGCGAAGGCTCCCCGACCGCAAGGCGAACCAGGACCGGACGCTCGAGGTGGTGCGCGGCTGGTCCGCGGGTGAAAAGCGATGAGCTCCGCTCTCGACGGGCTGGTCGTGATCGACCTCGCGACGGAGTTCTGGTCCTCGCTCGGCGTCGCGATGCTCGGCGACTTCGGCGCCGACGTGATCCGCGTCGAGACCCGACGCACTCCGCTCGCGCCCGCTCCCGATCCCGAGGAGCGCGCCGCCTGGAGCTACCGCGAGGAGCTCGCCAACCGCAACAAGCGCAGCGTCGCGCTCGACCTCGGCCAGCGCGAGGGCGGCGAGATCCTGCGCGAGCTCGTCGGCCGCGCCGACGTCCTCGTCTGCGACTGGCCGACGAACGAGGCCCACGCGGCCGGTTTGGACTACGACAGCCTGGCGCGGACGAATCCCGGGCTGATCTACCTGCGCGCGAGCGGATTCGGCCCGAACGGGCCCGACCGGGAGCTGCCCGCGCTCGACGAGCTCGCGGCCGCGCGCACCGGCATGATGCCGATCCTGCCGCAGCCCGGAGAGCCGCCGGTCTACACCGGAAGCGGACAGATCTACACCACGGTGATGCTGGCCTTCGGGGTGCTCGCCGCGCTCGAGCACCGCGAGCGGAGCTGCGAGGGACAGCTCGTGGACGTCTCCCTCTTCGCCGGGAACATGTACGGCGCGGCGCTCGACCTGCAGGCGTACCTGGCGATGGGAGGAGAGCGCCTGCTCCAGCCCGTGGCGCGGCGCGACTCGGGCAACCCGATGAGCGGCAGCGGCATGCTCTACGCGACACGGGACGGCCGCTGGCTGACGCTGACCATGCCCGACACCGATCGGTGGTGGCCGGGGCTGGCCGCGGCGGTCGGGATCGATCCGGCGGACCCGCGCTTCGACAGCCACGAGAAGCGCTGCGAGCAGAACCGTCTGGAGCTGATCGACAGGCTCGAGCAGGCGTTCCTGCGCCACGACGGCGAACACTGGCGGCGCGTCTTCGCGGAGCGCCAGCTCTCGGCCGACGTGATCGAGGACTACGAGTTCCCGGCGGGCGACGCCCAGGCCGAGCTGAACCGCTACGTGCTCTCGCTGGACCATCCGAGCCTCGGCCGGGTCCAGACGTTGGGATTTCCGATCTTCATGAGCGAGACGCCGGCGGTCCTCGAGCGCCTCGCGCCGTGCGCGGGCCAGCACGGCGCGCAGATCCTGCGCGAGCGCCTCGGCTACACCGAGGAGCGTATCCACGCGCTCGCCGAGCGCGGGATCCTGGGCTAGCCGATGGCTGGAGCGCTGGACGGGATTCGCGTCGTCGACCTCACGGTCTGGTTCCAGGGACCGGTCGCCGCGCAGCACCTCGCCGACTTCGGCGCCGAGGTGATCAAGGTCGAGCGCCCGCAGGGTGGCGATCAGGGCCGCGGGGTGCGCAGCATCAAGGCGCTGCCGGTCGGCGACTGGAACCAGTACTTCCTGGTGATCAACCGCAACAAGAAGGGGCTCGCGCTCGATCTGAAGAAGCCCGAGGCGCGCGAGATCCTGTACCGGCTGGTCGAGAAGTCGGACGTCTTCCTCACCAACCTGGGCGCGGAGAATCTCGAGCGCTGGGAGCTCTCGTACGAGAAGCTCCGCTCGATCAACCCGCGGCTGATCTACGCGACGAACAGCGGCTACGGCCCGTTCGGCGGCATCGACAAGCCGTCCTTCGACATGACGGTGCAGGCGCTGACCGGGCTCATGGCCCGGCTCGGCGAGCCCGGCGCGCCGCCGATCTACCTGGGCATGGGCTCCGGGGACTCGATCGGCGGTCTGCTGGCCGCGTTGGGAATCCTGCTCGCGCTGCGGCACCGCCGGCGCACCGGTCGGGGGCAGCGGATCGACGCGTCGCTCTACGGCGCGCAGCTCTTCCTCGCCGCACCGAGCCTTGCGGCGTTCCTGGCCACGCGAAGCCCGCGCCACTCGCGGCAGGTCTCGCGAAAGGACGTCCGCAACCCGCTCTGGAATCGCTACCCGACCCGCGACGGCTGGATCTTCCTGTGCATGCCCGAGGGCGACACGAGCTGGCGGCGGGTGCGCGAAGCGCTCGACGATCCGCAGCTCGCCAGCGACCCGCGCTTCGAGAGCCCGGCGCTCCGCCGCGAGCACGCGATCGCGCTGGTCGAGTCACTCGACGCGTCGCTCTCGCGGCGCACGTCGGCGGAGTGGATGGAGCGCTTCCGCCCGCTCGGGATCGTCGCGAGCCCGATCGGGAACCTGCGCGACGCGGCCACCGACCCGCAGGCCTGGGCGAACGACTACTTCGTCGAGACCTTCTGCGAGGAGGTGCAGCGGAAGGTCCAGGTGCGCGGCCTGCCGGTCGGTCTGTCGAAGTCCCCGGGCTCGGTCCGCACGCTCGGCCCGGAGCTCGGGCAGGACACCGAGCTGATCCTGACCGAGACGCTCGGCTACGACTGGGACGAGGTCGAGGCGTTCAAGGCGAAGGGGGCCATACCCTGAGCGGTGTAGCCAAAGGCCCGCTCGACGGGATTCGCGTGCTGGACCTGGCCACGATGCTGGCCGGACCGTACGGCGCCACCCTGCTCGGCGACCTCGGCGCGGACGTGATCAAGGTCGAGTCGCACTTCGGCGACGACAGCCGGCACCTGGGCCCGGAGCGCGACGGCGAGCGGACCGCGTTCCTGGGCCTGAACCGCAACAAGCGCGGCATCGTTCTCGACCTGCAGCGCGAGAGCGCCCGCAGCGCCTTCGCGCGCCTGCTCGGAACGACCGACATCCTGATCACCAACGTGCGCGAGCCCGCGCTCTCGCGGCTCGAGCTCGGCTACGAGCAGGTGTGCCGCCACCGGCCCGACATCATCTGGATCGGGGTGACCGCGTTCGGCGCGGACGGCCCCTACGCGGGCCGGCCCGGAATCGACTTCCTCGCGCAGGGGTTCGCGGGGCTTCTGGCGCTGAACGGCGAACCCGACGGCGATCCCGTGCGCGTGACCGTGCCGCTCGTCGACGTGATGACGTCGCTCCTGGTCTCGACCTCCGCGCTGGCCGCGCTGCACGCGCGAAGCTCGAGCGGACGCGGGCAACGCATCGACCTCTCGCTCCTCGACGCGCTGGTCCACGCGCAGACGAGCGCGATCGGCGGCTACCTCGTGGCCGGAGAGGTCGCGCCGCGAACCGGAAACCGCAGCCAGTACTTCGCGCCCTCCGGGATCTACCCCTGCAGCGACGGCGGCAGCGTCGTGATCACCTGCCCTTCGGAGAAGTTCTTCCGCAAGCTCTGCGCCTCGCTCGACGTGGGCTGGGCGGACGATCCGCGCTTCCGGACCATCGAGCGCAGGCTCGCGCACGCGGACGAGCTCGACGATCTGCTTCGCGAGTGCTGCGCAGCCATGCCCCGCGAGCGGCTCATGGCGAAGCTGGTCGCCGGTGACGTGTTGACGGCGCCGGTGAACGAGCTGCCCGACGTGGTGCGCGATCCGCAGATCCGCCACAACGGAATGATCGCGAGCGTCGAGCACGCGCGGCTCGGTCCGATCTCGCTCACCGGCACGCCGCTGCACCTGCACGGAACGCCGGCCTCGGTGCGGCGCGCGCCCCCGGTGCACGGCCAGCACACCAGCGAGCTGCTCGGCGAGCTGGGCTATTCGGCCGACGAGATCGCCTCGCTGGTGCGCGACGGAGCGGCCGGGGTGGCTGCGCCATGAGCGCGAAGCCTGCACTCACTCCTCGGGCGCGTTCTCGTCGTACTCCTCGCTCAGCCGGCGGCGAAGCGCGCTCTCGCGCTCGCGCAGGCTCCAGAATCGAGGCGTGCGCCGCTGCGAGAACGCGGCACCCCCCTCTTTCCCTTCGGGCTGGTCGAAGAAATCCGGATAGAGCTGGCTCGAGATCACACCCATCTCCGCATAGCCGTCCATCTGCTGGTCGAACGCCGCCTTCAGCACCTCGAGGCAGCCGGGGCTGGCCAGAAGCAGCTCCTCACACCAGGCGTCGACCTCGGCGTCCAGCCGCGCGCGCGGAACGACGCGGTTCACCAGCCCCATCTGCAGCGCCTCGTGCGCGGTGTAGCGGCGGCAGAGCATCCACATCTCACGCGCGCGCTTGGCGCCGACGACGTTCACCAGATACGGGACGAAGAAGCCGTCGGCCGGGCTCGACACGCGCGGTCCGGCCTGTCCGAAGATCGCGTCGTCGGCGGCGATCGTGAAATCGCAGCAGTAGGCCATGTGATTGTGACCACCGAGGCAATAGCCCTGCACCGCGGCGATCACCGGCTTTCGCGAGAGCCGGATCAGGCGGTTGTGCGGGTAGCGGTTGTAGAACGCCTCGCGCAGGCCCCAGCGCTCCCACTCGACGTCGCCCCCGGTGCCGAAGTGGTCGCCGCTGCCCGCGACGATCAGCGCCCCGATCGAGGCGTCGTGGTTGGCGTCGTAGAAGGCGCGGAACATCTCGTCGACGGTGTGCAGCGTCATCACGTTGAACTTGCCCGGCTTGGCTATCGTGACGCGAGCCACGCCGCCGCGGAGCTCGGAGTGGACCCGTTTCTCGTAGCGGATCTCGTCGAACTCGAGCCCGTCCCCTTCGACTCGGGTCCAGTCACTCCAACTCACTTCGTGCACCTCCCGCCTGATTGGCTGACTAGAGTGACCCGATCACCCGCCCCGCGTTCCGGAGCAGATCGATGAGAGCGCGGCCGTCGAGTCTGCGCATCCCCGGCGGGAGCGATTCCTCCAGACCCAGAAGCGTGGTCCACACCGGGCACGCGTACAGCTCCACGCCCGCGCGCTCCGCGCGCGAGAACAGCCCCTTCGCATCGAGCTGGCGGCCCGCGCCGCGCCCGAGCAGCGGCAGCCCCTGCGCCGCGGCCCGATCCGCGATGCCGAGCCGGATCGTCGGCCCCGAGAGCTCGCGGGGCCAGCCGAAGCTGCCCCGCGCCGCGGCCTCGAGCGCTTCCTGCGTGAGCAGCACGGCCACCGTCCGTCCCGCCTCGCGCGCCTGCAGCGCGGTGAGCAGCGCGCCGGCCAGTGAGCTCGCGAGCGCATCACGGATGATCAGCAGCAGATCCATCGCTCCTCCCGCCTCCCGCGCTGCGACGCCGCACGAGAAGAGCGCGAACCGGGGGATTTCGTCAAGCGATTCACGCGCCGGTGACCTTCGAGTAGAATCGCATCCGGCACTGTCTCGACGAGGCTGCGCATGAAACCGGTCCCGTTCCGCTACGTCGCCGCGTCGAGCGCCGAAGAGGCGGTCGCTCGGCTCGCGGAGCACGGCGACGACGCGATGATCCTCGCGGGCGGGCAGAGCCTGCTGCCGCTGCTGAATTTGCGGCTGGCGCGGCCGAGCGTTCTGGTCGACGTGTCGCGAATCGCCGAGCTCGATTACGTCGTGGAGTCGGACGGCGCGCTCGAGATCGGCGCGGTGACCCGCAAGCGGACCGTGGAGCACTCGCCGCTGGTGCGCGAGCGCCACCCGCTCCTGCACACGGCGACCGGTCTGATCGGCCACGCGCCGATCCGCAGCCGCGGGACGGTCGGCGGATCGCTGGTACAGGCGGACCCCGCGGCCGAGTACCCCGCGCTCGCGGTCGCGCTCGGGGCGACCCTTCGCGTCCGCGGCGCGGGCACGACGCGGACGATCGTCGCGGACGACTTCTTCCAGGGGTTTCTCGCGACCGCGCTCGAGCCCGGCGAGATTCTGGCCGCGGTGCGCTGGCCGCTGCTGCCGTCGCGAAGCGGCTGGTCGTGTCTCGAGTTCGCCCGCAGGCCCGGTGACTTCGCGCTGGCCGGCGTGGTGGCGAGCGTCTCGCTCGACGACACGGGCCGTTACTGCGACGCCCGGTTGGTCCCCTTCGGCGTGGGCCCGCGGCCCGTGCGAGCGCGGGCGGCTGAAGCCGCGCTCGCAGGCGAGCGGCCGGGCGAATCCCTGCACCTGCGCGCGGCGGAGCGGGTCGCCGCGGAGCTCGGGCCGCCGCAGTCGGATGCGCACGCCTCCTCGGAGTACCGCGCGCATCTCACGCGCGTTCTGGTGCAGCGCGCGCTCGCCGAGGCGGCCGCGCGAGCCACGAGCTCCCGGGGGCGCGCGCCCGGTGTCTGAGACATTCACCATCCGGCTTTCCGTGAACGGATGCGAGCTCGAGGGGCGCGCGGAGGCCCGCACCTCTCTCGCCGATTTCCTGCGCCACGAGCTCGGACTCACCGGCACGCACGTCGGCTGCGAGCACGGAGTCTGCGGCGCCTGCACGATCCTGCTCGACGGCGCTCCGGCCCGCTCGTGTCTCACGCTCGCGGTGCAGGCGAGCGGCGCGAGAGTGGAGACCGTCGAGGGCCTCGCGGTCGACGGGGAGCTTCATCCGATCCAGCGCGCCTTTCTGGAGGAGCGCGGTCTGCAGTGCGGCTTCTGCACGCCCGGCTTCCTGGTCAGCACGCTCGAGCTGCTGCGGCGCAATCGCGAGCCCAGCGACGACGAGATCAGGGACGCGCTCGGCGGTCAGATCTGCCGCTGCACGGGCTACCAGTCGATCCTGGCCTCGGTGAGGCGCGCGGCGGAGAAGCTGCGCGAGACGGACGGGGGCTGAGCCGTGGCGGAGGGTCGCTTCGTCGGTCGATCGGTCCATCGCGTCGAGGACCCCAAGCTGCTCACCGGAAGCACCCGCTTCATCGACGACCTCGCGCTTCCGGGCATGCTGCACTGCGCGATCCTGCGCAGCCCCCACGCGCACGCGCGCGTCCTGTCCGTCGATACGAGCGAAGCGCTGTCGCTTCCCGGAGTCGCCGCCGTGGTGAGCGGCGAGGATGCGCTGCGCTGGACCGAGCGCGCGCTGACGGTGCCCGCAGGCTGGGGAACGCACTGCCTGGCCACCGACCGCGTTCGCTTCGCGGGCGAAAA